>Ga0315902_10002557_pt1 | contig 28175 bp, 27 predicted proteins | sample LakEriMetagenome_9_FD_203523 | JGI IMG/M metagenome (GOLD analysis project Ga0315902, IMG submission 203523) | Freshwater fungal communities from buoy surface, Lake Erie, Ohio, United States - Buoy 12 MA117 | ecosystem: Environmental > Aquatic > Freshwater > Lake > Lake biofilm | place: USA...
AGATGGATGCCTTTCAAAAGGAAAACCCGGACAGATTTTTTCAGGTAGGAATTGCTGAAGCGAACATGATGGGACTTGCTGCTGGAATGGCAACGGCAGGTAAGATCCCATTTACAGGCACCTTCGCCAATTTCTCTACCGGAAGGGTCTACGATCAGATCCGTCAGTCGATCGCGTATTCGAATAAGAATGTCAAGATCTGTGCTTCACATGCCGGTTTAACGCTAGGAGAGGACGGTGCTACCCATCAGATTCTCGAAGATATCGGTATGATGAAGATGCTGCCCAATATGACGGTGATCGTTCCTGCGGATTTTAACCAGACGAAGCAAGCGACCATTGCAATTGCCCAACATTTGGGGCCAGTATACCTTCGTTTCGGTCGTCCGGCCGTTCCTATCTTTGTGAAGCCGGATGCAAAGTTTACTATTGGAAAAGCCGATGTTCTGACTGAAGGAACGGATGTTACGATCATCGCTTGTGGCCACCTGGTATGGAAATCCATTGAAGCAGCGAAAGAGTTAGCAGCTCAGGGAATTTCTGCTGAGGTCATAAATATGCATACGATTAAACCTTTGGACGAGGCAACTGTCTTAACTTCCGTTGCCAAAACAAAGTGTGTCGTTACTGCGGAAGAACACATGATCAACGGAGGTTTAGGGGACTCGATCGCTCAGGTGCTTACTAGGAATATACCCTACCCACAAGAGTATGTCGGAGTGAATGATACCTTCGGTGAGAGTGGAACTCCTGACGAACTGATGGTAAAGTATGGGATCGACACACCCGATGTAGTAAAGGCGGCGCTAAAAGTGCTCAAACGAAAAAGCTGATATGAAGAATTACCCTGAAGATAAGCAGATCATAAGCGAAATTCTTCGGGGCGGGGTACAAGCAGAAAAAGCTTTCCATGCGCTCGTTGAGAAATATGGGCGTTCTTTGTATTCACAGATCTATTCAATGCTACGCAACGACAGCCAGACCAAGGATGTTTTACAGAACGTTCTGATTAAGGTCTGGAATGCCATACCTGCTTTCCGCGAAGATGCCGCACTTCAAACCTGGATGTATCGTATTGCGCGCAACGAAACGCTCAATCATTTACAAAAAGAGAAGGTCCGATCAGCGGTTTCGCTTGATGGCTCCATCATTCAGATTTTACCTGGTCATTCCGGTTTGGATGGGATGGATTCTGATCAGATGACTGATCTTCTCAATGAAGCCATCGATCAGTTACCCGAAAAGCAAGCACTTGTCTTCCGAATGAAATATTTTGAAGAACTGAAATACAGCCAGATCGCTGAGCGAACAGGAACCTCCGAAGGTGCACTGAAGGCCAGCTTTCACATTGCTTCGCAAAAGATCGAAGAATTTTTGCGATCCCGATTAAACTATTCAATTGATTAACTGTCCTAACATCATGGAAGAAAAAAAAGAAATACTGGACCATTTAAAAGTGAATAGGATAGCGCTTCCATCTGATTCGTATTTTGAGGATCTTGCCTCAGAGGTAATCAAAAGTGCATCAAGAAAACGAAATAAGTCGAGGATCATTTACCTTTCGATCACAGCCGCAGCCATTACAATCCTTGCTCTTTTGTTCATCATGCCCTCGACTGATACCATTCGTAGGAGGTCAGGAATTGTGAGCTTTGCAGAGCTCGATGAAAAGGAGATAAAGGAATTTATCAAAGAACAAGAAGATACTTTTCACTCAAATGATCTTGTGCAAGGTTCCGAAACCGATACGATCAGAAAACCGGCGCAGGGCATGACGACCGAAAAACTGGGAAAGGCTTTTTCTGAATTGAGTGATGAAGAAATACTGGAATTCTTGAATGAACAGGGACTAGACCCTGAAGAAGCAGAAGAGGAAGAAGAAATAATGATCTTTTAAAACAGAAAAATGATGAGAAAGTTAGCAACAATGCTGTTCCTGCTATTGTCAGTGTCAGCAATGGCTCAGTCGAAGGAGGAGCCCGGAAAGAAGAAAGAAAAGATAGAGCAGCTGAGGATCGCTTACATTAGCAAAAACCTCGAACTGAACTCAGAGGAAGCAGAAAAGTTTTGGCCGGTTTACAATGAGTTTACGGACAAACTGCGTGAATCGAAGAAGACACGCATGAAGCTGTCCAAAGAGCTCAAGGACAATGTAGATACTATGAAAGACAGCGATCTCAAGGCGAAAACCGAAGCGATCATGGCTGAGGATCAGAAGGAACTTGACCTGAAGAGAGAATATTCACCGAAAATAGCCGCGGTGATCGGATACAAGCGATCGGTCAAACTTGTAAGTTTGGAACGGGAATTCAGGCAGCAACTCAAAGAGGAACTGCGCAAGCGCAGGGAAGAACGCAAGGGGCCGCCTCCCGGACCAAGAGAATAAGCGAATGCGGACAGATGATTTTCTTAAATACCAAGGACAAACGAGTCCATTTCCCTTCCTGCTCGACATAGACAGAGCGGAGGGGATTTTTATTTATGATAAAAGTGGAAAATCTTTCATGGACATGATCGCCGGGGTGGCGGTGAATAACATCGGACACAATCATCCCAAAGTGGTCAAGTCACTAAAAGACCAGATCGACCGTCACCTGCATGTGATGGTTTACGGTGAGTTTGTCCAGGATGCCCAGCTGAACTTTGCAAAAAGACTTACATCCTTACTTCCAGAAAAACTGAATTGTGTCTATACCGTTAACTCTGGCACAGAAGCCAATGAGGCGGCATTAAAACTCGCCAAACGAGTCACCTGTAGAACGGAACTGGTCTCTTTTCGCGGTGCTTATCACGGAAGTACACACGGTTCATTGAGTGTATCTGGTAACGAAGTCAAAAAACAAACGTTTCGTCCCCTATTGCCTGATGTTCGTTTTCTGCAGTTCAATGATCAGTCAATGCTTTCGCAGATCACTAAACGTACAGCTGGAGTGATCATCGAAACCGTTCAGGGTGATGCAGGTGTTCGTGTACCGGATCGTGAATTTATGGTTGCGCTAAGAAAACGGTGTGATGAGGTCGGCGCCCTGTTGATTTTTGATGAGATCCAGTGTGGAATGGGCAGAACCGGTAAACTTTTCGCTTTCGAACATTTTGATGTAGTGCCGGATGCACTCACATTGGGTAAAGCTTTGGGAGGTGGAATGCCAATAGGTGCATTGGTGTCTTCTCAGGAAAACCTCGACAAGTTCACATACGAACCGATGCTTGGTCACATCACCACATTTGGTGGTCATCCGGTTGTATGCGCCGCTGCAGATTCTTGTCTGCAGGTGTTCGAGCAGGAGATCGATTTTACTGAAGTGGAACGATTGGGGAAGTTGCTGGCAGAACTTATCAGTGCTTCTCCCGAGATCAAGACCCATCGTCGCATCGGGATGATGTTCGCCTTCGATATGGAGTCGTCCGAACGAGTGGGGAAGGTGGTGAATCGTTGTTTGGAGAAAGGACTGATCAGTTTCTGGTTCCTCAGTCACCCGTACAGTTTCCGTTTGTCGCCACCACTGAATATCACCGAGGAAGAAGTGCGCATAGCGGCACGAGTCATACTGGAAGCAATCGAAGAAACCTCAGATCGTTCCTAAAACCCGACCAATTCATTGTAGTGTTCTTTCAGATAGCTGTGGATCTTCTCAGCAGCACCTTTGTTTTGATTCACCACCATTTTTGTTTTTATGCCGATTTCATTTAAACTATGCTCCGCACTATGGATGGCATTTTCCAATTGTTCAGTGTTCGAAACACTGAAAGCGATGCCTTCTGAGATGAATAATTTTGCCTCAGGGAAGCGATTGAACTTCGGCCCGAAGATCACCGGCAAACCAAAAACAGCAGGCTCCAGTATATTGTGCAGCTTGCCTGAGAATCCGCCACCAACGTAAGCAAGTTTCCCATAACTGTACGCACTTGAGAGATGACCAATGGTATTCAGGATCACCGTGTTTCCTGAGAAATTCTCCGTGAGTTCGGAATACCGGCAGCAGCTTTCTTTTATTTGCATTTCGATCTGTTGGACATGCTCATCGCTGATGTCGTGTGGGGCGATAATGTACAATTCTTCCGGGTGCTTCTGAATAAATGGCAGTATGATCGCTTCGTCTTCCGGCCACGAGCTGCCGAAAATAATGGCTTTCTTTCCGGTGAGGAAATTTTCAAGTTTTGGGTTAGATTGTACCTGTTCGCGGTTCTCGATCACCCGGTCGAAGCGCGTGTCGCCCGTGACTCTGCAGCGGGTGATTCCGATCGAACGCAGCAGTTGTGCCGTTTCTTCCTGCTGAACGAAAAAATAGTTGACCGACCTCAGTGCCTTGCGGAAGTAGGTGCCGTACCATTTAAAAAACCGCTGATCCTGGCGAAGCTGAGTACACACAGAAAATACCGGAACCCTCATTTTATCAGCCGTTATGAGGAGGTTACACCAGAACTCATATTTCACGATGAACAGCGCTGAAGGTTTCAACCTGGAAATAAAATAGCGCGCATTCCCTTTGGTATCGATGGGGAGATACATGGCATGATCCACAGGGTGCATCCGCTTGTGATAGTGTTCCATTCCTGATGGAGAGAAGAATGTGACGAGCAGAAAGATCGATGGGTCTTCAGATTTGAGTTTGTTCATTAGTGGTAGCCCTTGATCGAATTCGCCTAGCGAAGCACAATGGAACCAAACTATCTTTTTGTTGGAAATGGGGATGAGACGTTTCCATTTTCTTCGTCCCCGAACCCAGGAAGACGCTTTTTGATTGAAAGGCGCAGCAAGCAGAACCCCCAAAGTGTAAAGATAGACCCCAAGAGAATAAAGCAATGGCATCAGTCGTAATAGAATTCTTTCGGTTGACGCTTGTAGAAAGGAATGAACCAGCCTAATCTGAATCCGTACTGAATATCCAAACGCGTTGCTTTTGAAACAGGTTCATCCGGACGGTCAAAGAAGATCGTTCGTTGATTCCGGGTAAGTCCCTGCTGGGCATAGAAACCACCGTAAAAGTTGAAGAATCCGCCATTCGCCATGAAGGCATAACCTACGAATTGATGAAAATTTGGACCAATCGTGAGTCGATCGTAACCTTTACGGTAATCCAGTTCAAGCTGTGGTATTACTTGTTCTTGCGTTTCCACCCGAAGTCGGTGAAGCAGGTATCCGGCACCTGCATGTATAAAGATCCCCGAGTTACGGTTTGGGGACAATACAGGAATGACCTTCCCTGCTGAAAGATTTACATTGATCCCTCTGGCGTACAAATAGATCATGCCAACATCGCCGTTTTCATCTGTAATATTTCCCTGTGAATCCGTCAGATGATCGAATATGCCATAGAATTCATCGGATGGATCATCTGCATTCAGTTGATTGCCGAAAAGAAAATTTCCATCGAGTCCGAAATACCAGTTGCGATTCGTTTTATAACCCGCCATGATCCCAATGTGATTGAAGAAACTATAGCGTTCGTCAAGGTCTCCCGCAGTCCAGTTCGCACCGTAGTGCACGCCCACCCAAGGCGTACCAATGATGGAATCCTTGACGTTGCGCTGAGAAAATCCGGCAAAACAAAAAAATACCGCAATAATGGCAATTGATCGCATGTTGTAAAGTTAACAGCAATTTATACGAAATAGTATATGAGGGTCTCAAAAAATAGCGTCCAAAGATCATGTGGTGACGTAATTTGATGCTTCGTCTTCTTGAAATAAAACGCGTCCTTCCGGATACATACCGAAAGCGCTTTTAGAGTATGTCCATTCTGTGGTTTATACTATCTTTGTCGTGTTAACTAAAGGTAAATCCCGATGAAAAAAATCCAGATGGTCGACCTGGTGAGCCAGTATGAAAAGATCAAAACGGAGGTTGATACTGCAGTACTTGATGTTATCGCAAAAGCGCAATTCATCAACGGTCCGGAAGTACAGGATTTCGCCAAAGAGCTGGAGGATTATTTGGGAGCAAAACATGTAATTCCTTGTGCAAATGGAACGGATGCACTGCAGATCGCTCTCATGGCGCTTGGTCTTAAACCCGGTGATGAGGTGATTACACCGTCTTTTACATACATAGCTACAACGGAGGTGATCGCTCTTCTCGGACTCAAGCCGGTTTTCGTTGAGGTAGAAAAAGATAGTTTTTGCGTCGATCCTACTGCTATCGAATCAGCGATCACACCAAGAACCAAAGCCATAGTTCCTGTTCATCTGTATGGACAGGCAGCAAACATGGACGCTATTATGGAAATCGCGGAAAAGCATGCACTGTTTGTTGTGGAAGACAATGCTCAGGCTATCGGCAGTGATTATCTTCACAAAAGCGGAAAGAAGTCCAAGACGGGTACGATTGGTCACATTGGATGCACATCCTTTTTTCCCTCAAAGAATCTGGGCTGCTTCGGCGATGGTGGGGCAATCTTTACCAATGACGATGAACTTGCGAACAAACTGAGGATGATCGCAAATCATGGTCAAAGCAAACGCTATTACCACGATGTTGTAGGGTGTAATTCCAGGTTGGATAGTATTCAGGCAGCAGTTCTTCGCATTAAATTGCGAAATCTTGATACATATATTACCGCTCGCCGTAAGGTGGCTGATCACTACGACAGATTTTTTGCTCAGTTCGGGAACATCACTACACCGGTACGCGATAAATATTCACATCATGTTTTCCACCAGTATACACTGCAGTTAAATGGAATAGACCGTGACGCGCTGCATGATTTCCTTGCAACTAGGGATGTTCCATCGATGATCTATTATCCGGTACCCGCTCATCGACAGAAGATGTTTGCATCATTTGGGAGTGGTAATACACAACTTCCACTGACTGACTGGTTAACGGAACGCGTGATCTCTCTCCCGATCCACACGGAAATGGAACAGGAACAATTGGACCATGTTTGTTCTGCATTTGCGGAGTTTATGAATAAATAATAGTCAGTTGTTACACTGTTAGACATCGGAGATTCCAAAAATTTTAATTTCTTATTGCTGTGACGAGCGCACTGGCATGTGGAGAATAAAGAAACTGTTAAATGAAAAAAATAGCTGTAGTAGGAACAGGATACGTTGGACTTGTAACAGGGACTTGTTTTGCAGAGACAGGGAATAACGTGGTCTGTATCGATATCGATCAGAACAAGGTAGAGCGCATGCGTAACGGTGAGATCCCCATTTACGAGCCTCATCTTGATGTGCTCTTCGAACGGAATATAGCAGCTGATCGGCTCACATTCACTACTTCACTGGAAGACGGTATCAGAGAGGCGGAGATCATTTTTCTCGCATTACCCACCCCTCCCGGTGAAGATGGTTCTGCAGACCTGAGTTACATATTGAGTGTCGCCGATCAACTGGGGCGACTGATGGAAGATTACAAAGTCATCGTGGACAAGAGCACAGTGCCTGTTGGAACAGCAGACAAAGTGAAAGAGGCTATTGCCAGTAATGCTCGAGCCCAATTTTCCGTTGTTTCTAACCCTGAATTCTTACGCGAAGGTTTTGCTGTAGATGATTTTATGAAGCCCGACCGCGTCGTGATCGGCACCAGCGATGACCGAGCTCGCAAGATCATGGAGAGTCTTTACAAACCATTTGTGCGACAAGGTAATCCGATTCTGTTCATGGACGAACGATCCGCTGAGTTGACCAAGTATGCGGCGAATGCTTTCTTGGCAACAAAGATCACTTTCATGAATGAGATCGCTAATTTCTGTGAGATCGTCGGTGCAAATGTCGATAAAGTGCGCATAGGTATCGGTTCAGATGACCGTATCGGCAAGCGTTTCCTCTTTCCAGGTATCGGGTATGGAGGATCTTGCTTTCCAAAAGATGTACAGGCCTTGGTCAAAAGTGGCTCGGATCACCAATTCAGCTTCGAGATACTTAATGCGGTAATGAAGGTCAATGAAAACCAGAAAACTGTGCTTTACCCGAAGATCAGGAATTTCTTTCGTGGAGATCTGAAAGGAAAGAAAATAGCGGTTTGGGGACTGGCATTTAAACCAGACACAGATGATACACGCGAGGCTCCTGCACTCTACATGATCGACAAGTTAACGACAGCGGGTGCGGAAGTCCACGTTTTCGATCCGGAAGCAATGCCAAACGTGAAAAGACAACTCGGTGATCGAATTATCTATGGTTCAAACGAATATGAGGTGTTGGAAAATACGGATGCGTTATTGATCTGCACGGAATGGGGAATCTTCCGTAATCCGGATTTCGTGCGCATGAAGGACTTAATGAAAGATGCTGTCATATTTGACGGTCGTAATCTGTTCGATATTGAAGAAATGAGTGAGAAAGGATTCTATTACAGCAGTATCGGACGCGAACTGATCAACCCTGGAGCATGAAAAAAGTATTGATAACCGGTGCAGCCGGATTCCTGGGGTCTCATTTGTGCGAGCGCTTCTTGAAAGACGGTTACCATGTGATCGGAATGGACAACCTGATCACCGGACGTTTAAAGAATATTCAACATTTATTCAAGCTGGAGAATTTTGAGTTCTATAACCACGATGTTTCCAAATTTATTCACGTCGCTGGCGAGTTGGACTACATTCTGCACTTTGCCTCACCGGCGAGTCCGATAGACTATCTCAAGATCCCTATCCAGACACTGAAAGTAGGTTCTCTTGGTGTTCACAACTGTTTAGGTTTAGCCAAAGCAAAAGGTGCACGTATTCTGATCGCTTCGACTTCTGAAGTTTACGGTGACCCGTTGGTCCATCCTCAAAATGAAGATTATTGGGGAAATGTGAACCCCGTTGGACCACGTGGAGTGTATGACGAGGCCAAGCGTTTTCAGGAGGCGATTACGATGGCGTATCACAATTTTCATGGACTGGAAACACGTATTGTGCGTATCTTCAATACATATGGTCCGCGCATGCGTCTCAATGACGGTCGTGTATTACCCGCATTCATCGGTCAGGCACTGAGAGGGGAAGATCTAACCGTGTTCGGTGATGGATCACAGACACGATCATTCTGCTATGTGGATGATCTGGTAGAAGGGATCGTCCGTTTACTTCACAGCGATTATGCGTATCCGGTGAATGTTGGAAATCCATCGGAGATAACCATTGGTGAGTTTGCAGAAGAGATCATAAAGCTGACGGGTACTTCCCAGAAAGTTGTTTACAAAGAGCTACCGGTCGATGATCCGAAACAGCGCCAACCGGACATTACCCGAGCCCGCTCCATTTTGGGATGGGAACCGAAAGTGGATCGTGCAGAAGGATTGAAGATCACGTATGACTACTTCAAAAGTTTGTCCAAAGAGGAACTCATGCAAACAGAACATTATAATTTTGATAAATACATTATTCGCTGATGAGCTTTTTCGCACATGAAACCGCCGTGATTGATCCGGGTTCTGAGATTGGTGAAGGAACGAAGATCTGGCACTTTTCGCATATTATGCCCGATTGTACGATCGGTGAACGCTGCAATATTGGGCAGAATGTCGTAATTTCTCCTGGTGTTACGCTTGGATCCAATGTGAAGGTTCAGAACAATGTTTCGATCTATACCGGGGTTGTTTGCGAGGACGATGTATTCCTTGGTCCGTCAATGGTATTTACAAATGTTACCAACCCACGAAGTGCAGTGAACCGAAGGGATCAATATGCCAGAACTACCGTCAAAAAAGGCGCCAGCATAGGAGCAAATGCGACGATAGTTTGTGGACATGATATCGGGGAGTATGCATTTATCGGTGCGGGAGCTGTTGTAACGAAGGATGTGCCGCCATACGCATTAGTAGTTGGTAATCCTGCCCGCCAGCTTGGTTGGGTTGGAGAATACGGTCACCGTCTGGATTTCAATGCGGAGGGAATTGCTGTATGCCCCGAGAGCAAGCAGGAGTATCAGCTGAAGAACGGTTTGGTTTCAAGGATTAAATAATAAATTTGACAGCGTAAATATTGACCAAAGGTCACAAAGACATTCGACATGATCAAACAGGATCAAAAAATACGATTTGCAGTAGTAGGTGCCGGACACATCGGGAAACGTCATGCTGAAATGATCCGCAGGGATGAAGAAGGTGAACTTGTTGCGATGGTCGATGTGCGTTCAGTCGCAGAATGCGGTGCGGAAGAATACAACGTTCCTTTCTTCTCTTCGATTGAGGAGTTACTTGCTTCAGATCTCGACTTCGATGTGGTCAATATTTGTACTCCGAACGGACATCATGCAGAACAAAGCCTTATGGCACTTGAAGCTAAGAAACATGTGGTTTGCGAAAAACCAATGGGACTGACGAAAGACAGTTGCGAAAAGATGCTCTTCACTGCTCTCCAAGTTTCCCGACAGGTATTTTGTGTAATGCAAAACCGCTATTCGCCCCCTTCCCAGTGGATCAAGGAGCTGGTAGAGAGTAAAAAACTGGGAAAGATCTTCATGGTCCAGCTGAATTGCTATTGGAATCGCGATGAGCGTTATTATAAGCCCGGTGGCTGGAAAGGCACAAAAGAACTTGACGGCGGTACACTTTTCACCCAATTCTCTCACTTCATCGATATTATGTACTGGCTCTTTGGGGATATTGACAATATTCAGGGAAAATTTGCCGACTTTACACACCAAAACTCAACTGATTTTGAAGATTCCGGTTTTGTAAGCTTCGATTTTGTGAATGGAGGTATGGGCTCCATCAATTATTCGACAGCAGTCGCTGACCGTAACCTGGAAAGCTCGATTACGATCATAGGAGAAAAGGGAAGTGTGAAGATAGGCGGACAGTATATGAACGAAGTGGAGGTATGTAATATTCCAGGCTATGAGATGCCTGAGCTGGCGCCGACAAATCCTGGAAATGACTACGGTGCATATAAAGGGTCCGCCGCCAATCATAATTATGTTATTAAGAACGTGATCGACACACTGAAAGGAAGAACTTCGGCTACGACCAATGCTTTGGAGGGGCTGAAAGTGGTGGAGATCATTGAACGCATCTATAAAGTACGCAATGAGCAACTTGATCTACGATAAATTACTGAGAAAAGAGGCTAAGCTGGCTGTTATCGGGCTGGGGTATGTCGGATTACCGATCGCTCTTGAATTCGCAAGAAAGCTGAAAGTAGTCGGTTTCGACATCAATCCTGAAAGGGTTGACATGATGAAGAATAAGATCGATCCAAGTAATGAGCTCGAGTCTGAGGCGTTTGATGGGTGTGACATTCATTTTACAGCGGACATTTCCGAACTTCGGGATGTTGAATTCTTTATCGTGGCAGTTCCTACTCCTATTGATGAAGCCAATTTGCCCAACCTCAAACCATTACTGGGAGCCAGTTCAACTGTCGGTAAAGTCCTCAAGAATGGCGATTACGTAGTGTTCGAATCTACTGTCTATCCGGGGTGTACAGAGGAGGATTGTATACCGGTCCTTGAGGTCGAATCCGGTCTTAAGTTCATGGAGGATTTCAAAGTAGGTTACTCTCCGGAGCGCATCAATCCCGGGGATAAGGAGCACACGCTCAGAAATGTAGTTAAAGTAGTTTCTGGATGTTGTGATGAATCCCTTGAGCAGATCGCTAAGGTCTATGAGCTGGTTGTGGATGCCGGTGTGCACCGAGCGACGTCTATCAAAGTGGCGGAAGCTGCCAAGATCATCGAAAATACGCAGCGTGATGTCAACATTGCACTCATAAATGAACTTTCGATCATTTTCAATAAGTTGAAGATCAATACGTATGACGTACTTGATGCTGCCGGTACCAAGTGGAATTTTCTTAAATTCTCACCAGGACTAGTGGGAGGGCATTGTATCGGTGTCGACCCGTATTATTTGACTCACAAAGCATTGCAGGCAGGTTACCATTCCAAGGTCATTACTTCAGGTCGATACGTCAACGATTCAATGGGTTTTTACATCGGAAAGCAGACCGTAAAGAAGATCATTGCGCAAGGCAAGCACATCCAGGATGCTAAGGTTTTGGTGATGGGAGCTACGTTTAAAGAGGATGTAAGTGATATCCGCAATTCGAAGGTGATTGACGTGGTGAACGAACTCAAGTCTTTCCAGGTTCATGTCGACCTGATCGACCCCCATGCTTCCTCGGAAGAAATGAATCACGAATACGGCGTTGGACTTATTGAAAAACCTTCCAACGATTATGACGCGATCATTGTAGCTGTAAACCACAGAGAGTACAAGATTTTACACGAAAATGACTTCAAGAAAATGCTAAAGGATGGAAAGGGAGTCTTTGTGGATGTGAAAGGTATCTTCAAAGGGAAGATAAAGGAACTGGAGTATTGGTCGTTGTAACTGACAATTGAAAATTGACAATGAACAATTTTGATGTCTTGGTTCCTTGTTCTTTGATCCTGGTTCCTTGTTCAATATTGAATTATGAGCTATAAAAAAAACATACTTATCACCGGTGGAGCAGGTTTCATTGGCTCTCACGTCATTCGTCTGTTCGTGAATAAGTATCCCGATTACCGGATCATCAATTTTGACAAGCTCACCTATGCGGGGAATTTGGAAAACCTAAAAGATGTAGAATCCTTTCCAAATTACGTATTCTTCAAGGGTGATATTGTTTCAGCCGAAGACCTGAAAACTGCTTTTGCGCAGTTTGGCATCACGGATGTAATTCATTTAGCAGCAGAATCACATGTCGATCGTTCGATTGAAGGCCCAATGGATTTTGTGATGACGAATGTGGTCGGAACGGTGAACCTGCTTCAGATCGCTAAAGAGAACTGGACGGAAGGAGAACACGTTTTTCACCATGTTTCTACGGATGAGGTTTATGGCAGTCTGGGTGAAGAAGGCCTGTTTACCGAGAGAACTTCCTATGATCCACGCTCTCCCTATTCAGCTTCCAAGGCATCCTCTGATCATTTCGTGCTGGCCTACTGGCATACTTACGGATTACCCGTTAAGCTTTCGAACTGTTCGAACAATTATGGAAGTCATCATTTTCCTGAAAAGCTGATTCCGCTGATGATCCACAATATTATCAAAATGAAACCGCTACCGGTGTACGGAAAAGGGGAGAATGTACGCGACTGGCTTTGGGTAGTTGATCATGCGCATGCGATCGATACGATTTTCCACCAAGGTCGACTCGGAGAATCCTACAACGTGGGAGGATTGAACGAATGGAAAAATATCGACCTCGTTCGTTCCCTGTGCAAAATGATGGACAAAAAGCTGGGTCGTCGCGATGGAGAATCAGAGGAACTTATTACCTATGTCACCGATCGAAAAGGACATGATCTGCGCTATGCGATCGATGCATCCAAACTGGAACATGAGCTGGGATGGAGGCCTTCAATTACTTTTGAAGAGGGATTGGAAAAGACGGTCGATTGGTACCTTGCCAACCAGGACTGGGTGAACGAAGTAACCAGCGGAGACTATCTGAAATATTACGAAAAAATGTACGCTAATCGGAAGGCGTGATGCTCGGAAAGTTCTTCGGAAGAAAACGGAAAAGTGAACCCTTTGATCTTTCCCTGATCGGTGTTGACATGCATTCTCACCTCATTCCAGGAATAGATGATGGATCAAAGTCCATGGATGAGACCATTGCTCTACTGGCAAAATTCCAAAGTTTGGGCTACCGAAAGCTGATCACGACACCGCACATCATGAGCGATTACTACCGCAATACGCCTGAGATCATTGAACGTGGACTAGAAGAGGTGAGGGCAACCGCAAAAATGATAGGACTGACAATCGAAATTGAAGTCGCTGCGGAATACTATTTTGACGATGCCTTCCTGCAAATGATCGAGGATAAAAAACTCCTGACCTTTGGAGGAGCTTGTGTCTTGGTTGAATTTGCTTTCATGGGTCAGCCAATGTTCGAGAATGAAATGTTCTTCAAGCTGATTTCCAATGGTTACACCCCGGTACTCGCTCATTTTGAGCGTTATGCATTCTTTCATGGCAGCTCAGAAAAAGCAAAAGAATACCGTTCCCGAGGTGTGTTGATCCAAATGAATCTCAGCTCGCTCTCAGGTCATTATGGTCCTGAGGTACGCAAACAAGCGGAAAGGCTGATCGATGATGGGTTGGTGGACTTCGTCGGGACCGACTGCCACCGGATGCAACATCTTCTCGCACTGGAGGAAAATTTGGCATTACCCTACATGCACAAGCTGGCAGGGATGGAGCTAAAGAACAAGCAGCTGTAAATTTCTTCCCGCAGATTCAGCAGATCTCACGTTTTTTCACAAATACAAGGATAGAACGAAACAAAATTAAGCTGTCTTGTGCTTGAATGAAACTAATGATTCTGCACAATAATTTACCTCTTTGTGTCCTATCTGAATATGTGGTGAAAAAGGTACATGGCGACTCTAAGTTCCCTCCGATCCTCTGTGGTAAAACTAATCTCTCAGCAACACCTTATACCGCTGGATCGCATTCTCAATACCGAGGTACAACGCATCAGATATCAAAGCATGTCCGATGGATACCTCAGCCAAATGCGGAAGGTTGTCCTTAAAGAAACGAAGATTGTCGAGACTGAGGTCGTGTCCGGCATTGATGCCCAAACCCAATTCATGCGCCAAAAGGGCAGCCTCAGTGTATCGTTCCACAGCCTTTTCTGGTCGTGTGGGATATTGGTCTGCAAAAGGCCCTGTGTAGAGCTCAATACGGTCAACTCCCGTTTTTGCTGCGAATTCTATGTTCAATGGTTCAGTGTCTACAAAGATCGAAGAGCGTATACCCAGCTCCCTGAACTCATCAACCAGTTCCCGCAATAACTGCTCGTGCTTGCGCGTGTCCCATCCGGCATTAGAGGTAAGTACGTCGGGTGGATCGGGCACCAGAGTTGCTTGTTCAGGTCGGATATCACGGATGATTTTTAGGTAACGTTCATCGGGGTATCCCTCAATATTGAATTCGGTCCGAATTACTTTTTTCAACTGATATACGTCTTCAAGCGTAATGTGCCTTTCGTCGGGACGCGGGTGTACAGTAATTCCGTCTGCGCCAAAGCGCTCACAATCGATTGCGAATTGCACTACATTGGGAATGTTCCCTCCCCTTGCATTGCGGATTGTAGCAATTTTATTGATGTTTACGCTTAACTTGGTCATCTTCGGTACAATTTTTGGCATTTCAAAAATACGAACAAACCAAGGAATTTTAGTACTTTGGCAACAGCTATGAGAGCAGTCGAATTAATTACCGAAGAGATACCACCCCTCACCCATGCAGATACTGGTGAGAAGGCCTTGCGTTGGATGGATGAACTGAAAGTATCCCATCTGCCAGTGCTGAAAAACGGGAATTTTGTTGGCATCCTCTCGGAATCAGATGTTCTTGACAGAATGGATCTGGATGAAACGCTAGACAAACTTTTCGATCATTTACCAAGGGCATACGTTTTTGAAAACGCGCACATATACGAAGTGCTGGCGAGAATAGCTGAACACAGGGTCAGTGTGCTACCCATTCTTGATAAGGATGAGAAGTACCTGGGTTGCACCAGTGTTTATCACTTACTTACCTTGATAGCTAATACTGGAAGTATTCGTGAAACGGGAGGGATCCTTGTTGTTGAAATGAATGCGACGGACTATTCAATGGCACAGATCGGACAGATTGTTGAAAGCAATAATGCTAAGATTCTGAGCTCGTATATAATGACAAGCATGGATAGTACCAAGATCGAGGTAACCCTGAAGATCAACAAAGTGGAGCTATCTTCCATTATTCGAACCTTCGAGCGCTATGACTATGTGGTGAAGGCTTCCTTTCAAAAAAGCGATGTGGATGATGATCTTCAGCAACGCTATGATTCCTTGATGAATTTCCTTAAATTCTGACATGAACGTTGCAATTTACAGCCGGAAGGTCAATAAGCAGGTGATCACTCATTTTGAGTTATTACTGCAGGTTCTTCGCAGTTTCGGTTGGATTCCTGTCTTAGAAAGGGATTTGAAAAAACAGTTGGAAAGTAAGCTCACATCTGTGAAAAATTGTAAAGTTTTTGACTCGCACAAAGACCTTAAATCGGGAATCGACCTGATGATTAGCTTGGGTGGTGACGGAACATTCATCGAATCGGTAGGGTATGTTCGGGATTCTAATGTGCCAATACTTGGCATAAATACAGGAAGACTGGGTTTCCTCGCCAATATATCCAAAGAGGATATCCAGAACAGGCTACAGATGGTCCATGAAAAAAGGTATGAGTTTCAGCTGAGGTCGCTGCTGAGGATTAGCACAGAGGAAAACCTATTCGGTGTCGACAACTTTGCTTTGAATGAGGTGACGATCCATAAAAAGGACACCAGCTCCATGATCACAGTGCACGCCTCATTGGATAACAAATACCTGAATTCCTATTGGTCTGACGGTTTAATTGTTTCAACGCCCACAGGATCAACAGCATACAGCTTGAGTTGCGGTGGGCCGATAGTTACTCCCGGATGCAAGGTGCACATTCTAACTCCTATTGCGCCACATAATTTGAACGTACGACCGATGGTTGTTCCGGATCACATGCCGATCAGGATCAGTGTGGAGGGGAGAGAAAGGAAATACCTGATCAGTATTGATGGTAAGTCAATGAACATCAGGAATAGAACTGAGGTGTTGATCGAAAAGGCAGAATTCATGATCAACGTGATTAAATTTGAGGACAATAATTTCCTCGATACCATTCGAAACAAAATGATGTGGGGAATCGACAAAAGAAATTAAACGATTATACAAATACATAAATTATGAGAAAAGTTGGATTATTGCTTGCAGTATTAGGATTCGCAGCGATTGGAATGGCCGCCAACCCTAAAAAGCCGAAATTAGCAGATGGGATTTACGCCGAGTTCACTACATCCAAAGGTGTGATTCTCTGTGTACTGGAGTTCGAAAAAACTCCGATGACCGTTGCCAATTTTGTAGGCCTTTCGGAAGGAAAATTCGCTCATCCGGATACTACATTTTCCAAACCGTATTATGACGGATTGAAGTTCCACCGTGTCATTAAGGATTTCATGATTCAGGGTGGATGCCCTTTGGGTACGGGTACGGGAGATCCGGGATACAAGTTCTATGACGAGATCCATCCGGAGCTTCGGCATACTGGACCGGGCATCTTGTCCATGGCGAATTCCGGTCCAAACACCAATGGCAGTCAATTTTTCATTACGCACAAGGAAACACCATGGTTGGATGGTAAACACACCGTATTTGGTCATGTGATTCAAGGTCAGGATGTGATAAATGTAATTGAACAGAACGACGTCATGACCAAGGTAAAGATCATACGTGTTGGCAAAGTAGCTAAAAAGTGGAATGCAACGGAACAGTTCCTTGCCGGAGTGAATGCAGCGAAGCAGAAGTTCGCTGAGCAGATGGTAAATGATATGGAGAAGGCCTTTGCGAGACAGGAGTATGATCAGGTGAAATTAGCAGCACAAAAGATCCTGAGCGAAGATGCGAACAATGAAAAAGCAAAAGTACGTCTCAAGGAGGCGGATGAACAACTGCAAATTCAGGAGAAAGCGCAAAAGGAGTACATCGAGAAAGTATCCAAAATGACGCAAGAGGAATACAAGACCTTCATGTTCAACGAAGTGAAAGAGAAGTATCCGAATGCGCAAATGTCGCCTTCCGGACTCGTTTACATTATTGACAATCCAGGAACAGGAGAAAAAGCAAGTGATGGTGCTCACATGTCGGTCCATTATCGTGGAACTTTCAGAAGAACGGGTAAGCAGTTTGATGCATCATACGATCGTGGTCAACCGATGAACTTTTCATACAAGGTGAACCGCATGATACCGGGATTCGAAGAGGGACTAGGTATGGTCGGTAAAGGCGGATCGGCAAAGTTGATCATTCCGTATTTCAATGCGTATGGTGACAAGGGGAATCCGCGTATACCGCCATATTCTGATCTGGTTTTCGATATCGAGATTATCAATATCGACAACGCCCACGAAGGGCATGACCACGATCATTGATACGAATTAAAACCTTTAAGAAAGGCTCCTTTGGGAGCCTTTTTTGTGAAATCAGGTTTAAGAGCCCATCGGACATTTATTGGGCTTTCCGAGTCGAAAAGTGACCATGGCACCGAAAAAACTGTACCAATCCTTCGTAGAGGAGTTTCCTCTGCGCCCATAGCGATTACCATCAAGGCTCCGGTTGGAAAGTTCAGCGGAAAGTGGGCCATTCGCAGCAGAAAGTGCAGTAGGGTCTACGTAAGAACCGCTACCCACATCATCGATGTAGTCCGTGAATGTTTTGCGGATCCCGTATTCAAAGCTCAGCGCAGCCTTTTTTCCGAGTGCGAATTTAACCCCAACCCCAAGTGGAATACACAGTTGAGTCAAACTGTAATTTTTTTTACTCGTAAGATCGGAACCTTGTCCCTCGGTCCCCAATGGTTGCAATTCGATCAAATCTCCGTTGTATTCGGTCTTTGGGTTCATTCTGAACAAACCGATCTCAGCGAGCAGATAGGCCGTTCCCTTGTAACGCTCACTGCCCAGAAAGAACGGCAGATATGTGAACTCAAGTCCACCAGCTAATTCGAACATAGTAGAGCGGAAATTTAGGTTCCTGTTCACGTTGACCGAATTAGAGGCATCTGCATCGGAAGCTGCAAAAGATCCGTAGGTGAAATTCGCTCTGAAGCTAAGTCGCGAGTGATAATTATAGCGGTAGAGTAAGCCGGCTGCCGGTTGCGTCCCATAGAAATGCCGGAACTGGTTAAGATCACCGATATAATAAGACCCACCTAGCAAAAATCCCAGTTCCGAACGGGACTTTCCGTTCTGGCGCTGTGCCATGACGGAAAGTGAACAGACCAAAAAAAGGAGCGAGATCAGCCTCATGCGATGTTCCAGTTTTTTATAGAACGCCAAATTAGCCATAAAATTTCCTTTTTTGAAATTATTCCCTACATCAGAAGGCTGGACAAGAAACCGTTCGGTAGGACATAATGGTGATCTTGGCATCTTTCGGATACTTCACTGTGTATCCGATCTGAACGGTTTTTACCTCACCAGGTTGTACACTCAGCTTCCAATTCGCTTCACCTGTTTCCTCTTTTTGAACTACACCGCTCAATTCATCTACCGTGACACTGATGTCACTGTTGCGTGCGATCGGTACCTGATCAAAGACGTCTATAACTACCGGTGTACTTCGGTTATTTCGGATCGCGATCTCATACAGATAGGAGTCTTTCCTGCTTCCACCTATCACCTTTTTTGAACTCATTTCGCTTTTCAACTTTCGGAAAACAGTGACTTTACTGTCTCGCCCAAATGACAGAGATAGCGTATCAGAAATATTGCGTGTATCGATCTCTGATACGCCTACGTAGGCTCCACCGAAATAGACATTTGTAGGACCAGGCATGAGTTCAAGGTCTTGCCAGCCAACGATGTGAGCAAGTAGAAAAGCTCCATTGTCCAGCTTCGGCACTGTGACGTGGGTGAACATGGCATCGAGACTCATCTCCTTGATGTCTACTTTGTATGGTTTGGCATCCGACGGACATGAAAAACGTCCCTGAATAGGGAATTCTGCCATCAACTCAGAGATTTGGATCTCTTTCAGACTTACCGGGTTTTTGGTCTGTTGTTTATTCGCCGGGTCGAAGCTATTGCGCTTTTCCTCATACTTTTCTGCATCTTTCTCTAAAACGTAGTTGTCGTACACACGCTGATTAGCATCATTGATATTGCTCTGTGCAAGCTGACGGTAATCCTCATTGACCACCTGTGGAGTATAGTAGTTCTTTTTATTCATTTTGGTCGCCTCGTAATAGTTCAGGTACCACGGTGAGAGCTCAGGGAATGAAGCTGAAAGTTTTGGATCTCCCGTTGATAGGGTGAGCTCCACATCATTCCAGTTGTTTCCGGTGTTGTTGTAAACCTGCGCCATGTATTTCAAATTGATCTTTTGATTCAGGTCCATCGCAGAAAGGTCATACACAGCCGCCCATCCGCAATCGGAAACGAGATACTTCAGTTCTGTATTAATGGTCACCGTCTCTGCAACATCGATCAAAATGACTACTTGATTGCTCCGCTGATTTTCATTGTAGTTGAGTTCTACCAATTGATAACGTGTATTCTCGATCTTAAGTTCCAACTTAGCTTGGTCCTTTGCGAGTCTCGAAATTTTAGTGTTGATCTCCAGTGTTCTTGTGCGATAAAAATCCGCTGCCTCTCTGATCTGTGCGACTGTTAGGTTCTGATTGTTGCCCCCGAGTTTTCGGTTAGCAGTTAATACTTCCAGTTCAGCCTCAAACGAACTGGTCTGATCTTTATTTGCTTGGTGAAGGTCTTTGAGCACTTCCAGTGAGTCGTTCAATAATTTGATTCTGGGATTGAACTGCTCCGCGGCGAGAAAGTCCATTTCAGTGCTCACAGATACAACTCTCATCGATGCATCTCCTGTTAATTGGATCGAACGGGGGTCAGCAAAAGCTGAAATTCCGGAGAATATGATCTTGTTCCGTCCTTTCTTCAGTTGTAGGGTTTGCTCATGGAGCATTTCACCCGAAGTCAGAAACAATTTGACTCGTTTAATATCAGAATTGACGTACTGAACCTGAGATTGTTGTGAAAGAGTTGTGGCAGTGACAAGAAAGACAAACGCCAATAGGAGTAGTTTCATAAGTGTAGAATTTAGTGCTGATTACAAACATGAAACAATTTGGTTCATGGAATAGTTACATCAGGGACTAATTTACCTTAGATCGAATCTCACGGATAAATGCATTGTTCAAGAAGACATGTACAATTCGTGAACTGAACAAGACCAACAAGTTTTTTATGGAACAAGATCAGTGGCGATCTTGGCTGAGAGTAAACACAAAGGAATTCCTCCTCCGGGATGGACGCTTCCTCCGACAAAGTACAATCCTTTCGTTTTGGAGAAATTGGGATGACGGAAAAATGCTGCCATTCGATCGTTAGAGCTCGAGCCGTAAAGAGCGCCTGCGTAGCTGGAGGTCCGTTTTTCGATGCGTACTGGATCCAGAAAATCTTCTGTCTCTATCAGGGATTCAAGATCGATCTTGAGGATCCTGTTCAATTTTTGAATGACATTCTGTCGGATCTTTAAACGCAAAGCATCCCAATCTTGACCAGAATTACTCGGAACATTGACCATGACAAACCAATTTTCGCAGCCATCAGGAGCATCAGAACGCACTACTTTCGAGGAAATATGCACGTAAACCGTCGGGTCATCAGATACGGTGCGCTCTTCGAACATCATCCTGAATTCCTCCTCGTAATCTTCTGTGAAAAAGATGTTGTGAAGGTCCAACTGAGGAAATTCTTTACGGATGCCCCAGTAGAAAATCATGGCAGAACTCGATGGTTCCTGCTCCAAGGTGCGTTTCGGAGCTTTTGTATGTTTGAGCAGGTAACGGTATGCCGGTTTTACATCCGAATTGCAAATGACGACGTCTCCAGGTATCAACTGACCATTCACCGCTATTCCCGATATTTTTTTTTCATGTTCGATGATCTCATCCACCCTGCTGTTGTAGTGGAACGTCACTCCCAGTTCTTCTGCAAGCTGCACAAGGCTTTTGGTGATCGAATGCATCCCTTTCCGGGGGAAATAGGTACCTATGCCACTCTCCAGGTGAGGAATAATATTCAGAATTCCTGGTGCCTTATATGGATTGGATCCGTTGTAGGTTGCATACCGGTCAAAGATCTGGACGAGCTTTGGGTGATTCAGCCCTTTCAGGTTTGCCTTGTGCATCGTTGTGAACAAATTCAGCCAAGGTATGTGAGCTATACAGTTCAGCGTGTCGATGGTTAAATGACTGGAGATTTTATGCAGTGATCTTTCCAGAAATGCTTTGTGTGAGGCCTTGAAAATGAGCTCGCTCCGATTGAGATGTTGATCTAGTTTGGAGGGGTCCACGTTCAGTTTGGCTTTGACCTCATTGAGTAACGATTTTCTGTCCGAGAAATAACGGAGAAATGTTCCATCTTCAAAGAAATAGTGACAAGCCACCGGCATCTTAGCGTATTGAAAGTAAGTCTCCGGATCTTTACCGGATAAACGGAACAGTTCCTCCACGAAGTGTGGCATGGTAAAAAGGGACGGACCGGCATCGAAACGGTAGCCATCAAGTTCCATAACGGTCAGTTTTCCGCCGGGATACGCATTTGCTTCATACACTGAAACAGCGTAACCTTTTACTGCCATTCTTATAGCGGAAGCAATTCCGGCAATTCCACTACCAACGATCAGTGCCTTTTTATTCTCCAAAACGATGAATCATAAGTGTCGAAGGTATAAAAAATATGATACCCTAATTGTTCAGGGATCTGTGCTTTTGGGATGAGGGAAAAGTGTCCCTGATTTAATGCAGATGAGTGAAAAGTCGCTCCAGATTAGGATTTTTAACCAATGAGTCGTCTCCAACGAAGAGCACTTTCTTACAGCGGTTACTCTCCAGCCAAACATCCAGGTTGGAAATAGCAACCATTAGGGTGCCGTTGATATCGATCTTATGAACTGGCTTCTGTCGCCGATCAAATGCATTTTTAATTTCTTCTGTTTCACGATCGATCTCCTGATTCTCGCTGAATATAACGATACCGTCTATACCATCGTCCGCTTCTTCTGTTTTATTCAGATAATCTGATGAGTTCAGGTTGCGTTCCTGTATCCAGGGAGCTATGAACTGACCGAAAGATGAGCTATTCTTGATATAGATACAATCGATTTTTATCATCTGCCGAGGTCAGTTTAGAAGTATGCAAAATTAATAGTTTAGTTAGGTTTAGCAAGAATAATCTTCAGAAATCTCAATAACCAAGTATCTGCATGAAGTCTTCGGCTGTTTGTTCATTGCTGAAAAGCTCCGTTTGCAACTTCCCGTTCTCATCCCGCTGTATCAGGATGTGTTTGGGCTCAGGGATCAGACAGTGTTTCAGTCCGCCAAAACCACCGATCGTTTCTTGGTACGCACCGGTGTTGAAAAATCCGAGATAGAGCGGTTTGTTGCGGTCGAATTTAGGCAGGTAGATTGCGTTGGAGTGCTGCTCCGAATTGTAATAGTCATCAGAGTCACAAGTGAGTCCACCTAGAAGTACCCGCTCATAGTCCTCATTCCATCTGTTAATGGGGAGCATAATAAATCGTTGATTGATCGCCCAGGTATCCGGAAGGTTGGTCATGAACGAAGAGTCGATCATGTTCCATTTCTCCCGGTCATTCTGTTGTTTTTGATGCAGTACACTGAAAATCGCACCACCACTTTCACCAACGGTGAACGAACCGAATTCTGTGAAAATATTGGGTTCCGGGATGTCATTGTCGTTGCACACACGTTGAACCTGCGTGAGGATCTCTCTGACCATGTAGGCATAATCGAAATCGAAGGCAAGTGATTTTTTGATCGGAAATCCACCTCCTATATTGAGTGAATCAAGCTCCGGACAAATTTTCTTCAGGTCACTGTACACCCTCAGACATTTCGTTAATTCGTTCCAATAATATGCGGTGTCATTGATACCGGTATTGATAAAGAAATGGAGCATTTTGACCTCAACCCTTGGGTTGTCTTTCACAATGGCTTTGTAAAAAGGTACGATCTCGCGGTAGCGAATTCCAAGACGTGAGGTATAAAATTCGAATTTTGGTTCTTCCTCAGAGGCAATTCGTATTCCGATCTGGATCGGTACATCTGTTTTGGCGAGAATCTCCTGAAGTTCTTGCGTGTTGTCCACTACTGGTATGACTTTCAGTCGTTGCTCGTTTATCAGGAATGCAATGTTGTCTATGTACTTAGGTGGTTTGAATCCATTGCAGATAACATACCTGCCGTCATTCAGCTTACCTGAATTTTGCAGATTTCGGACGATATCAATATCGAAAGCAGATGAGGTTTCAATGTGAACATCATTCTTCAATACTTCATCCAGAACGAAAGAAAAATGATTACTCTTCGTACAGTAGGAATAATAGTAATTTCCGGCATATCCCAAATTGTTCATGGCTTCCCTGAACCAGCCTTTGGCACGTTGGATATTGTTTGATACCTGAGGTAGGTAATTGAACTTAAGCGGTGTACCGTATTCATCGATCAGCCGCATCAAATCAATACCATGAAAGAATAACCTGTCTTCGCGCAAGTGAAACTCATTCTGCGGAAAATCAAAGGTCTGGTCGATCAGATCAATATACTTCGTTCTCATGTCATAAAAACCGGAATTCTCGCTCCTTAACTTTTAACAAATTATCAATTCCCAGTTGGTCACAGGATCTCCAGAATACGCTCTGCAGGGCGCGCAACCACCGCCTTGTTGCCATTAATTACGATAGGTCGCTCAATAAGTTTCGGAAAATGTATCATTGCCTCGATCCATTCATCGTTCGTGAGTTGTTTTCCTTTGAAATGTTGTTTGAAATCGTCCTCATTTTTTCTCAGCAAGTCTTCCGGCTGGATGCCTAGCATACTGATGACATCTTTGAGTTCTGATGGTGTCGGGGTAGCTGTCAAATACTCGATAATATGGAATGGAAGACCTTTATCGTTTAGCAGGTCAAGCGCACATCTGCTCTTTGAACATCGTGGATTGTGATAGATGGTGATCTTCTTTTCCATACCTCAATTTTAAGGGACAGCAAAAGTACGGCTTTCTATTATTACACCGCAGAAAGTGCAGCTTTTTTTGTTGATTGAATTCGCTCCTTTTCGTTGACAACTTTCCTGATAATGTTGGAGGCATTTCAGTTATAGCCTTCTTGCTAGAATTGCCCGCCGAATTCCATTAAAAAGGCTTTCAGAAAGGGGGTCAATTCTCCGTTCAGCACTTTGTCTGGATCGTTTACTGTATAGTCGGTTCGATGGTCCTTAACGCGTCGGTCGTCGAGCACGTAGCTGCGAATCTGCGAACCCCATTCGATCTTCTTCTTACCTGCTTCAATCTCTTCGCGTGATTCCCTGCGTTTGCGGATCTCGATCTCATACAACTGTGAACGGAGAAGTTGCATGGCTTTTTCCTTGTTGGCGAGCTGTGAGCGCGATTCAGAATTCTCAATGATGATCCCAGATGGTGCGTGGCGCAAGCGTACAGCTGTTTCTACTTTGTTTACATTCTGTCCACCGGCACCTCCTGATCGGAATGTTTCCCAGGTAATGTCAGACGGATTAATGTAGATCTCGATGGTGTCGTCAACAGACGGGTAAACGTAAACGGATGCAAAAGAGGTCATACGCTTCCCTTGGGCGTTATAAGGACTCACGCGCACTAAACGATGGATACCATTCTCTCCCTTCAGGTAACCGAAGGCATATTCTCCCTCGATCTCGAGTGTGACTGTTTTCACACCGGCAACATCACCTCCCTGAAAATTGAGTTCCTTGACCTTGTAACCGTTCTTATCAGCCCACATGATGTACATGCGCATCAACATTTCTGCCCAGTCGCATGCCTCAGTTCCACCGGCACCTGCCGTTATTTGAAGAACCGCGCTAAGAGCGTCTTCCTCTCCGGCGAGCATGTTCTTCAGTTCGACTTCTTCGATCTCCTGAACGAGCGTTTTGTGCATTTCTTCCACCTCCGATTCTTCTGCCGCCCCTTCTTTAGCGAAGTCGATCAGTACTTCCAGATCATCAAGCCCGCTTTTGAGTGTATCGAACGATTCTATCCAGTATTTTATTCCCCTGATCTCTTTCATCTTAACCTCGGCTTTTTTGGGGTCATCCCAAAAATTCGGATCCTGAGCTTTCAGCTCTTCTTCTTTCAATTGGAAGCGCTTTTCGTCGATCTTCAGATAATCGTGAATAGCTTGAATTCGCTGCGCTAATTGCTTGATCTGATCCTGATTCACCATAGTGGCGCAAAAGTAGAAATTTTGATCGAATTGTATGAAATGGTGAAACCAGGGTTCCATGAATAAGGTGAGAAAATGTTACTTGAACGATAAGAATTTCTCTATCCAGTCTCGTGCGCCGGGAAAAAATTCTACTTTTGCTTAAAAAAATTACTATGAATGTACCTCAAAATTTGAAGTATACAAAAGACCACGAGTGGGTTGCTATTGAAGGAGATATTGCTACAGTAGGAATCACTGATTTCGCTCAGAGTGAGTTAGGTGATATTGTGTATGTTGAGATCGAAACCGAAGGAGAGACCATCGATAAGGAAGAAGTTTTTGGTTCTGTTGAAGCAGTTAAAACAGTTTCAGACCTTTTCATGCCGCTGAGTGGTGAGATCGTAGAGTTCAACAGTGAACTGGAGTCGAATCCTGAAGCAGTTAACAATGATCCTTATGGAAGTGGTTGGATGATCAAAGTGAAGATTTCTGACCCATCTGAGGTTGCTGAATTGCTAGATGCTGATGCATACAATGCGCTGATTGGGTAAAATTTTTGCAGTTTTTGAACCGAACGGAACGATTGTTGTACCAAGTATCAATGATCTGAACACATTGTTCTTCCAAAGGTCAGAGATTTGAATTTTTGGAACGTTGTTTGCGAACCGAAAAAAAGTATATTTACAAACCAATTTTGTGTGTTATGGAATTGAAGAAAAGTAATGAAGCGGACATTGAGAAATTGAGAACTCCGATCGTGCTTATCGGTCTTTTGTTCGTAGGAAGTCTGGTATTAGCCTCTTTCTCTTATGAGGAAGCTGTTTCAGAAGGTGCTGATGGCGAAGCCGTTGTGGCGCAGACAGCCGTCAAGTTCGAAGAACAGGTAAAAAAAGAGGATGAGCCAACCCCACCGCCACCACCGGCGGCTGTTGATGCACCTGTTCCGGTTCAGGAGGAGATCATCGAGGAAGAGAACTCTGAAACTATCCCCACGCCTGTCGTAGAAGTTGCTCCTGAAATTACGGTGGCAGAAGAAACAGTTATCGAAGTAGAAGAAGAGATCATCGAATTTCCGGATGTTGAAGCTTCTTTCCCGGGAGGGCCTGCTGAACTCCAAAAGTTCATCAAGGAAAACGTTCAGTATCCACAAACATCAATCGAAATGAACGAGCAGGGACGTGTTTACCTGTCTTTCGTTGTCGAAGCAGATGGTTCGATCTCGAACATCGCTGTTGAACGAGGAGTGAGTGAGGATCTCGATCGTGAGGCAAAAAGAGTAGTTCGCAGTATGCCGAAATGGAACGCTGGTGAATCCAAAGGTAAGAAAGCAAGAACACGTTGCCGTCTGCCGATCAACTTTACATTGAACTAATTTTAGCATAAAAGATCCCCGGTTATCGCCGGGGATTTTCTTTTTATGACAAAGTATTTACCATGGTAAATAAAAATTGTATTTTTGTTTAAAAATTCGATATGATAGCTTTTCTTTTGGTTGGAACAGTATTGACACTTTTGTTGGCTGCGTTTGTGTTTTCCAAGCGGAATGAAAGTCTCAATTCGCTGATTCTTCTGTTGACCACTGCGCTGGTAATTGTTTTTTTTTCTTTTGAGTTCTGTAGCAATAGTTCCGGTGCATCGGTTGTGTGGATCTCTTTTTCCATGTTTTCCGGCACTATTTTTTTATCCCGTTTTCTGAAGCATAGAACAAGAGATCTGGCTATTCTTTCTACTTTGCCACTTTTACTTTTTCTAACAAAAGACACATTCGTTTTCGGTGAATTTGCAGTGAGTACATCCTCAGAATCAGCCATTTTATTTGCTGTGATCGGCGTATGGTTACAGCCCTTATCAGAATATTTGACTAATGTTGCCGGAAAATTCCTGTATTCTGAGGAAAACAGAGCTTTCCCCACGAAATTGATACTTTTCGGCACTGCAGTCTTCTTTGCCTATTTTTTTCAGTCGGTTGCGGGTATCTTCTTTTTGGCTTTGGGACTTGCAATCGGGAATATCCACAATAAAAACAGGGATCCCGGAATGGTTCTCTTTGCACTCAACTTGCTTTTATTGTTTACGTTTAAGGAAATTGTCGCGCTGGATGCCTTCGATCTATTACTTGGTAAAAACTTATTGGGCTTGCTGGTTGCGATTGGAATGACAGGATTAGTTCAACTATTGTATAGAAACAGTAATTCTCACATATGGTTACTGCCCGTCGTGGCCTTTTCGGCATTCCTGCTCTTAATTCTCTATCTCGGCACACAGAAAGATGATCTGGGGGGATATGACGCCTACCTTGCGGCAATGTTAGGTACCGTTCTCTTCGGTATTTTCAATTTTTCAGCCCAGGCTTCAACTGCACTCTTTTTAGCTGGATTCACTTCAG
>Ga0315902_10002558_pt1 | contig 28171 bp, 24 predicted proteins | sample LakEriMetagenome_9_FD_203523 | JGI IMG/M metagenome (GOLD analysis project Ga0315902, IMG submission 203523) | Freshwater fungal communities from buoy surface, Lake Erie, Ohio, United States - Buoy 12 MA117 | ecosystem: Environmental > Aquatic > Freshwater > Lake > Lake biofilm | place: USA...
GCAACACGCATGACGTTAACGGACATTTCGTTGTGAAACGCATGCGCCAGGACCCCGCCCCAAACGCTGCCGCCGAGCTTGAAATAGAGAAAGGTGGCGATCAGCGAACACGCAATGCAGCCGGGCAGGAAATTCATCTGCTTCCACAGAAACGCCGTCCACACGCCATCGGCCCCGCTCATCAGCGGCCCGATTTCACGCGGCAAGTGCCACGCCGCCCACAGAGCGCCCAAAATTACACTGGCCAAGATCGGGGTGAACCGCGTGAGCAGAACAGGCAACGCGAAACCACGCCAACCCATTTCTTCAAGCAAAGGACCGCTGCTGAGTACAAGCGCGAGCGCCAGGCCACCAAGCGCAAGCAAAGGCGTTGCTCCAAATCGCTCTACTGTGGGCGCGATCTCCGCCACACCGCCACTCGAAGCCAGGGCGATAAAGAAAACACCAACCATGGCAAAGAATGCGGTGACAGCAAGCAACCAAACCCCGGCGCCTCGCTGCCAAGACACGCCTCGCCACGGCAGTGCCCGCGCAAACCATCGCGACAGGCCACCCGGACCGTAAGCGATCGCGATGACGATGAGCGCAGCAATGGTAGGCGCCGCGGGAAACAAAATAGCATTCCACAGCACAGGTGTTTCAAGACTGTACTGGATGCCAGTAATGATGTCGGCTTTCTGGTTCGCGGCGAATATCGCGCGGATCGCCTCGCCGAGCGCGGCCGGATCGGTGGCGCGGATCGCCATCGAAACCAGCGCGACCAAGACGGCCAGAACAAAGAAAATGATGAGCACGCGGCTCTGCACAAAGGCCTTCATTACAGCTCCTTTCCCAGAGTTTTCATTATGTCGCCGTTCCGATGGTCGGCGTCGCGGCAATCAACTGCCTCGTATAATCGGCGTTAGGTCGGGCGAAGACATCTGCACTCGCACCTTGCTCGACCACCTCGCCATTGCGCATTACAGCGAGCGTGTCGCAGAGGCCCCGCACGGCATAAAGATCATGACTGATCATGATCATGGCTACGCCCATATCACGACGAATCGTGCGCAACAGATCGAGCACTTGCACCTGCACCGTAACATCAAGCGACGACGTCGGCTCGTCGAGCAAAAGCAATTCAGGGGCACCCATCAATGCGCGTGCAATCGCGACGCGTTGCCTTTGTCCGCCCGAAAGTGAAGATGGCCTCCGCGCCGCGATGGCCGGATCCAGTTGAACCTGCTCCAATGCCGTGGCCGCCAGAGCGCGTAAACGAGTTTCGCTCCTTTCGCCATTGACTAAGGCTTGCTCGCTTACGATCGACCACACGGGCAAGCGCGGATTGAGCGATGAGAACGGGTCTTGAAAAACGAGACCAACGCGCACATTCAAACGATGTCGCTTAGCGGGACTTGCATTTGTGATATCGCTGCCTTTCCAGAGGAGGCGCCCACTTGAAGTCGGGGTCAGTCCCGCCAGCGCGCGAAGTAAACTCGACTTGCCGGCGCCGGATTCGCCGACGATACCCAACGTCGCGCCGGCGGCGACTTCAAGGTCGGCCCCTCTTACAACTGCGCGGGCGCCAAAGCTAACCGATAGCCCCATCGTCTGCATGAGTGGGGTATCGCTCATGGGATCGCCTCTTTCGCGCGCGCGCTCGCAAGCAATGCCTTGGTATACTCATGTTGGGGGCTGGCGATAATCTGCGCGCAGGAGCCACTCTCGACCACTTCGCCTTGGCGCATTACGTAAAGACGCGTGCAGATTCGGCGGACGATTGCCAGATCGTGCGAGATGAACAGCATGGCGCTCTTCACTTGACCGTTCAACGCCAGGATCAAATCAAGCACTTGCGCTTGCAGCGTAACGTCTAACGCGGTGGTGGGCTCATCAGCGATAATCAATGTTGGGCGGCATCCATAGGCCAGCGCAATCATCACGCGCTGACGCATGCCTCCGCTCAACTGAAATGGATAGGCGCGCATTATCCAGGCGCCGTCTACAAGCCCAACCGCGGCGAGAATTTCGTGCGCCGCTTGAGAGATTTGGCCCTTGTCCAACTGGGGCCGGGCGCGGCGCAAAACATCGCTCATCTGTCGGCCAACCCGCATAGTCGGGTTCAGAGCGCTCATCGGATCTTGAAACACATACGCGAGCTTAGCGCCGCGGCGGCGATGTAACTCCAATTCCGACAGCGCGCTGAGCTCTTCGCCATCGCACCAAATGCGACCTGACGTCCGGCTTACGCTCTGAGGACTCAAACCTGAAATTGCGAGCGCAGTTTGGGATTTACCCGAGCCGGATTCGCCAACCAGGCCGACAACTTCTCCAGGACCAACTTCAATGCTCACATTTCGCACGAGCGACACCGAGCCCTTCGGACTCGATGCGTCCAGCGACAGGTTTTCTATGCGCAAAGCTGGGTGCATTTCCTCATCCGCCACGGTCAGCCCCGAGCAGAAGCCGAAGCGCCTTCTTGTCGACCTTGCCAACCGGGGTGAGCGGCAGGGTGTCGACAAAGATTACTTGCTTGGGCGCATGGATAGGCCCCTTGGCGTCCTTCACGCTGTTGATCAAAGATTCAGAACTTAAGTCGGCGCCAGGAGCGATCACGACCGCCGCAGCAACAGCCTCGCCCCATTTCGAATCTGGCACACCTACAACTGCGCAGGCTTGAACACCGTCGATCCCAGAGAGCGCATCCTCGACCTCACGCGGATAGATGTTGAAGCCACCCGAGATAATGAGATCTTTCAATCGATCGACGATGTGGAGGCGTCCGTCTTCGTCGAAACGCCCAACGTCGCCGGTGTGTAGCCAGCCACCGCGCAGCGCCTCGGCTGTCTCCATCGGCCGGTTCCAATAACCATGCATGACGAAGGGGCCGCGCACACACACTTCGCCTGGCGCGCCCGCGGGTACGGGCACCCCGTCCCCGTCAAGCAGCACAATATCCAGGCCTGCTTGCGGAATGCCCGCCGATGCCAGCACGTCGCGCCGCGTCACATCATGCTCGAAGCGGCGCATATAGGTGATGCAGGTAGGCGCTTCAGTTTGGCCATACAGCTGCATAAAGATTGAACCGAAACACCCTATCGCTTCCAGCATGCGATCGGCATCCATGGGCGCTGCGCCGTAAAAGATGGTTTCGAGGGTGCGCAAGTCGTCTCCCGCCCGCGGCGGGTCATCGAGCAAGCGATAAATCATGGTCGGAGCCATGAAAGTAGCACCGATCTGAGCGTTCGCTACGTAGTCGTAGAAACTCCGCGCCGAGAACCCGGCCAAAACATGAAACTCACCGCCGCGAAGAAATGTCGGATACGCCAGGATGCCGGCCGCATGCGAGACCGGCGTTACTGCGAGCACTTTGCCATTTGTTGGCCACTCCCACTCGCTGGCAGCCATGTGCAACGCAGCGAGTGCGCTTGCGTGGGTGTGGACCACACCTTTGGGGCGACCAGTGGTGCCGCCGGTATAGGCGATCATGGCGATATCTTCCGTGTGCGCGCGGTCTTCGGCCATCTGCCGGCCAGCGCTTGCTTTGCGGCTCAGATCAATCGCGTTCGACGCCTCGCCAAGGGCGAACACCTCCCGCAACTTCGGGGCGCCTTGTCTCAGATCTAGTGCACGCGGACCAAAGCGAGGGTCAACTATGATCGCCGAAACCTCAGCGTCTTTCACGCAGAATAGATGATCCTGTTCTGATCCCAACGGCGACAATGCCGTGAGGCGAAGGCCGGCCGCCATTACCGCGCATGTTGCGACGACCACATCAGCTGAATTGCCCGAAAGCAGCGCTACGCCGTCGCCACGCTCAAGGCCCACCTCATCAAAGGCCTGCATCATCCCGCTGATGCGGTTTGATAACTGCGCGTACGTGAGGCGAAGGTCTGGGCCCACCACTGCAGATTCATCGCGATACCGTTGGCACGCGCGAAGAACCAACGCGCCGAGAGTTCCGCCGCGGTGCACCCCTTCCTCGACCATCAATCTCTTCCCTTCCGCCACCCATCTTCGCGTCGTTTTAACTATTGAACGAGCGGTTAGTCAATGATAGTCCGCCATACGATGAGAGCGTTTGCAGCAACCTTAGGCTCAGAGACCAATTCTTTCTCGCCCATCCCCACAGGATGGGCGGGTTTTGAAACGGCCATGCTGTGGCGTCCGGGTGAGCATCCTGATGTGGCGACGGAGGCGACAGGGCCCATGGCAGCGCTGCGGGCAAAGCGTGCGGAAGGGTGGGAGGTCGTTGAAGGGACCTGCGCTTTTGCCTGGCCAGGCGGGCCAGTGCGGCGCGACGTCTATGAAGCGCTGCGGGATGAGATTGTAGCGCAGATCAAAGCCGCTGCGCCCCTCGATGTGATTGCCCTGGGCGTGCATGGGGCGATGATGGCGCATGGCTACGATGATTGCGAGAGCGACTTTCTTGAGCATGTGCGGGCCGTCGCCGGCGAAGCTGTCATCGGGGCAGTGTTCGACCTGCATGCGCACATGTCACAGCGGATGGTAGATGCCGCCGACCTGCTGATCGGCTTCAAGCTATATCCGCACACTGATTATATGGATCGTAGCATCGAACTTGTTGATGCGTTGGCACGCATCCGCAGCGGAAAACTGAGGCCCACACCCAGCCTCTATGACTGCCATATGATGATCGGCTTTCGTACGACAACCGCGCCTTGGCGCCGGATAGTCAGGAATTTGGTGCTCGCTGAGAAACGTCCCGGCGTCATAAATGCCACGATTGTGCACGGCTTCGGTCTCGGCGATTGCGCCGACATGGGCACAAAAGTCCTTGTCACAACCGACAACGACCAGGCGCTTGCAGCTCGGACAGCCGCGGAGATTGGCACAAAGCTCCAGGCGCTTCGAGAGCGCGCCAAGGGGAGACATCAAGATCTGGCGGCGACCCTGCGCTCGGCGGCCGCATCAAGGCACTTTCCAGTCATTCTTGCAGACACTACTGACAATCCTGGCGGCGGAAATGCCGGCGATGACATGACTGTTCTGCGCGCGTTGCGCGACGCAAAAATGATGCCCGCTTGCGGCGGACCGATTTGGGATCCGCAAGCAACGCGCTTTTGCTTCGAGGCCGGGCTCGGGGCACACATCAGTTTGCGTGTCGGAGGCAAAACCGGGCCAGGCTCCGGTCCACCACTAGATCTTGAAGGAGAAGTTGTCGGTTTAGGGCGCGGCGCCACTCAACGCATTGGTGGCTTTGACGCTCCCCTGGGCGACATTGCCGCCTTCAAGGCCGAAGGGTTAACTCTCGTTCTCAGCACCCTCCGAGACCAGGCCTATCACCCCTCTTTGTTCGAGCAGGTGGGTATCGACCTGGACACGCAGCGCTTCGTCGTAGTCAAGTCCAGCCAACAATTCCGTGTCGGTTTTGAGCCGCGCGCAGGTCGCATCATAAACGTATCGCGGCCGCGCGCGAACCTCATTTACCGGAAACGGCCGCGGCCAATGTGGCCCTTTGAGTTCGACGCAGGCGAAGACCAAGGGCGAGGCCCGCTCACATGAGCAACTTCACTCCATCACGCAGAGGTTTTGTCGCTGGTGCCGGCTTAAGCGCGCTTGCAGCATGCATCCCTGCTCCGGCACGCAATCCGAGGCAATTGGTGGTATCCGTTGCCTCCGACATTACGACGCTCGACGCCGCGACGAGCTTCCTGCTGCCCAACTTGATCGCGCCAAACGTCTGCTATGAGCGTTTGCTGCGACTGCGTACCGAAGATGGCGAGACCCGCGGTGTCGAAGGCGATGTGGCCGAGGCATGGGAACTCGCGGTCGACAAATCCAGCCTGACGTTTCACTTGAAAGGCGGGCATCGCTATGACGATGGCGGCGAGGTTCAGGCCAGCGATTTCATCTTCAGCATTGAGCGTATTCGGAAACAGCGTTTTCCTGCAGCGCAAGCATTGTTCTGGTATGCGGGCGCCGAAGCCCCGGATGCGCGAACGCTACGCATTCGGTTGAGCGCTTGGGCGCCCTATATCCCGTATCTGTTGACAGCCCCGGGTCTTGGCTTCGTTAATCCAGCGATTGCGCGTCAAGCGCAAGGCGATGATCAAGGCTCCGCTTGGCTGCGCGAGAACACGGCAGGCAGCGGCCCTTATCGGGTCGTGCGCTTCGCGGCACGCGAAGAAGTGACGCTGGAGCCAAACCCGCATGCCGCGCAACAGCCAGCTTACTTCCAGGACGTGCGTTTGCGGGTGTCAAAGGATTCGTCAATTCGTCTTGTTGAAATCGATAAGGGCGACGCCGACATCTTGGAAGCAGTCGGACCATTCCAGCAAGATTGGCTGAAGCAGCGGACCGGCATAGCGGTTTCTGCGGCACCTGCCCCAATTGTGCTGTTTCTTCATCTCAACAATGAAAAGCCTCTCTTCCGCGACCTGCGGGTGCGACGTGCGATCTCGCTGGCAATCGACCGGAACAGCATCGTTTCGTCTATCTATCGCGGGCAAGCGCGAACGATCTCTGGCGTTCTGCCTCCGGGCGTGCCTGGACACGATCCGAGCTTACCGCTTCCCACCTACGACCCGGAAGAAGCACGTTCCCTGATGCGCGCAGCCGGCGTGCCTGCCAATCAGCCCATCGAGCTGACCGTTGTCGGCGACGGCGGTGGCCCCTCGGCAACGCAGTTGGCATTGCGTGAAAACCTGCGTGCGATCGGGTTCGACGTCAGTATCAAGCAGATCGCTGCCGCAGCGCGCTCGCAAATCTTCGCCGGCGAGTTCGACATGACTACTCAATCGATCTCAATCGACTTTCCAGATCCATGGATCGTGTTCACATTTGTGTACAATTCGCAAATGATCGGCGCGGGAAATATGGCGCGCTACTCCAATCCCGCGGTTGATGCTTTATTAGCGCGCGCAGACGCGCTCGATGGCGATGCGCGCAACGCGCTTTACCAAGACGCTCAAAAGATCGTTTACGAGGACTTGCCGTCTATCCCGCTATTTCAGACCTCCTGGGGCTACGCACAACGTCGGGACATCGCACCCTTCACTTACAATTACTCGACCCCGATGATGCTCCCGATCCACACCATGCAACGTACTGTAGGCTGACAATGCATAGCTCTGACAGGTATTTCTCATGATACCGCCGCGTGCGCGTTTGCGCGATCTAGGCCTCCGCATCGGACATCTTCCAACAGGCCCGCTCAATGCAATTACCGATGTGCCAGGCGTGCGTGTCGGACACATTGACGTGCGCGCGGATCAACCCCGCGTCGTTCGAAGCGGCGTCACTGCAATTGTGCCGTTTGATTTTCTGAAACAAAGCGTCTTCGCCGGCTTTGACCGCTACAATGGGTTTGGCGAGGTAACCGGATCACACTGGATCGCCGAGACAGGCACATTGGCGTCACCGATTGTGCTGACCTCAGCATTTTCAATCGGCGTGGCGCGCGACGCACTTCTCGCGTTGCCGTTCAAATTGGGCGTAGACGACCGCTGGCATCAGCCCTGCGCCGGCGAGACCTATGACGGGGTGCTGAGTGATGGGCTATCTGCGCCGATAACACGCGCGCATGTCGAAGCGGCGCTCGAAGCAGCATCGCCAGGAGCAGTCGCTGAGGGGGGTGTCGGCGGCGGCAGTGGAATGATGAGCTTTGAGTTCAAGTCCGGCATAGGGACCGCGTCGCGGCAAGTGCGCTGCGGCGGCGTGCTGACGAATGTCGGTGTTCTTGTGCAATCCAATTTTGGCAATCGCAGCCATCTGACCGTCGACGGCGTCCCAGTCGGTCGCCACATTGGCTACGAAGTCGTCGACAGTCCGCAGCGACGTGAAGCCGATCAGTCGGAAGAGACGAAGGGCTCGATCATTATCGTCGTCGCCACCGATGCACCATTGATGCCGCCGCAACTCAATCGCCTGGCCCGGCGGGCAGGCATTGGCCTTTCACGCGTCGGCGGATTTGGAAACAACCGAAGCGGTGACTTCACAATAGCGCTTTCAACCGGAAACGCCCTTCCCTTCCATCAAACTGGCGTAACCGAAGGCCTACGGATGATGGGCAATGAGGATATGAATCCCATGTTTCCAGCGGTCGCCGAAGCGACTGAAGAAGCCATCGTCAATTCCTTGACAGCGTCTGAGACGATGCACGGCGTACGCGGAACTACAGTACACGCCCTACCATTGCCCGAACTTATCGCCGTGATGAGCCGCTACGGGCGCCCGCCGGAGATGTAAGTGGACACGCCAATGACGCAGAATGCCAACTGGAAGTTAGAGCTCTGGGACGATGCTATTAAGTTCCGTCAATCAGGAGATCGCGACCGATGACCACCTTTGACGTATTGGTTATAGGCGGCGGGATCGCCGGCCTATCGACCGCAGCGGCGCTCTCACCGCACGCACGCGTTGTCGTGCTGGAAGCTGAAGCCGCCTCTGGCTATCATTCCTCAGGACGCAGCGCGACTTTTTATCACCTTGGCATCGGCGATCGTACGGTTCGTGCCCTGACTACGTTCAGCCGCCCCTTCTTTGAGCAGACGTCGGACCAAGGCGCGCCACTCTCAACACCCAAGTCCGCGCTCTGGATCGCTCGCGAGGGTATGATTGAAGGCTTGAACACGCTGTACAACGGCATGCGCATGTTCTCAGATCAGGTGCATCGTGTTGGTGTTCCGGAGATGCTTGCTCTTCTGCCGGTCCTGCGCACTGGGCCCGAAGCGATCATCGCTGGCGTTGTGGATGAAACCGGTCGCAAGCTCGATGCCGATGCCTTGCAGCAAGGCTTTGCGCGCACGCTGCGACGCAATGGCGGCCAGATCGAAACCGGCGTGCGCGTGGATTCAATAACGCGCGAACACGGTGCTTGGCTGCTACAGTCTGGCGACAGAGCTTGGCGCGCGGGCGTCGTTGTCAATGCCGCGGGCGCATGGGCCGATCAGATCGCGCAACTAGCAGGCGTTAAGCCTCTAGGTCTCTCGCCTCTGCGGCGGACGATTATTTCCTTCGATCCACCTGAAAAGATCGACACACGCGACTGGCCGTTCGTGAAAACGACGGTAGACGAATTTTATATGCTGCCTGAGGGGGGGCGCTTGCTCGCCTCGCCCGTTGATGAAATTCCCAGCCCTCCCGTCGACGCACAACCTGAAGACTTTGACATCGCGCTCGCAGCTTACCGGGTCGAAGAATACACCACAATGAACGTATCGCGGATCGCCCATCGCTGGGCCGGCCTGCGCACTTTCGTGAAAGATCGTGTACCAACAGCTGGATTTGCAACGGATGCGCCAGGTTTCTTCTGGTTGGCGGGACAAGGCGGCTATGGTCTGCAAACATCGCCCGCTATGGCGGCGGCAAGCGCTGCAATCATTCTTCAACAAGAATGGCCTGCGGCGCTGGCAGAACTCGGCGTGGCACCCGAGCACATCTCACCCGGTCGGCCAGCGATCGCGAGCTAGAAAAAATAGCACGGGCAGACTGGATACACTTTCGTCAACTGGCCATGCTGGCCGAGCCGGGACGACTAGTGTTCATCGCCAAAGCCGTTGGCGACATACGCTCCGTCTTCACGCCGCAAGAATGCTGGAACTTCTCAAAGTCCGCGGACTATGTTGCAGAGTACACGTACGGTGCTAGTCGGTAAGATCACGCAAGGCGTCTCCAAGGATGTTTGCGGACAGCGCACAGAGCGCAACCACAAGACCTGGGAATGTCACGTACCACCAAGCCGCCAGCACGTATTCGCGGCCCCCCCCCACCATGGCTCCCCACTCTGCATGCGGTGGCTGCATGCCGAGGCCGATGAAGCTCAGCGCTGACGAGGCGAGTAAAGCGCCGCCAAAATGAAAGCTCGTATAGACCAACATCGCCGGGGCGACGTTTGGTGCGATGTGACGACGCGCGATAAAAATTGTACTCGCGCCCATGGCGCGGGCAGCTAGGACGAACTCACGCTCTCGCAACGACAGCGCTAGGCCGCGAGCCAACCGAACATATCCGGGGATAGACAAGATGCCGATTGCAATAACAGCATTGGTGAGGCTGGGCCCTAGCGCCGCCGTCAACGCCATGGCGATTACCAAGCCTGGCAACGCCAACATCATATCGATCAGACGCATGATCGCAGAATCCACAATGCCGCCAACTAGGCCGGAAAAGCAGCCCGTGGCCATACCAATGCCGGCACCGATGGCAACAATAGCTACCGCGCTCAGCAAAGATGGACGCGCGCCATGTAAGAGGCGGGAAAAAATATCGCGCCCCAGTTCGTCGGTCCCCGCCCAATGCGCGGCGGAAGGCGGGCGCAGAATCGCATGAAGATCCATTGCATCTGGCGGATAGGGACTGATCCAGGGCGCGGCGATGGCTGCGAGCGAAAAAAGGACAAGCACAGCGCAAGCGCCGAGAGCAATCGGTTGCAGGTTCATGCCAACCCTCGCACACGCGGATCCAGTAACATGTAAAGGAGATCGACCAGCAGATTTGCAGCAACGAATGCAAAAGATGCAATCACCGCAAAACCCATGATGACGGGAAAGTCGAGGTTAAGGATACCGGCGAGCACGAAGTTTCCCAATCCCGGCCATCCGAACACACTCTCGATCACCACCGATCCGAACAAAAGCGACGACAGCTCAAGCCCCATGACGGTGACGAATGGCACAAGGGCATTAGGGAGCGCGTAGCGAAAGATTATCTGACGCTTTGGCAAACCAAAAGCTCTCGCCGTACGCACATAATCTTGAGACAGAACTTCAATCAAGGAGCCGCGCACCAACCGAACCACGACGCCAACGGACGCCGCAGCAAGGGTCAGCGCCGGGAGCGCCAAGTGCCGAAGTGCACTCGACAACGCCGTCCAATCCCCAACGATCAAGCTGTCGATGACATAGAGGCCGGTCTGATTCGGCGGTGGTGTGACGCTGCTATCAAGCCGCCCCGCCCCCGGTGAGATACCCAGTACGCTGTAAAACAACAGCAGAAGCAACAAGCCGAGCCAGAACGTCGGTATCGAGATGCCAGCAATAGCGAACAGGCGCCCTCCAATATCGGGCAGGCGATCGCGGTAAAGCGCCGTGAGCACGCCGAGCGGCACACCAACAAGCACTGTGAGCAAGAATGCGCAGAGCATCAGTTCAAGGGTAGCCGGCATATAGCTGAAGATCTCATCTGCTACCGGCCGGCCGGACATGATCGATTGGCCAAGATCGCCTCGTGCGAGTGATCCGATGTATGCCATGAACTGCTCTGGAAGCGGTGCATCGAGATTAAGTCGTTCGCGGATCGCCGCGAGCTCTTCGGGGCTCGCGCGCGGGCCTGCAATGAGTTGTGCCGGATCGCCAGGGGCTACGCGCGAAATAAAGAAGGTGACGAGCACGACCCCCGACAAGACGAGCGGAAGCATCAATATTCGCCGCATCACTACGCTCAACAGCACTTTTCCGCTCCACTCCGTCTATGCAATTCTAAAAGCTTACGCCGAAGCGGTTGCATCACAAGCAAATCTCATCGTATCATTGAGCGACCGGTCGGATATTACAAGAGTTATCTGCAAAGGACTTTCCCAATGACGCACATCATGCATCGCCTGCTTAATACGCCCTATCCGGTTGCAGTGGCAGGAGACGGGCCTTACCTGATCGATGCGCAAGGCAAACGCTATATCGACAGCGCCTCTGGAGCGGGCGTCTCATGCTTGGGACACAGCGCCCACAAGATAAGCGACGCTATCGCCCGCCAATCGAAAAAGCTCGCTTACGTCTACAACGCGTATTTCACCACCGAAGCGCTCGAAACGTTTGCAGATAATCTGGTAGCGATGACGCCGCCTGGATTGGATTGGGTGTTTCCTGGCTCCGGCGGTTCGGAATCCATGGACGGCGCATTAAAACTTGCGCTGCAGTATCACAATGAACGGGGACAACCGCAGCGTCGCCGCTTTATCTCTCGCCGCCAAAGCTACCATGGCTGCGCTATCGGCGGGCTTGCCATCAGCGGCAATCAAATGCGCCGTATGCTCTTTGAACAATTCCTGCCGGAGTCACATTTCGTCTCACCCTGTTACGAGTATCGAGATCGCGGCGTGGACGAGACCCCGGAGGAGTATGGCGCGCGGCTGGCACAAGAACTAAATGCGCAGATAGAAGAGCTAGGCCCCGACACAGTCGCTGCCTTCGTTGCAGAAACCGTTGTCGGCGCGACAGCAGGCTGCGTGCCTCCCGTTCCAGGCTATTTCAAAGCAATCGCCGAAGTTTGCCGCAAGCACGGCGTGTTGTTGATCCTTGATGAGATCCTTTCAGGCTGCGGTCGCACAGGCACATATTTGTCCTGCGAGCAGGATGGTATCGTGCCCGACATCGCCGTCGTCGCGAAAGGCCTCGGTGCGGGCTACCAACCGATCAGCGCAATTTTAGTCAGCAACAGCGTGGTCGACACCATTGCGCGCGGCCGAGGCTTCTTTTTCCACGGGCACACCTACAACGGGCACGCCACCGCCGCCGCCGCCGCAACAGCCGTCATCGATACTGTCCGCTCGGAGAACCTACTTGAGAATGTGCAGACAATGGGCGCCCGCTTGCGCGAGGCGCTCCGCGACCGGCTCGGCCAGCATCCTCATGTCGGAGACATTCGTGGACGTGGCCTTCTGATTGGTGTTGAACTCGTCATGGATCGCGAGACCAAAGCGCCGTTCCCAGCCGAAACCATGCTCTGGAACACGTTGCAGAAAACAGCGTTCGCCCGCGGGCTCGTTTGTTACCCAGGATTTGGGACGGCAGACGGTGTCAATGGCGACCATGTTCTGTTAGCGCCGCCGTTCATCATCAACGAAACGCACATCGCCGAGATCGTCGACAAGCTTGCTCCAAGCATCGATGAGGCGATCGCGTCTGTGCGAAAGGCCGCCTGATCATGCGCATTTTTATTTCCGCCGACATCGAGGGCGTCGCCGGCGTCGCACATTTACCGAGCACGGGCCCGAACCGCTTTGAGTTTGATCTTGGACGGCGATGGTACACCGAAGAGGTTCTCGCTGCCATTGAGGGCGCTGAGGCGGCGGGCGCTACCGAGTTCGTCGTCGCCGACGGACACGGCACCGCGCACATGCTGTTGCTCGACCGCTTCAACGAGAATGTGCGCATCGTCCGCTCTTGGCCACGGCCCCTGTTACAAATGCAAGGGATCGAGCATGGGACCTTTGATGCTGCCGTATTTGTCGGTCACCACGGTTCGGCGCAAGCGCGTCTCGCGGTGCTCGCCCATACTTTCACAGGCGCGTTCCGCGACATCAGAGTCAATGGCGTTTCGCAATCAGAAACGACGCTGAACGCCTTGGTGGCCGGTCACTTTGGCGTACCGCTCGTGTTTAGCTCCGGCGACCACGATTACATCGCTCATGTGCGGGAAACGCTGCCAGACGTCGAAACAATCATCACCAAGGAAGCCATCGGCAAGACAAGTGTGAATACGCTCACGCCTAAGGCATCTTGCGCCCTCATTAAGGCAGGAGTGGAAAAGGCGCTGCGAGAGAAGCGGGCCAAGGCGGTGGCGCAGCCGGAAAGCCTTTTGCTGACACTCGAGTTTCAGGAGCGCAGCCAGCCCGAAATGCTGAGTTATCTGCCATGGGTCGCAAGCACTGACGCCTACACGATAGAGACCCGCTTCCAGGACGCCGTCACCTTGATGAAGTTCGTTAGTTTCGTGAGTTTCTACATTCCCTCCGGCCTGCCGCGATATGGCGAAAGTCCGTGAGCAATTTTGCTAGCGGCCCTCTCTTGGGTTTGCGGGTTGTCGAATTCGCCGGCATTGGCCCCGCGCCATTCTGTGCGATGCTGCTGTCGGATTTGGGAGCCGATGTTGTCCGCATTGATCGTCCCGACACAAAGGATCGCGATCCAGCGCTCATAACAGAGCGCGGCCGTCGGTCGGTTGTGTGCGACCTGAAGACAAGCGCCGGAACATCACGCGCGCTATCTCTTTGCAATCGCGCCGATATCCTCATCGAAGGATTTCGCCCTGGGGTGATGGAAAGGTTGGGCTTAGGTCCCGAGGTCGCGCTGACCACAAACCCTAAGTTAGTATACGGACGGATGAGCGGATTTGGCCAAGATGGACCCTTTGCCCACTTTGCCGGCCATGACATCAATTACATCGCCATCTCCGGAGCGCTTGCAGGAATTGGAACCGCTGACAAGCCAATGGCGCCCCTCAACCTTATCGGCGATTTGGGTGGCGGGGCGCTTTATCTCGCATTTGGATTGCTGGCCGCATTGCTGCACGCGCGCGAAAGCGGACAGGGCCAAGTCGTTGACGCAGCCATGAGTGATGGCGCCGCCTCACTGATGAACATGATCATGGGCAAACGGATTATGGGCGCCTGGAACGATGCGCGCGAGGCCAACGACCTGGATGGCGGCGCGCCCTTCTACAACACCTATCGTTGTGCATGCGGGGGTTACATCGCGGTCGGCGCCTATGAACACCATTTCTACGCGCGCCTGTTGGACGCGCTTGGCGTCGAGGCCGAGGCAGCTCTACGCCAGCACGACGAGAGCGACTGGCCGGCAATGCGCGCGCGCATGGAATCGATTTTTCTCAGCCTGGATCGGGCATCCTGGTTGTCGCGCCTCCAACACTTGGATGTGTGCATCTCCCCTGTGCTCACTATGCAAGAAGCTACTGTTCACCCACATAATCAAGCGCGCCAGACTTTCGTCACCCAAAATGGCCATGTCCAACCCGCACCTGCGCCGCGCTTCTCGAAAACACCGGGCTCAATACAGGGTCCGCCACCACGAATCGGAGGTGGCGAAGGCAGCGTGTGGCAGGACTGGAATATTGTTTTGTGACCGAAGAATGAACTAACTGATGGCTCAAGACCGCTTCTTCAAGGTGTGGAGCCACCGCTTGGTCTTGCCCTGGATCTGAGGATGGTGAGTCGCCCGCGCGCATTCTCCACTACATTGTCGGCGTGATTTTCAGCGAGGTTCACCCACATGCACGATTTTTGGGTAATTTGATAATCGACAGGGAAGTTAAACCACACGCACCTCATGGAGCTCGCCAGCCTTCTATGCGATGGCGGGCGTGTGCTGTCTTCGCCAGGTGGCGGAAGCGCGCGCTCAGTTGGAGCGCGCCAGTAACAGATATCGTCAAGGCGTCGACAAAAGCGCGACCAACGAAATTCCGCGCATATCGCCCCAGAGCGCGATCTGTCGATCACAGATACGCAGATATCGGCCTGGTGGCGGGGTTCGCTTTCGCATTGGCTTACGCGTTCGCGGCTATCCCGATGGCGCAGCTCTTCGAACATCTCTTGGGATCTGGCCAAGTGGCTTGAGGATAAACGCATGAGCCATATTCGCGGCGCGCCCCATCATCTCAGCCCAAAGATAAGCGCTACCTGGTCTTTTTTGAGATCGAAAGCTGGGGAAATCATTCACTCGACGCACCGACACGCCCCAAACACAAGCAGCGCCGCTCGGTGCGCCGTTTGCATCATAAACCCACGCGCTTTTTCACTACGCCGCCCTTTAAGATCAGCGGCATGTGAGAGCGATATCGCTCAAGGACCGCAATATCCTCAAGTGGATTGCCGTCGATCAAAATCATGTCCGCCTTTGCACCCGGCGCGATCACACCCAACTCTCCTTTGCGCTGTATGATCTCGGCGTTGATCGATGTGGCCGAACGTAGAATGTCGATTGGCGTGTCAACCTCTGTGCGATAGCGGAATTCATTGCTCTGCAGGTCATGGAACTGGGTGCCGAAGATGTCGGTGCCCAGCCCAATCTTTACGCCAGCCCGACGACAACTCTCAATACCAGCAAGCATCGTGTCTTTGGCTCCCACGATCTTGGCCCTGCTCTCGGGGGACATGCCGGCGGCTGCGCCGCTATCCATAATCTGGTGAACTACCGCCAGAGTCGGCACCGTGTAGGTCTTACCAGTCGCAGCAATCAGCCTAGCCGTTTCGTCGCTGATCGAGGTGGCGTGATCGATCGAGCGAATTCCCAAGTCAACACAACGTCGGGCGCCGTCATCAGTGTGACAATGCGCGATTACGTATTTGCGGCGGCTCTCGGCCTCCTCCACTGCAGCGCGCAATTCGTCATTAGTGAATTGTGGCATCCAGATTGGGTCACTCGGGGAGGAAACGCCACCGGATATGAAGACCTTGATATGGTCTGCGCCATAATGCAGCTCGTTACGAGCTGCACGTCGGACTTCTTCGACGCCATCCACAATCTGGCAAATCACGCCCGAATAACGGCAATTGCAGATCTCCTCGTGTTGTGGATGCCGCATGTCGCCGTGACCGCCGGTCTGGGACAAAGCTTTGCCGCCATAATAGAACCGCGGGCCGTCTACAAGCCCGCGCTCTATCGCCAACGCCAGCCCGATATCCCCGCCGCCCGGATCCCGTATCGCGGTAAAACCACGTTGAAGTGCGTCGGTAAGATGCTTGATAGCGTGCGCCGCAAGCAGCGGCTTTGGCATCCTGTCCAGCGCTTGCATATCAAAGCTAGCGGAGTAAGCGTGAAAGTGGAGATCGAGCAGCCCGGGCATTAAAAATCGACGCCCGCAATCAATTACATCTGGGTCCGCTGCCCCACGCCACTTGCCAGCCCCCACCTCGCGAATGGCCGCGCCTTCCACAATGACGAACCCGTCGTCGATGATCTCGTCGGATTCGCCATCGAAGATTCTCGCGTTTTCAAGTATCAGCATAATCAACCTTTGGGTAAGCGTCCGGCCTGACCGCCCCTGACGATGTCAGGTCCTGAAGTTCCCGGGAGCGAGTTCTGCGATGCGATTGAGTGGACTGTCTTCCGAACCGCCGCATCTTGTGCCGAAACCCATTGGCGGCCTTCATTACGCTGAAGGCCGGACCGATGATCAGTTTTCGCGCCCCTAGTACCTGTAGCCTAGCTCTATACCCACAACCCGTGGCCTGGCATAATCCAATGATTGAATCGTCCCCGACACATTAGTAATCCGACCGACGATCACCTCTTCATCAGTCACATTGTTCGCGAACAATGCAGCCCGAATGCGGCCATCTCCGGTCAGGTAAGTAAGCCGCGCGTTGAAAATGTCGGTCGCGGGGATTTCCATTCGCGGATCGTTGGACCGCTCTGTGAAGTACGTGGAAACGTGTCGGTAATCGCCACGCGCGGCGAGTGAACCAACGTTACCAAGCGGAATTGTGTATTCGGCAAAAGCACCAGCCGTGAAGTCGGGCGCGCCGTTAAGCTTTTTTCCTGTGAAGACTAACGGCGGCACGCCTGGCTGAACATAATCTGAGTACTTTGTATCCACCCAACCGAATACTCCGCCAAAACTCAAGTTGTCAGTTGGCGTCGCGCGAAACTCCAGCTCAGCGCCGCGAGACTCGGCGGAGGCCGCATTGGTGACCACGCTTGCAAAGAGCCCAGGAGCAAACGGCGGTGGCAACGGCACACGGGTCGCCACTTGCAAGTCATCATATTTGATGTCGAAGATCGCAGCATTGACCTGAAGGATGTCATCAAACCATTCAGTCTTTGCGCCGACCTCAATACTCTGCAAACTTTCGGACTCAAATCGAAGCTGCTTGAAGCTCGTGATCACCGCTGATGTCTGCGGTTCCACATTCCAGCCGCCGCTGCGAAAACCTCGGGCCGCGGTAACATAGAACATCATATCTTCGTTTGGCTTGAACCGCAGGCCGATTGTCGGAGAGATATCATCGTCAGATAAACTGTCTTTCTCCGGCGCAAGAGACGGCACGAACGGCGTAATTCCGTCCTGTCGATACGAGAGGTCCTTGTCTTCGCGGGTGAACCGCACGCCGGTGTTTAGTGTGAGCTGATCCGTAATGTGGAAATCAAGGTTACCGTACGCAGCCAGCGACGTGGACTCTATGTCTCCGAAGATTGAAGCTGTCCCCAAACCAACGATTGTCCCATCGGTTCGACCAGAAATGTTCTGGTTATAGAAATAGGCACCGAGCACGTAGTCCAATCTTCCATCGGTGGGGGACGCCAACCGAACTTCCTGGCTGAACTGCTCCTGATCACTCTGTTGGCTGACGATTTGAGACACGACGGGTGTGGCATCGCCATCGCTCAGGCGATCATTATCTGCCCAACGATAAGCGCTGATTGAGGTCAGCCGATGCCCGCCCAACACATCGACCTCCACCGTTGCCGACAAACCACCGACATCCCGCCGAGACAGGGGCTCAACGTCGACATTCGTCGTGTAAGGCTCAGGCGAAGAAAACGGACCAACGGTGCGCCGAGACGCGGCGCTCACGCTGTTGTCGCGAAGCGCATCAGCGGCCAGTGTAATCACCCAGCTCCCACCTGGTTGCGTCACCAGCTTGAACCTGCCGCCCTGGGTATCGTCATCGCCTATATCGTTGCCTGTTGCAAGATTGCGAATATAACCGTCGCGCTGATTGCTGAATAGCGACAGGCTAGCTGCAGACGAGTCTCCGAGCGGCACAGATCCGTATACCGATCCAATCATCTCGCCCTGCTCGGCCAGGCGTGCATTGATCTCAAATTGCGGCGCTTTAAGATCCGGCTGACGCGTTATTACATTTATCGCGCCCATAATGCTGTTGCGGCCATAGAGGGTACCTTGAGGACCACGGAGGAATTCGACACGTTCAAGGTCTGGTATCTCTTGGTTGAAGGATGTTAGGCGGCCTTGGATAACGCCGTCTACGTAGACACCGAGGCCAGCCTCGGTTCCAACATTCTGGCGCGCTTGAGATTCGAGACCGCGGACACTCACCCGCGTCAGCGAGTTGTTTTCAGTCCCCGTAAACAGAACGTTGGGCGTAGCCGCCTCCAGGTCTCTGACGCGGACGGCGCCGCGCGCTTGGGCGTCATCCGCGCCGACAACAGAAAGCGAGATAGGCACGTCCTGGGCATCTTCTTCTCGTTTTCGGGAAGTGACAGTTATGACGCTCTGCCGAAGCGTTGCTTCAGAATCGTCTCTGACGCTTTGAATTTCCGACTGATCTTGAGCAAGAGCGGGCGCTCCGATTGCAACCAAACTTGCGAATGCCGAAGTAGCTAGCAGAACGTTTTTCATAGTGACTCCCCAAAAAGATATTTTACGGAACTCTAACTTCATGAATACCAATCACAGACCGTCCGGACGGTCAATCGTTAACTTTGGTCCGCTTTTTGACGATTGCCTCAATGACTGCTCTCGTTTCCTCGTTCGCAAACCGACCTGCCTGTATAGTCGCCTCAGCCTGCAACCGACGGTGTGCTGAGGCTTCCCGGGTCTGAAGCAGCTGACGTATTTCATAGTGAATACCCGTCGGCATTTTCGCCAGATCTTCCGCCCGTTTTTGGACCTCTTGCGCAAAGGCCTCACACGGAAACACTCCGGCCGCGACTCCAAGCTCGCGGCATTCTTCCGCAGACAGAGTACCGCCCGACATTAGAACCGCGCGGCTACGGGTCATTCCAATAGCAATTGGGAGCGATTGGGTCAGGCCAGTATCCGGAACCAAACCAAGCCTGGCAAAAGGAAACGCCAACCTTGCTGTGTCCGCCATGAAAATGAAATCACCCAATAGCGCAATCCCAGCGCCGGCACCAACCGCCGGACCATTCAACGCCATAATGGTAGCAACAGGACAATCGCGAAGCGCCGAGTGGATTGCAGACATCTGCGCGACCATCAAAGCCGTAACATCTTCTTTATCCGCGCCGTTAAGGTCGCCCAAGGCCGCGCCAGCAGAGAAACTGGCGCCCTCTCCGGTAATCACCAGCGCGCGCACCGTTTTCTCTGAACCCAGTTCAGAGATCCTGGCTGCCAATCGGCTCATATCTTGTTTGCCGAGTGCATTCGCGCTTTCGGGAGAGTTGAACCTGATCCAGCCGACTGATCTCTCGCAATGAGTATCAATCACAACCGACATAGTTCAGCCGCCCTCTGCCATGATTGCAGCAAATGGTGCCATGCCCTCAGTAAAGGACTGAGGCGCGTCAGCGTCCCTGAAGTCTGTAATTGCAGCCCAGGCGTCCCGCACATCTTCCGGAGCGAATTGGCTTCCATCGCCGATACGCTGACCTTTCGTGCGCATCCAGCGAAGCTTGCCAATCCATCCGCCCCCCACCTCGAACAGGCCCCCGGTCTCATCACAATTTTCGTGACACAGCCAGCCGACAAGCGGGCTAACGAGTTCGGCACGCATCGGGGCCAGCTGCTCCGGGGTCATAACTGTGCGGGTGAGACGAGAGTCCGCAGCAGGGGCGATCGAGTTGACGTGAATATTCTTCGCGCGCCCCTCTACTGCAAGCGCCTGCGTAAATCCGTGCACGGCGAGCTTGAACGTCGAATAGTTCACCTGGCCAAAGTTCCCATAAATTCCCGCCGCCGATGACGTGTTTATAATTCGGCCATAGGATTGCTGGCGCAAATGGGGCCAAGCGGCATGAACAAGCTTGAATGCTCCCCTAAGATGAACCGCATAAAGATCATCCCAATCTGCTTCGGTCATCTTATGAAAGGCGACATCTCGCAAAAAGCCCGCATTGTTAATCAGGATGTCGATGCTACCGAACGCATCAAGCGCATGCGCAACAATTTCTTCCCCATCAACAACGGAACTGGTGTTGGCAACTGCTTCACCGCCAGCAGCCTGAATCTCGGCTACAACTGCACCCGCCGGACCGATACTGTCACCGGCACCGTTCGGAGATGAGCCAAGGTCATTCACCAGAACGCGCGCGCCTCGCGCCGCCAGCAGTTTGGCATGGGCGCGCCCCAAGCCACCTCCTGCCCCAGTTACGATCGCAACCTTGCCATTGAATCTAAGATCTTCCATCATGCTCTGTCATCCTTGCTTTTGAGACTAAAAATTAAAGGTGGAACCCGGATGATGAATCCAGTTTCTATTGAACACGGCAGTGGCGTTGCCTCGATCCTGGCTAACAACCCGCCTGTAAATTCGCTGAGTGAGACCGTACGAAACGGTCTTGTGGCCGCGGTAGACGCCGCAAGCATAAGTGATGCTGAAGCGATCATGATCGCCTGTGAAGGGCGGACTTTCTTTTCTGGTGCAGACATATCCGAGCTTGATCAACCTCTGAAAGGCGCCGACCTGCTTCAGTTCGAGGCGGCTTGCGCGCGGGCGGGGCAACCAATTCTCGCTGCACTGCATGGGCACGTGTATGGGGGCGGAGTCGTCATAGCTTACTGCGCCGACATGAGAGTAGCTGCACCCGGCACCCGTTTCGCTATGCCGGAAATCAGGCTTGGTCTGCTCGCCACTTTCGGCGGCACGCAGATCCTTCCCCGATTGATTGGCATTGAGGCCGCGACGAAATTGCTCGTCGGCGCCACTTCGATCGACGCTGACGAGGCCGTTACGATTGGTTTGATTGACGCCATCGTCGCGCAATCGGATTTTCACGCTTTCGCCAAGAGTATGCTGAAGCGATCGCCGGGAAAACGCCGGGCACGCAAGCTCGGGTGGAGCGTTCATGACCAGCAGAACGGCGCGGCGCTCATTCAGGCCGCTCTTGACCGGCACACCCTGGAGAATCCGGAATGGCAGGCCCCACTGGCAACCCTTAGCGCCATGAAGATAGGTTTTGAACAAGGCATCGAGAAAGGCCTCTCCGAGGAAGCCAGGCTGTTTGAGCAATTGAAGACATCGCGTCAGTCGGCTGTGCTTCGGCGTTTGTTCTTTGCCGAACGTGCGCTGTCCAAAGATCCACCTGAACCAAGCGCAATTGCTGCCCTGCAGGACGCTGCCGGACCGCGCTTTGACATCAACAAAGAACAAGCGCAGCGATCCGCAATCCAAGCGCTTGGCTGGGCTGCATTTGGGAGTCCCGACCGGGCCGATGCAGCGGTTGTGACTGCTCTCAACTGGCCGATATGGAAAGCGGATATCTTTCTTCATGAACCCGGCTTCCTTTGATTGGTTGGAAGATCTGCCCTGGGCTCTGGTGGCAGTCCGAGCACCCTTTCAGAGATTATGTTCCGCAATATTTCATCAGTGCCCCCCGCTATTCGCATTGCCGCGCCGAAGCTCCACGCCCTTTCTATTCCACGCCAATCCGTTCCAAGATCGTCGCCGGCGAGGACCCCCTCCTCCTCTCTGAGATCTAGCGCCAGATCAGCCATCTTTTGAACCTGTGACGCGATAACAAGTTTCGATATGGACTGCTCAGGCCCAGGCAACTCGCCCTGCCCCAGAGCGGTCAGCGTCTGAAAGTTGAGTAGTTTCAGAGCGCGATCGTTGATGTACCAGTTAGCAAGACGCTCGCGCACCATGCTGTTCTGAATAGCCGGCGCGCCGTCGATCTCGAGCTGACTGGTCAGCCGGACCAATTCCCGATGATCAATCAGACCGATCTCACCGCCCACGTTCAGCCGTTCGAACATCAGCGTCGTGCGCGCTCCAGCCCATCCCTTTCCCGGCTCGGTTAGACGGTTCGTGTCGCTGATCTCGACGTCGTGAAAGAAGACTTCATTGAATTCCGACTCGCCGGTTATCATGCGGATAGGTCGCACCGAGATTCCAGCCGCCTTCATATCAACAATAAAGAGTGTCAGGCCGGCATGCTTGGGCGCATCAGGTTCGGTACGGGCCAAAAGCAGTCCGTAATCTGAAAACTGCGCCCCCGTTGTCCAGATCTTTTGCCCATTTACGATCCAATTGTGTCCTTGACGTACAGCGCGAGTGCGCACAGCAGCGAGATCCGACCCCGCCGAAGGCTCGGAAAACAGCTGGCACCAGATGTCCTCTCCGCGGATGGCAGGCGGCACATATCTTTGCTTCAACGCCTCGGATCCAAGCGCCACAATGGTGGGGATGCACATGCCCATCCCGATTTCGTAAACGCCAAACGGAATATCGAAATTGGATTGTTCCTGACGGAAAATGACCTGCTCAATTGCGGTGCGTCCACCACCTCCATATTCCGCAGGAAGAGTGATCGCGGCAAAGCCGTCCTGCTGCAAGAGACGCTGCCATGCTCGGGCAGCTTGCAACAATTTCTCCTCAGTCTCGAAATTGTCGCCCGCCCCTAGGGGAGATGCATTGGCCGACAGCCATTCCTTTGCTTGCGAACGGAACGTCGCCTCTGCGGGAGTGTCTTCAAAATCCATTCGTAGCCCTCAGTGGACAGGCGTGGCGCCTGCTTCAATCAAGCCCACTAGCTTTTCGCGCCATGAGCGAGCGCTCCCGAGCGCCGCGGCCAGAGCACGCGACCTGCGATAAAAGAGGTGACAGTCAGCTTCGAAGGTAAACCCGAATCCGCCATGCACCTGAAGGCATTCCTGCGCTGCCAACCGATAAGCATCGCAGGCTGCTACACGTGCCGAAGCAGCCGCCAGCGGCAGGTCAGTTGAGTTGGCCTCTAACGCCCAGGCTCCGTAAAGCGCATGTGCACGAGCGATCTGAATGTGCGTCCAAACATCCGCCAGTTTGTGCTTGATCGCCTGATAGCTTCCGATCGGCCTGTCAAAAGCATATCGCTCCTTGGCATAATCGACTGCGGATTTGAGGGCGCGTTCGGCCCCGCCGACTTGCTCGAAAGCTAAATAAATAGCAGCACGAAGGATCGTGTCCTGAGCCTGCTCGAGCGTACCAACCTGAATCGCATCCACGCTATCGAAGCACAACTCAGCCATAGGGCGGCTCGGATCAATGACGTCCAGGCGTTTGCGTATTACGCCTGCCTGGTCCAATTCAACCAAGATTACAGCCGGCGCCTTATCAGTTTGAACAAGCAGCAAGGCTGACTTCGCCTCAAGTGCATTGGCGACGGGACGCGCAATGCCGTTCAGTCGGCCATTTCCGAAAATGACCTCCTGCGGACGAAAGATTGATACGGCCACACCCGCGTCTCCTACCGAGCTGCTTTTCAACAAGTCGATGCACGCCGGCTTGCCCTCGCATACACGAAGGAACTCGGGAAACAGGTAAAGGGTTGATAGCGCCGGGACAGATGCCGCCGCCCATCCGATTTCTTCGGCCGCGACGCAAACCGGCAACGCCCCAAGTCCGCTACCACCGTAACGCTCCGAAACATTTGCTCCGAGGACCCCGCTTTCCTTCAGAACGCTCCATGCTGCTGCGCTATGTTTGGCCGCCTCGATGCAGCGGCGCGTTTCTGACAAAGGAGCGTGAGAATCAAAGGCGCGCCGAAGCTGCTCGCCGAATAGCTTATGCTCAACCGTCATTTCGAAGTGCACGCACACGCCCCCAAGACTTCATAAAAAATACTTGCATCGGTCGACCGGTCGGTCAATACATGACTCGGTATTATGAAGGATATTCCGATGGGCAAGGTTTATGTCGGCGGCGTCGCAATGGTGCCGTTCAGCAAGCCGGGGCGCGGCAAGCAATATGACGAAATGGGCTCCGCCGCTGCCATAGCGGCGTTATCTGATGCGGGCATTTCTTATGATCAGGTTGAGCAAGCGTATGCTGGATTCGTTTATGGGGATTCCACATCGGGTCAGCAGGCGCTCTACAAAGTCGGCTTGACCGGGATACCAATCATAAATGTAAACAATGCCTGCGCGACCGGGTCGACAGCATTATTTCTTGCGCGTCAGGCAGTTGAGAGCGGTGCGGTCGATGTCGCACTTGCGATAGGGTTTGAACAGATGAACCCAGGCGCGCTTGGTGTAACTGCAACCGATAGAAATCCCATTCTCGAAAAGAACCACGCGGTCCTTGAAGCACAAAATGATGGGGCTGAGGACGTTCCGGTCGCTGCCCGGTATTTCGGAGGTGCTGGCGCGGAATACCAGCGGAAGTACGGGTTGAAATCCGAGACATTCGCTCTTGTGGCAAAGAAGGCGCGCCAGCATGCAGCTGCCAATCCCTATGCCATCTTCCGCGACCCGCTTTCAGTCGAGGAAATCATGTCCTCTCCCCGCATTTTTGGGCCTCTTACCCGGCTGCAATGCTGCCCGCCCACATGCGGAGCGGCTGCAGCAGTCATCGTATCTGAGAAGTTCAGAAGAGAGAACCCGGGGCGTTACGTTGAAATAGCCGCACAGGCAATGACAACCGACCCGGAAAGCTCGTTCGAGGGTAAGAGCCTGATGCAAGCAATTGGCTTCGACATGGCACGGAACGCTGCGCGGATCGTTTATGAGAAGGCAGGGATCGGCCCGGAAGACGTGGACGTCGTTGAGCTCCATGACTGCTTCACAACAAATGAAGTTCTGACCTATGAGGCGCTTGGCTTGGCAGGCGAAGGCCAGGCGGAGAAATTTATTCGCGACGGCAATAATACATATGGTGGACGCACGGTTACCAATCCATCTGGTGGATTGCTTTCAAAGGGGCATCCGCTCGGCGCCACAGGGCTTGCTCAATGCGCCGAACTTGTATGGCAGTTGCGCGGGGATGCAGCCAAGCGCCAAGTCGAAAAAGCAAGCATTGCCCTCCAACACAATCTGGGTCTGGGCGGCGCCTGCGTTGTAACAGCTTACAAGACAGCATGATGGTTGATAAAGACGTTATCGGACGAACGTGGCCTGATAAGACGATCACCGTGGAGAGAGGCGCTCTGCGGTTTTTTGCCGAGGCCACGCATGAGCCAGATCCCATTTTTTCTGATGAAGCGGCGGCTAAGCAGGCCGGGCATCCAGCCTTACCGGTTCCTCCGACATATTTTTTTACGCTGGACCTGCTAGCGCCAGCCGATAGCTTTTGGCTGGAAGATCTTGGTGTAGACCTCAGCAAAGTTTTACACGCCGAGCAGAGTTTCGAGTATGACCGGCTTGTTTATGCTGGCGAGACAGTGACCATTCGAACACGCATCAGCGACGCCTATGACAAAAAGAACGGCCTGTTGGAGTTTTTCGTTCGGGATATCGAAGTGATTGATGCCGATCAGAAGCGCTGCGCGCTCCTCAAAACAACACTGGTGGTACGTCATGGCTAATGGATCAAAAACTGGGCAGCCAGTGCAAGTTGGTGAAATTCTGAAACCACACGAACAGGGCCCGATTTCCAGAACGACGCTGGCACTCTTTGCCGGCGCCTCAGGTGATCACAACCCTATTCACATCGATATTGACTTCGCCAAGAAAGCAGGAATGACTGATGTCTTCGCGCACGGCATGCTATCAATGGCGTATCTTGCGCAGTTTATCTTGAAATCCATACCGCAAATCCGATTGCGGGTTTGGAATGTTCGATTTGTGTCAATCACGGAGGTCAACTCGATTGTGCAATGTACTGGACACGTGACGGAGCTCTTAGAACGAAATGGTGAATTCTGCGCTCGTCTTGCAATTGAAGCGCGCATGAAAGACGGAGCAAAGACACTCCTAGGCGAGGCTATTGTTGCACTAGCATGAAAGCACAGCTGATCAGCGGTAATCGCATCTTCACTCCTCAGGCGTTGAGCGAGCGAAGCGCGCGCGCGGCAACTGGACTGATCAGTCTCGGCATCGGACATGGAGACTGCATTGCGATTCTTATCCGCAATGATTCTGCCTTCTTTGAAATTACCGAAGCTGCAGCCCAGGTCGGAGCTTATGTAGTTCCTATAAACTGGCACTTCCGGGCTGAGGAAGCACTGCACATTGTCGCAGATTCCAATGCAAGGCTTCTGATTGCCCATGCAGATCTGTGGCCAATCGTTTCAACATCTTGGAAATTCGACACGCCCGTCTTGCTTTGCGAAACACCGGCAGAAATTGTCGACGCCTATGCAATTCAGCCGCCCGAACAACTGGCAGACAACCATGTTGATGCCATAATCGGTGAGTGGTCCAGCTGGCTCTCTGGGTTTGAAGCATATTCCGGAACAATTCTCCCTCCAGGGCTCGGGCTGATTTACACATCCGGCACAACCGGAAAGCCAAAAGGCGTTCGCCGGGCCGCCGCAGATGAGAGCATGAGGGCGAAAATGGCATCTCTGATGGGACAAGCGCTCGGCCTGGTTCCCGGAGAAGTCATCCGTACAGCAATTACTGGCCCAATCTACCACGCAGCACCCAATACATATGCGATCGTGGCCTCGCAGATTGGTGAATTGATCGTACTGCAGCCCCGGTTCGATGCCGAAGAATTGTTGCAGCTGATCGAGCGTCACTCTCTGACCCATCTCCATATGGTTCCGACTATGTTTGTGCGGCTGTGTAAACTGCCGGAAAAGATCCGAAATAAGTATGACTTGTCCTCGCTCAAATTCGTCGCACACGGGGCTGCGCCTTGTGCGCCATCAATCAAACAAGAAATGATCAAATGGTGGGGGCCGGTCATCCACGAATACTACGGCGGCACGGAAACGGGGGGCGCAGTTTGCCATAATTCTGAAGAAGCTCTGCTGAAGCCCGGAACAGTCGGCAAAGCTATGCCAGGATGCCATATCAAAATTGCGGGAGCGGGCGGCAAATCGCTTCCCTCAAATGAGATAGGCGAAGTGTATATACGAAACGATAGCTTCCCAAAATTTACCTATCACAATCGCGATGAGGGCTTGACGGACGCACATCGCGACGATGGGTACGTCACTTTGGGAGACATCGGATACCTTGACGACGACGGCTATCTGTTTCTCTGCGACAGAGCGAAAGACATGGTAATTTCTGGGGGTGTAAACATTTACCCTTCAGAGATTGAGGCCGTGCTGCTCGAAATGCCTGGCGTCAAGGATTGCGCTGTTTTCGGCATTCCAGATGACGAATTCGGAGAAGCTCTTTGTGCGGTGATAGAGCCAGAACCAGAATGTCCTCCGAACACAGAAGAAATCAGGGCATTTGTTCGCCGCCGGCTTGCTGGCTTTAAAGTGCCGCGCGTCGTCGAGTTTTCTGACAATCTTCCTCGCGAAGATAGTGGCAAGATCTACAAGCGTCTGTTGCGTGCTCCGTACTGGGAAGCGGCCGGAAGAGCAATCTGACCATTCGTCTTTGTCTCTCCCCTGTGGATTGGGTTCAGTTTAAACCGCTAACGCAACTGCGTCAGCGGGCCTCAACCACTAACGCCCAGCCAGAAAGAAATGCGAAGGCAGTTTCCAAGTAAACGGCCCGGATCAGGGGGCCGGGTCAGCGAGGACCGTCTTTATCGTCGGTGTGAGAGGCTTCGCGACCGCTGGAGTGAACCGCGCCGGGTTTGCCGGAGGCCATTTTCTTTGAGAGAGTGGACCTATGACAGAGAAGAAGCAGAGACCTCCTTACTCGCCTGAGGTGCGTGAGCGAGCCGTTCGGATGGTGATGGAACATG
>Ga0315902_10002560_pt1 | contig 28151 bp, 26 predicted proteins | sample LakEriMetagenome_9_FD_203523 | JGI IMG/M metagenome (GOLD analysis project Ga0315902, IMG submission 203523) | Freshwater fungal communities from buoy surface, Lake Erie, Ohio, United States - Buoy 12 MA117 | ecosystem: Environmental > Aquatic > Freshwater > Lake > Lake biofilm | place: USA...
GATGGACGGGCTTCTTCGAGCCCATCGTGCCGCCGGCGATCTCGATGGCGCGGTTGGAGATCACCTCGTTGGCGTTCATGTTCGACTGCGTGCCGCTGCCGGTCTGGAACACGACCAGCGGAAAGTGGTCGTCGAGCGTGCCGGCGATCACCTCGTCGGCCGCCTGCACGATCAGTTGCACCGTGGCGGCCGGCAGCTGCCCCAACTCGCCGTTGGCGAGGGCCGCCGACTTCTTCAGGATGCCGAGCGCCTTCTTGATCGCCCGGCCCCATTGGAAGCGGTCGACGCCGATCTTGAAGTTGTCGCGAGACCGCTCCGTCTGGGCGCCCCAGTAGCGGTCGGCGGGCACCCGCACCTCCCCCATGCTGTCGGACTCGGTGCGAAACGCGGCGGCGGACATGGGCGGGCCTTTCGAGCGGGAGGGCACGGCGGGAAAGCCGCGATTCTCCGGCCGTCCGGGGAGGTTTTCAACCGCCCGCGGCCGTCTGCTCGCGCCACCAGGCCACCGTCTTGGCCAGGCCCGTGTCGAAGCCCTGCCGCGGCTCCCAGCCGAGGAGTTTCCGGGCCCGCGAGATGTCGAGCCCGCGGCGCGGCTGGCCGTCGGGCTTGGTCGTGTCCCAGGCGATCCGCCCGGCATAACCGCAGGCCGCGGCGATCTTCACCACCAGGTCGCGGATCGGGATTTCCACGCCGCCGCCAAGGTTGATCGGCACCGGCTCGTCCATCACCTCGGCGGCCCGCACGATCCCTTCGGCCGCGTCGTCGACGTAGAGAAACTCGCGGGTCGCCGCGCCCGTGCCCCAGCAGACGACTTCGGGAGCGTTTGCCAGCCGGGCCTCCTCGCACTTGCGGATCAGGGCGGGGATGACGTGGCTCGACGCCGGGTCGAAGTTGTCGCCCGGCCCGTAGAGGTTCACCGGCACGGCGACGGCACTGTGCAGGCCGTATTCGCGGCGGTAGCCGTCGAGCATCACGAAGAGCGCCTTCTTGGCGACGCCGTAGGGGGCGTTCGTCTCCTCGGGATAGCCGTTCCAGAGGTCGTCCTCTCGAAACGGGATCGGACAGTGCTTGGGGTAGGCGCAGACGGTGCCGGTGTGGACGAACTTGGCGAGGCCCCGCCGGCGGGCGTGCTCGACGAGATGCAGCCCCATGGCCATGTTGGCGTAGAAGAACCGGCCGGGATGGGCCATGTTGGCGCCGATCCCGCCCACCTCGGCGGCGAGATGGATGACCACGTCGGGCCGGGCGTCGTCGTAGAGCCGCTCCACGGCCGATTCCACGGTCAGGTCGTAGTCGGCCCGCCGGGGAACGAAGATTCGCTCCGGCGCGACGCCGCGGCCGGCCAGCACGCGACACAGCGCCTTGCCGAGGAACCCGGCCCCGCCGGTGACCACGATCCGCTTGCCCGCCAGGTCCAGCATGATGTGACGCTTTCGGCCTTACCGGTTGGGAAGGGCGACGTCGTGTCCGGCGGCCAACAGCACCTGCTCCTTGCGGGCCAGATCCAGGTCCGACTCGACCATCAGCGCCACCAGTTCGTCGAACGAGACCCGCGGCTTCCAGCCCAGCTTCTGGCGGGCCTTCTGCGATGTGCCCAGCAGCAGATCCACCTCCGCCGGGCGGAAGTACCGCGGGTCGATCTCCACGAAGTCGCGGTAGTCCATGTCGAGCCGGCCGAACACCTTCTCGCAGAACTCGCGGACGGAGTGGGTCTCGTCGGTGGAGATCACGTAGTCGTCCGGCTCGTCCTGCTGGAGCATCAGCCACATCGCCTCGACGTAGTCGCCGGCGAAGCCCCAGTCGCGCTTGGCGTCGAGGTTGCCGAGATAGAGCTTCTTCTGCAGGCCGAGCTTGATGCGGGTCGCGGCCCGGGTGATCTTCCGCGTCACGAACGTCTCGCCGCGCCGCGGGCTCTCGTGGTTGAAGAGGATGCCGCAGGAGCCGTGGAGGCCGTAGCTCTCGCGGTAGTTGACGGTGATCCAGTGGCCGTAGAGCTTGGCCACGCCATAGGGCGAGCGGGGGTAGAAGGGCGTCGTCTCAGACTGCGGCGTCTCCACCACCTTGCCGTACATCTCCGAGCTCGAGGCCTGGTAGAAGCGGATCTGGTAGCCGACGGCGTCCTGGAAGTCGCGGATCGCCTCCAGGAGCCGGAGGGTGCCGACGGCGGTGACGTCGGCGGTGTAGGTCGGCTGGTCGAAGCTCACGCGGACGTGGCTCTGGGCGGCGAGGTTGTAGACCTCCGTCGGTCGGATCTCGCGGATCAGTCGGGCCAGGCCGTTACCGTCGGCCATGTCACCGTGGTGTAGGACCAGCGGCCGCTCGACTTCGTGGATGTCGCGATAGAGGTGCTCGATCCGCTGCGTGCCGAAGGTGCTGGAGCGGCGGACGAGCCCATGAACCTCGTAGCCCTTGTCGAGGAGGAACTCGGCGAGATAGGAGCCGTCTTGGCCGGTGATGCCCGTGACCAAAGCCCGCTTCGAATTCAGCGACACGACTGACCCTCCTGTGGTGGACACGATCCGCTCGCGGCACCGGCCCGCTGCCCGGCCCGCCAACCGGTGACGATACAGTTCTACTCGCAATCCACAAGACGAATCATGGCAAAAAGCCGACGTTAGCCGCGGGCGGCCGCCGGGGCCGCCGCCTGCTTGGCGGCCGGTTCGGCGGCCGAGTCCGCCTTGTTCGCCGCCCGGGCTGCCGCCACCGCCTGGTCGAGCGCCGGCAGGAGCGCGCCCAGGAAATCGACGCATTCCTGCATCGACTGGGCGCCCTTGATCCGCGATTCGTCGATGATGGCATAGAGCTTGTAGACGGCGTCGGTGCCGGCCAGTTCGATGCGGGCGATTTGAGGTGCCACCCACTCCCCGTCGACCCCGTAGGTCCAGAACACGCGAAGCGTCTGTCCCTGCTTGCGGAACGTTCCGGTGAACGTCTCGGCCTTGCGGCCGTCGGCCAGCGGCACGGCCTGCCGATGCTCCGCCTCGCCGATCTCGAAGCCGGCGCCAGGGTAGCAGCGGTCGGGGGTGTGGCCGGAGGCGTCGTGCGGCGTGGCGCAGACCACGAACGCCGAGACGCGGCCCTTGGTCCGCACGTTGCGGTACAGCCGGGAAATGTGCCCGACCGCGCCGGCCCGCTCGAGCTCCTTGGGATCCGACTGGAGTTCTTTCTCGAACTCCCAGTCGCCGAATCGCTCGGGAAACACCCGCTCCAGGATCGCGGCGTCGCGCGTCAGGGTGGCGCCGCTGTCGCGCTTGCCCCACCGATCCGTCCACATTCCTTGCAGCACGGTCACTGCCGCCACGAGCACGACCGCCGCGGCGAGGGTCGCCCAGCTCGCCGAGCGGGAGCTCGTCGCCTCCGTCTGCTGCGGCTCCACCGCAGGCTGCGGGCCCGGAACGTTCGGGAGGATCGCCATCGGCTTCATCGCACCCACTCCCGTTGCTCGCGTCCGCTCGCGGGCCGTCGTCAGGTCGGCAGCGGCGATGCGTAGAACCGCCGCGCCGACGAATCGGTCACGCCGTTGACCACCGTGCCCAGCACCCGCACGCCCACCCCCCGCAGCTTGTCGACCGCCGCGATCACCAGCGGCACGCGGCTCACGTCCCGCATCGTGGCCACGAGGGCCACGTCGCTCAACTGGCCGAGCAGCAGGGCGTCGGCGAAGGCGAGCACCGGCCCGGCGTCGATCACGACGTGATCAAACGACTCCCGGAAGCCCTTGATCACCTTGCCAAGCTCCGGCCGCGACAGGGCGGTGATCGCCGCATAGTCGCAGGTGCCGCCAGTGACGGCGAACAGTCCCTCGATGGCCGTCGGCTGCACCGCCTCATCGTTGCCGATTTCGCCGCGCAGCAGCTCCGGCAGGCCGGCCCGCAGGTCGAGTTCGAGCGCCAGGTGGACGTTCGGATGCCGCAGATCGCCGTCGAGCAGGAGCGTGCGCTTGTCGGAACGGGCCAGGCTGGCGGCGAGCTGGGCGGCGAACGTCGTCTTGCCTTCGTGCCCCACGGCGCTGGTGACGAGGATCACCTTGGGGGCCTCGCGACCAGTCTGCGAGATCACGGCCCGCACGCCGTCGACGCTCTCGGCCATCTCGCCGGCGGTCGACCGCTTCCGCGACCGGTTCGCCTTCGGCAGGGTGCCCACTACCCGCACGCCGACCCGCTGGGCGATCTCCTCCGCCGTGCTCACCCGATCGCTGAGGTATTCGAAGAGCACCACGGCGCCGGCCCCGAGCGCGAGCCCACCGAGCCCCGCCAGGATCGTGAGCATGGTGCGGAACAGTTTGTCGTTGCCCTCCGGCACGCTCGCCTCCTCGATCAGTTCCACGCGGCCCGGCATCGCGATGTCGACCTCCGAAGCCTGCAGCTGCATGCCCATCTGTTCGGTCACCCTCTCGAGCTGCTCGATCTCAGAGCGTCGGGCCGAGAGGTCGGCATTGGCCTGGCCGAGCTCGGTGGCCTGCTTGGAGATTTTGTCGAACTCCTTTGACTTCGCCTCCAGTTCCTGGGCCATGATCTGCCGCCGCAGCCGGAGCACGCCCGGGCCGTCAGCGGAGCCGGAGCGGCGGTTGGCGGCGTCGAGGGACATTTGGGCGATGATCTGCGGTCGGAGTTCCTCGCCCCGCTGCTGAATCTTTTCCACCAGGCTGGCCCGTTGCGATTCCAGCCGCTTGACGGCCGGGTCGTTGGCCCCGCGGGCGCTCCGCTCGGCCTGGAATGTCATCGCCTCGTCGAGGCTCGCCAGCCGTTCGCGCAACTCCGCGATCATCGGGTCGCGAGCGAGCATGGCGTCGAGCATCTCGTCGGGAACGGCCTCCTCGTCGCTGATGTCGCCGCGGGCCTTGGCGTTGAGCACCGCGAGCTCGGCATCGAGGATGGACAGGTCGCGCTGTATCGCAGTGAGCTGCGCCCGCAGTGTGCCCACGTGGTCGAGCAGCAGGCTCCGCTGGGTGGCGACCTCGATGCTGTCGCTGGCGCCGAGCGAGCGGGCGAGATTGTTGTATTCGTCCCGCCGCCGCCGGACCTCGGCCATGTTCTTCTTGTACTGCAGTTCGATGGTGTCGCGGCGTTCGAGGCGGTCCGCCTTCTCCTTGTTGACGACGTCGGCGAGATAGGCCTGCGTGACCGCGTTGACGATCTGCGTGACGTCGCCGGCGTTCTCGCCGCGGAGCCGGATCTGGAGCACCTCCGACTCCATCGGGGCGGAAACCTGGATGTTGCGACCCAGCCAGCCTACCTGATCCTGCTTTTCTTCCTGGAGCGTCTTGAGCTCCGCGATCCCGGGCCGCCGCAGGGCCGAGTTGAGCACGAGCGGACCCTTGATGAGCTGCACCTGCGTCTTGCGGTACGACTCATACTCGGCATTGTCGCGGCCCCCGCCGCCGAACATCCCCGTCTTGTCGCGGACGCGCAGCCAGGCCACCGCCTCGAAGCCCTTCGGCATGAACAGCCAGATCGGCACCGCGAGGGCCGTTCCGGCGACCAGCCCCAGGGCCACCGCCGGCAGCCAACGCCGCCGAAACGCGTGCCACACCCGCTTGTAGTCGATGCCGCCGGCGAGCGGATCACCTGCCGAGCCGTACCCGGGCGGGAAATACTGCGGCTGTGCCGGGGCCAGACTGGTGTCGCGGATGGGCGCCAACATACCGGCGGACGCACGTTCTGCGTCGAACGCCGCCTGCTGCGTGCCTTCGGTTGCCGGACGGGAGTCGCTCATGTCACCGCAGTCTCACCATCTCCATACGCAGGCGGCAGCCTCCTGGCCGACACGGGACCTGAAGACCACTAGTCTAGCTTACTTTTTCGGCGGTTTCCGGTCGGGCAAGCGCCGGGAACGCCGGGGCCTGCCGAGCCGGGGAAACCGCGGGATTTCCGGCCGCCAGGCCGGCCCGGGGCGCGGTCACGACCGTCGGGGCGATGTCCTCCGCCACGACCAGCCAGGACAAGATCTGCTGCTCCAGAAACAGCATGCCCAGGGCCAGCGGCATCATGAAGTAGCCGGCCCAGTCGTGGAAGATCTTGTCGGCCAATTCCGCGTCGATGGTGTACATGACACCCGTCACGGTGATTCGGACCGAGTTGACGATCAGGGCGATCGGCACGGCGCTGGCGATGACGACCGCGTTTTCCCACCACTCGCGGTTGCCAAGCAGGACCAGCGCCACGGACAGAGCCACGAAGATTGTGAGCATCCGCAGGCCGCTGCACGCGTCGACGACGTTCAGGTGGCGATCGCCGAGAATGATCTGGTTGCCCTCACGAAATACGTCGAAGCCCAGCGTCTGCAACGCGAACGTGCTGACCATCGTGGCCAAGGTCTGCAGCGGGCCGAGCAGGTAGCGCGTCGCCTCGTCCGGCAGGGGATACATGAAGATCAGGAAGGTGATCGGGGCCCAGGCCCAGCGGAACATCTTCCAGCCACCGGCGAGCAGAAACACTCCGGCCAGAGCGGGCACGAAGGTGTACATGTCGATCGTCACGATCCGGTAGCTCGCGCACCACAGCCGCAGGGCGAAACTCCCGACGAGCAATCCCATGCCGGCCAGGCGTGCCGACAGTGCCACCGGCTGCACGGGCTGTCGCCACCAGAAGAGCAGCCCCACGGCGAACAGCGGCACGATCCAGCCGTGGGAATACTGGGGGTTGTTCCAGCTCGATTTGGCGTTCAACAGGCCGGGCCAGTAACTGTAGATCAGCAGGGCCGTCAGGACGCCGATCACCAGCCAGGCGAGCCGCTGCTCGGGCAGGCGCATGTCGGCCGCGAACTCCGCCGCCCGCCGCCGGCAGCCGACGAGAAAAGGCTCGTCGAGGTCCGGGATCACCGCTGCCGTCACCGGCGCGGAAGCCCCGGGGGCCGCTTGAAGAATGGGCTGGAGTTTGGCCATGGCGATCTTCCCTGCACCGTCTCCCTCATCATACCCGCGCGGCAAGGCGATTTCTCGCGCCGATTCAGGGCCGCGAAGCGATCTGCTCCATCCACCGCCGGCCGAGCCGTTCCGCGGCCGCCACGGCCGTCACGACCATCACCACCTGCCAGCCGCCGGCGGCGCCGAGGAGCGTGAAGGTCGCATGAGACCGGCTCCGCGCTCCGCCACTCGCCACCCAGCCCGCCGCGGTGCCTGCTGCCCATGCGACGACCGCGGCCAGTCGCGGCTGCTCCGCCGGCCAGGTGCCGCCCGTGGGCAGCACACCGCAGGGCTGGACTGCCGGCACGGCGACGGCCGCCAGGCCGGCGGCGATCACAACCACGAGGGACGCGGTGCCCGGCACCCGGCCGCCGCCCGCCGCGATCAGCACCCAGGCCACGAGCGTCAGGGCCGTGATGCAGTGGAATGCAAACCGTGCCCACGGCAGCCAGTCGCCCCGCAGGAGCATGCGATCGACACCGCCATGGACGAGGTCCACGGCCGCGATCGCCGTCACGAGCAGGCCGCAGCCGGCCTCGACGAGCGGGTACTGGGCCGAGATCGGCGCCGCGCAGTCGCGACAGCGGCCGCGCAAGAGCAGCCAGCCGACCACGGGCACGTTGTCGCGGGCGCGGACGGCCGCTCCGCACCGCGGGCAGCGCGAGCGGCCGTGGACGACCGATGCCCCCCGCGGCACGCGATGCACGACGACGTTGAGAAAGCTTCCCAGCATCGCCCCCCACACGAAGCCGCAGGCGAGGACCGCCGTTTCAGCCCACGGAAAGACGTCCGTCCACGACGGCAAGGCTGCGGCCGGCATGTCATCTGGGTCCGGGGTGGCGTTTTGGTGTAGGGTACCGCCGATTTTCCCCGCCCGCAGGCCGCCGCCCATGGACGCTTCGACCGTCGCCGTTCCGCCGCCAGCCCGCCGGCGGCTGCCGCCGTGGCTGAATCTCGTGCTGCGGCTGGCGGCGACGGGAGCCCTGATGGCCTACGCCGTGCGGGACGTGCAGTGGTCCGACCTCGGCGGGCATCTGCGCAACGCGAATTGGAAGTGGTGGCTGGCCGGCCTGGCGGCCAGCGTGCTGGTCCAGGTGATTGCGGGTGTTCGCTGGGCGGCGTTGGCCCGGCCGCTGGGCTTCCTGCGGCCGCGGCGGTTCTTCATCTGGCGGTTCTTCGAAGGCATGTTCTTCAGCCTCTGCCTGCCGTCGTCGATCGGCGGCGATGTGATCAAGGCCTATCGCGTCGGTGACACCACCTCGCGCCGCCTGCTCGCCGGGTGCTCGGTGCTCGCCGACCGGCTCACCGGCCTGGCCGCGCTCGGAGTGTTGGCCGGCACGGCGCTGGCGGCCAGTGAGTATCGACTCGGTCTCGCCGCTGCGCTGGGCGTGGCCGTGGCGCTGTTGGCCGGCGTCCTCGTCGCCTTCTGGCTCGGTCTGCAGTCGATCGACCGGATCATGAATCTGCTGCCGGAGTCGCATCGGGCCCGGGCCTTCCTCGCGCAGTTGCTTCCCTATCAGCAGCGGCCGCTGCTCATCACGCAGGCCGTGGGCTGGAGTTTCCTCGTGCAGATGGGAGGCGCTGTGGTCGTGGCGCTGATGGCGCGGACACTGCAGGTCGAACTGCCGCTGGTGGTCTGGTTCTCCGTCGTGCCGCTGGTCGCGCTGCTGATGGTGCTGCCGGTGAGCATCGGCGGCTTCGGCATGCGGGAGAACGCCATGGAGATGCTGCTGGGCAAGTACGGCGTCGCCAAGGACCAGGCGATCGCGGTGGCCTTGCTGTGGGGCCTGGGCACGATCCTCACGGGCCTCGTCGGCGGCCTGCTGTTCCTGCTCGACCGGCGGGCGGAGCCGGCCCCGGCCCCGGACGCCTGACACGCGGCGATCAGGCTCCGGCCCGGCGACGGGCGTCGAGCAGGAGGATGCCGGCGATCGTCTTGGCATCCTCGATCCGGCCGTCGCGGCACATGGCGACCGCCTCCTCCCAGGCCACGTGTCGGGTGCGGATCTGCTCGCCGGGCTCGAGCGCCTGCGGCCCGGCCACGAGATCCCGGGCCACGAACAGATGCATCCGCTCGCGGAGGATGCCCGGCGACATCCAAAAGGATCCCGCCGCCTCGATCGTGCCCGCGCGATACCCGGTTTCCTCGGCGAGCTCGCGGGCCGCGGCGGCTGCCAGCGACTCCGCGCGATCGAGCGTGCCCGCGGGCAGCTCCAGGAGCGTGTCGCCGACCGCCACCCGCACGACCTCGACGAGGCACACCTCGTCGGGCGTGACGAGGGGGATGACGACCACGCTGCCCGGGTGGACCACGACCTCCCGGGACGCGACGCTGCCGTCGGCGCACGGCTGCGGAATCCGCAGGACGCGAAATCGGCGTGTCTCGAGGAGCAGTTCTTCCGCCGGGCCGGGCGCGGCCGGCAGCGGCAGCGGCACGACCCGCGCCGGCGCGCCATCGACGTCGAGCGGCTGGTCGCTCGCGAGCGCCTTCAGCGGCACGATCGCCAGCCCGAGTCCCGCGGCGAGCCGCGGCGAGAAGCAGGTCGATGTCATCCGCGCCACCGGCGCGCCGCCGCAGCAGACCTCGGCGCCGGCCGGCACGGTCCACGCCGTGGTGAGGCCGACGAGCCGCCGGTTCACGTGGCCCAGCGCGTCGATGCGGGCCACGGTCTCCTGGCCGAGATAACAGCCCTTGGTGAACGAGATCGCCCGCGCGTCGCCGTCGAGTTCCTGCGGGAGCGACTTGGGGAGGATGTCTACCGGATCGGGCCAGCCGGCCTCGATCCGCACCACATCGGCAGCCGTGGCATCGGCCCGCGGCAACGCCGCGGCTTCGAGCCAGGCCGCGAGCCGCGGACCGTCGTCGGCCGTCACCTGCACGAGAAAGCCGTCGGGGCCGCACCAGGCGGGCCGCGCGACGTCGGCCGCAATCTCGCCGAGCTGCATGCCACCATGCGCCAGCGGCTGCGGTGGTCGGGCTCCCGCAGCGTGGCCGGCGAGCCAGGTTTCCGCGCCGGGCCCGATGAGCAGGAAGCTCGCCCGCGCGGCCGACTCGTCGGTCAGCTCGACGTCTTCGCGGATGTGATAGTGCTCGAGGTGGTCGCGGAGCGGCGCCGCGACGTCGGCCGCGGCGTCGATCCACAGGCCCGTGGCGGTGCGCATGATCGAGGTCAGGGCGAGCACCGCGCCGCGGGCGTCGGTGAAGAAGCCCGCGCAGCACCCGCCTAGCTCCAGCCGCGTGACGGCGGCGGTGGTGAAGTGGTCCACGAACGGCACCGCGTCCTTGCCGCGGGCGCGGAGGCAGGAGCGGGTGGGCAGGGGAATCCAGACGGTTCGCGGGCTGGCGGCGGCGGACGTCAGTCCGGCGGGGGAGGGCTCGGGTGACACGGAAAAACTCCTGCGGGCGGGGAAACGCGACGCCATTGTGGTGTTCCCAACGGCCGCCCGGGCAGTCCCCGAAAAAATTTCTGCCGCCCCGCGAACGACATGTGGCCCGGCTGCGTACCAGCAGGCACCGCGACACGATCGCGGCACTCGCCCCGATCGACAGCGGAGGCCCACGATGGCGACCGTTCATTGCGACCGCAATCTTCACGACGACGGCTTCGATGAGAACGACGACTCCTATCAGGATCCGCTGGCGCTCGCCGACGCCGAGTACTCGGACGTCTGCCGGGCGGAGGCGGAGCTCGGCGGGCCGGCGGGCCATGACGGCGTGCCGCGGCCGGGCCCGACACTGCACCGCATCGGCGCAGTGCGGCGGCGGCAGGGTGTGACGCTGCGGAACGTCGCCCGCCGGTTGGGCATCGCGATGGCGGTGGTTCGCCGCCAGGAGCAGCCCGACGCCGACCTGCGGCTCTCCGACCTGCACCGCTGGCAGCAGGTGCTGGAGGTGCCCGTGGCCGAACTGCTCGTCGAGGGCGACGGCCAACTGTCGGGGCCGGTGTTGGAGCGGTCGCGAATGGTGAAGCTGATGAAGACGGCTGCCGCCTTGCGGGAGCGGACGGCGGGCACGCCCGAGGGACGGATCGTCGAGATGCTCGTCGAGCAGATTCTCGAGATCATGCCCGAACTCGCCGACGTCACTCCCTGGCACACCGTCGGTCAACGCCGAACGCTCGAGGATGTCGGCCGCGCCGGCCGGTGCATCGTCTCCGAGGACCTGTTCCGCAGGCACTGATAGGCTTCACACTTGAACCGCGCGAGTGACGCTGGTCGGGGTTGCCCACGCCCCATCGCCGGACGTTCGCTTCGGCCTTCCAGGCCTCCGCTCTCTCGAGGCTGCCTGCGCTCCGCCATCCATGGCTGCGCTGGTCAGCCACGCCGGCTCCTGGGGCGTGGGCAACCCCTCGCTGACCGTTGTTGCCCAGGAGTGGTTCGTGCGCGAGGCTCACATGTGAGCCGTAATGAGAGGCCCCCGAAGGCCCGGCTTGTTCGCCGTCGTGGATGCGTCTACCATCCCGTCGTCACGGGGTGCCGCGGTCGCCCCCGGGTGTTTCCTCGGCAGGGTACGTCTCGTGTTTTCCTTCGTCGGAGTTCTGGGCATCGCGGTGGTGCTGTTTCTCGTGGTGGCGGCCACGGCCCGGGCCGTGCTGGGCCGCTGAAGCCGCCGCGCCGCGGGCGAGCAGGGCGATGAATCCGGCGGCCAGGCCGACGAAGACGACCCAGGCCGTGATCGCCAGTCGCCAGTAGTCGCGCAGCCAGACCAGTTCCGGTGGCTCCGCGCTTTTGGGAACCTTCCGCTGCACCGGGCCGTCGCGGCCCGACTCGCGCCGCATCTGGTCACGGAAGGCGTCCCAGTCGGCCTGGACTTCGGGTGTCGAGAGCGCGACGAGCCGCGTTTCCCGCCAGCGCAGGAAGGCCCACGGGGGAGCGGCCATCACGGCCGCCACCGCCAGCAGACCGGCCGCCGCCGCCACCCACGATCGGCGGCCTGGTGATCGTTTCATCCTGCCCTGCGCCTCCTGTCTGCCATGCCCCGTTTTCCGGGGCCGGGTCAGTCTGGCAGCGCGGCGGCGGTGCTGCTACCGTCCCGCCGCCGGCGGCACCGCGCCGGCTGTTCCTGACGAGGAGAACGGACCGTGATTCGTTTCGCCCCGCGCACCGCCCGCCTGCCCGCCCTGCTGCTTTGCCTCGCTGCCGGCCTGGCAGCCGGTTCCGCCCGCGGCCAGACAGGCTGGCTGCCGACGGCGTGGTTCTCGCAGGATCAGCTCGACCCCAAGGCGATGTTCCCCCTGGCGGAGAAGGACGGCCCCTGGCTGGTGCTCGCCACGACCTTCCGCGGTGCGGGAGCCCGCGAGGATGCCCGGCGGCTGGTGCAGGAACTGCGCACGCAACACCGCCTGCAGGCCTACACCCACGAAAAGTCGTTCGACTACACGGGCACCCAGAAGGGCGTCGGCTTCAACCCCGACGGCACCCCGAAGACCATGAAGTATGCCAACGCGGCGCAGGTGCTCGAGGTGGCGGTGCTCGTCGGCGACTTCGCCACGTGCGAAGATCCGCGCGGCCAGAAGGTGCTGCAGCGCATCAAGACATTGCAGCCCGCGGCGCTCTCGGGCAACGGTGGCAAAAGCCGCGCGTTCTCCGACTTCCGGGCGATGGCCGGACTCGACAAGGCCGACAAGGGCCCCATGCACCTGGCCTTCATGATCCCCAATCCGCTGCTCCCCGAGGACTATTTCCATCGCCACGAGGTCGACGCCTTCGTCCAGGAGATGAACGCCGACGTGACCCACAGTCTCCTCGACTGCCCGGCGCGGTACAGCGTGCGGGTGGCGACGTTCACCGGCTCGGGCATGATCGGCCAGGCGGCCGAGTCGAACACGACCGCCGCGACCACCGGTGGCCTGGTCGACGTGTCGAAGCTCGTCGGCGCGCTGCGCGGCCAGGGCTGGCAGGATCCGAAACTGCAGAGCCTGCAGGGCGAGAGCCGGCTGGTGGAGGCGGCCGACAAGGCCCATCGGCTCACCACGGCCCTGCGAAGGGCCGGCTTTCAGGCCTGGGAGTTCCACGATCGCGAGTCGAGCGTCGTGTGCGTCGGCAGCATCAACCAGCTGGCCGTTCAGCAGGCCGACGGCAAGGCGGTGGTCAACCCCGAGATCACGAAGATCATCGCCGCCCTCGGCCCCAATCCCGCCAAGCTCGCCCAGGGCGTGATCGAGCCCCGGGCCTTCGACGGCATCTTCCTCGACGTCGACCCCAAGCCGATCGACGTGCCGCGGGTGCCGACGAAGCGGCGATGAGGTGAGAGGCTCCCCCGCCATGCACCCGCCCGCCACGCTCGTGCTCGGCACGACCAACGAGGGCAAGCTCCGCGAACTCGTCGAGCTGCTCGCGCCGTTCGGCATCCCCTGCCGGTCGCTCCGCGGGCTCCCCGGGGCCGTCGACGTCGAGGAGACCGGCGCGACCTTCGCCGCGAACGCCGCCCTCAAGGCCGGGCAGCAGGCCGCCGCCTTGCACGCCTGGGTGCTGGCCGAGGACAGCGGCCTGGTGGTGGATGCGCTCGGCGGGGCTCCGGGCATCTACTCGGCGCGGTTCTCGGGGCCCGTGCCCGCCGGTGCGACCGGCAGCACCGACGACCGCAACAACGCGCTGTTGCTCGAGAAGCTCGCCGGCCGGCCGGCCCGCGACCGCACCGCCCACTACGCCTGCCATGCGGCGCTCGCCGATCCGACGGGCCGCATCGTGGCCACGGCGGCGGGCACCTGCGGCGGCCTGATCGCCACCGCTCCGCAGGGCGCGGGGGGCTTCGGCTATGACCCGCTGTTCATCGTGCCGGAATACCACCGTACCTTCGGCGAACTGCCGGCGGCGGTGAAGGCGGTGATCAGCCACCGCGCCCGGGCGATGCGGGCCATCATCCCGGCGATCGTCGCGCGGCTGCGGGCCTGACAGTGGCTCGGCAGAACGCCGCTGCTGCAGGCATGCAGCTGCGAACCTCGCGGGGCAGCCCGCGTCAGCGCTGGCCCGTGGCCGCGGCCCGGCCCAGTTCCTCGCGGTAGCGAAGCATGCCAGGGGTGGCGAGGCCCGCCTGAATGAGGCTGTCGATCGCCTGCGCCTTGCGGGGGATCGCGGCGTATGCATCTCCCAGGCCGACGAGCCAGCGTTTGACCTCGCTCTCGTTGATGTACTGCTCGACGAATTGCCGCTCCAGAACGCCGGCCGGCAACGCCCGCACACGACGCACGAACTCTTCCTCGCTGTTTGCCGTCAAGATCCAGAGCACGGCGATCGCCGTTTTGCACTCTTGGCGGGTGGTGGCCTTGGCGTTGCCTCCGATGACTCTCCCGGTGTCCGTCTGCCACTCGTGCCGGCCCAGCAGCCCGCTCAGCCGGTCGTTCAATTCGATGAGATAGAGCACATCGACCGCCGTCCACTTGGTGATGCCGAAGCCAGAGTGGATGCGGCGCCAGAAGTCGGCCCGCAAGCCGGAGAGTTCCTCGTCCGCCACGTTGAGACGGTTCTGGAGCGTCTGCAACTCATCCGCCGTGGGCAACAGGGGCACCAAATCCGCCGAGATTTCCCGCGGCACCGGGAGCAGGGTCGACGCCGGCACATCCAGGGTCGCGATCCGCCGCCCGCCGCCCGGCTTCCGCGGAGCATCGCGCTCTTTCGCGGCCGGTCGCTGCGGCTCGGCTTCGGGATCCGCAGCCGCGATCCGCTTGGCGGCGAGGGCTCGTCTGGTGGGATCGGCGATGTCGGGCAAGGCCCGGTCGTAGAAGGCGGCGGCATGCCGCCGCGCCGCGTCCGCCTCCGATGCCTGCCACCACAAATCGGCAATGCCGAGGATGTCCCGGACCTCCGGCTGTTTGGCATCCGCCGCGAACAGTTCGAGTTCGCGGGCCGCGGCGGCGGCCAGTTCCGCGTCGTCGCCTTTCGCCAAGGCCGGCAGGCCCTCCGCCCAGGCTTCGCGCTCGAAGCACAGGTAGCGGCCGACGATGCCGTTGGCCTTCGGGTCGTCCGCGTTGCTTGCCAGTTTGTCGGCCGCCTTTCGGTATTCGGCCAGCAGTCCGGTTCGCCTGCCGATCGTCTTGACCAGCCCCCGGGCCAGCGTCTGCTTGTGCTCACCTTCGGCGACCAGGGCCTCGTCCTTCCGCGCTCGGCCGGCGGCGAAGAGGGCCTTCGCCACCTTGTCCGCTGCCTCGGCCGCCTTCTTGGCCTGCGGCAAGGCATCTTGTTCCAGGCCCCGTTCGGCGGTCTCGACCGCGTAGTCCCACAGGACCTTGAGCAGGCCGACGTCGGCCCGCGCCTTGGGCGTCAGGCAGTCTGCGATCGTTTCCGCGCGGGCCAGCAGGCCGTCGATTTCGAACTGTTCCGCGCGGGCATCGACCGCCTCGATCGCCCGGCTCACCGCTCCGCCGGCGACGGCGGCCTTCTCGGCCTCCAGGAACAGCACGTAGTCGCTGGCCGGATCCTGGGTTTCCTCGGCGGCTGCGAGGAGTTTCCGGATCAACGGCTCCGGGTCCGTCGCGGCGGCCTTGAACTCGTCCTCGTAGGCCTGCCGCGCGAGGTCCAGGGCCGCCGTCATGGCGGCCGCATCGGGCGGTGGCTGACGGGGCGGCGCTGCCCCGGGCTGCCAGGCCCAACAGCACGCGGCGCACATCCCGAAGCACAGTCCTCCGACCAGGAGGGAACAGGGGAGCCCGCGCATAGCCGTCGGCGTCCACGAGGACAAAAGGCCTGAGACACGTGAAGTATAAGTTCGCTACCGCGGGCCGAAAACCCTCCCGGCCGATGCCGAGCGATTGTGTGTCTTGGAGGGCGCCGGCAGCCGCAGCAACGCGCCGTTGTTCATGACGGACAGCGCCAACACGCTCTGGGCCCTGCGTTTCCCGACCACCGGGCCGTGATCCGCTGTCGTTCGAACTCCTGCGACCGCTCGATGCAGCCGCTCCGGCGGGGACGATGAACGGGACGCGGGGAACGTACCATGCTGCGATTATAGTGCGGCCGTCGCATCGATCGAAACCAGCGGCTTCGGCTTTAGCGCCGTGCGGCGGTGGCCGCGAGGCGATAGCGGGCGGCGAGCGTGCCTGCGGACTGCCGGGGGATGAGCCGCAGGGCGACGGCGAGGGCGGCCGCCACGGCCGCGGCCTGCCAGAGGGAGTGGATGCACACTCAGCCGAGCCGTGCGGCGGCCGGGGAGGCGAGCAGTTCGGTCATGCTGGACGGGACGAGCGCGGCGGCGAAGTGCATGGCGGCGGTCCTTGGCGTGAGGTGGGGCGGCGAGACGTGGCGACGGAGACGTGGTGAGGGAGACGGAACGAGAGCTAACGGCCCTTCGATTCCATGCGGTCGAGGACGCGGCGGATCTCCGCGAGTTCCTCCGGCGAGGCCTTGCGGAATCGCGAGCTCGGCGGGTGTCGGATGGAAGGGGGCGGTCATGGGGCTGGCTCCGGTGGAGACAAACGTTCCGAGAAGGTTTCGCGGTGCCCCGCAATTACTTAGTACGTCGAGCGTAGTACTTCTTTTTCGTTGACATCAATGTCGGTCGCGATATTTCTCTGACGCCCGTGTGGCGTCACGCGTGGCTGGCCGCGCCGGCGGCGAGCCGGTGGCCGATCACCCGCAGCACCTCGGGCGTGCCGTCCATGCGGCCCGCCAGGGCGGCCAGCGCCGGCGCGAACCGCCCCGCCTCGTCCACGAACGAGCGGACGCGGTCGCGGGTCACTTCCTCGAGGAGCGCGAAAGCTCCGCAGCCCATGGCGGAGAGAAAATGGCTGTTCATGAGCTGCTCGGCATGGGCCCGTTCGGGGAGCAGGAGCATCGGCTTGCCCAGATGCAGCGCCTCGCCGATGAGCTGGTTCCCGGCGGCGGCGACCACGGCCCGACAGCCGGCCAGGTCTTCCACGAACCGCCGCTCGTCGATCGCATGGAACGACACCTGGCCTACCGACTCGCGCTGACCGAGGCCATAGACCCGCACCGGCAGGCCGCAGTCGGCCAGGGCCTCGATCGCCGAGAAGGGCGTGTGTCGGCGCACATAGCTGACGATGAAGCCGTCGTCGCGGGGCGTGGCCGCTCGGATCTCCCGGCGCAAGAGCGGGCCGACCTGCACCACGTGCTCCCAGCCGCGCCGCAGCGGCGGCCGGAAGAAGGCGGAGACGACCGTGTCGGCGGCCTCGGTCACGTAGAGCCAGACGGCGCGGCTCATGAACCAGGCGTTCCACTGGAGCGTCCAGGGGAGGGCGTCGAGGTCGTAGGCGAGAAGAAAATGCTGGTGATCCACGCTCACCAGCGGGATGCCCATCCGGCCCGCGGCCCGGGGCAGCGCCGGCTCGAAGTCGACGACCGCCAGTTCGGCCCCGAAGGCGTCGAGCTCGCCGAGCATCCGATCGACGAGCGGCCCGAGTTGGCGGGCCTGGTAGTCGAGGCCCGCGGCGATCGACCGCACGACGTCGAGCCGACCGGCCGTGTACTGGAACACGATGCCGGGAATCTCCACGATCCGGACCCGCGGCTGGTCGGTCGCGAACCGCCGCGACAGCATCTCGAAGGCGTCGGCCGATGTGTAGACCAGCAGGTCGTGGTCGGCCTCGAGGTGCTCGATGAGCGTGCCGATGCGGGTGGCGTGGCCCCGTCCCTCACCGCACAGGCTGATGGCGATCTTCGACATGGCTGACGGCCGCTTCGGTCGGGAACTGTTGTAGCAGGATGAACGGGCGGTAGGTTGGAGTGGTCACGGAGGCCCCGGGTGACGGGCCAGCCGCTGCCTCCCCTGGAGCTCTGGGCATGCCGCTCACGTGTCGCTCGCTCGCCGCCCTCGTGGCCGTGGCCTCTGTCGGGGCGTGGCTCGCGCCGTGCGGCCGTGCCGACGAAGCTGCCGTCATCGTCGCCCGCGTGGGGGCGACGACCATCACCGCAGCGCAACTCGAGGCGGCACTGCGTCGCGGCAACGGCGCCGCGTTGCCGGCCGGCCCGCAGCGGCAGCAGGCCGAGGCGGCCGCGCTCGAGCAGCTCGTGGAAGCGGCCTTGCTCGAGCAGGTCGTCGCCAAGGCGGCGATCACAGCCGATCCGGCGGCGGTCGAAGCGGCGGTGGCCCAGGTGCAAAAGCAGATCACCGGCGGTGGCGGCACGTTGGCCGCGTTTCTCGCCCAGACCGGCCGGGACGAGGCGACGTTCCGCGGCCAGGTCGCCCTGGAAATTGCCGTTCGGCAACTCGTCACCCAACGGCTCACGCCGCAGGCCGTGGCGGGATATTTCGAGAAACACCGCCGCGAGATCGACGGCACGCTCGTGCGGGTCAGCCACGTGGTGCTGCGGCCCGACCTTGGCCGGGGAGAGGCGGCGGTCGAGGAATGTCTGGCCCGTGCCGCCGCCATTCGGGGCCGCATCCTCCAGGGCGAGACGACGTTCGCGGAGGCGGCCCGGGCCCACTCGGCGGGCCCGAGCCGGCGACGGGGCGGCGACGTGGGCTACCTGCCGCGGCATAGCGTGGCCCACGAGGAGTTCGCCAAGCAGGCGTTTGCCCTGGCCAAGGGCGACATCTCCCAGCCGTTCGTGACTTCTTTCGGGGTGCATCTGCTGCAGGTCACCGACGTGCAGCCGGGGGACCGCACGCTCTTGTCGCTGCGGCAGCAGATTGAGCAGGTGATGGCCCAACAGATCGTCCGCGACGCGCTGGCGGAGGCGCGGCGCGACGCCCCGGTGGAAATCATGCCGGGGGTGCCCCACTTCGATCCGGCGACGCCGGCCGACGGCTCGCAGCCGCGGCGGGTGATCGTCGCCGAGCCGGCCGCGCAGCCCTGAAACATGCGGCAAACGCGGCTGTTTCCGGGTTGCCGGGGCCGTGAGCGATCGGTACCCTCGCCCCCCCATGAGAGTGCGATCGCTGCTGCTGGGTGTCTGCATGGTCGTCGTGCCGCTGCTGGCGATGTTCTCCCATCACCTGCCGCCGCGGCTCTTTGTCACGGCGCGGGAGAGCGTATGGGAACCTGTCGCCGCGTGGGCGGGTTGGAAGCCGGCCCCGGCGCCGCGGTCGTCACCGGTGCCAGCCCAGCCCGAGGCGCGTCTGGCCCCACCCCCGGCCCCGGCAGTCGCCACGCGGCCGTCGGCGTCCCGAGCGATGGTGGCGGGGCTGCCGGCAGCCGCAGTCGGAAGTTCCGCCCCTCCCGACCGTCGCACGCTCGAAGATCGGCTCGCGCAGCTCGGCGCCACGACGATCGAATGCCAGCCATTGCAGGGCGGCTCCGATATCCTGGCCAGTTGTCGGGTGGCCGTCGATCCGGCGGGCGAGTTGCAGCGTGTCTTCCAGGCGGCGGGCGTTGATGTGCCGGCGGCGCTGGGGCGGCTGGTGGCGGAGGTCGAGGCTTGGAGGTATCGCACCGCGTCCCGTGGGCCGGCCGTGCCAGGGTCCTGAAGGCCGCCGCCCGGCGGGTCGGGTGAGCGTAATCCCATGCGCCAGCGTCCGCGTTCCGACGGTCGACTCGCCACCGCCCTCGCTCGGGTGCATGGGTTCGTGGGGCCGTTCGACATGGCTCGGTGGGGGCACGCGGCGGCACGGCCCCGCCAACGCCGCGTGGTGGCCGACGGCGAGGAGCGGCCGGCCGAGGCGGTCCGCGTGCCGATCGGCAGGCATGTGCGTTCGGAGGAGCTCGCCCGGCTCGAGGCCGCGCTCTTCCTGGCCCGCGAACCGCTCACCACGCGCCGGCTCGCGAAGCTCGCCCGGCTCGACGACGGCACCCGGGCCCGGTCGCTGATCAAGGAACTGCGGCTGCTGCAGGATGCCGCGGGGTCGGCGTTTCGCGTCGAGCAGATCGCGGGCGGCTTTCAGCTGCTCACGCGGGCCCCGTTCGGGCCTTGGGTGCGCCGCCTGCAGGATGCCGCCCCGGGGGGGCGTTTGTCGCCCGCCGCCCTGGAAACGCTGGCCATCGTCGCCTATCGGCAGCCAGCCACCCGGGCCGAGATCGAGGCGATCCGGGGCGTCGGGAGCGAGGAGATGCTGCGGCAGCTGATGGAGCGGGATTTCGTGGCCATCGGCGGGCGGGCCGAGGATCTGGGCAGGCCGAATGTCTATGTGACCACACGGCGGTTTCTGGCGGCCTTCGGACTGGCCCGGCTCGAGGATCTGCCGGCGCTGGCGGCCCTGCCCGGGGCAGACACCGGGCCGGGGGGCGACGGAGCGGGGGGCGACGGGCCGGTGGGCGACCCGCCGCACTGAATCGTCGCGCCGGCCGCTTGCAGCCGATCCCGGCGGGCGACACACTTTGGGCCGCCGTCGACGTCGCGTTCACCGGATGGCTGCGCCCGAAAAGTTTTTTTCCGGTGGCCGATTGGACGATGTTCCCCCGATCGGGTACAGATTTCGACCGAGGTTCCGGTCGCCAGAGACTCCAGGAGGTTTTCGCCGTGACGATCGTTGCGAGTGGCAGAGGGCAGAACGACGTGTTGACCGCCGACGTTTTCTCCTGGAGTGAGATGCCGGAACTTCTCGCCGCCGAAGACCTTTTCGAAGGCGCCGCCGGCGTGCATCCCGGCCACGAAATCGTCGCCCGCGGTGACGAGGACGACGACTTCGACGACGATGCAGAGGACGAGGACGACGACGAGGAGGAAGAGGACGAGGACTTCGAGGACGAAGACGACGACGAAGAGGACGTTGACGACGAGGAGTGGGAAGAAGTCGACGACGAAGAGGAAGACGACGAGGAAGAAGACGGCGACGAGGAAGAGGATGAGGACTGGGAAGACGACGACGAGGACTGGGAGGATGACGACGAGGAAGAAGACGAGGATGACGACGACGATGACTGATCCCGTCGGCTGATCTTCGCGGCCCTTCCATGCCGCCCGACGAAACACCACGGCCGCGGGGGCCAGGCTCCTGCGGCCGGTTGTGTTTCCTGCCCGGCCGCGAGCTGTCCGTAAACAAAGCCCTCCATGGCCTTTGTCCACTTGGCCGACCGGTGGAAACGCCAAGGGTTTCCTGGGTCGATGGCCATCGCATCCTGCTCGGGCAGACCTGTTTTACAGTCTGCTATCGCGCTTCGAGCGTCGCCTGGGTGAAGCGGCCGCGACGCTCGAGGTCGATCACGACCCGCTGTCCGGCCGCCTGGAGCCGCGCGACCATGTCGGCCTGATTCGCGACGGGCGTTGCGTCGACGGTCAGAATCCGGTCCCCGGGCAGCAGACCCGCGGTGGCGGCCGGTGAGCCCGGAGCCACCCGCACGACGACCGGCGCGGCCACCTCACATGCATCCTCGCGGGTGCCGATGCCCCACCGGCCGCGTTGGGATCCGACGGCGTCGTGCATGACGGCCTCCAGGCGGCGCTTCGTGGCGTTCGACTCCATCCGCGACTCGGGGCGAAAGATCCGCCGGGGCCCTGGATCGTCGGCTACGGCCCGCACGAACCCGAGCGTGAGCCGCACCACGGGGGGAATGCCGTCGAGGTTGACCAGGTGAACGTCGTCCGAAGGCCGGTGATACTGATCGTGGAGACCGGTGTGGAACATCACCGTCGGGATCTTCGCCGCGATGAAGGGGTAGTGGTCGGAGTCGTCCTCGATGTCCCAGTCGAACGCCAGTTCCAGCCCGGCGGCGTTTTCGGGCCCGTTGTTGGCGAGCACGACGGCCGACCGCAGGCCGGGCGACGTGCGGGTGCCGTAGACCTCCAGGCGGCTGCCCCGCAGCCGGCCGATCATGTCCAGGTTGACCGAAAAGACGATGGTCTTTCCCGCCACCGCCGCCGGCCGGACCCGCAGGAAGTGATGGGAGCCGAGCAGTCCCTTTTCCTCGCCGTCCCAGAAGGCGAACAGGATCGGCCGGCGTGGCCGGGCGGGGAGCTGCTGCATCGCCTCCATCAGTTCCAGCAGGCCGGCCACGCCGGAGGCGTTGTCGTCGGCACCGTTGTGGACGAAGCCGAAAGGTCCGTAGCTGTTGTCGGCGTTGCCATAACCCACGTGGTCGTAATGGGCGCCCACGACCACCAGTTCATCGGCGGCCGCCGGATCGCTCCCCGGCTGGAGAACCAGGATGTTGCGCATCGTGCCGAACGCCTGGTAGAAGGAACCGGCGTCGCCGGCAGGCTCGAGGCCGCCACCGGCGGTTTCCCGGAGCCGCTCGATCTCGGCGACGATGTACGCCCCTGCGGCCCGGCCGCCGCGACTGCCTCCCTCGCGGCCCTCGAAGGCGTCGTCGGCCAGCGCCGCCACGTGCCGGCCCGCATCCGCGGCGCGGATGCTCGCGTGTGCCGCGGAAAGCATTTCGGCCGCCGGCGCCGCGGGATGGACCGCGGTCAGGGCGAGCATGGCGGACAGGGCTGCAACGGCACGCATCGAACGCCTCCTTGCGGGACGGCAGCCCGCGGTCCAGAATAGACCTGTCGATCGGGTCGCGAGTCCACGGCGATTTTCGCGGCTTTGGAGAGGTGGCAGAGCGGTCGAATGCGCGTCTTTGCTAAAGACGTGTCCGGTCAAAAGCTGGACCGCGGGTTCGAATCCCGCCCTCTCCGCTGGTTGGTGAACGTCGAATCAAACACGCTTTTTTTCCAAGGCGGATTTCGCAGCGAGTCATGTGGGCATCTCTCGCCCACCTCGCGCAATGCCGTCAGCGCGAACGGGACGTGACGCGCGGAGGCGTCGCCGCACACAGCCCCAGCACCGCAAACTCGAGGGCGGCCTCGAGGGCTGCCTGCCGCTGCCGGCCCGTCGGAACGGCGGAATGGCCGGCGAGCGCCAGCGAGGCAAAACCGTGGACAACGCTCCACGCCTTGAGTTCCGCGCCTTCCCGCCGGCCGGCCGGCAGCAGACCGTCGGCCACGAGCGCGTCGAGTGAGCGGCCGAGCAGCTCCCACGGTGTCGGGGTCGCCAAGCCGGCTGCGCCGGCGGCCAAGCAGGCGACGCCGCTCCCGCTGAACATGAGGCGAAAGAGCTCCGGGTGCGCCATCGCGAACTCGACGTATGCCCGTCCGACGGCCTTGAACCGCGCGATCGCCGGCCTCTCGTTTCCCCCGCTCTCGACGACGCGATCCATCGCCTTCAGCATCCGGCTTGACAACTGCTCGAGTCCGCCGGCTGCGGCAGCGGCCAGCAGCGCCGACTTGTCGTCAAAATGCCGGTACGCCGCATTCGCGGACACGCCCACGTCGCGGGCTGCTTCCCGGAGGCTGAAGGCGGCCTCTCCGCCCTGCTCGATCAGTCGCACCGCGGATGCAATCAGCGCGTTGCGCAGATCCCCGTGGTGATACGCCTCGCGTGTCTGGCTCATAAACCCATGTTGACACCGTCCACTTCCGTTGTCAAAGTGTACGGTGTCAACATGAGGCGCGGCGACGCGCCGGCCCCCCTCTAAAAGCCTGTTTCCAGCCGACAAATGACATGAAAGCCATCCGTTACGAACGCCTGGGCGGTCCCGAGGTCATGGAACTCGTCGATCTGCCCCGCCCCTCGCCGGCCCCCGGCGAGGTGGTCGTCGCGGTCGAAGCTGCGGGGGTCAATTTCTCCGATCTCGGTCGCCGCCGTGGGCTCTATCTCGACGCGACCCCGCTCCCCTTTGTTCCGGGCTCGGAGATTGTGGGGCGGGTCACCGCTCTCGGGGCAGATGTCTCGTCCGTAGCGCTCGGCGATCGGGTCGCCGGCGTGATCGAGACCCGCTCCGGCGGGTACGCCGAGTTTTGCACCATCTCGGCGAGTCTGGTCGCGCGCATCGACGATCGGCTGGACGCGTCGTTGGCCGTGGCCGTTCCGAATCAGGCCGCCACGGCCCTCCACGTGCTGGAGTCGCTCGCGCGGCTCAAGCCGGGCGATTCGGTAGCCGTGACGGCGGCGGCCGGTGGTGTTGGTGGCCTCGCCATCCAACTGGCCCGCCTCTTCCATGCCGGGAAAATCATCGCGCTCGCCAGCTCGCCACGCAAACTCGAACATGCCCGCCAGCTCGGCGCTGACGTATGCATCGACACCGCGAACGCAGGGCTGGGCGATCGACTGCGTGAGGCCACGGACGGCCGTGGCTGTGATGTGGTGCTCGACAGTATCGGCGGTGACGTCGCGTCGGCGCTGCTCGCTTCGCTGGCCCCGTTCGGTCGTCTTGTCAGCTTCGGCGTCGCGTCCGGTAAGCCTTTGACGGTCGCATCACACGCGCTCATGAAGCGATCGCTCACGGTAAGCGGCTTCCATCTCGACACGGTCATGGCCGTTCCGGGTCTGTTTCAGGCCACGCTCGCCCGGCTCTACGCGATGGTGGCTTCGAGATCCCTGACCCCAATCGTGGGCCTCGAGCTCCCGCTTGAGAAGGCCGCAGAAGCGCACGCGGCGATGGAAGCCCGAACGACGATCGGAAAGATCGTCCTGACAGTCGACAAGAAACGGACCACGATGAAACAGGAGTCCCGATGAATGCTTTCCACCGCGTGCTCGTTTGTGGCGCCACCGGGCGGCAAGGCGGCGCAGTCTCGCGCGCGCTCTTGTCGCATGGCTTCGAGGTGCTCGCGTTGACGAAGCATGTCTACGCGCGCGTGACAGGCCGGCGGGCGAAATGGTATCGGATGCCCCGCTGGGTCGTGCGGTGGATCAACAAGGAATTCACCGAGCAACTGGCGTGGCACAATCGAGTCGCTTTCGATGGGCTCAGGTCCACCCATGGAAAAATCCTGGCCTACGTCTGGAACCAAGGCGACGGATTCCCTTCGGAAAAACAAACGGCGCTCAGGGATGCCGAGTTCGAGATCCGGGGAACACCTGCGATCGTCCAGATAAAGATGCTGTATTGAGCGAAGAGAAAGTCACATGAAAGAGGCAATCAGCATGACTCCATCTACCGGAGAACGCCACGTGACGACCAGGGTGGGGGCGATCTCGCTTTCCGACGAGGGAACGGGAACACCGGTCGTTCTCTGGCCGTCCCTGTTCAGTGACCGACGCCTGTACACGCACGTCTGCCGGCTGCTCGGCGGCGGCTGGCGCACCGTCCGGATCGACGGACCGGGCTTCGGCCGCAGCGATCCGCCGCGCGGCGAGGTGCAGGCCGACACCTACGCCGACGTCGTGATCGAGTTGCTCGACGCCCTCGGCATCGGGAAGGCGTTCATCGCGGGATGCTCGTGGGGGGGACAAATCGCCGCCCACGTGGGGGCGAAGGCGGCCGATCGCGTGAATGGCCTGCTGATCATGAACGCGCCGCTCGGGCCAAGCCTCGGCGGGCATGCCTTCGAGGTGTTCGGCACCCGGTGGTTTGGCGCGAGCCGTTTCTGGGGCAAAGGCGTCGCGGGCTCGATGGTCTCGCCGACCGCATGGCAGATGCATCCGGAGCGGATCCGGGAGTTCGTGTCAGCGTTCCCAAGCTTCGACCGCCGCGCGGCGGCCACCACGGTGCGGACGGTGTTGACCCGATTTCCAGGGCTCGAGGACGTGCTGCCGAAGCTTGCGGTGCCGACCACGATTCTCATGGGCGCAGAAGACAGGCTCTATCCCGTCGATCGCATGCGCGGGTTCGCACGGCTCGCGCCGGGAGCCATGCTCGAGATCGTGCCGTCATGTGGACACCTGGCGCCGCTCGAGGCGCCCGAGGCTGTCGTCGCAGCCCTGCACCGGCTGGCGGCTGGCCCCCGCCACATCGCCTAGGAACCGACCCATGGGCTGGGTTGCCCTCAAGATGCTGACGGGAGACCGGGCCAAATACCTGGGCCTCGTGTTCGGCGTGGCCTTCGCCAGCATGCTCATGTCGCACCAGGTGAGCATCTTCTGCGGGCTCATGCTCCGCACGGCCAGCCAGATTCTCGACGTGCGCGACGCCGGCATCTGGATCTGCGATCCGGAGCTGCAGACTGTCGACGAGATCAAGCCGCTCGCGGCCACCGATCTCTACCGGGTGCGGAGCGTGCCCGGGGTGCGCTGGGCGGCACGGCTTTCGAAGGCGCTCGGCCGCATCCGCACCGCCGATGGCCGCTACCGCACCGCCATCGTCATGGGCCTCGATGACGACAGCTTTGCCGGCGCCCCCCAGCAGATGCTGCTCGGGTCGTGGCATGATCTGCGGCGGCCGGACGGGGTGATCCTCGACGACGCGGGGTTCAGTTATCTGTTTCCGGGCGAGCCGGTCGCCCTCGGCAAAACGCTTGAAATGAACGACCGCCGCGTGGTCGTCGTGGGCATCTGCCGGGTCGCCGCGCCGTTCCAGACGTTTCCCGTCATGTACTGCCGCTACAGCCAGGCGTTGCAGTACGTGCCAAACGAGCGGAATACCCTCGGCTTCATCGTCGCCGACGCCGTTCCCGGTGCCGATCCGCGCGAGGTGTGCCGGCGGATCAGTGAGCGGACCCGGCTCGCGGCCTACGACGCGCGGTCGTTCGCGTGGCTGACGATCGGCTATACCATGCGATCCACTGGCATCCCCGTGAACTTCGGGATCACCGTGGCCCTCGGTTTCATCGTGGGAACGGCGATCGCCGGCCAGACCTTCTATCTGTTCACGCTCGAGAATCTGAAGCAGTTTGGGGCGCTCAAGGCCATGGGCGTCACGAACAAACGGATTCTCGTCATGATCCTGCTCCAAGCGGGAGTCGTCGGCGGGCTCGGCTACGCGCTGGGCATGGGCGCCGCCAGCGTGTTCTTCGAGGTCACCAAAGACATCTACCACCTCCGCGGATTCTTCCTGCCCTGGCAGGTGGCCATCGGCACCGCCGGTTCCGTGGTGGTGATCATGTTCCTCGCCAGCGTCGTCAGCATCCGCCGGGTGTGGACGCTGGAGCCGGCGATCGTTTTCAAGTAGTCACGGGTGTTTCCTTGAGAGCCGCTTCCGCCAGCCGCGCCGCCGTTGCCTGCACGGGCGTCACGAAGTTCTTCGGTTCGGGTGACACGCGGGTGCAGGTGCTCCACGGGGTCGACGTCGAGGTCGCCCCGGGAGAGATCACGCTGCTGGTCGGCCCTTCGGGCTGCGGCAAGACGACGCTGATATCGATCGTCGCAGGACTGCTCGAGCCCACTTCCGGCGACGTCCGGATCTTCGACCGACGACTTGGCGATCTTCGCGGGGATGCGCTCGTCGCTTTTCGAGCGCGGATGATCGGCTTCGTTTTTCAGCAGTACAACCTGCTTCCGGCGCTGACGGCGGCCGAGAACGCCTGCCTCCCACTCCTGGTGCAAGGCAGGCGGCGGAGCGACGCCATTCGCGAGGCCCGCGAGCTGCTCGCCGCCGTGGGGCTCGGCGGCAAGGCGGACGCTCGTCCCGCCCAACTCTCCGGCGGCCAGCAGCAGCGTGTCGCGATCGCCCGGGCGCTCGTCCACCGTCCAAGGCTCCTGGTCTGCGACGAGCCCACGGCGGCCCTCGACGCCGATTCCGGCCGCACCGTCATGGAACTCTTGCGGCGGGTCAGCCTGGATGCGGATCGGGCGGTGATCGTCGTCACCCACGACAGCCGGGTCTATGGATACGGCGACCGCATCATCGAGATGGGCGACGGGCGTGTGACGGGCGTCGCGGCCGCTGCCGATTTCCGGGAGTCACACTCATGAGCGGCAAGATCGGAACACTGTTTCTGCCTCTGCTGGCCCTTGGTTCCGCAGGCTACGCGAGCTGGCACGTCTACCGGGCCAACCAGCCGCTCCCCAAGGCCGCGCCGCCGATCCCGCCGGTGATGGCCCCTTTTTCACGCACGCTCGCCGCCGCGGGGATCGTCGAACCGATCACCGAAGACGTGGTCGTCGGCACGCATGTCTCCGGCGTGGTCGAGCGGGTCCATGTATCGGCCGGCGATCGCGTGGCGGTGGGCACGCCGCTGTTCGGCATCGACACGCGACAGGCCGCCGCAGAACTTGCCGTCCGTGAAGCCGGCCTCGCCGATGCCGCGGCGCATCTCCACCGCCTCCGATCGCTCCCCAGGCCCGAAGAGGTGCCGGCGAGCGAGGCGCGGGTCAGCGAGGCTCGGGCAGCCATGGTGGCGGCCGAGGATGCATACCGCCGAACGGCGCGGCTCGCCGAGGCGCGGACGGTGCCCGAGGCCGAGCTGATCTCGCGGCGGGCGGAACTCGAGCAGGCGCGACAGCGGCTCGCCGCTGCCACGGCGGACGATACGCTGCTCAAGGCCGGCGCCTGGAAGGAGGATATCGCCGTCGCCGAGAGCGCCGTCAGGCGGGCACGGGCCCAGGTCGAGCAGGCCCGCACCGAGATCGAACGGCTCACGGTGACGTCGCCGATCGACGGCGACGTGCTCAAGGTCGATGTTCGCGCCGGGGAGCAGGTGGGCACCGCAGCCGGCCAGCGGCTCATGGTGCTGGGCCGGGTGCAGCCGCTCTGTGTACGGGCCGACTTCG
>Ga0315902_10002562_pt1 | contig 28138 bp, 44 predicted proteins | sample LakEriMetagenome_9_FD_203523 | JGI IMG/M metagenome (GOLD analysis project Ga0315902, IMG submission 203523) | Freshwater fungal communities from buoy surface, Lake Erie, Ohio, United States - Buoy 12 MA117 | ecosystem: Environmental > Aquatic > Freshwater > Lake > Lake biofilm | place: USA...
GTCCCATCAGTCTAGTAGTCTCAAAGAATGACGCTATGGTAGTCTTTTTTAGGGTATCTAGCTTAGACCTACCAATGAGAGACTTAGTGCCTGCATACTTGAGCCTCCTCTGTATCTGCCATATACACCCTAGTCTTGTCTTGCCTCCACCTGCAGCTCCTCCATACAGTATCATGTTGGCAGGGTGGTTATTCCTGAGATATATCAGTGCTTCTTTCTGCTTGTCTAGTAGTTCCATCACTTTTCTTTGCTCATGATGAGCTGAGCTTTGCACACTGCATACCTCTGTTGGTAGTCAGTGAACTCTGAGTTCATGACTTCATCATTCATGCAACGGCCTATGAATTGCTCATCAGACTCATTTTGTTTTTTTGTAGGTAGTGGCATATTTTAATTTATTAGTTCTATTGATAGTCCTTTCTCTGTAAGTAGTTCTCTGAGGTATTCTCTAAGATCACAATAAGCTTGCTTGTACTCCTCATTTTTAGTCTCGTCATACTTCACTGCCCTCCGCATGTACTCATCAAGCTCCCACAATACAAATGTGATTTCATCTATATGAGTGATGAGCTTGTGCTTTGCTCTATCATCTGGATCATTGAGGTCAAAGGTGATGGTAGCTTTCATTCTTGTCCTCCAAATGTTTCGTTATAGTATTGTTCGGATTTATGAATATAACCTTCTTGAGGCATCCAATTATGCGTGTTGAAATAAGCACTTGCCATTGCGTTTTTATATGAACTTATCATCTCCTCTTTGTGCATTGCTTTGGCTTGTCTCAAGATTGAGTGCCATTCGAATTTGTCTTTGGGTGTATTCAATAATTCAACAAAGAGCCATTCAATACTACTTTGTTTTTTGCTGATACTTTTAGGTTGCCATGTACTATCTATTCTTTTATAGCCTCTATCCCATAAGAATTGATCTACCAGTCCAGTGTTTTCTATTGCATTTTTAAGGTCAGTAAAATACTTAGCATCATCCTCATCACATTTATGTATGAAATCATCAGAGATAATTTTCTTTACAAAAGTTTCTTTTGCTTTCTCAATCCATTCCTCTTTAGTAGGCAGATATTCCCTTTCGTCAAACATCTCAAAAGTCATGTATTTTTTGAGAGTCGCAGTATAGACATGATCATAAGAGTCTGTCATTGTTTTGATTTCTACCTCATTAAAATCAAATAGGTCATATATTTGTTTCATAGTTCTTTGATGTGTTTTTTTACTTTAGTCCAGTACTTGATAGCTTGCTGTTCTCCAGTCTTATCTTCTACTGGTGCTGCAAGTATCCGATCCACAGCTAACATCACTGACTCTTTGACTCTGTCTCTAGTCAGCTGTTCTAATTTCATTTCTTTGACTACAGCCAGTGCATGCTTCAGCATGAACTTTGCTTGTGCTTTTGGGGATGCTAGGAGCTTGCTCATTTGTTGTATCTTTTATTCATTAAGTCTGAGGGATCATACTCTCGGTACAGCTGTCCCATTTCACAGCATAAGTCAAAGTGGTCTCTCTCATCCAGGATAAGCTTATCAATCAGCTCCTCTAGATCGTGCAGTGCTTGTACATAGCCACTGTTGTAAGTATTCAAAGCCCTATTGAGCTTTGCCTCTATGAGATTATCTACCTCATCCTTAAAGATTTGCGCTGGTGTTTTCATTTGATAAAGATACATTATTTTTTTCAACTAACTGATACTCACCTCTATTATCTAGTGGAATAAAGCCTGAGCCATTGCCATGTACTACCTTCATGAAGTCTACCTCTACCTTTGCAGAGTTCACTATCACTTGTGCTACATCTGAGATAGTCTGTGCTTTCTCAATGTCTATGTCTCCATCCTTTAGCATTTCGATTACTTCAAAGAGATGGTTTCTTAAATCCTCAATCTTGTTTCGTGCCATGATTTCTTATTGTTTTTTTTAGTTTTGATATTGTTTTTATTGCTTGTACTATTTCTTTGGGATAGCGGTGGATAGTGTTTCTTGCCATAGCTTCCTCATAGGTCAGCAGCAGCAGATTATCTATTGATACATTGAGCTTATTATTATCCTTAAAAACTAGTTTATGTCGGGGTGGTATTGGTCCATTCACTTCCTCCCATACTATGTGATGTACTGCTTTCCATTTTTTTGGATCCGCTACCTTCCTCTCCAGGTATCCATCCACAGTGATTCTCTCACTGCCTACTGGTTTATAGTTATGAGGCTTGTGTCCTTTCTTGAACTCAGTAGCTACACTCACCCTCATGTACTTACCTTTATTCCATGTAATATCGCCTTTCTTATACCGGTGCGCTTTGCCATACTTAAAAAGATTCTCGTTAGTCTTAGCTAACATCTGCTTCATGTACTCAGGATTCTTTTTTATTTTTCTACTGCACGCTATACCATGTACCTTGCTCTCTGTCAATCCATACTTGAGTGCTACTTCTCTTGTACTCATGTGTGGGTAGTCGGATAGTATTTGATGCAGGAATTCTTGACTGTACTTTTTCATGCGAATAAAGATAATTGTTGTGTTTTCGGTAATTCATCCTGCAAGATCTCAATGAGTCTTTTGTATGTCTCAGGCTCTGACCTATGCTGCAGTCTATAGATAGACTCAGCTATTGCTTTCTCAAAGGCTGCATTTTCAGTGCTATATCTCCCCAAAGTATTTGCACATGAATATGCAAAACCCTCCAGCTTACCATCAAAGTGTATTCCATAAGTCCATAAGCTATTAGGTGCTTGAGCTACCTCTATCATGACACAATACTTTTTATTACACTTGTAGCTCATTGTCTTAGGATTGATACACACTCCATGCTTATTCCATTGATACTTCATAGATCAGCTTTTATATTGTTCATGATAGTATTGAAAAGCTCCTCATTCTTGATGATGTGCTTATAGACCTCACACTTGACCTGGTTAATCTGCTCAGTCTTTATCATTGACTTCCACTCCTCGCTGCTGTACTTAGCTCTATCCCATTCACCCATCACCTGATACATATTGCTTTTTACTTTGAGCTTGACATCACTTAGCCATTCATCAGAGATATACTCATCTTTGAAGTACCCTCTCTTGATTAGTGACTGCATGATTAGGGGTGCAGTGTATCTCACTTTCTTTTCAAAGAATGCATCTTGCTGGTCAGCTATCAGCATGTCATGGAGTGCTTGTATATTCACCCTCTCCTCAATCTTCATCTGCTTTCTTTCCTCTTTCTTGCTGATGTCTTGCATTGCCTTTCTGCTATACTCAATGTACCGGGTAAGTACATCACTGACATACTGCACGCTGAACATATTGTAGTGCTCTATCCTGGTCCACTCGGTACCCAATGCATTGAGGTCAAAAGCTAACTGCATCTCACCCAGTGTGATGTTGCCATACTTCTCCACTATGAGCTGAGAAAGTATAGTAAACTCTTCCTGAGATGGTAGCTGTTTAATTCCACTAATAGTGATAGGCTTGACCATACTCATCTTGAACTGCTGAGGACTGAGTGCATTGATTCTGACAGTGGTCTGTGCCTGGATCAGTGATTGCTCACTCTTTGTCAATCCACTGCTGTAGGTCTTGCCTGCTAATTCTACCGATTTTACTTGTGTCATTTGATTGGTTTTTAAGTTTTGATTGTTGCTCCAAATATACATCAACATTAAATCCTACCCACTGCCTACCTATGGCATTCACAATAACTTGCTTAGCCAAGTCATGGTCATTGTTGCAGTCTCTCATCAGTGTGCTATATGCCATGTATTCACTCTTTGCAGATTTGTAGGAAGTCTTAGATACCTTAGTCTTATACTCTATCCACTCATCCCAGCATCCTTCTAACTTTCCTACTAAATCTTTGTTTCTTGGCTCTTTGTACAGCTCATTCACTACTATTTGATCTACCTCATACTTGACAAGATTAGCTTTCTCTAGTGATGTGAATGCGACATCTAGAGCAAGAGCTTCCTGCTGGATCTTTGCCTCTCTCATAGATATGCCTGGATTGATAAACATAGATGCAATGTGCAGAGCTATATTGTCACTCATTATCTCAGCTACTTGGTTATCCTTGCACAAGTAGTAGAGCTTGAAGTACACACCCACATGGTGTGAGTGCATACCTCTTAGCTTATTGATTGCATCTTTCTTCATTTCAATATCTTTATATGTGAGATTGCCTTGAAGTGATCAGTGGCATCTATCCCTTTACTCTGTAAATGTAATAAGATATTTTCTAAGTCTTGCCGGAAATTACGATCTACTGAGTACAGACTATCAATCCTTTTGATGCCATTGAGTACTGTTGCATGGTCTCTGTTATAGTAGGAGCCAATGACATTGAGAGAAAAGTACTCTTTCAGATATCTTGATACCCACATGCACACTTGCCTGGTGAAGTTTATGTCAGCTACTCTATTGCGTGCCATGACATCAGTAACAGATATCCGGTGATATTTGCAGACAAGCTCTCTGACAGTCAATAGGGGATCCATTTTCGGATTGCCATCCTCATCATCTTTAGGTCTACCTTCATCCAGCTGTATCTTCACTTCATCAATCTGCTGCTGTATCATGGTCTCAAATAGATCAATGAGCTTTTGATGGACATAGTTTTTCTTATCCTCAACAACACAAGCCATGATGTCATTGTACTTTTGTTTTAGTGGTATGAATGTTCTCATGTGCCTGGAGTATTAAGTAGCTTTAGCATAAACATACAGCCAGCCTCAAAAGCCATCAGTCTAGTGCCATCACACTGACCATCCTCATTCATTCCGGCATATTGCTCAGATGCTGCTTTGATGGCAGTCATTATCTCAAATGCGTTCATAGGTCTGACTCTTGTGTAGGTTGTACTGATTTGTACTGACAGTCATAGATGAACTGAGCCATGTCTTTCACTGACATCTTGCAATGGTGAGCTAAAGTAAAGATGTCACCTATTGTCATCATGCCTGGATACTTCTCCCATCTGCGAGCTGTGGGCCAGCTAACATTGAGAACTTTCGCCATTTCGTAAGTAGAAACAAAGTATTGGCGCATTTTAGACACAAATGGTCTATTGATTAGGTTGCTTTCATCTGCCCTACTTAGGTAGATTTTGTCTATCTGATTCATGTAAATAAAGTTTTGATTTTTGCAAATATAGATTTTTTGTTTTGTAGTTCAGCTATCATCTTATCTTTTGTTTTGATAGTGAACTCTAGGGTAGATATTCTAGCCTGTTGTCTATTGAGATCAGATTGTAGATTCCTTATCTCATTCTTGTAGATTGCCTCCTGAGCTATCCCTTTCATGTCAGCTGGTAGTTCTACCTCGCATGTCACTATATCAGAGGTGGTATCTTTTTTAATAGACCTTGCCATGAGATTGTACTCAGCCTCATACCTAGACATCACATAGTCTAGAATATAGTCAGTGCTGTGGTTTTTAGGATTGGAGTATAGTACTGTCCTATCCTTAGTGTCAATGATCTCTAGCTCTCTGAGGTACTTCATGAACTGATGGCCTAGTCTATAGTTCTTTGACACATCATTGCTCGTGCCAGGTAGACACTGGAGGAGGTGCAGGTCATTGATTAGACCTGCTACCTTTACTCTTGTTTTTTGCTGTATGTTCATGCCTTTCTTAGTTTTAGCGTATCTATCCATAGCTTTGGTATTCAGAAGGGTAAGTCATTTTCATCTATAGATGCATCCATCTTGCGATCATTGAATGCATTATCAATGGCATCTTGATCAGGCAACTGCCCAGTGTTCAAGTAATATTCAAAGTACTGAGCCATCTGTGCATATTCATGTTGCTGATAACCTGGTCCCTTAGCATCTATTGCAGCTTTTAAGGCCACTGATCTCGCAATGTTCTCCTGCTGACTTGGTGCCTGCTTGGTCCCTACTTGGTTGGTACTTGGTCGGTACTGTTGGTCAGGTGCTTTCTCAAGCTTGATGCTGTACTGAGTCTTGCCCTTGAACTGACCCTTACTTTCGATGCTGTAGTAGATTTCTGCTCCAGTGCAGATCTTTGATGGCATCTTTTCTTTGGTGCCTACTGATCCCTCGTCTCCATTGTCTAGAGTGATGTTGTGGTAGTAGATTTTGCCTGATGGTCCCTCCCACTCCCGGGAGAAGACGCATGATGTAACTTTTGCGTTTTTCATTTTCTTTTTATTATTTGATTGTTCTATACTTTTGAGGAAGCCTTCATGCTCCACTGCTCTTTTGATATTATCCAACTGATTCTCCGGAGAGTCCTCAGCTACTAGGATGGGTGCTCCATCCTCATCTTTGATCCAGGGCATTACTTCTGATAAGTTTTTTCTGTTAGTAGTTCCTCCATTCTTTCTAAGGGAGTTCTCTTAGTCCCTGCTGCAATATGCTGGGCTATCTGATTGTAGTCTAGCTTTTCTGTTGGATAGCTTGCAGACTGTACACAGATGTACTTTTTGGGGTAGGTTAGGTTGACTTTCATATCTCTTGATTATTTAAGATTTCTAAATTTGGGTACTCAGGGATATACTTGTACGCAAATAGTTCCTCATGAGTGCTTGCAAGCTCCTCTTTGGTAAATACCTCACCTTCATATTTTGATGCGAACTTTTGCAATGCTATTTGTAGGATAGTAAGCTCAGCATTAGTGAGCTCTAGCTTCCATGATTTTCTATTGTTTCTCATGGCTTAGATGTTTTCGGTGATTTCAAAAATGTAGATCTCTTGTGATGGACGGACCTCATCATCACATGCCCAGGCAAAGCCATCAGCATCATAGCCAGTTAGCATTAGGTTGAGCTCACTGGCTTTCTCATTGACATGATTGTTAGCCATTGCTTTTGTTGGTAGTTCAATCATACTTGTGTTGACACCCTCTCTGTAGATTACTTGATACATAGTTTTTTTGTTTTTGATTTCAGCAAAGATATGAATACTTTTGAATATAGACGAAAAAAATATCAATTCTTTTATTAACATAGTTATTAACATAGCAAAAGAGTAGTACCTTTGATGTCATGCTAGAGTCAGACATTCAAGAGGCAGTAGTCAAGTTTATAGATAGGACCTATCCAGGCACCTTGTATTGTGCCAGTGCCGGAGGGATGAGGACTAGCATGAGACAAGCTATCAAGATGAAACGCACTGGCTATAAGAAAGGATTCCCTGACTTACAGATCATGCATCCCACACAGCTCCATCATGGCTTATTCATTGAGATTAAGACAAGCAAGGGTCAGGCATCACCTGAGCAGAAAGCTTGGAGGGATGAGCTGAATAAGAGGGGCTACAGAGCTGTGATATGCAAGGGCCTTGATGCATGCATACTTGAGATCATTACCTACATGAATGAGAGAGTTGAATAAGGCCATAGAACTGCACTACAAAGATTTCTTAGCACTGGCTAAGATTCTATCTAAAGGCAAGAGCTTTGATCCCTATGACCTCCTCCATGACACCATTGCTAGACTATACGAAAGAGAGGCTGACTTCATTGATGATATTATCAAGAGAGGAAAGTTCAAAGCATACATGGACTGCTCATTGAGGTTAGCAGCTAACAGCTCTACAAGTAGATTCTACTACACTCATCGCAAGTTTACCAATGACATGAGTGAGATCACTGAGGATGCCTTACTGACAAAGGTGCCTGACATTGCATCTTTTGTCAACAGGGAGAATATTGACATCATCATCAGCAGATTGCCTGAATTTGAGAGCAAAGCACTGGAGCTATATCTCATGGGATTTAAGTATAAAGAGATCAGTGATGCCACTGATATACCTCTGACCTATGTATTCAGGGCAGTCAATACAGCTAAGCAATTACTAATAGATCATATATGTTATTTACAACAGCACAGCAAAGAAAAGAAAGACTAGACATCTGCATGGCATGTCCTGTCTATGTAGCTAAAAGCAGCTCATGTGGAAAGTTCATGGACCTCTTTCAAGACCTTGTGACCATTGATGGAGTGACCTTCAAGCCATGTGGATGCCATCTCAGAGCAAAGGCATCACTCAAGCATTTTGATTGTCCAGCAGGGAAGTGGCCTACTATCTTCAGCAAGAAACAACTGTCTATCCTCAAAGATATAGCTGAGAGAGCTACTAAGCAAAAGTTCATAGTGAAAGAGGACAGAGACATGCTGAATGAAATCTTTCAGGCTGAGGACCCGAACTTCCGAGGATTCTCCTGCAGTTCATGTGGTAGTCAGATATTCACTACACTAGATCAGCTTTTGCAAGATATGCATAATGGTACTGTAGTCATTGATAACCCCTCAGATATTCCTGCAAGAATAAAAAGGAGTAGAAAAAAGAAGGAGTGAGATATACTAATGGATAGCTATCTATCCTTTATAGTTTTTAGTTTTGATTTCATTGCAGCTCACAACGGTGGGCTGTTTTGTTTTATAACTTTTCAACAACTATAGTCTGTAACATTTTTGCATGTATATTTGTTACATGCATCACATACATAGGTTTTTAATTTGGTTTGAAAGTTTTGAAGTCCCCTTGAGTCTGGTGCATGGCTCTTGGGGACATTCTTTTGTTGGCGGTGCGAATACGCTAGGGCATAAGAATTAAGCACTACTAGGGGATGATAGCACAGTGCAGCGGTGGCATCAAGGAGTGAGCCGCAAGACTATCACAGAGGTCAGACACTCTGTTAAAGTAGACTCCAGACCATAGATCACTGATGATACTATGGGACTTGAAAGCGAAAGGACTCATGCGACAGATTGAGACTTAATGCTTGAGAGATGAGTGACAACTGATGTCAAGTCAGTAGGATATTCTCATGCTCTCTTAGCTCAGGATCTATGCTCTAGATTAAGTTTTAACTACTACTTATCTAGTAATTAAGTAAATTGATATACTAATAGATAACATGATACTGATACCAGGACAAATTGAGTCAATTAAGTCAAGAAAAGACAAGACAACTGCTATTGTGTTAGGTAGTCAAGAGATGTCACCCCAAACTGCTGGTCAGCTTTTTGCTTTACAAAACAGCTTTGTCTATGTAGCTATCAAAGAGGAAAGTTTCATGCAGCAAGAGCTGGAAGTGATGGAGGATCTGAAAGCTGATTTTGAGCTAGAAAAGAAAAGCAATGGTCAGAGACTTAGGAATATACTCTATAAACTCTTTGAGCAAGATAAAGAGGGTTTCCTTACCTTTACAAAGTACTATGATCATCAGATGGAAAGATTGATTAACCACTTTAAGAATAAATTGAATGACTAAGTGTGGATGTGAAGTACCCAAGAAAGAGATATACCAGTGCAGTAAATGTACTGAGTCTTTTTGTGGTAGGCATATCTACTATTATGTGGATGAGGCTAACATATCTATAACTAGAAATTCTAAGCCTCACTGTCAAAAATGTTATATTGAAAAATATGGATAAGGCCAACAAAACCAACAATAAAAAAGAGATCATGCTCAAATGCTTGCAGCAGAGTATGGGCATTGTGTCAACAGCTTGTCAGAAAGCTGATATCAATAGGACCACTCACTATGACTGGTACAATAATGATCAAGACTATGCTGCTCAAGTAGATGCCATTCAAGAGTCATGCATTGACTTTGCTGAGAGCAAGCTCATGGAACTGATCAATGGAGCAAAGCACGAGGTGGCAACAGCTAAGGGTGAAGTACTGACAGTCCAGGATGGACCTAATCCAACTGCATGTATATTCTATCTCAAGACTAAAGGCAAGAAAAGAGGATATGTAGAGAAGTCTGAGCTTGAGGTAGGAGGCAATGGTATCAATATCACAATAGACTCTTTGATATGATTACACTGGGCAAGTACATAGACTTCAAGAATGCCGGGGAGAATGTATTCCTGCAAGCTCAAGTGGTGACTGGTTACACAAAGGATGAGCTGAGAGAGAAGTCAATGGATGACATTGCACCCTTGATCAATAAGTTCATTGAGGATTGCAAGGGCTACAATGATAATAAGCTGCAGAAGTACATCAAGATGGGTGGCAAGACTATGGGCTTTCATCCCAACTTAGAGGCTATGAGCTTTGGTGAGTATCTTGACCTCAATGAGCTAGTGAGGTCTGACTTCACTAACAACTTACCCAAGATCATGAGTATATTGTATAGACCAGTGGTGAGTGAGTTCATGCATAACTATGAGATAGAGAAATATGACAGTGCTGTGCACATCAAGAATGCTGACTTATTTAGAGAGGTAGACATGGCCTATGTCAATGGTGCAATGGTTTTTTTTTGTCTGCTCAGGGAAGATTTGCTGAGCAGTTCCCTCAAATTATTAGACCAACAGATGATTCAGCAGATGGAGGAGAGCCTGACTCTGATAGAGCAGGAGTTAGCCTCACATCTCAGTACGGATGGTGGCACATCATTGAGGAGCTAACAGATAGAGACATCACTAAGTTCAATATGATCACTGACCTACCAGCTGCTCAAATCTTCGCTCACATCAGCTACATGAAAAGCTACAATAATGTCATGCACCCTTTGACCCTTTAATATACTAATAGATATGAGTACAAGTACCACTACCTATAATGTCATCATAAAAAGATTTGAGGACTTTGCCACTGCTCACCCTTTAATCAATCGTTTCACTTATGGCACGATCCAAGAGGGAGACATCGGCAAGTCATGTACCTATCCATGGATGCATGTAGCTCCATCATCTACCAACTATGATGAAGGTCAGAGAGGTATGTCCTTTGACATTCTCTTTGCTGATCTAGTCAGAGACAAAGATGATAAGCCCGAGAATGAGAAAGAGATCATCAGTGACTGCTCACAGCTCTTTGAGGACTTGCTTGCCACTATCGAAAACAATACTTTGTTTGGTGACAATGCACTCCTACAAAAGCCTATCACTATCACTCCCTTTCTTAATTCATTCACTAACAACTTGACTGGAGTAGAGGGTACTGTCACTATTGAGCTAGACTACACCTTTGACTTTTGCTCAGTTCCGGTAGACTTTAACTTGAACATTCCTACGAGTGGAGGACAAGGTGGTGGAGTGCTGACCTTTGATGATAGTCTTAATCTATCCGGTACATCTGTCACATTAGATAATGATGTGGACACACCTGGCAATGACTACTACTATGGTACAGATGCAACTGGTACAAAGGGATGGTATGTTCTACCAGGTGGAGGAGGACCTATCAGTGGTCCAGCAGGAGGTGATCTCACTGGTACCTATCCTAATCCAACAGTACACAGAGTGCATGGAGTAGACTTTCAATCAGGCACTCCATCAGATAATGAAGTGTGGATATACAAAGCCAGTGCAGCTAAGTGGCAACATCAGCATGTCCATGCCTCAGAGGTAACAAATGACAGTCAAGTCACTGGTACCAATGTAGATGATGCACTAGATCACCTTCATACTACCAAAGAGCCAACTATCACAGCTGGTACTACTAGTCAGTATTGGAGGGGTGATAAGAGCTGGCAGACACTAGATAAGACAGCTGTAGGGTTGGGCAATATTGATAATACATCAGATGCAAGCAAGCCAATAAGCACAGCCACACAGACTGCATTGAATGGTAAGCTATCAAATCAGTTATTTACTTTTAATGTGGGTACAGCTATTGCAGGATCTGCTACTACATGGATAGCAACTGGAGTGACTGCTGGTAGTAATGAAAGTATATCTACCGTTATCATTCCACATGCAATGACATTGAGTAATATGTATTTAATGCATTACAGCACCAATCAGCCAGCTAGTGGAACTCAAGTCATAACAGTAAGAAAGAATGCTGTAGATACCCTTCTTGTCATTACAATAGCATCTAACTCTGCCCCGACCACCACACCTTATTCCAATACAAGCAACCCCGTTAGTTTTGTAGCGGGGGATAAGTTATCAATAAGAAGGGTCAACAATGCTACTGCTACTGGTGGTATATTTAATGGTCTATCATTTTCAATCACTAACTAATGGCAAAGAAGCTAGTATATACAACTAATGCACCTGCAGCCAATACTGACTATGCTGCAGCTGATGGTACATGGAAAACAATGGGAGGAGGTGGTGGTGGAGGTACAGTCACATCTATCACAGCAGTATCACCTTTGACTGGTGGTACCATTACTACTAGTGGATCTATTGGTATCAATGCAGCAGGAGTAGCGAGTAGTGGATATCTGAGCAGTGGAGACTGGAATACATTCAACAATAAACAGACTGCAGTATCTCTCACGACAAGTGGAACGAGTGGAGCTGCAACTTTCAATCCCACTACTGGTGCTTTGAATATACCAGTGTATGCAGGCTCAAGTACTAGCAGTTCAATACAACTAGTACCGGGTAGTGCAAGTGGTTTGGGTGCTGGTCTGACAAGATATGGAGTACTACCAGGCACAACTGCTGAGCCACAAGTCAGAATCCCAGTGCCTGAAGCTTGTACTATCAATCGCATGTACATCAGAACTGGAGCTACCATGCCAACCAATTCATCATTGCAAGTGACACTATTCAAAAATGGAGCAGCCACTGCAGTGACTATAACTGTATCAGCTGGCACTGTCAGTGGAGTCTATTCAGATTTAAGCAATAGTGCTACCTATGCAGCTGGAGATGGTTACACCTTAGAATATAAAAATACCGGAACTGCTACAGCTGCGGCTTGTAGTGGTATAGGTCTAAAAATCACAATATAATGAACTATACACTAGAACAGAGAGAGCCTGGTATCACTCAGATCAGCATACCAACAGATGGACAATGGGGTACTATCTGCTTTGCATGGGAGGACTCCAATGTAGAATTTACTACAGCATTAGCAGAGAAAGGTCTAGATGCCTTTATAGCTTTACTCATTGCTGACCCTAACACTGCATACACACTTTTCTGTGGAGCTGAATAATCTCAAAGCACTGCTGCAAGAGTTCGTCACTGAGGTAGTACAAGAAGCTCAAAGGAATATTGGTGCCACTCAAAAGGTATCAAAATTCAAGGTGAGCAAGACTATCTCAAAGAACTTTGTAGCCAGTGGTAAGCTCAAGGATGGACTGAGGGGAAAGGTCAATAAGGACATGACTCTCTCATTCTTTGTGGTGGGTCCAGCTAAGCAGTATGCAATGGCAATAGAACATGGACAGAAAGGTACAAAGGGAATGCCTACTGATGATCCATACTACATGCCCTCCAAGAATGCGACAACTGCAAAGATGCCTCCCTCCAAAATGATATTCAAGTGGATGGAGAGAAAGAACATCAAGTTCCGGGATGAGAATGGTAAGTTCATCAGCAAGCCATCAAAGAGCAAGAGAGAGGGGATAGCATACGCAATAGCAAAAGCAATACAAGAGAGAGGTAGAGTAGGCTTGCACTATTTTGAATATGCCTACTTAGATACACTCAAAGCAATGGGTCCTGATATACTTAATAGTGTAGGAAAGGATATTGAAGTAGAGCTACTCAATACTTTCAGACTGGTTAAAAAAGCATAAGCAATGGCACTTACATTAGAAAGAACAACACAGACAATCACTACATATAATAATGTCAGTAAGGGTGGTATAGATAATATAGTCACAGCACTGAGCACTGAGTACACTCAGCCTGGTTTCAGATATATAGTAAGTATATCAGTCAGTGATATGTATGGTAGTAGCAATAGCAGTACACTCTATGTGCATCCTAATCCATACGGAAGGGGCATCATCAATCTCAGACCTCATATCATTGACTCTGTTTTTTACAGAGGTCTGATAAACACATCTCTGAACTATCCCTGGATTCACAATACAAAAGCTAACAGTCCATCATCTGAATTGATTGCAGATATTGAAAATATCAACTGTAGATTATCAGTGGTAGTATTTGAAGGATGGGAGGTAGGTGGAGTATTTACTCAAGATCCAGATGCTATTGGCTCGCAACAATTAGACCTCATGGCATTTTGGGGCTGGGACAATGCATTCAGTTTTAATGAAAACAATAGTGTAGTAAGTTTAGGCAGTGGTTTTAATGATATCACATCTAATACATACTATCAGAGACTAGCATCAAAGGTACCTCCATCATTCAGATCAGGAGTGACATTTGTACCATCATTGCCTAACAATATGGGTAGCTTTTGCATCAATGCAGATGATGGTACATTCAGCTCTGAGCAGGACATAAATAACAAGTATGTAGAGTTAAAATTCTACACAGATGCAGGTTTGCTATTGATCACAGATACTACATCTTTCACTATCACAGTTAGTCCTGGAGCTGTGGCACTTGTTCCGGCATTCGCTGGGAATATGACATACTTGAGAACTGGAGGTATACCAGCTACTACTGCATTCTACACACTACAAATAAAAGATGCTATCACCAATGGGGCATGCAGTAAGAAATGGCTATTTGTTTTGGAGGACATTGACTGTAAGCACACACCGGTACCTTTGGGGTGGATAGGAAAGAAGGGAGGATGGAACTACTATAACTTCATCAAGACTAATCAGAACAGCATAGACATTGCCAGGACAGAATATAAAAAGCCCTTTGGAAACTATGGCAGACTTGGGGAGGGGATAGAGACTCCAGGCATGCTGACTACAGACTGGTCAGACAATAGGCAATATGTGAGCAGAGAGAACATGGTGACTAAGTACTTGACAGTGACAAGTGACTGGATCACAGAGGAGGAGTTTGTATATCTTGAGAGCTTGATGGTAGCAGATGTAGTACATATAGTCAACTATGATGGTAGAGGTGACTACATCCCAATGATAGTGACTGATAATAGCTATATAATGAGAAGGGAACGCAATAGTACTAAGTACAATCTGACATTAAAGCTCAAGTATGCACAAGACTATCAAGCAATAAACTATAATACTGGCACATGAATGATGTGATTTTGACAGTGACCTCCAAAGCTGGAGTGCCTACTGTACTTGACTTATATGGTCAAGATACTATATCAATGAACTTCAACTTTAACAGCATCACAACGCTAGAGGCTGGTGATGTCTATAGTCAAGAGTTCCGTATACCAGCTACTCAAAACAACTGTTCTGTATTTGGTCTGCAGAGTGATTTCAATTTTATCGGAATCAATGGAACTACTAATGATATCAGGAGGAAATTTAAGGCAGTGCTTACTGTAGACACTATACCAGTGGCAGAAGGTTTTGTGCAGTTTAGGAAATCATACATCAAGAATGGCAAGATGTCTGATTTTTCAATAGTCTTTTTTGGTGACTCAGTAGATCTTGGGACTAATCTGAAAGACCTTGATTTCACTGTGCTAGATTATTCAGACGCACAACATCAGATGTCCTATGACAATGTATGGCTAGTCAATGATGGTGGTATTGTTGGAGGGAATGACTACAGTGATCATAAGCTCATGTGGACATTGATAGATAGAGGTCAGCAATTCTTGACTTTTCCATCTAACTATGTAGGCACTTTCGTCAATGCCTCCTATACAGCTATGAGCAATGCTAATAGGATAGATGTCACTGACCTCACTCCATGTCTGAAAGGAACTTATCTCATTGATAGAATCAATGAATACCTAGCTAATGATAATAAAAGAAAAATAGCACTAAGCACAGATGTACAAGCAGAGCTGGACAAGATGTGCATGCCATTTATAGGCAAGGATGGTACTCTGAAATATGATGACAATGCAGCAGCTATTGAGTGGAGAGGAACTAACTACACTGATGATACTTTATCTTTTTCAGTACTTACTGGCAATCTATACACAGCCATCACTGGAATAGCTTTCAATGATGTCATAGATATAGGCAGCAATTTTGATACACTGAATAACCGTTATGTCATACCGGATGATGGGTACTATCAGTTCAAGATCACTGGCACTATCAGGGGTGATGTAGCTGGTACACCTACTAGTCCTGCCTTTCCTATTGTGCCAGGTTTCTTAGTGAATGGTACAGACTTTTATTCAGCCTTTAACTCAATATCAGGAGGTACTGTATATGCACAATTTGAGGCTCCCTTTATCAATGTGGATATAGCAAGCTACACAGCACAAGCTCCAGTCATTACGAGCAATGAGATAGTAGTACCAGTGTTCATCAATAATGCTGCAGCCAATGAGGATACTGCTGTATTCTTTAATGCAGGAGACTATGTAGAGGTAGCATTCGCATCTGTGGGTGATCCAACAGCAGGAGGGACAATAGACATTATTGCTCAAGTCAATAATTGGACATTGCAGAAGTACAATCTAACCTTATCCAATGCTATCAGTTTTGTCAATATGGCTCCTGAAAATTATCAGCTACTTGATTTCATACGCGATATCATGAAACTGACCAATGCAGTAGCTATTCCTAACTATAGCAACTATGGAGTGATTGATATCATCACCATGAATGAGTACTTAGCAGGGGGTGGTACAGTAGACTGGACCTACAAAATAGATGAGACTGCTGAGATGACTGTATTGCCATCATCTGAATATCAGACAAGGCATCAAAAATTCACATTTAGCGAGGGTGCAGATGTAGCAAGTCAGGCATATAAGTCAGTCGGTAGAGTATTTGGATCACTTGACTTGTATGATACTGCTAGTGATTTCACAGTGGGAGAAAATAAAGTAGAAGTAATAGCAAGCACTACTCCTAATCAGATGTTTCCCAACGCGAGTAATATAGATTTTTACTTTCCTAAGTTCGTAGATGATGAGTACAAGTGGGTTTATCCTGATGCTAGATTATTCTACTTTTCTTTTGACCCTCTAGATACTTTAGGACTTAGACCTATTGGTGGAAGTACTAGCATTTATGGATCTTTATTGTATGTGCCCTTTATTGGTCACTATGATCATGTGTATGTTGACCTCGCAACTAATGACTTGAACTTTGCTCAGGAGATACCTCTTCATCCTATCACATCAGCTCCAGTCAATACAATGTATTTCAAGTATTACAACAATTATCTGCAAGAGCTGTATAGTGCAGAAAGTAAAGTACTAACTGCTCAATTTAATTTGTCAGTAGCTGATATACTCAACTTGAATTTTAATGACAGTGTATTCTTATTCAACAGCTACTGGAGAGTATTGTCAGTGGATGGGTACAACATGGGTATGAATCAAAGCACATCAGTCACTTTAATCAAGAAGCTGAGTGCAGTAGACTTGCCTAATCTATGTGTAGACACTGCCATAGCTATTGAGAAAGATGGCTCAGTGCAGTGGCTCAATGGAGGTAGTCAAATATGCTGTGAGCAGATAGGTTACTATTGGGATAATGTACTCAATATGTGTTACAAAAGTCAGAATCAGGGAGGCATCAAAGATCCTATTATATCCCCATCTTTAGGAGTGACCTCTAGCTTTCTCAATCAGTTCACAAATGTTGGTGGAAAGAAAGACCCATCAGCTACCGGAACTATCGTAATAGGCAAAAGCTTGACTGTCACTGGAGCTGCAAAGAATAGTATAGTAGGTGGAGAGGACTTGCTTGTGCAGAATAGGGGTATATGGTATGGTGGAGGTAATGATGGAGTGCTAGTCAATAGATCAGCGAGTGGTCAAATGGTATGGCAGGCTAAGGATGTATTCACATCAGCAGCTATGACTACTGTAGTAGGCTCATTCTTGACTCTTGAAAATTCAGTATATTCAGCTGAGGTGATATTGACAGTTAGTTCATTCACTGTTGTAGGGGTAGATTTACAGCCATTTAGAACATACTCAATGAGTACTTATGCTATTCTTACCAACATAGGAGGCACAGCTACTGGTGATAATCCATGTAATCTCATTATTGATGTAGATCCAGGTACTGGTCCCTTTGAATTAGGATGGACTACAAATGCAGTCAATAGTAATATCATTGACTTAGAGCTAAAGAAATTGAGTGGACCATATCCATCAGACCAGTTTCATTTTACAGCACAAGTAAGAGTCACGCAAATAGGCACAGAATGACAATAGACAAGATAGATCCTGCACAAATAGCAGAGGCACTAGCACTACTACAACAGAAACTACCAACGGAATCTGAGGTAGGTGCTATCGCGAAAGGTAAGTATAAGAATAAGATGAGCAAGTACATCACTAAGATCATCAATTACTCAATAGTGTTTATACTAATAAGTACAATAGTAAGCGGAGCAATATGGCTGATGAGATATTAAGTGGCCTTAGAGGCATAAAAACAGAATTAAGGGCGGTACAAGATCAGATGGCTGGTCTAGATGCTGGCTCTCAAGAGTTCGTGAAACTATCTCAGAAAGCTGGAGAGCTGAGGGATAGGATGAAAGATGTGAAAGAGGCAGTCAATGCCAATGCTGGTCCAGCTATAGCAAGCTTTGGAAATAACCTTAGCATAGCTAGAGGTCAAATTATGGAACTTGACCTGGAGGGATTTGGTCAATCTATGACACGCATGGCATCCAATGTCAAGTCTGTAGATTTCAAATCATTCAAAGATGGCTTGGCTAGTATGGGTAGTGGACTAGCTAGTCTAGGAAGAGCATTGCTCACCAATCCTATTTTTTTAATTGCTGGAGCTATAGCTGGAGCTGTTGCAGCCTTTGAATATTTTACTGCTAAACAAGAGGAGGCTGCAAAAAAATTAGAGGAACAGAGACAAAAAGATTTAGCAGCGTATAAAAAAGAAAATGAGTTAAGGATAGTACAAGCACAAGGATCAGCGGATAAGATTTATTCTATTCGCATGGAAGAACTTAAAAGAGAGCAGGCATATCATTGGGCTATATTGATGGTGGCAAAGGACTCACATGATAAAAGAATCAAGCTATCAGATGAGTTCCAAGCAAAAGAGAAAGAATCTCAGACAAAATATAATGAGATAAGGATAGAGATGGAAAAGCTGACTCAGGAAAGACTGAATCAGCTTACTCAAAAGCGACAAGAATTAGATGCACAGTATAATCTTATAGGACTGACTGAAAGACAGAAAGCCTATAAGATGCTAGAAGATGAATACAATAGGCAACTCAGACAACTAGGTGAGCTAGGTGCAAGTGAGGAAGATGTGCATAAGCTTAGCATGGTATTCAGAGATAGAAGAAGCAAGCTAGATAAGCAATATGCAGAGGAAGATAAGAAGCTAATTAGAGAAGTCAAAAGAGATGAGCTAGAAAGAATCAATAGCAAGGATATTGCACTGATCACCAGCCATGAAAATCAAGTACAGCTACAGACTTCTCTTACACAAGTAACAATATCAGAGGAGGAAAAGAGAACAATAGCAGAAAGGAAAGCAGCAAATGAAAGAAAAGAGATTTGGGCTGCTGCATGGTATGCGAAGTATGAGCTAGCATCGGCCGCAACTGATGCCATGATGAACTTGAACAATGCACTCACAGAAAGTGGATTGATAAGCGCAGAGAAAGGTTTCAAGATAGGCAAAGGTCTATCCATCGCTCAGACTACAATCGCAACTATTCAAGGGGTACAAAATGCACTGAGTGCAGTCACTACTATTCCTGAGCCATTTGGTACAGCTCTCAAGATAGCAAATGCTGTCAGCATTGGGGCAGCAGGAGCTGCCAATATAGCCAAGATAGCTAAGACACAATTCAATGCACCCGATGCAGGAGTACAGCCTACAACAACAGTAGGTGGGGGTGGTGGTGGAGGAGCTATGTCTGCACCCTCAGCTCAATCACCCAGTGCTCTCAATCTTTCTTTCTTACAAGGCAATGTCAATACTGCACCCTTACAGACTTATGTACTAGCTGGTCAAGTGAGCAATGCACAGCAGGCTGAATTTAAAATAAAGAATACTGCATCTATACTAGGAGGAGGTTAATACTATGGAAAAAGATAAAAAGAAAATGAAGATCATTGAGTATGTTATCAATGATGATGATCAAAAGACTGGAGTCTATTGCATGTCACTTGTAGAGAATCCTGCCATCCTGGTGAACTGGATAGCACTATCTGCTCAAGAGAAGGTAGAGGAGCTAAAGTTCGCAGCTGTGGAGAGTGGAGAGCAGAGGATGCTGTATGGTCCAGTCATGATACCTGACCAACTTATCTACCGCTACAATGACAAGACTAAGGAGGAGTGGATGGCTACCTATAAAGCAGAGACTATCAAGGCCATTGCTCAGAAGTACATGAGAAACAGCATGCACCAATACACCAATGTAGAGCATGCTATCCCGGTACAAGGAGTGAACATAGTAGAGACATGGATACAAGCAGATGCAGAGAAAGACAAGTCAGCTGCATTGGGTTTCACTACACCCATAGGCACATGGTATATTGGAGGTCATGTGGATGATGATGGGTTATGGCAGGATGTCAAGAATGGAGTCTTTAAAGGATGGTCACTAGAGGGCTACTTCTTAGAGAATGAGGAAAAGATGATGGATGAGTACGAGGTAGAGAAGATACTAGATCAGATGGTAGAGGAACTGAACATCTTGGAGCATCCATGAGAGAGCTAATGAAAAAGCTCATAAGTGCCAACGATGATATGAGCTCCAAGAGATTTGCAGCTCTTATCTGTACTGCCACTGTCATAGTGCTTGCATTTATTGCAACAACTGCTGATGAGGACAAGATCTGTCCAGAGTTCATGTATGATGCACTGTGCTTGATAGCAGGGGGAGGACTAGGCTTGTCAGTCATAGAAAGAATATTTGAAAAAAGGAAATAGACATTTATACTAAGACACATGGAAGTAAAAGACCGCATTTATCAGATTATTGCTAAAGCTCAAGAGAAGCTTTCAGCACATAACATAAAGCTCTCAGTAGATGAGTCTGCTGAGGTAACAAAAGAGGAGACTGCAGAGGCTCTAAAGTTCATGGTAGAAACAGCACTAGAAGATGGCACTATCGTATTCACACCGGCTGAGAGCTGGGATCTTGGGGTTGAAATTTACACTAAGGATGCTGATGGCAATCCTGTGGCTGTTGCTGACGGTGACTATATTGTGGCCGATGGCACTGTGCTTTCAGTACTTGAGGGCAAGGTATCGGCTATTACTCCCAAAGAGGATGAAGTAGAAGTAGAGGTGACAGTAGAGGCTGAACAAGCAGAACAAGCTGAGGTATTGACAAAGCAATATGTAGATGATGCATTAACTGCAATCACCGAACAAATCACCGAACTAAAGGCCGAATTTCAAAAGATACTTTCTAGCAAAGAGATTGAGATGTCTGAGGTAGCTAAAGAGCTTGACACAGTGAAAGCTGCCTACTCTGCATTATCAAATCAAGCAGCAGCTGTATCTGTTAAGCAGACAGCAGTTAAGAAAGAAATCAAGCCAATGATCGAGTACAAGAGTGCTGCAGATCGCATCAAGGCAATTATCGCAAACAAATAATTTAATAAATAGAAAAAAATGGCAAGTACATTAACAATCTCTAGCAGCACATACGCAGGTGAATTAGCCTTACCGTATTTGCATGCTGCTCTTTTGACTGGAGATACCATCGCTAATCGCTATGTAACAGTCAAAGAAAATGTAAAATTCAAGGCAGTATTGAAGAAATTATCTTCTGCTAACTTGGTACAATCTTCATCACCTTTCGGTTGTGATTTCAGTGTAGGATCATCTTCATTGACATTGGCTGAGGCTGTATTGACTGTAACTGATTTGAAGACTAACATCGAAGTATGTAAAGAGCAATTTGCTCAAGACTGGGAAGCTATGCAGACTGGTCGTGGTTTCATCAATGATGTTATCCCTGCTAACTTCGCTGACTTCTTATTGACTTACTTAGCTGGCAAAATCTCTGAGCAGATTGAGTTCAACTTGTGGGTAGGTAATTTTTCGGGATCAGTAGGTGGAGCTAGTGGATACACTGCTTTCAATGGTTTGTTGAAGCAAATCTCTGACGCTAAGTCTGGAACTCCTGACTATAACATCACTGCTGCTTTGAGTGCTGGTAATATCATGACTAACATTGATAATACAGTAGCTGTTATCCCTGCATCTATCATGGGATCACCTAACACTAAGTGTTACATGAGCAGAAAGACTTTCCAAATGTACTTACAAGCTTGTATGGCTGCTGGTACTGGAGGTCCACTTCAGCCTGCTGACAACGCTATCATGAAGCAAGTATATGGTTATGAAATCTATGTATGTCCAGGTTTCTCAAATGACTGCTTATTGTTCGCTCAGCCTGAGAACTTATTCGTAGGTACTGACTTAGTATCTGACTTGAATGAGGTGAAGGTAGTAGACATGAGCTTGACTGATGCATCTGACAATGTGAGAATGGCTATGAGATACCGCTTTGGTACTCAAGTAGGTTTCGCTGGTGATGTAGCTGTAGCATTCTAAGACTAAAACATCTAACATAAAAAGGGGCGGGGTATTTGGCTCCGCCTTTTTTATAGAATATAAAAATGAATAAAAAATTTAATACACTTAAGCCATGTCATGTCTAGCTACCGGGGGATTCCTTGTGGACTGTAAAAATTATGTGGGTGGTATCAAATCCTTTTGGATTGGTCCATACGCTACAATAAGCAATGCAGCTACAATAGATCCCACAACAGAACAAATCACTGCACTCCCAGCAGCTACTTGGGAGACTTACAACATGAAGCCTCACACTGGAAACTTTGTGGAGGCAGCCACTGTATCAAAAGAGAATAACACTATTTTCTACACTCAGACCTTAACTGCTCAGTTCACTAAGCTTTCTGCAGCTCGCAGATTACAGCTTGACACTTTCAGCAGAGGCCGTCATGTGATCATTGTACAAGACAACAATGACAACTATTGGCTAATGGGTTACAAGGATGGTGCAGAGGTAGCTACTGAGTCTACTGAGACTGGTACTACTAAGATTGATTTCAATGGTTACAAAATTACATTCACTGCTGAGGAGATACACAAAGCATATCGCTTAGCTGACTCTATCGTGAATGACTTTGATGGTACAATAGACTCACCTACTCTCTAAGAGATAGCATGTTCTATGTACAAACTAATACAGCCGCGCAGACAGCTTACCTCTCTCTAAAAGAGGGGGAGCTGATCTTGGCTGCTACTTATACTCACTACCTAGTGAAGCTGGTACATGAGAACACTGGTAAGGAGTATTTTTTCATTCCAACAGTACTAAGTGAGAACAACAGAGTAACTCACTTGCAATTTGACACTAATGTCAATGACCCTTTGAATGGGGGTATCTTGCTTGTAGATCCAGGCAGATATTGTTACAATATTTATGCACAAAACAGTGGGAGTAATTTAGACCCATCATTATCTTTGGGACTGGTAGAGGAAGGTTTCATGGAAGCTACAACGGGAGTGACCTACTATCAGACTCCATCATTTACTACACCATCAGACTATATATACAATGGATGATAAATTGACAAATATAGCTTTAGCTAAGTACATCAAAGTAGAGGAAGTAGAGAAAGAGACTACAAAGGGGTGGGTTGAATGGGGAGACGCTAACTCTATGCCAAATTACCTTATAGATTTGTATCAATCTTCTCCGGTACATGGCAGCTTAGTCAATAGTATCTCATTCATGATAGCTGGTAAAGGTTTCAAGAGTGAGAATCCAGCTAGCCAGGTGAACATAGCAAAGCTTGAGCTAGATAATATATTGGGCTCATCTGCATTAGACTTAAAGTTACAAGGTGGAGTCTATTGGGAACTCATCTACAGCATGGATCACACTCGCATTGTGCAAGTAAATCACTTGCCTTTCGAGAATGTGAGACTAGCTATATCAGATGAGGAGGATCATGTATGTGGAGTGTGGTATAGTAGAGACTGGCAAGACATCAGAAAGCAAAAGAATAAGCCTGAATATGTACCTCTTTTCAATCCCGAAGATCAATCACCAAGACAAGTGCTTTTCTTCCATCTGCATAGTGTGGGATCATTGTACTATCCTCGCCCCGATTATATCAGTAGTAAAGATTGGATTGAACTGACTAGACATATCAGTGAGTACCATGTGAACAATATACTCAATGGTTTCTTTCCATCCTTTCACATTAACTTTCCTAACGGTGAGCCATCACCCGAAGCTCAGAGATTGATCTCTAGAGAGATTGAGAGAAATCTATCCGGCACTCAGAACGCTGGTAAGTTCCTCATTACATTCACTAAGAGTAAAGATGAGGCACCAGTAATACAGCCATTTCCAGTCACTGATGCTGACAAACAATATGAGTACCTATCCAAAGAGGCTACCTCTCAAATCATTGTGGCTCACAGAGTGACATCACCCCTACTAATGGGAGTGAGAACAGATGGCAATGGACTAGGCTCTAACACTGACGAGATTAAGGCTGCTCTATATGTATTCACTAAGCAAGTCATTGAGCCATTTCAGCGCATCATCACAGATGCAGTAGAGCAGATACTAGCATTCAATGGAGTACCATCACAAGTGACCATTGAAAAGAATGACATCATTGAGATAGCACAAGAGCAAGGTGCTCTACCATCTGATACAACTGCTGCTGCACCAATAGATGTAGCAAGCCAAGCATTGAACGGAGCGCAGATAGCATCTCTACTTGAGATCATTGTACAGACTACAGCAAATGTATTGACAGTTCCATCAGCAAAAGCTATCACTACTGCATCATTCCCAATGCTAAGCCAAGAGCAGATCAATAGCATCTTTGATAACCTATCATCTACACCTATCAATCCAGCAACTGTACTCAGTGCTTTAAAAAAAAAAGTACTAGCTGCGGAGGATGAGGAGAACTCTTTTGCACCCACTAAAGAAATGGCAGCAGAGGCTGAGCTAGGTCTAAAGTGGAGAGAGGAGTACAAGAGAGGAGGAACAGAGGTAGGAGTCGCAAGAGCTAGAGACATCTCTAACATGCGTAACTTATCACTAGATACTGTCACTAGAATGAATAGCTACTTTGCTAGACATGAAGTGGACAAGGAAGCTCTAGGGTGGAATCAGGGAGAGGAAGGCTTTCCAACAGCAGGCAGAATAGCATGGCAGTTATGGGGTGGAGATCCAGGTAAAGACTGGGCAGCTAGAATACTAGAAAGAGCAAATGCGCAATCATGTGCAGGTGGATGGAATGACTTCTCAGATGAGCAAGGTGCAGCATTCATTGAGCAACTAAAAGCAAAAGCTGAGTACATCAATGACGAATGGGAGCTCCTTAGTGATGAGAAAGTCACTGATGCACTAGCGGAGGAGGACTTTGTACTACAGTGTCAGTCACTTGATAGCTATGCTAAGGGTGATGAGTCAGAGAGAAGTCAGTGGGGTGATGCTGGACTATACAAGCTACGCTATGCATACAGTCAAAATCTATCAGCTAATAGCAGAGACTTCTGTATAGAGATGGTAGCAATGAGCAAAGCTGGTGCAGTGTTCAAATATGAGGACATTCAACAGATGAGTGATGATGGAGTGAATGGTGAGTTCGCTCCTGCAGGGCAGTCATCCTACGATATCTTCAGGTGGGTCGGGGGAGCCTTCTGTCATCATCACTGGAGAAGGCAGATATACTTTAGAAAACAAGAGAAAGGAAAGTTCCTACCTAATAAGGGGCTTGACAATGATAAGAGAGTGGGGAATGTACCTTATGTCAAACCGAAAGGTATTGAGGGCATTGCACCAATTAACAGACCAGGCAGAGGATCACTAAAATACGGATAATAAAATGGCAGTACTACCGGAAATACTTTTAATTGATGAGACATTCATCAAGAAATATACAGCAATAAATGACAGTGTGGACACTGCCATCATCAGACCATGCATATATCTTGCACAAGACAAGTATCTAGTGAACTATCTAGGTACTGATTTGACTAATAAGCTCAAGGCAGATGCACAAGCAGGCACCCTTGCAGGGGACTATGAGACACTTATAGACCAATATGTGAGAAAGATGCTAGTGTGGTGGACCATGATTGAGCTATATCCCTTGCTAGTGTACAAGCATGACAATGGAAATATAGTCAGCAGAGACAGTGAGAATGCTACAAGCATCAGTGAGAGTGAACTGCACAAGCTAATGGATGCAGCAAAAGATAATGCGAGATATTACACACAGAGAATGCTAGACTACATCAGACAGAATGTATCTTTATTCCCTGAATATAGCAGCAATACATCACCCGATCAGTCACCCTATACTCAACTGTATACACAGACTGGATTGATGTACTCACAAGGTCTAAAACAATCTACACTACGATGGTCAATAAAAGACTTCCTACCAGTCAAGTAGACAAGAGGAAAGAGTATGAAATGAAAATGAAATCTTTCTACAACAAGATGATGAATGACTTAAAAAAAAGAGAGAGCAATGGTAACAAGTAATGACACACCAGGTACAATAGGTGCTGTCACATCAATAAGCATGGCATCAGTAGCAAACCTAGAGCAAGTGGAGATCATTGTCAAGATCATTGCTGGTCTAGTCGCTATTGTTGTGGGAGTCATGACCATCATCTACTATCATAAGAAAATACAAAAGCTGAATGCTGACAATAAGTAACCTATCATGGCTGCAGGAAAAGTTCGCCATCAAGGGATATCAGTGGGAGAGATTTCACCTGGTGGGTATCAGAACAAAAGACTATGTACCCAATACTTTCTGTGATAATATCTTCCTGATTGATGGAGATAAGGCCTATTCATTTCATGCCACTACTAGACCAGGTAAGCACTGGTTAAAGAATCTACTCAATCCCAAAGGTACCGCTGTCCTCCAAGAGGGGCAGTACAAAAATAGCTGGAGGATAGGACTGCATCAGGGCAAATATGAGGCACTTGTACAGATCTTGCCAGTGAATGTATTCAGAGACTCCAATAGAGATGAAAGAGCTGATGTCGGGGGAGTGATAGATAGGGGCATGTTTGGCATCAATATACACAGAGCCAATGCTAACTTGATGAGCAAGCTAGTAGACAAGTGGAGTGCAGGCTGTCAAGTGATAGCTGATCCATCAGATTTTAATTTTTTACTAAAGAAATGCAAGGATAGTGGGAAGGGAGTATTCACCTATACACTACTAAATGAATAAAACACAGTCAAAAAAAATAGCAGAGGAATACTGTGGCAAGTATCCTGACATGCCTAATCTAACAATAGCTAAACTACTAAAGAAAGAACATGGCAAGCTATATCATTCTGTTGAAAATGCTAGAGACTATGTAAGATATATAAGAGGACAGAAAGGTGATATGCACAGGCAAAAATCAGCTACTAAAAGTCTCTTTGTACCTATATCACCATACTTCACACTACCAAAATCAGCCATTGTCAAGAGGATGCCAGTCAATATCAAGGGCGAAAAGATACTTTTGCTCAAAGATATTCACTTCCCCTATCACGATGAGGAAGCTTTAGGCATTGCTCTGACCTATGGACTAGAGAAAGGCTGTGATACATTGTATTTGAATGGTGATATACTTGACTGCCATACGCTATCCAGGTGGGAGAAGGATCCTGAATCTAGGTCATTCTCTCAAGAGCTTGAGACAGTGAGGTCATTTCTCAAGATGGTATCCCCACTATTCAAAAAAGTGTACTACAAAGAAGGTAATCATGAGGAGAGGTATTGGAGATACTTATCATCACATGCACCGGAACTGGTAGAGATAGATGCATTCAACTTGCAGTCACTTATGTGGCTAGATCAGTATGGGGTAGAGTGGATTGATGGTAGGACATTTGCTAAGTTCAATAGTCTAAGTGTAGTACATGGTCACGAATTTGGACAGAATGTATTCTCTCCGGTAAACATCGCAAGGGGTCTCTACCTAAGAGCTAAGAGTCATGCAATCTGTGGACACTGGCATCAGACATCTGAACACAATGAGAAAGACATCAATGGTAAAATCATCACCACATGGTCTGTTGGTTGTCTCTGTGACTTATCACCGCGCTATAGACCAGCTAATCAATGGAATCATGGCTTTGCTATCTTGCATAGAGATGGCAAGAACTTTCATGTAGAGAACAAGAAAATATATGAGGGAAAAGTATATTGATGCATCCATCATGATCAGCATTGCACTGCTGTTACTTATAGGAGTAATAGTGCAAATACACTACAGACCTCAAGTAAAAGTAGTGACTATCACAAAAGACTCCATCCAAAAAGTAATAGAGCAAAGAATTGACACACTTGTCAAGACAAGAGTAAAAATCAAAGAGATATACCATGAGAAGATTGATACTATCTATCTGTATGATAGCATTG
>Ga0315902_10002563_pt1 | contig 28124 bp, 17 predicted proteins | sample LakEriMetagenome_9_FD_203523 | JGI IMG/M metagenome (GOLD analysis project Ga0315902, IMG submission 203523) | Freshwater fungal communities from buoy surface, Lake Erie, Ohio, United States - Buoy 12 MA117 | ecosystem: Environmental > Aquatic > Freshwater > Lake > Lake biofilm | place: USA...
ACGCCCTACGAGCGGGCAAGGGGACGATGCGTCTCACCGGCCCCGTGAGCGAGACGGGGGGCGTGGACCTGATCGGCTCGGGCACCCTCGAGGTCTCGGGCACGACCGTGCCCACGCGCGGGTTCTACAAGCGCTCCAGTTTCACCGACGGCTCGGCCCCGGTCTGGGCGATGGCTGCCTACCTCGACGAAGCACCCGACGGACGCATCCCACTCGATGGCGGGGCTGGATTCGTGGGCGGCATTCTCGTCTTCAACGGCACCGGGGCTCAACCCATCAGCAGCATCCCCGATGCCGCCCCGAGCGCCGAGACGCCGCAGTCGCGTTCCTACGACATCACGGTGCCTCCGGTCACTGGATCGGGAACGACGACACTGCAGCTGTCCGATGCCGACGGTGACACCTTCTACTTGCCGATCTCCTACAACTACACGGATCCCAGCAACTGGACGGCGACGGCTGCAGGAACGACGCCGTCCAACCTCTACAACCCCTTCACCGGCCTGGAGATCCCCGAGACTGACTTCTCCGGCACGATCACGGAGGCCGGGGGCGTGCAGACATGGGACCTCGACATCTCCATGCAGGACTGGCAGGACATGGCCAAGGGCATTCAGTTCAAGGGGTCTTTCACCGTGTCCAACTCCTGCCCGCTGGCCGACCCGTCCAATTGCCCTGACGCCGAGGGCATCTTCGTGGGTGGTGATTCCACCCTTGATTTCGATGACCCCGAGTTCCCGACGGCAGCGGGCAATGGTGCCTTCCTGACCGACCTGAGCTGGGGCTGGTGGGATGCGACCGCGCAGGGTTCGGTCTCGGTCAACGGCATCACCATGTCGAACCCGGCTATGACGATCTGGCGTGGAAGTGGCACGGGTCCGAATCCCGAGATCGTCATGCCGGACCTATCGGATCTCAACGGCAACGGAATGAATGTCGAGTTCTGCGCCGACTTCACCGTGCCGGTCCCCTACGTCACGACGGTCAACACGCTCGGCTGCGCTGAATGGACCGACCAGGGTTCGATCCTGGCCCAGGTCAATACGGGCGGCAGCATGGCCACGGGTGACTACAACGGTGTCACCGTCAACTCCACGACCTTGACCGGCTACGTGTGGAATGGCCTTGGCCGCGAGGAGAAGGTCTTCCTCGACGGTGTTGAGATCGATGCGGAGCCCGACCGCAGCTACCTCACGGCGGACATCGTCGTACCCGGCAATGCGATGCACGACTTTGGCACAGGCAGCAGCGCCGACACGGTCATCGCCGCGAGCGGCTGGTTTGACGGTGAGGGCAACTTCGACATCGAGGGCACCATCCCGGTCAACCTCAAGGGGGGTGGGTTCACCCTCGAGGAGATCCTCATCACCATCAGCCGCGAGAAGGAGGATGCGCAGTCCACCTTTGATCTGCGCTTCGACGCGGAGTCCGATGTCGTGATCAGCGGCAACCACTTCCCCCTCGATGTCTACATCGGCTACCAGAAGGCGGGCGACACCACCATCACCGTCGGCCTGTCGGCCACGGGTGCGCAGAGCACCCAGCCTGACGGCACCATGGACTTCGTCAATCTCGTGCCCTCAGGAGACTTCGAGCCGGAGAACGCCTCCATCGTCGACGGATCCTTCGACGGCAAACTGCCTGCCAACGTCCTCGATGATGGTGGCTTCGAACGCTCGACAGACCCGGGAAACCTCGTGGTCAATGGCTCCTTCGACGACTCAATGGGCCAGAACGTCCTGCCCAACGGCGACTTCGAAGCAGGCACCTACGGCAACATCCTCGCCAACGGCGACTTCGAGGATCAAAACATCCTCATCAACGGTGACTTCGAGGAGAACGGCGGCAGCATCGTCGGCTGGACGACCACGTCGAGTGCTTTCACGACATCTGTGCTCAGTGGCACGGCATCCTCGTCTTCCGGCCCGGCGGACCAGGGTGACTATGTCGTTGTCCTCAACAACAACTCGGCCTCCAACAACGCCACCGGGGGTCTGACGCAGACAGTCTCCAATCCGCTCGGCGGCTCCCAGGTGACCGTGACGGCATGGGTGATGTCCAATAAGTCGAGCAACGCCCCCTTCCACCTCCAACTGTCGTCAAATCTGGGCAAGTCGGGGAATTGCGGCGACGGAGTCAACATCAAGGGTGCGACCGTGACGGCCGTGCCTGGTGCGTGGACGCAGGCAAGCGTGACCGGCACGATCGCCGACGGGTGCTGGGCCGTTGAGGTCACGCTGGTGCCGGAGAGTTCCGGCACATCGGTGCAGGTGGACGCGGTGGAGATGTCTATTCCTAGCGTTGGCCAAGCCAACTCACTGTCATCGGTCACTCGACCCGGTGTGATCGCACCCTTTGAATCCATGGCTACTACACCGATGACGCCCGGCTACTCCTCTGGCCTCTCCATCGCCACAGATCACCCGAACACTCTGAAGAGCAACGGCTACCAGGCCTGGATGCTGTATTCCAACACCTCTGGCTACACCAGCGGAGACTTCGATGTCAGTTACAAGGTGATGTTCCCCTCTGGGAGCAACTCCCGCGACATCGCCAACTTTGGCTTCTGGCTCGACGGAAACTACAACACCATGAACGGCTACTGCTTCCGCCTGCAGACCGTCAATGGCGATGGCGGGTTCTTCAAGTGCAGCAAGACCTCGAAGACCCCGATTAGTAACAGTGTCGGTCCAGCCCAATTTGACGACTGGTACCAGGTGAGGCTGACAGCCGTGTCCGGCACGGTCACGGCCAACGTCGTCAATCTGGCCGACAACACCGTCGTCTTCGAGGATTCGGTGTTTATCCAGGGCGGTGGCTCTGGAGTCTTCGGTCAGGTGCCCGATGGTGCGGGCTCCTCAGAGGGCAGTCGTTGGGATGACATCACCTTCAACTCATTGCAGGGCGAACCCGGCTGGGAGTCCCTCGTCTACAGCCCCACTCAGGTGTGGTTCGGTGGTGGAGCCCATTCCGGTGTGGGGCGCGCTTCTCTCTACACGACCTCGTGGGGGAATGCACCATTCGAGTACTCCACCGGCGAGACTCCGACTGCGGGGCAGTACTACACCTACTCCACGTGGCTACGCGCGGCGAGCGGGACAGTCAACGGATCGATCAGTCTGTCGGCTCTGGGTGGGACGACGGAGACTGTGACCAGGAACTTCAGCGTCGGTACGACGTGGACCGCTGTCCAGGTCACCTTGGAAGTCACTCAGTCTGGGCACACGGACCTGCGACCGCGCATCACGATCGGGACAGTGAACGCCGAGCTGCAGGTGGATGACCAGGTGCTTCAACAGTTGCCATGGCGGCCCTACAACGCAAACTCCGGCGCGCTTGTCGAGATGGTCACGGACGCTGCTGCACACACGGGCAGCAATTCGATGGCCGTGATGGATTTGGTCCAAGGCGCGACCGTCCTTTACCAATTCCCGACGCCAGGCGCGGCTGGGCAGTCCGTCACATTTAGTGCATGGGTGATGGCTCCGTCGGGTGTCAGTGGCGAGTTGCGCATAACCGAGCAAGCAGGGTCGTCGACGACACCCTTCTCAGCTAATGGTGCATGGCAGCAGGTCACCGTCACCCGCACACTGCAGGGCGGGTCTGACAATCTCTATGTCGCGGTCGATGTCAATAGCGGGCAGGTCGGAGAGATGCTCTATGTCGATGACGCGGTAGTGACGGGGTCCCAGATCAACTCAACGCAGGGGGGCATAGGGACCCCGCCGTCACCAGGTGGGTGGACGTCGATCGTCGACGTGTTGCCGACCTCGAACGTCCAGGTAGCACCCACAAGCACAAAGCCGAGCCCGGATTGCAATCCGGCCACGGTCACCCCGGGCGTGCCCGGCAATGTGAAGGCGTCCTACAGCAACTTCTCCGTGACGGTCACTTGGAGTCCGTCCTCGACATCCTGCAACGTGCCCATCATGTCCTACTGGGTCTGGACCACCAGCTGGGATCTTGTGTGCGAAGCAGGGGGAACCGCGGGATCCTGTACCTTCCCCATGCCTGCGGGAAGCTACCGATTCTTTGTGCAGGCATTCGCCACCAACAGCAACATGAGCTCTCCTTCAGCGCCGAGCAATGCGGTCGAGGTTTACGAAAGCATTGCGCCGGTTGTGCTGAGTGATTCCGCCGTGGCTCATTCGGGCGAGGGAACTTTGCTGTTGCAGCCCGGGCAGTTTGGCACGCAGGTGGATACGTATTCCGTGACACCCGCTGCTGCTCCGGCTGTCGGGTCGACGTGGCAGGCGTCAGTCTGGTTTGCGGCCACCACGGACAATAATGGGCAGCCGGTGACGGTGACGTTCTCTGCGGGAGGCAACACCAAGAGCACATCGGTGAAGTTGCCGTCCGCGAAGGGGACTTGGACCAATGCTGTGGTGACGTTGCCGATCGCATCCTCGGCGACGAGTTTCAGTATTGCCTTGAGCTACACCGATGTCGCGGGGACGAACACGGTGTTGGTCGATGACATGTCGATCACGGAGGTCAATCTCACGCCGGCAGACCCCTGGCAGACCTACGCCCCCGGCGGTTTTGTAGCCGTGCAGGGTGTGGTCGATCCCGCCAATGCCCAGTCCGGTGATGGATACCTGCTCCTCGACAACACCGGCACGCAAGACGCCGGGGTCTACCTCGATGGCGCCTACAAGCCCAAGTCTGGCACCGCCCACGAGATGTCTTTCTGGGTCAAGTCACCAACGGGCCAGGTGAACGGGGTGACGGCGTGGCTGCGCACACAGGACTCCAGTGGCAACACTTTGGACAGTTATGCCGTGGGCATCCCGGTGACCGGGACCTGGCAGCAGGTCTTCATCAGTCTGCCCATCAAGAATACGGCGGCGGTCAACATGGTCACGGAGTTTGACCTGCCGGCAGGTGCCATCATCTGGCTGGACAATGTCGAGAGTCGTGACGTCAACTACTGGTCGGCGGTGCAGCCGTCCAGCGGTGTCGCGTCGATCGCGATCATCGACAATGCGCCGGATGCGGCTAACGGCCAGAACTACCTTCGCTTCAGCACCAGCGGTGCGAATGGCGGAATGGGCGACACCATCACAACCGACACCTCGGGGAATCCCATCGACGTGATTGCCGGCTCGTCGTACAAGCTCGAGGCCTATGTGCGCTCGACAACAGGTGCGACGGTCAGTGGCACGATGTCCTTGGCCACCAGCAATGGGAGTACAACGGCTGATAAGACCAGTGTCCCTTTCACCGTGGGCGGTGATTGGACACCGGTTCAGCTGACTCTCGACACCACCAAGAACGCCAACACGATGATCCCCACGATCACCGCGAGCGGCGCGTGGGACACGCTCGACGTCGATGAGTTGACCTTGACACCCGTGCTGATCGAGCAGACCGATCCGTGGTCGGCGATGGGCAGTGGGGTGACCTGGGGTGTCTACGACGACCCATCCAATGCCTATGACTCCAGTTACGGCGTCATGGAATTCTCGACTGCGACATCTGGGTCGGGGGTTAAGTACGTGGTGACGGAGTCTACGTCGGTGGGTGAGCAGCTCAGTGCGACGGCGTTTGTTCGCACGGCTGGCGCCAGTGTGAGCGGCACCTTCCAGGTGACGTCTACTGGTGGCACGCAGGAGTCTTGGAAGCAGTCCTTCACGGCTGACGGCGACTGGCAGATGGTCAGTATCCCGATCACCGTCGCCCAGTCCGGTCATACCGGCTTGACTGTGTCGGTCACCTTGGACACAACGGGGACGACGCTGTACCTAGACCAGGTGGCGGTGCAGACCAATCCGTGGACGCCATCGTCGGGAGCAAAGCAAGCGATCGTCTTCGACGGTGCGTCGGCGCAGTCCGGCAGCGGCTACCTGACCCTGGAGAGTGGCAACGGGCAGAACGCCTCGACCTACCTGGACATGGCTGCGAGCTCCGATATCGGGGGCACATATGCGGCAGGCACCACGTGGATCGCAACCGTCTACCTGCGTTCGAGTAGTCCGACAACCTTGGCGACGGGACGACTCTCGCTGGGTCCGGCGGATGGCACGGCGACATCGCAGGAATTCAGCGTCGGCTCCGAATGGACGGCGGTACCGGTGTCCTACACCGTCGGTTCCACGGGACTGTCGTCGTTGCGAGTCGAGGCGACAGTCGATGGCAGCAGCGTGCCGCTGGATATTGACTCGGTGTCGATCTCCGACGGCACCCCGCCGCCCGATGGCATCACGACGCCGCTTCCTCATCCGCAGTCCGGCTGGGTCTACCTCTGGGATGAGGCGTTCGGGGTCCCGGGTCTCCACCTGTGGGCGATCAGCGCGCAGGTCGACTTCGAAGACGGCGAGCCCGGCCTGGGCATCAGTGCGACGACGTACCAGGACCCGGCCAAGATGTCGAATGTCATGTCGGGCACGGACTGGATCAAGGGCGACATGGCAGTCAACATCTCTGAGACCGACCCGTGCTTCCTCTTCGACTTCTCCTCGGATGGGGGCAACTCCGGGGTGTCGCTTGGACAGGGTGTCTTCACGGCCAGCGACTACTCGATCAACTTCGCACCGCGCGGGTGCCAGGTCGGTCCCTACACGCTGCCGAAGGGCGCATCGCTGTCCTTCGACGGCGAGCTCGGGGACGGCACGGTCAACTTCGACATCGCCATCACTGAGGGCGATGACGGCCCGGAATTCACCGAGGACATCGGTATCACCGACATCACCATCGGCGGATTCGACTTCAAGGAGATGGAACTGTCGATCTTGCTGACCGAGACCGACGACTCAATCACCTTCGTCGGTGACATGGTCACGCCCATGGGCAACTTCAACAGTTCCTACGATTTGGACGCCAACGAAGACGGCCTGGTCATGGACGGCAGCGTCTCACTCACCGACTGGGAGTGGGCCGGCGGAGGCTTCGACGTAGAGGAACTCGACTACGACATGTCCATGACCGTGCCCTTCGGCGCAGGCGAGTGCGGCTCCTTCAGTTCGGATACGGATGGCCAGATGGACATGGCGAAGAAGACCAGCCTGTCCTTCACCGGCAAGATCGCGATGAACTGCGGCAAGCTCGAGGTTCTCCAGATGGACTACGACTATCACCATGGGTCCGTCACCGAGGTCTTCGAACTCGACTACGACGCGTCCACAGGCATTCTCGCCGGAGAGGTGGAATTCGACTTCGAGCGGAGTACGTCATGGAAGTTCCTGACGCATCGCTACAACCGCCATCCGAAGTTCGAGATCACACTCGCCTACTCCATGGATGTCGACAAGCCATCAACGGCATCAGCAACCCTCACCGGCGACGTGAGCGTGTCAGGCGGCGACGGGTCTCTCTCCTGCACAATTGAGGCCGGATCCGGCACCAACTGGGCGGATGACCAGTGCAGCCTGCACGTGCACCTCTCCGTGGGGGGAGGCCACACGTACAACGCCTCGTGGTAGCTCGCGTATCAGCGGCACCCTGCACATAGGGGTGTACAGGGACCCATGCTTCTCGGCGGGTGACCATCTGATTCCCCTGGGACTTGCCCGCCCGGTGCCGCATCACCAGGCTCGAGGGGTGAGGATGCAGGGGTGTGGCGATCTGCGGGAGTCCTGACGCTCGGTGCCGCACTCGTCATCGGCCTGGGCCTCAGCGGCTCCGGCGGCGCCTCCGCTGATGAGCCTCCTCGATCGGGTGCCTCGGCAGGTGAGCGCCCCGAGGTGCTCGGCCTCATCGTCCGCAAGTCATCCGGCCTGGTGAGCAATCGATCGCTCGAATTCACCATGGAGCGCGCGGGCGCCGACATCGGTAGCGGTCGCATGATCACCTCGACCATTGGCGTGATCGACTTCACGCAGCCGCTGACCTTTGCGGAAGCCGCGCCGATCGCGGCGGCGCTAGATGCGCGGCCCGACGTACTCGCCGTAGAGCCCAACCGTCGTGTCTATCCCGCGGCCGTGCCGGTCATCCCCAACGATCCGCTCTTCGCCCAGCAGTGGGACATGTGGAATGGCGGCGGCCCCAGCGACTACGGCAGTCGCGCCGCCGAGATCTGGGGACTTACGACGGGCTCGCCGGACGTCATCGTCGGCATCGTCGACACGGGCTCGACGGACCATCCGGATCTCGTGGGATCGACGGTGCCCGGATTCGACTTCATCGCCGACGCCGCCGACGCGCGCGACGGGGACCGCTGGGATTCCAACCCCGCCGATCAGGGCGACTGGTGTCCCGAGGACGGCGATCCCTCATCGTGGCACGGCACCCATGTCGCCGGCACTGTCAATGCGGTGCAGGACAACGGCATCGGCGTCAGCGGACTCGCCCCCGGTGTGAAGGTGCAGCACCTGCGCGTGCTCGGCGCGTGCGGAGGCACCGGAGCCGACATCCTCGCGGCGGTCGTGTGGGGATCCGGCGGCAATCTCGGATCGTGGTTCGGCAGTTATCCGGGCGCGGATCCCGGTCCTAATCCCACGCCCGCCTCGGTCCTCAATCTGTCCCTCGGCGGCGCCGGATCCTGCGAGGCGATCTCGCAGGAGATCTTCAGCGATGCGCGCGCCCGAGGCACGACTGTCGTCGTGGCTGCGGGCAATGAGTCGGAGAGCGCCAGCCTGTCGTGGCCCGCCAATTGCAGGGGGGTGATCAGTGTCGCCTCGAGCACGCGCAATGGCGCGCTGAGCGGCTTCTCCAACTACGGCACCGCGCCGGGCGAGATCACCCTCACCGCACCCGGCAACTCGATCCTGTCGACCTACAACGCGGGCACGACGGTGCCGGCCGCGCCGGACTACCGCGCGATCAACGGCACATCGATGGCGACTCCGCATGTGTCGGCCGCCGCGGCCATCCTCTACTCCCTCGGTGTCACGCGCCCCGGCGATGTGGAGGCAGCACTGCGCTCCGCCGTGATGCCCTTCTCTCCCTCTACACCGTGCGACACGGTGCGCTGCGGTGCGGGGCTGCTGGACGTGAGCAAACTCGCGGCATATGCACCCGCTACTGAGCCGGGAGCGCCCACATCGGTCGTGGGCATCGCGGGCGATGCTCGAGCGACGGTGAGCTGGACCCCGCCGTCGGAGACAGGTGGCTCTGCTCTGGTCTCGGCGAGCGCGACCGTGAGCCCAGGCGGTCAGTCGTGCACGACGGCAACGACCACCTGCGAGATCACGGGCCTGACCAACGGCACGACGTACACCGTGTCGGTGACCGTGACCAATGCCGATGGCCGCACAGGCCCCGCAGGAGTGTCGGCCCCCTTTACGCCGCAGCAGGGCGCGACGGTGCCGGGCGCGGTGAGTGGGTTCACGAAGACTCGCTTCATGAAGTCCGGCAACACCTACCGCGTGACGGTGCGCTGGCAGGCGCCGGTCGATGATGGTGGGTCGCCCGTGACGGGATACCTCGCGAGATACGGCACTGGAAGTCGATGGAATCCGTGGACCGATCTCGCGAGCGCTTACGCCCGGATCGTCGGCATGAAGGCCGGGACGACGTACAGGGTGCAGGTCCGCGCCGTGAACGACGTGGGGGCTGGCCCTCGCGCGGTCTACACCTTCACGACCCCGCGTTAGGAGGGGGCACGCGCAGATAGTGGGCCTTCGCAGGTGGTGGTCTTGGCTGTCCGGTGGACTGATGTCAGGCCGCGGGTGCAGGATGTGCCCATGCCTCGCCGCTGGATTGCTGCCCTCGCCGCTCTCATGCTGCCGGTCGGCCTGGTCGTGGCCGCCCCCACCGTCGTTCACGCGGGCAACGTCGATCCCAAGGTTGTCAACGGGCGTGATCCCGTCGCGGGGGAGTTCGGCTTCCTCGCGGCCATCCGAGCCAACGCGGGGCCGGGAGAGACCTACGTCTGCGGCGGCTCCTTCGTGTCGTCGACGCAGATCGTCACGGCGGCCCACTGCTTCTACGACCCGGACGGCCGTCGCATCACGACCGTGTCGGCCGCCCCGGGCGACGGGACCACATGGCCCTACTCCTTCGTGTCGGCGTCGCGAGTCGACATCCATGAGGACTACTCGTCGGACTCTGAGGAATACGACATCGCGCTCGTCACCCTCTCGCGTCCCGTGACCGGGGTGTCGACAGCGACGATTCCGACGCTGTCGCAGTGGACTGCCCTCGCGACGGCCGGTGCGTCGGTGAAGTCTGCGGGCTGGGGCACGACGTCATCCGGAGGTAGCTCGCCGGACGACTTCCTTGTCGCTGACCTCACCCTGATCCCCGACTCGGTGTGCGGCAGCTACGGCGCGACCTATCGCATCGGATCGGTGACCTATCAGGGCATTGGCTCGAGCTTCGACGCTGACCAGATGATGTGCGCGGGGGGTGCGACCAGCGCGGGGCGGCCGATCGATACCTGTCAGGGGGATTCGGGCGGCCCGCTCGTCGCCGGGTCGACCCTCGTCGGCATCGTGAGTTGGGGAATCGGCTGCGCCGGCTACTCCGACGGTCGCCCCATCCGGCTGACGCCCGGCGTCTACACACGACTGGCGACCTTCCTGCCCTGGCTCGCCGAGCGAGGCGTGGGACCGAATGCCTCGGTGCCAGGCGCACCGACCGGCGTGCGGGCCGTGGCTGACTCGACGACGACGGCAACCATCACCTGGACCGCACCCAGCGACAAGGGTGGCTCAGCGATCACGGGTTACGTCGTGGAGGAGAGCGTCGACGGCGGTGCCTGGCGCGAGCTGGGCAACACCGGTGATGCCGAGACTTACGCCAACGTCTTGGATCTTGTGCCCGGATCGTCCTACCAATTCCGCGTCGCAGCGGTGAACTCCGCGGGAACGGGCGCGATGTCGCAGCCTAGCGCCCCCCTGGTGATGCCGAGCGAACTCATCACGACACCCGGTGCGGTGAGCGGGTTCAGTGTCGGCAGGTTCATCAGGAAGGGTCGCAACTTCCAGGTGTCCGTGCGCTGGCAGCCGCCAGCGGATAATGGCGGCGCGGAGATCCTGGGCTACGTCGCGCGATACGGCACCGGCGGTCGGTGGTCGGCCTGGACTGACCTGTCGGGCACTTCTGCGACGATCAGTCAGCTGCGGCCGGGGACGCGCTACACCTTCCAGGTGCAGGCGCTCAACGAGAAGGGGCCGGGCGTGATCGCCTCCCGTTCCTTCACGACTCCGCGCAGGTAGCCAACCCCCGCGCCCCTAGACCCCCGGGGGACCGGAGATCCGACCGAAGCGCTCAAGCGCAGTCTCGGGCTCCTCGATTGCCCCGGGATCGATATCGGCGACGTCGATCTGCGGGGAGCCCCACTTCTCCAGAGTCGACGCGATGGAGCGTCGGGCGCGGTCCATCTTGCGCGCGATCATGCGGCGTGCCGCCCACTCGGTCTCGCGGTCGCGCAGCGCGTGCTCGATCGACTCGGCCTGCTCATCGGTGCACGCCAGGCCATAGGAGCGCTGCAGGCCTAGACGTGCCTCGATGCGGTAGTCGTGGCCGCGGCGGACGAACGTGCCCGGCTTGGAGTTCATGCCGTTCATGAGGTCCACCGTGGCGATGACGAAGCTCGTGATGGGGCGCCAGCGCGTCTCGCGCGGCACCATCGGCGGGCGCGTGGTCGGCGGCCCCATCCACCACGGCGGCTGCAGCACCATCGAGTAGGCGTACTTGTTCACCGGATCGTCGTGGTGGACGACCATGAGGTGGCGCATCTCCCCGGGCGCAAGCACCGGCGCCTCGCTCGGCTCGGCGACGAGCAGCAGCTCGTGCTCGGGGTCCATGGCCTCGGGGTTGTCGCGCCAGCGCCTCCAGAATTCGGTGCGGAAGGGCACGCCGAAGTAGACACCTCCGCTCACGCCGAGGTGCTCCAGCGCGGGGATCCCGACGAAGGGTCCGGGCACCGTGGAGACATCGAGGGCGACGTTGGCGCCGAGGCTCTCGCCCATGAGCACCACGCGCGGGCGGCGCTCCGCGGGGATCGACTGCAGTCGCGCTTGGATCGCCTCGAGGACATAGCGGGTGAGCATGACGCCGTCGATCGTCTTGGGCATCGCAAGTGCACTCGGGACGAGTGCGTATTGCGGCACGATGGTCGCGCAGTTGCCGCGCGTGAGGTATTCGAGTGCCTCGATGATCGTGTAGTTGACGTAGCCGACGCCCGTCGGGCTCGCGACGCAGATGAGCGAGCGCTCGAAACCACCGCAGGCCTCGAGATCGGCGATGCCGAGCGCCGCGCGCTCGCGCAGATCATCGGCCGACTCGTATCCACACACGATGCGCACAGGATCGACCGCCGGCTCGCCCATGACATGGGTGATCTCGTGGTGCGTGAGCGTCATGTTGACGAAGCGGCGACCCTCCTTGCCGATGGAGTCGAAGGGCATGTCGCTCGCCGGGCCAGCAGAGACATGCGGATTGCTCGGCGGTGCGTGGTAGGCCGGCTCGATGATGTCGTCCTTGCGCTCGAGGCGATTCGTGATCTTGCGCAGGGCGAAGGCACCCGCGAGCCCCATGGCGCCGAGGAGGGCGGCGTGGGCGACGAATCCGCCTGCGGCCCCGGGATCACGGCGGATCGCGGCGCGCATGAGGCGCTGCAGGCCGTGGGCCGCGAGCTGCTCGCCGACGACGAGGGTGCCCAGGCCGACGAAGCTCGCGACTCCGACGCCTGTGGCGGTGAGGATCGAACGAATGTTGGCGCCCTCGATGCGATGGTTGTCGGGGTTGGCGTTGCCGTACTTGTGCGCGCGGCGTACGGCGAAGTAGACGTTGCCCGCCGCGATCGCCGTGCCGGTGAGGAGATTGGGCACGAGCGTGGTGTCGAGGCCGGGCTTGAGATGCAGGCGCTTGTGGAGCACCTCGTCCCACAGCGACGCGGCACCACCGGAAATGCCGGCGAAGGCGATCTGGCGGCCTGCGGCGTAGGCGGCGGCAGCGGCGGGATTGTGGGGTGCGGCCTTGGCGGTGGCAAAGGCGGTGGCGTAGCCGCCGACGATCGCGCCCGAGGCGACGATGACGCGCGCCTGGGTGCCGGGCCGCGTGCCGGGGATCGAGGCGATGGCTTCGAGTGACGACCAGGCGGTGGCGGTGAGCTCGTAGTGGATCGCGGCGGTCACGCCGGTGGCGATGGCCTGGTCGATTGGGGAGCGCGGGAGCAGCCCGCGGGAGAGGGAGCCGGCGACGCTCCAGGCCGCGCCGATGACCCCCGCCTGCGCGGCGGTGTCGGTGGACCAGCGGGAGATCCAGTCCGGGCGCTTGAGGGCCATGGGGCGAGCGTAGTCGTCGGCGCTCGAGCCTGGTCGCGGGAACGCGAGCTCAGACCGCCGATTTCTGGGGGCGTGTGCTCACGTCTGCGGTCAGGCGCCCTTGATGTACTCCTCGAGCGCCTCGCGGGCGAGCTGGGAGAGGGTGATGCCGCGGTCGCGGGCCAGGGCGTCGGCCTGCTCGCGCAACTCGGGGGAGACGCGGAAGCCGACGTGGGGTGAGGTCTCGCGCTTACCGGATAGGGAGGGGCGGCCGCGCTGGGGGTAGTGCCACGTCCCCTTGCCACTCAGCGCCGCCTCGATTGTCTCCTCGACGATGGCGTCGACCTGCTCGTCGGTCAAGCCGATGTCGACGTAGGGAGGGAGTGAACGCTTACGTCGCGCCATCATCGATCCCCTCCGTGTATAGGCGGATGAGTTTGGGACGAGCATCCATGGCGTGGATGACGACCACTCGACCCTGCTCGATCACTGCTACGACTTCCAACTGTCGTCCCGTCCAGTCCGGCCCGACCGCGAGGACGCGGACTCGATGGTCGCCCTCGGTGGCGAATTCCACGAGAGGACTCGTAGCCAGGACCGTGAGGACTCGAGCGCGCCCGACCCTGTGCTTGCGCGCTGACCGGGTGAAACTGATGAGATTATTGTTCAACAGAAAGGTGACGTCAAGGGGCTCCACCCGGTGAGGGTGTGCTAAACCCGCCGTCGGCGTCGTCGGCTATCCACAGGTCGCCTTGGGCAAGGCATGGGATTCCCATGGCGGATACGCGAGCAAATGTCACCGAATGCTCGGTCAATGCCCGATTCAAGCCTCGTCTTCGGCCATCAAGACAGTCACAGTGACTGACATACGGCGTTGGGCTCCGCTCACGTCATGGATGGATCGGGGATGGGATGTTGGCTCGCCGTCATGACGAGGATGCGGTGGAGCGGCCTGCGCTGCACATCGCGGCCCATGCACCCCTCGAGGTCTTCGTCCTTGGCCCCCAGCTCATCGTCAAGGACGGGGTCGAGATCGATCCACCAGCGCCGCAACAGCGCCGAGTCCTCGCCGTCCTTGCTAGTCGACCAAGCGAGGTCGTGTCGCGCGAGTGGATCGCCAACAAGCTGTGGGGTGCCGCCAAGGCGACGCAATTGCGCGGCCTGCAGTCCTACGTCTCGCACCTGCGCAGCATCTTGGGCACGCGCGCCATCGAACTCGTCGGCGGTGGTTACCGACTCAATATCGATCCCTCCTACATCGACGAGGTCGCCTTCAAGCGTCACATCGCCCTCGGCCTCGAGGAAGCGGCCCACGGGCGTTATCGAGGCGCACGACAGCAGCTGGAAGCCGGCCTTGCCCTCTACCGTGGCGAGCCCTACGACGACATGGGCAACGGCGACTTCGAGGTGCGTCGCACGGGCCTGCGTCAACTCCGCGACACCGCCGAGGATGCCCTGCTGCGCATGTCGGTGGATCTCATCCGCGAGGCCCGGGACTGCGATGCGCTGATCCCCGATCTCGCCGAGGCCTACGCCGAGCAACCGGATCGAGAGCTCCGCGTCCTGCTTTACGCCAGGACGCTCGCGATGGCAGGGCGCCTCGCCGAGGCCGGTGATGTCTTCACGCAGTTCACATCGCGCCTGCGTGAGCACACGGGCGCGGAGCCGAGCCCGGAACTGGCCGAGACCATGAAGGACCTGGCTCAGCGGCATCGTCGCGCACTCTCCCGATCCTGGGGATCCTCAGTCGACTTCCCGACGTATGCCGCGCCGCTCTTCGGTCGCCACGTCGAGCTCAACGCGGCCGTCTCAATGCTCGAAGTCGGCCACTCATCCCTGCTCACCATCGCGGGACCGGCCGGCGTCGGCAAGACGCGACTCGCGTCGGCCATCGCGACCGAGCTCGTCGATGACCTGCCCGGCGGTGTCCTGTGGGTAGATGCATCCGGCATGACCAGCGGTGACGAGGTGCTCGCGACACTGGGTGAGGCCCTCCGCCTATCCGGTGGCACCTCGGCCATCAAGCAGGCGCTGCCCAAGGTCTTGGGCGGACGCCGCACCCTGGTGGTGATCGACGGCCTGCACGGTCTCGATGTCAAGGCTGCTGTGGCGGTGCTGCTGTGGGCCGGGCCTCACGTGTCCGTGATCGTCACGGCCACGGGCCCGGTGGGACTGGCGTCCGAGCAGGTCCTGCACCTGCGCGCTTTCTCCACCTCCGGCACCGCGCAGCATCCCTCACCGGCGAGTGGCTTCGTCAAGGCGGCGCTGCAGAGGTTGGGGATCGACGCGCCCGCGGATATGGGCACGGTTCAGTCATCTTCGGCTACGACCACAGGTCTCCCGTCCGAGTTGGAGCAGGTGGCACTCGATTTGATCAGCGGCTCAATGGATACGCCGCCCGATCTGCGTCCGAGTTCCTAAGCATCCGTCCAGGCAATGACGCCATCGCATGGGGAATGCATGACGTCTCCTGACGAATCACGATCACGCAGCCTGCGCTGATCGCGGCGCGTCGGTCATCTGGGAAGCATCGATTGTGGCCTCACCAGAGGCTGCCCGTTGGTGTCGCGCCCTACACGCGTCGGACGGCGGGCTGACGGTGAAGACGGGTCCGCCGCGTTTGTGGATCACGAACTCGGGGCCATCGGCCTCAGGCAGATCCGTCCCGCATCTCAGCCGCAGACGCGGCTACGAAAGAAAGGGAAAGCATTGTCAGTATCAATGCGTAATGGCAAGCAATTGCTTGCCGGGCTAGCCACAGGGGCGTTGACCCTGGGCCTGCTTTCTGTCGCTGGTGCCACGACGGCCAGCGCCGCCCCGAGCGCTAAGCCCAAGGCGGCGGTCAATGCCACCGTGAGCCCAGTACGCGTCTCCCTCACGGGCAGCGCTGTCGATGGCGTCTCCTATGCCTCGCTCGCGTGGACCTCGAGCAACACCCTCGCGAACGACGACACCGTCGTCTTGAACATCGTGGACGCGCCGTCTTCGGCGGCGCGCATCGCTGTCGCCACGACGGCCAATGTCGGTGCTAACGCGACGATCGATCCCGTCACCGGCGTGTTCACCAACGCTCTCGGCACGACCACCGGCTACGGCCTCGGCGCAGCCCAGATGGCCGGCGCTGGCGTCGTCCCGGCGTACACCGTGGCATCGGGAGCATCCGCAGCGATCGGTGTTGCGGCAAACCAGTCGGGCAACTACTCGGGCACGCTGACGGCGTACCGGGCTGGTGTGGCGCTCGACACGGTCTCCTGGGCCTTCACCACGACCGGTCGTCCCGCATCCATGACGCTCACCCCGGCCTCGCAGTCCACGGCGGTCTCGGGCAATGCGGCACTTGCCGTGACGCTCAAGGACAGTGGTGGCAATACGACGCAGCCGCTGACCGTGGATACCGTGACGATGTCCGCCACTGGGGGTACCGCTAGCGCGGTCACCGCGACCGGGTCGGGCACAGCCTCGCTCTATGACGGTGTCGCTGCCGTGTCCTACACGGCTCCCGGCACCGCGGGCACCTACACCGTGACGGCCACTCCCGGTGGAACTCTCCCCGCGGGCGGCGTGACGGCGCAGAATGCCACCGTCAACGTCTCGGGCACCATCTCCACCACGGCCGTGACGAACATCTCCGTGTCGTCCCCCCTCAATGTGACGTCCGGCGCCAACCCCTCAGCGGTCGCCTCGGAGATCCTCTCCGGAGGGTCATCGGTGACGGTCGCCGTGGTCGGCACTGCATCCACCACGGTGCGTCTCGCTGCATTCGCATCGAGCGGCTCCGGAACCATCAATGGCGTGACCGCGGGCTCGAGCCTGGGCACAGCGACGACCTTCGTCGACGTGCCCCTGAACGCTTCCGGCATCGGGTCGACGACCTTCACGCTGGGTGGCAACATGCTCAACACCGGCTCGGCCATGCGGATCAACCAGGTCCAGGCCGACAACACCACTCAGGTCGCCGGCGTCCAGCTAACAGTCACCCAGACCGCAGCGGCAGTGACTGCTGACAACATCCTCCTGTCGCCCACTGGCTCGATCGTGCAGCCGCTTGGTGCCACCACGACGGTGGCGGTCATCGTGACCGACCAGTTCGGCGATCCCATCTCTAACGCCACTGTCCGTGCATTCCGCACGAGCACGGGTGGTGCACTGCTGTCGTCGGGCACCACCAATGCCGGTGGCGAAGCCACCGTCACGGTGTCGGGTCTGGCGGGTCTCACCACGGGCCAGTCGGAGACCTACGTCTTCACGGCCACACCGCAGGCCGGATCGCCGGTCACGGCGACCCAGCAGCTCGTCGTCACCTACACGACCTCGGGCGCAGTCACCGCCATGAGCGTCGGGGTTGCGGGCGGAGCCACCACTCCGATTCTCGACACCACTACGTCGATTGCGACGATCCCCTACGCCGTCGTCCCCTATGACGGCTTGGTCAACGTCGCTGCCACCGGTGTCTACACCGTGGCGACGGGTGCGGGCACCGCAACGGGTGAGTACGTGACCTTCACCCCGAGCACCACACCTGCCAATACCGTCACGGTCTCCGTGCCGGATGGCGTCAAGGTGGCGACTTCGCTCACCAGCCTGGCCTGGACCGGCGGCTCGCGCACCGCGACCGTCGCCTCGGGCCAGTCGGTGTACGTCTTCGCCACCAAGACCGGCAATCACGACGTCGTGTTCACCTCGGGTGGCATCACCACCACGACGAAGATCAAGGTGGCGACCGTCCCGGCCGCTTCCTACAACATCGCACTCGATCCGACTACCCAGCGGCTCGACCCCGGTGCCTTCGGCACCATTCGCGTCTTGGTGACCGATGTCTTCGGCAACGGCGTACCCGCTGCCACGGGCACGTCCACCGGTGGTGTCACGCTTAACGCCACGGGCGAGGTGCTCTTCGGCGGACTCACCAACACGACCAATGTCACGACCAATGATTCGGGCTTCGCTGATGTGACCCTGATCGCCGGTCGTGAGGGTGCTGGTGCGATCACCGCAGGGCCGCAGGGTGGCGGCGCCACCACGACCCCCGCGTGGGTCGCTGGCTACACGCCGCCGACCGGTGCACCCGCGCCGGTGACGTCGGCTGCGGCGACCGTCACTGTCGGGGATGCTCCCGTTACGCAGTCGATCATGATTGAAGGCACGCGCGGTACGGGCGAAAATGTCAACCGCATCTTCGTGGAGGGCACCACCACCGACCTCGTCGGAGAGACCGTGACACCGTTCTTCAGGTTCCCGGGTCAGGTGGGCTTCACGGCCGGCACGGGTCTGCGCACAGTGGACTCGCTGGGCAACTTCCAGTGGCAGCGCCAGACAGGAAAGCGCATTGCCGTGCAGTTCCGCTTTGAGGACATCCGCTCCAACTCGATCATCATCGCCGCACGGTGACGCTGATCAGATAAAGCACGACCATCTCGACGGTGGGCCCTCCGACTTAGGTCGGGGGGCCCACTTCGTCGGCAACGTCCATGAGGACTTGGACGTCCGACGCGGTGGTGCGCACGTTGGTGAAGCAGGGACGCAGCCAGGTCTCACCGTCGACGGTGGCGTGGGAGATATAGACGCGGCCGTCGGCCTGCAGGCGCTGCACGAGCTCGGCGTTGTCGATCCCGGGCTTGCGCATGAGGACGATCGAGAGATCAGGAGCGGGCCCGACCTCCCAGCCGCGCTCCGCCGCCATCGCGTGAAGGGATTGCGCCAGGTCGATATTGCCCTGGATGGTCTCGCGGAACTTCTCGGCGCCGTGCACGCGGAAGGCCAGCCACAGCTTGAGCGCGCGCAGCGGTCGGGAGTACTCCAGCGTGACATCGACCGCATTGCGTGTCCCGGGGATGTACGACGTCTCGTGGCCGAAGGCGGCCGCGAGGGCGGACTCATCGCGGACCATGACGATGCCGCACGCCTTGGGCACGAACATCCACTTGTGCGCGTCGACCGTCACCGAGTCCGCGCGCTCAAGGCCCGCGAAGCGCTCGGGCATGACGGAGGCCGCGGGCAGACCGTAGGCACCGTCGACATGCATCCAGATCCCGTGCTCGGAGCAGATGTCGGCGATCGCCTCGAGGGGGTCGATCGCGCCCGTGAGCGTCGTGCCCGCCGTGGCGACCACGGCGATGGGCGTGCGGCCCGCTGCGAGATCGGCCTGGATCAACTCTTCGAGGGCCTCCGGGCGCATGCGGCGATGCTCGTCGATGGGCACGGCGCGCAGGTTGTCGGATCCGATGCCGAGCAGCTCGATGGCGCGCACGATCGAGTAGTGCGCGTCGGATGAGCAGTAGGCGACCGCGCTGGCCGGCGTACCCGCCTGCCTACTGCCCGGCACCGCACGCTCGCGGGCTGCCGCGAGTGCCGTGACGTTGGAGACGGTGCCACCGGAGGTAAAGGAGCCACCTGCAAGTGGGAAGCCGACGAACTCCGCCGTCCAGCGCAGCGCTTGCGCCTCGATGAGCGTGGCTGCGCCCGCGTGGAGTGCGAGGTTGGGGTCGTAGGAGTGGGCAAGCAGGTCGGCGAGCGCCCCGATCTCCAGGCCTGACGAGCCGATGTAGGCGAGATAGCGGGGACGGGACTGTGCGAGCGACTGGTCGAGCGCCTCCGCTGCCTCGTCCAGCGCCTCGACGACGTCGATGCCCGACTCGGGCAATGGGAGGTCGAGCGTGGCGAGCAGTTCCGACGAGATTGGCGGCTCGATATCGCGCGCGGTGTCGAACTCCTCCCACGCGGCAGCGACGAGGTCGCGCGCGTGGTCGAGTGCCCTCTCCCGCTCGAGCTTCATGCGCTGTTGGCCGCCTCTTGCCCGATCTCCTTGCGGTAGTGCATGAGGTCCTTCGTGCGGTTGACACCCACAACGCCGATGACCTCACCATCGCGCAGGTACTCCACGATGCAGTCGCCGCTCCACTCGCCATCGACGAGGGTGGGCGTGCCCAATGCGGGCTGGCCGTAGGACTGTAGGGAGATGTCGTACTGGTCGCTCCAGAACGACGGCATGGGTCGGAAGTCGCCGGTCGGCTCCTCGCCATTGAGCAATGCACCGAGGGTCTGGCCCGCGCACTTGCCCGTCTCGGTGGGGAGATTCCAGTGCTCGATGCGCCGCGGCACGTCGTCGAAGCGCGGGTTGGGGAAGCGCGCGATGTCTCCCACGGCGACGACGGGCACGTCGGTGCCCACAACCCGCATGAGATTGTCGGTGAGTACGCCGTCCTCGAGGTTGAGGTCGTTGCCGTGCAGCCACTCGATATTGGGCACGCTGCCCACGGCCTCGATGACGACGTCGGCCGTGAGCCGCGTGCCGTCAGCCAGTGCGACGCCGTCCTGGTGGAATTCCTGCACTCCCTGGCCGAGGTGGAAGGTGACGCCGTGCGCCTCGTGGTGAGCCTTCATCGCTGCACCGAGCTCCGGACCGAGCGGGCGCAGCATGGGCTCCGCGTCGTACGCCGTCACCGTGACCTCGCAGCCGAGCTGGCGTGCGGTCGCTGCCACCTCGCAGCCGATGAAACCCGCGCCGACGACGAGCAGGCTCGTGCCGGGAGTGAGTCGCTCACGCAGGTGCAGCGCGTCCTCGGCGGTGCGCAGCACCGGGGGCTGGGGACCCGAGGCGGGTAGGTGTCGGGGGCGGATGCCGCTCGCGATCACCAGGCCGTCGAAGGGATACGCCGCGTCGTCGACCATCACCATGCGCGAGGCGAGCGAGCAGCCGGTTGCGGCTGCACCCAGGCGCCAGTCGATGTCATCGTGCTTGCGGCGGAAGTGCAGACCCTCGACCTCGACGCCGCCCTTGAGTGCTTCCTTGGACAGAGGCGGCCGGTTGTAGGGCAGGTGCGGCTCGTCGCCGATGACCATGACATCGAAGCCCTGGCCGCGCAGCGACTCCGCGGCACGAAGGCCGCCCAGCCCTGCGCCTACGACGACGACCTGCGTCATCAGGCAGAGATCTCGATGGCCTGCATCGGGCAGACGTCGGCCGCAGCCTCGACCTGGCCGGCCAGCGCATCATCGACGTCGCCGACGTACTCCAGCTTGCCGTCGTCATTGAGTGCGAAGACGGTGGGCGCCTCGAAGGTGCACTGGCCGTAGTGCTGGCACTTGTCCATGTCGACGTAGATCTTCACTTCTTCTCCTCCACGGTGGACGGATACAGGTCTTTGCTCGGGGTGCGGATGCCGCGGAACTCCCAGTCGCCGCCCAGTGCGGTGGAGACGACCTCCTCCGACTCGGTCGGCTGCGCGCCGACGTCGGTGCGGATGGGAGTGGGGCCCTCGACGATGTGATTGGTGAGCAGCCCGAGGCCCTCGACCTCGACCTCGACGATGTCGCCGGGCTGCACAGGGCGGGAGAAGGCTGGCGTGCCCGAGAAGAGCAGGTCGCCGGGCACGAGCGTGATCGTGCGGGCGATGTCGGCGACGAGGTAGTGCATGTCCCACTCCATCTCCGCCGTCCTCGAATCCTGCTTCGTGACGCCGTTGACGAGGGTGCGGATGCCCTTGTTGCGGAAGTCCCAGTCGGTGACGACTCCCGGGCCGACGGGGGCGAGGGTGTCGGAGCCCTTGACGCGCAGCATCGAGCCCGCATCGGTGTCGCGGAAGTCATGGAGACCGTAGTCGTTGCCAATGGTGTAGCCCGCGATGTAGTCGGCTGCCTGCGCGGGCGAGATGTTGCGGCAGGTGCGGCCGATGACGATGACGATCTCGCCCTCGTAGTTGAGCCACTTGCATCCCGCGGGACGCACGACACCGGCCTTGTGTGAATTGAGCGCGGTGATCGGCTTGTGGAAGTACGTCGGGGCCGCGGGGAGCTTGGTCATGAACTCCTCGGTGCGGCTCGCGTAGTTGAGGTGCACCGCGATGATCTTGGTCGGCTCCGTAGGAGGCAGGTGGATCGCGTCGTCGACGCCGACCTCGCGGCCGTCACCGGCCACCAGGGTGTCGCCCTCGCGGCGTACCTCGCAGGGATAGCCGTCGAGGAGGATGCGGCGGTACTCGGGCATCAGACGCCGGCCTTCTGCCCGGTGTTTGTGGCACGCGTCCAGCCCGTCGCCGGGCGGTCGAACCACACATGGACCTGACTGGTGCCGATCGCGTTCTCGTAGTCGCTGTACTGCACCCCGGGTGCGATGAAGTCAGCCTCGCCCATGGCACCGGCCATCATGAGGTAATGGGCGAACATCGCCTCCGGACGCACGGTCATGAACTCCGGCATCGTCTCGAGCACGAGGTCGTGGCGGCCCTCGGCGAACCAGCCCAGACGCTCCATGTCCATGTCGCGCGCCTTCTGGCTGATGATGTGCGAGGGGTCGCTCGACTCGTGCTTGCGGAGCTCCTTGAGCTTGTAGAAGGTGTGCGACAGCGAGCCGGTGGCGATGATGATGACCTTGCGATCGCTGGCGGCGACTGCCTCGCCGATCGCGCGGCCCACGCGCAGGAAGTCGTCGGCCTCACCGGTCTGGCAGACGCTCACAGAGATCCACCGCTTGTCCAGGCCCTTGCCGAGATAGCTCCACAGGTTGATCGACGGGTAGTAGAGCGGGAGGTATTCGTCGTCGATCGCGGTGATCCAGGTGCCGTTGGGCTCACCGCGGGCGGCGATGGCCTCGGCGAGCTCAGGGTCGCCGCGCCACTCGAAGGGGATGCGGCACATGCCGCGCGGGAGCTCCTCGGCGGTGAAGAGACCGGCGCGGCGCGCATGGGAGGTGACGACGAACTCCACGGTGGTGAACCAGTGCGAGTCGAGCACGATCACGGTGTCGTAGTCGAGCGTCTCGAACTTCTCCCTGCGCAGCCGCTCGAGGCCGGTGACGATCGTGATCTCCTTGCCGTCATTGAGCTCGAAGCGCACGTCCTTGGGCAGCATGATCGTGGGCACATGTGACAGCAGTGCCGCGGCGACGACCTCTCCCATGACTACCTCCAGCCGTTGGGGGAATAGCAGGTGTTCTTGACGTCAGCGTAGAAGTCGAAGGACCAGACCCCGCCCTCGCGTCCGATGCCGGACTTGCGGGAGCCACCGAAGGGGGCGCGCAGGTCGCGGACGAAGAAGCAGTTGACCCAGACGGTGCCGGCGACGAGCTGGCCCGCGATGCGCTCCGCGCGCGGACGGTCGCCGCACACGAGCGTGGCGGCGAGGCCGTAGTCGGTGTTGTTGGCCAGCGCGATCACCTCGTCTTCGGTGGAGAACGTCTGCATCGTCAGCACGGGGCCGAAGACCTCCTGCGTGAGGATCTCCGAGCCGGGTGCTGCGCCGGTGATGAGCGTCGGGGCGTAGTAGTAGCCGCCCGTGACGGGCTCGATGCGCTTACCACCGAAGGCGACCTGGGCGCCGTCCTTGCGTGCGCGGTCGACGTAGCCCTCGATGCGCTCGAGGTGCACGGGGTGGATCTGCGGACCGAGGTCGGTGGACTCCTCGCGCGGATCGCCCTGGCGGATCTCGCGCACCTTGTGCTCAAGGCGCTCGGCGAAGTCCGCCGCGATCGACTCGTGCACGAGCAGGCGCGTGCCGGCGAGGCAGACCTGGCCAGCGTTGTCGTACTGCTCCGCGGCGATCTCGGCGGCGATGCCGAGGTCGGCGTCGTCCATGACGATCGTCGGCGACTTGCCACCGAGCTCGAAGGACAGCGGCGTGAGATTCTCGGCGGCCGCGCGGGCCACGGCCTTGGCGGTGGGCACGGAGCCGGTGAAGCAGATGCGAGCCACTCCCGGGTGGCCCGCGAGCGCGGCGCCGGCCTCGATGCCGATGCCCTGTACGACGTTGAAGACTCCGGGCGGCATGCCCGCCTCGGCCGTGATGTCGGCGAAGAGGCTCGCGGTGAGCGGCGCCCACTCCGGCGGCTTGAGCACGACGGTGTCGCCGGATGCCCAGGCGGGGCCGATGCGCCAGGTGGCGAGCATGAGCGGGGCGTTCCACGGCGTGATGATCGCGGCGACGCCTGCGGGATCCCACGACACGACATTGGTGTGGCCGCGCGTCTCGAACTCGGGGTGCTTGAGGTCGTTCATGGCGTAGTCAGCGAAGAAGCGGATGTTCATCGCGACGCGCGGCATGACACCGCGGCGGTGAGAGCGCAGGAGCGAGCCGTTGTCGCGGGTCTCGAGCTGGGCCAATTCCTCGAGACGCTCCTCGACGAGGTCGGCGACCCGGTGGAGGATCTCGCCGCGGCCGACGGGGCCGAGCGCTGCCCAGCCAGGGAAGGCGGCGCGTGCGGCGGCGACGGCGGCATCGACCTCAGCCTGCCCCCCGCGCGCGACCTGGCCCAGGACGCTGCCGTCGATGGGGGAGAGGTCGTCGAAGGTGTCGGCCGAGGCGACCCGCTCGCCACCGATCCAGTGGCGGGGGTCCACGCGGACGCCGGCGACTTCGAGCATGGACGAGCCTTCCTCGCAGGAGATTGCCCAATTCCGGGGATTGTTCGGACCCTAACGGATTTTACCGGGGGCTGCCAGGGGCCTGGAGTGGTGTTGGCGGCGAACTATGGGTGGAAAGTGCCCTGGCAGGGCGTTATCTACCCAAAGTTCGATGTCCCCCCGAGCTTCGGTGCTTGGGCCGAGAGCTTGCGGGCGTACGTCGCGTCGAGGGCCAGGAGGAAGGCGCCCTGGATGATCATGGCGACGCCGTCGCCGCGGCCCATGCGGAAGGACGTCGTCTCCGGCGGTCCGGGCTTGGCGTGGAAGGCGATGTGGGCACCGCCTGCGATGTAGACGACATCTGCGGCGGCGTTGAGGAGCAGCATCACGCGCAGCTTGGTCGCCTCGAAGTCAACCTGCTCCTGGGTGAGCTCGCTGCGCCGCGAGCGGCTGAGGGCGCCCGCGCCGGCGATGAGCGCATCGACCGCACCCCACATGGCGGTCTGCCGGCCGAAGCGCAGCCATTGCTTGCGACCGGTCCGCTTGCCGATGAGCGCGATCGCCGTGCCCTTGATGACGCTGCCCGCGGCCCACACGCTGAGGAGAGTGGTGATCTCGCGCTCGTAGCCTTCGAGTTCGTCTCGGTCCATCTCCCCAGCATGTCAGGCGAAGTCGTGTGGAGCGTAGTGGTCTCAACGGTGAGACCTATGAGACAATGTCGATGTGACTGAGGTGAGCATTCGCGATCTGCGCAACCACGGCGGAGATGTCATCGATGCGGTGGCATCCGGTGAGTCCGTCACCGTAACCCGACAGGGTCGACCGGTCGCCCGACTTATCCCCATCAAGGAGCGAGGCACATCCCTTGCTGACCTGAAGGCGGCGTGGGTGGGCGTGCCACGCGTGGACTACGCGAAGTTGCGACGGGATATCGATGAGGTGCTCGATCAATCATGGTGACCGAACGAGGCCTCCTCGACACGAGCGCCGTCATTGCCCTCGACGAGCACATCGACGATCCGCGCCTGCCCGGACGTGTGTTCATCTCGGCGATCACGCTCGCTGAGCTGTCCGTAGGACCTCTCGTGGCTGACAGCGAGACCGAGCGCGCTGATCGACTCGGGCTGCTTCAGCACGCAGGGGCGAACATTGATGCGTTGGCCTTCGATGCCTCGTCAGCCCGAGCCTTCGGGCGCGTGTCTGCTGACCTCCGGCTGGCGGGGCGCAAGTCGTCCTCTCGGGCTCTCGATGCCCTCATTGCGGCGACTGCACTTGCTCATGACATGCCTCTGGTTACGGCGAATGCCCGGGATTTCGAGGGTATCCGCGGCCTCGAGGTCATCGACCTCCTGAGCGACTAGCCTCGTCTCGTGGGACGACCTCGCATTGCCCTCATCGGCCGCTTCGCCGAGCACACGTCGGCGACCCGCTACGCGGGAGTCGTGTCGGCTCGTGCACTCCTTGAGTCGCTCTGGCTTGCCGGGGCGGATCCCGTCACCTTGCTGGCGGCTTCCGATGGCATGGATTGGGCCTCTCGACTCAGGGGCTTCGACGGCGTGCTGCTGTGCGGTGGGGCCGACATCGATCCGGCGCTCTACGGCGAGACCGAGGTGCACCCCGAGGTGTACGACGTCGACGCGCTGCAGGACGAAGCTGATCTGTTGTTCGCGGCGTACTGCTTCGAGCACGGCGTGCCGACCCTTGCCGTCTGTCGCGGACTCCATGTCGTAAACGTGCTGCGCGGAGGCACCCTCGTGCAGCACATGGACGACCACCATCGTCATGTCGTGCACGACGTCCTTATCGAGCGCGGCCCCGCGGGCATCGAGGCCGGCCCCATCACCGCGTCGTGCTACCACCACCAGTGCATCGATCGCCTCGGCTCGGGTCTCGAGGTGGTCGGACGTGCGGAGGACGGCACCGTCGAGGCGGTGACGATCGACTCCGCCGGATGGGCCTTCGGTGTGCAGTGGCACCCCGAGGACACGGCGCGCGAGGACCCGCGCCAGCTCGGGGTCTTCCGGGCCCTGGTCGACGCCTCGCGCTAGGGGAGTGGCACCCGGAAGAACTCCGGTCGATATAGCGTCGGGTCGGCCGAGACCGCATCGGAGTCGGTCGAATTGCGGCTCACGCTCAGCACGATGGTGCCCGGCTCGGGGAAGAGCGCGGGATGCGCAAGCGCGGCGTAGGCGAGGATCCCGGCCTCGGGATAACTCGGTCGTGAGGCGACGACCTCGCCCGCGGCGAAGGGCCCGGTCGGCGATGGCGCCGAGCGGATGACGACATCACTGCCGAGGTAGCCGTCGCGCTTGCTCACGGCGTACCAGGTGTCGCCCTCGGTGAAGACCGAGAGCGTCTGCTCGACCCCGCCGATGGCAGGGATCACGGCTACGGCGCTGGCCTCACTGGAGCTCCACGCGTCGCCCGTCCAGTACTCCCACGATTCGGTATCGAAGATTTGATCCGGTGTCGTGCGTGCGACGTGGAGCGACCAGCCGAAGACGAAGTCGCGCTCGGGATTGGCTGTGCCATAGACATAGACGTAGCCGTCGTCTGCGCGCCATGAGGCTGCGCCCCAGCCGATGCGCTGTCGTGAGGCATCGTCCGAGCCGATGTCCTGCACTCCCGCCACATGGGGGATGCCATCGGAGTCGACGTGCACCTCGGCAAGGCTCGGACCGAGGTTCGCGAACTGTCCGTCGCCGCGCTCGGCCACGCGCTGGAGGAACAACGCCACCGTCGAATCTGGCCCGACCTCCACCAGCGATGTCGGCCAGTAGCCGACCCCATCGATACGGTCGGGGACGAAGGCAGATCCTCTCGGCCCGAGCACGAGACAGGTCCGGTCCCCGGCGAAGGCGAGGAGGGCGTTGCGCACGCTGGTTTCCTGCGTGGCAGAGGTGTCGAGAAGGCTGTCGCCGAAGGCCATGAGGTGGTCGCCCCCCGTCAGCACCGTGTCGACCGCCATGTCACCTCCGGCGAGGCCGATGACCGAGGGCGCCCGTGCGAAGTCGGCCGCCAGCGCCTCGAGGTCGGCATGAGGCTCGACGCGCTTGCAGTCGACGACCGACTGGCGGCTCGGCGGAGGCGCATCCGATGCGGTGCTCGCATCTATCGCGCACGCTGTGGTCGTGAGTAGCGCGGCAGCGCACATTGCCGCAAGCGCCTTCACCCCGTGACGCTAGGCCGGGTGCGCGGCCCGTGTCATCGGCTAGCGCTGCAGGCTGACCGGTCATGAACGAGGGCGGACTACTCCGTCGCGAGGGTGAGTGCGCGCAGCATGGCGGCGGCGCTGCCGAGGTCATCGACGTGGCGCGTGATCGCGCGCTCCTCGGCGTTGAACTTCGGGAAGAGCCCGCGCATGAGCTTCTCGCCCGATGGAGTGAGCGCGACGTCGACGAGACGTCCGTCGGTCTCGCTGCGTGAGCGCTCCACGAGCCCGCGGCCCTCGAGAGTGGTGAGTACGCCGGACAGGGTCGCCTTGGAGAAGCCGCCCTCCGCAGCAATGGTCCTTGTCTCGACGCGGTCCCAGATCCAGACGACCCAGAGGACGACGAACGCCGTCCAGGTGAGGTCGGCCGGGGCGAGCACGCTGCGCTCAAGGTGGTTGCGCACGGCATTGGCCGCCCGGAAGAGGTTG
>Ga0315902_10002564_pt1 | contig 28121 bp, 32 predicted proteins | sample LakEriMetagenome_9_FD_203523 | JGI IMG/M metagenome (GOLD analysis project Ga0315902, IMG submission 203523) | Freshwater fungal communities from buoy surface, Lake Erie, Ohio, United States - Buoy 12 MA117 | ecosystem: Environmental > Aquatic > Freshwater > Lake > Lake biofilm | place: USA...
GTCGGACGCGCGCGCGCTCGGTGTTTTTTGGCCCCCCCCCCTTCGGTTCAACGCCCAAACGGGCCGGAGTGTGACCTATGGACCAATCGCCGCCCGAAGAACTTCCGCCCGCCGCGATCGACTTCTGGAACCTGATCGTTCCGCAGCTGGTCGAAGTCGGTCGGGTCAATGACCTGGACCGCCCGGCGCTCGCTCAAATGTGCCTCGCCTGGTCCTATTGCAAGGAAGCCGAACGCGAAATCGCGAGAACCGGCCGATATCAAACGATCAAGGCGAAAACCGGGTCGAAGTACACGCAAACGTCGCCGGCGGTGAACGACCAGAAAACCCAGGACGTCAATCTGCAGCGCTGGTTCAAGCTGTTCGGCCTGGTGCCAGCTGGCCGCGGGCGGATCCTGCCTGTTACGGTGACGACTCCCGACAGCGGCGGGCCGAAAGCCCCCTCTCTCGACGACTTCGAAAGAGAATTCGAGCCCAGTGAACCGCCTGGGCCGCTGATGTCGTCGAGTTTGCATAAGCAGCGCCAGCCGAAGAAGCGGGCCGCGAAGAAAAAACCAGCGGCGAAACCGCCAAAGGGCCGAAAGCCGCGGGGATGACCGCCCATGATCCAGATTTCCAAGCTGGCGGGGCTCAAACGGGCCGCGAAAAAAGCGGGCTGGGCTGGGTGGATTCGCTCCGAAGCGGACGAACGCGCGGTTCTCAACGGCTGCTGGTTCGATCAACGGGCGGCCCAGCGGCCCGTCGCGTTCATGGAACGTTTTCTGGTGCATTCGAAAGGCCGCTGGGGCGGAAAGCCGCTGATTCTTGACGACTGGCAACGCGACGACCTGGTCTATCCGGTGTTCGGCTGGCGATCACAGCGGGGGAACCGGCGATACCGAAAAACCTACTGGGAAGTTCCCAAGAAAAACGGCAAATCGACGATATCGTCCGCCCTCGCGATCTATCTGCTGTGCGGGGACGGGGAAAACGGCGCCGAAGTCTACGCGGCCGCGACCGACCGCATTCAGGCGGGGATCGTTCACGGAGAAGCCCAGAAAATGGTTCTGGCGTCCCCGGCGCTGCGGGGGCTGCTGCAGGTGCGGGCCTCGACGCGGGAAATCCTGTTCCCCGGCCGCTCGGGAAACTTCCGGGCGCTGGCCTCGATCGCCAACAAACAGGAGGGTCTAAACGCGTCCGCGATCATCGCCGACGAACTTCACGCCTGGCAGGGGCGAAAACTGTACGACGCGATTCAATGGGCGTTCGCCGCTCGCGATAATCCGCTGTTCATTCAGATCACGACGGCCGGCGACGACCTGGAATCTGTCTGTTATGAGCAACACGAATACGCTCGGGGCGTGATCGACGGGACAATTCACGACGATTCGTTTCATCCGTATATTCGAACCGTCAAAAATCCCCGCTGTTCGCTGATGGACGAAGCCGAATGGTTCCGGGCCAATCCGGGGCTCGGGAAGTCGATCGGCCTCGAACAGTTTTCCGCCGACGCTTCCGCAGCTGCCAAGCGACCGACGACCGAAGCGGCGTTCCGTCGATACCGGCTCAACATTTGGACGTCGGCCGGTACAAAATGGATCGACGCCGACCAGTGGCAAGCCTGCTACGAAGATTTCGACATTGCGGATCTCGAGGGGCGAGACTGTTTCGGCGGGTTCGACCTGTCGCGAACGCGCGATTCGACAGCGTTGGCGCTGCTGTTTCCGATGGACGATGGAACGGTTCGCGTGCTGACGTGGTACTGGCTCCCGAAGGACGAAGCGATTCGGCAATCGGACCTGGTGTCGTGGCTCCCGTGGGCGTCCCAGGGGTTCGTTCGGCTGATCGACGGACCGGTGCAGCAATACAGCCTGATTCGGGACGACATACGCCAGCTGACGGAACGTTTCAATATTGTCGAAATCGCGTTCGACCCGAACGGGGCGGCCGATCACTTGACGCAACAACTCGAGGACGAGGACGGGATCCCGCGCGTGCAGTTTGGCCAGCGCCTGTTTAACTTCGCCCCGGCCGTCGAGGAATTCGAACGCCGCCTGTTGGACAAGACGATTCGCCACAATGGAAACCCGGTGTTCGACTGGCAGATCCAGAACTGCATCATGAAAGTCGTCGACAACACGCGAAAGAAGCCCGTTCGGCCGAAACCGGACGACCATAAAAAGATCGACGGCCCGATTTCGGCTCTGATGGCTCTGGCCCGTCACATGGTTTCCGAGGCGGGCGGCCCGGTCGACATTCGCGAACTGTGATCCGCGCAGCAATCCCGGACAGTTAAGGGGCCCGCCGCCCCGCCTGGGGGCTCCGAATGCTCGAACGCCTGATCTCGACAGTTCGAAACACTGTTTCCGCCGCCGTCGCGGCCGCCAAGTCGTCACTTCTGGCGGACCGTCAGTCGTCGTTCGGAGTCGGTGGGGGGCTGGATGGTGGGTTCTCGCCGCCGAACGAACGGGCGGCGATGGGGATCGCGGCGTTCTATGCTTCGGTTCGCTTCATTTCCGAAGTCGCGGCGGCGTTGCCGATTCTGATCGAACTGCGGGAAGGGAATTCCGACCGCTGGACCGTCCAACACGGTCACAGCCTCGAATTCTTCCTGAACGACGAACCGAACGTCGACCAGGTCGGGTTTACGTGTCACCAGCTGCGGTTCGTTCACCAGCTGACACATGCCGACACGTGTTCGATTATTCGCTGGAACTGGAACACGGGCCGCCCGGTCGCTCTGTGGCCGATTCCGCCCGGTTCAGTGACCTGGAAGAACGACCCGCAGCGGGGCCGCGTCTACACGGTGGCGCTCCAACACGGAACCGAAACGCTCGATCGCTCCGAAGTCGTTCACGTTCCGGGACTGTCGCTGGATGGCGTGAACATGCTGTCGCCGCTCCGACTGTTCGCGACTCACTTGGCGCTCTCGGAAGGGATTCGCCGGAACGCGGCCGGGTTTCACTCGCGAATCCCCCGGCCGGGGTTGCTGGTCGAGTCCCCGCGACCCCTCGACGCGAAAAAGTTCGCCGAACTGCAAGCCCGCCTGGATAACAATTACAAGGGTTCAAAGTCGGGCGGCGCGTTGCTGCTGGAAGGCGGAATGAAGGCGACGCCCTACACGATGCCGCTGGCCGAAATGCAGCTGCTGGAACTTCTCGCCGCGAACGAAGATGACATCGAACGGCGGATTTTCAACATGCCGCCCCGGGAACTGAAGGGCCACGAACGGAACGACTATCTGGCCCGCTACACGCTGTTCCCGTTCCTGAAACGAGATGCCCAATATTTGACGCGACAGCTGGTCCCGACCGCCGACAAAGGGCGGCTGCGCGTGCGGTACAACCTCGACATCATTCAGGAAATGGACCTGAAAACGAAGTTCGAATCGTACCGCGTCGGCGTGATGGCTGGGTTTCTGCGAATCAATGAGGTGCGCGGCTGGGAGGGGCTCGATCCCGACCCGAAGGGGAACGACTTGTATCTCCCGCAATCGGTGTACGGGAAGCCGGGAACGACGCCGACCGTGAACCCGATCCCCGCCGCCCGCTCGCTCCCGGAAACCGTCGATCCGGTGTTCGCTTCACTGTTGGCCGACAGTCTGGGCGGGATCTTCAACCGGGTTTCGAACCAGGTCGATCGACTGGCCGCGAAACCGGCCGAATGGCGGGCGGGGATCGAAAAGCTGTTCGCCAAACAGCGGGAATTGACGGTCGAACGGCTCCGGATGATGCCGGACAGTCGCCGCCGCCTGGTTCTCGATCGCATCGGCGAACAGGAAGCGGCGCTGGTCGCCCTTGAGGGATCGCCCGAACTATCCGACCGGGCCGCCCGCCTGGTTTCAACCTGGTCCGCCGACGCGGAAGCGCTGGCGCTGACGCTCTTGGAGTCTGGAACGTGAAAATTGAAACCCGTGCTGTCGGTGTCGCCCCGAAACTCGAAGGCGACGGGAAGTTCGTCGAGGGGCGGGCCGCCGTGTTCTACAACCCGGCCGACCCGGGGACCGAATACGTGTTCGAACTGGCCCGCGAAAAGGGGCCGCCGATCCGCGTTCGTGAACGGATCATTCCCGGGGCGTTCGATCAGGCGGTTCGCGACGACGACGTTCGCTGTCTGTACAACCATCGCGACTTGTTGGGCCGACGCGTGGCGAATCGGTCCGGCAACACGCTGGAACTGTCGACCGACGCGCTGGGCCTGAATTACCGCTGTGAACTGCCTGGGCATTCGTACGGCCAAGTCGTTCGCGAGGCTCTGCAGCGGGGCGACCTCGATGGGAGTTCATTCGGGTTTTCGATTCGCGATGGGGGCGTGAAGTATCGGCAGGAAGGCGACGACCTGATTCGAGAACTGACGGCCCTGGGGCTGAACGACGTGTCGCCGGTCGATTATCCGGCCTATCGGTCGACCGTGGCGGGGCTCCGGTTCGAGGTGCGGGCCGCGTTTCGTCCCGACTGGGAAGTTCGCCAGATCGAGACGGTTCTGGGCGGACTGCCGGACGTGAAAGCGATCGACGCCGGAACGCTCCGACGCGATCAGGATCGTTTGCGACTGCTGTCGCTTCGAATGCAGCTGAACGGCGGCGAGAAGCGGGCCGCCGATGTGTCATATCTCGACTTGTTCGACAAGCTCCGAAAGCTGATTTGTGCGGCGACCGGTTTGAACTGGGTCTATATGGAAGACGTTCGCCCCGGCTACTGCGTTTACGAAGTAGGCGATTCCGACGTGTACTTCAAACAGGATTACAGCCAAGCGGAAAACGGCGACGTCGCCCTGGTCGGAGCCCCGCAGCGGGTGCGGGAGGTGACGACCTACGAACCGGTCTAAGCGCAACGCGGCGGAACTCGCATCGGGACGCGTTCAACGCGACCCGCGACCGCACAGCGGCGACTGTCCGTTCCGTCACTCACTCAGGAAAGGGGCCGAAATGGTCCGTCTACTCACTCAAAAGGAAATCGCCGAAAAGCGGTCGAAGATCAGCGGCCGCGTCGGGGAACTTCTGAAGCAATCCGCCGAACGCGCTCTGACCGCCGAAGAACGTTCCGAGTTCGAACGCCTCGAGGCGGAAGCGGCCGACGTCGACAAGTCGTTCGAGGAACACAACACGCGGGCCAGAATGGAAAAGCTGGCCCGGTCGAACCCCGATTCGGCGCCCGACTTCAAGCTGGAAAAAGATCATCCGTTCGCGAACCTGGAACGGTTCAGCCTGTTGTCGGCCTGTCGCCAGATCGATAACGGGCAGGAAGTGCGGGGATTCGAACGCGAGGTTTCCGACTTCTGCGCGGCGGAAGCGATGAAATGTAACGTTCCGGTCCGCGGCGATTTCCGCATTCCCTACGAACTGCCGATGTTCGTGCCCGGAAACCGCCGGTCGGCTCACACGCCCGGCGAAACGCGGGCCGCAACTACCTCGACTTCCGCTTCTGGCGCCGTCGTGACGAACACGGCGTCGACGTTCATCGACGTTCTGCGGAACGAACTGGTCCTGTTCGCCGCGGGCGCCCAGGTGGTGCCGAACCTGGTCGGAACGTTCAAGCTGCCGGTGAAGACGTCGAAGGCGTCCGGATCCTGGGGCAACGGGAACCACGTTCAGACGGCGGCCGCGATGACGTTCGGGGCGCGGACGTTCAGCCCGAAACACGTGACGGCGGAAGTCGTCATCGAACGGGAACTGATGACGCAGACTTCCCTCGATATGGAAATGATCGCCCGCAATGACATCGCGATGGCTCTGGCCGAAGCGATCGACTACGGCGGTTTTCACGGATCGGGGGCCAGTTCACAGCCGACCGGGATCGCGGCGAACGCCGATTGTATCGTCGTCGAACTGGGAACAGACGGCGGGCCGATGACCTGGGCCAAGGCGAACAAGATGATGACGCTGATCGCGTCGAAAAATGTTCGATCGAACCGGATCGTCTATGTCACCAGCGCGGTCGGTTATGGCGAACTCGTGACCACTCCGAAGATCGGTTCGACGTATCCGATCTATCTGGCCGAAGGGGGCCAGATGGCGGGGCGTCCGGTCCTGGTGTCGAACCAGATCCGCGACAATCTGACCAAGGGGGCGACGACGGCGGGCTGTTCGGCCGTGTTCTGTGGCGACTTCTCGAACGTGTTTATCGGGCTCTGGGGCTCGGTCGACTTCCTGTTCGACAAGATCACGAATAAGCCCGGCCTGACGATCGACGCCTGGCAAACCTGCGACGTCGTGTTCCGATATCCGGACGCGATCACGAAAATCGTGGACCTGAAACCGGCGGCCTAGTCCGTCGCAATGAACCTGGGCGGCCCGCCGTGATTCGGCGGGCCGCTGTTTGTCTCCCTCTCAATTCCCGCTCACACTTTACCGAGGATGCCCCAACATGGCGGAAAACGCCCCCCCGAAGCCGACGATTGTCGTGCGAGTCAAGGAAGCTGTCTGCGACGGTGACGCGTCGTATTCTCCAGGAACCGTTTGCCGAGTCGATCGGGAATGGGCTCTGCAGCTGATGAAAGATCGCCCCGGCCGCTTCCTCGAGGAAGCCACGGAAGCCGATCTGACCGCCTACGAAAAGAAGCTCGCCGCCGCGAAGAAAACCGGCGCGAAGGAAGAAGCCCCCGCGAAGTAGTTTTCGGAACCCGCTATGCCCCTGTTTCTGGTCACTGCTCCGAACTCGGAACCGATCACGCTGGCCGAAGCGAAAGCCCAGGTTAGGGTTCTGCATTCCGACGAAGATCAGCTGATTCAGGGGTATATCGCGGCCGCCCGGAACTACGTCGAGAACAAAACCTGGCGTCAGCTGATGCGGGCGACGCTACAACTGAGAATGGACCGCTTCCCGACCGAACGGTTCATCGTCCTGCCACGTCCCCGGCTCGTTTCCGTGTCGTCTGTTCGCTACCGTGGCGGGGGCGAATGGGCAACCCTTGCGACGGAACGCTATCAGGTGGATTCGGACGGCGAGCCGGGGCGCTTGCGGGCCTGGGCCGCGGGCTGGCCCAGCTGTGACGATGAACTGGGGGCCGTTCAGATCGAATACGTTTGCGGCTGGACCGCCGACCAGGTTCCGCCCCAGGTGAAAACGGCTCTGTTGATGCTGGTCGCCGGTTACTATCAGAACCGCGACGGGGAAATTCCCGACGCGATCTTCCGCACGGTCGACACGCTGATCGAGGATTTCCAAGTTCGTTCGCTGGCCGAACTGCCCTATCTGCAGGGAACGAACGAATCGCTGACGGCGATCGAGGGGGTTTCGCCGTGGCTGTGAACACTGGCAACCGCCGCGACCTGGTGACGTTTCAGCAACCGACGTCGACGGTCAACGCCTCGAACGAAGTCGTCGCGGGCTGGTCCGACTTCTGTCGCGGCTGGTGTGAAATCAAGGCGATCGGCGGTTCCGAACACTCTCTGGGCGCGGCGGGTCAAAACATCGCGGAAACGCTTCATCGCATCACGACACGGGCGACCGCTGTCACGTCCCGGATCGATGCGACAATGCGGGCCAGCTGGACCGACGCGTTCGGGAACGCCCGCGTGTTGTACGTGTCGGCAATTCTCACGGCGTCCGATCCCGCCGACGTTCAGTTTCTCGCCCAGGAACGCTAAACGATGGTTCCCGATCTGATCGAAGATCACGTGATTGCCCGCCTGTTGACGCTGTCGGCCGTGACGGCGCTCGTCGGCCAGCGGATCCGGCCGGGCTCGCTCGATCAACGCGACGCGATCCCCGCGGTGACGGTCACGCTGGCCGAAGAAATCCACGAATCGGAACTCGACGATCCGGGGGATGGTCCGTACACGGCAATCGTCGAGGTGCGAGCGATCGACCAAACCCATCGCGGCGCCCGCCTGTTGCAAAGGGCGATCGAGTACAACGCGACCGACCCGCCGACCGGCCTGAACGGCTGGGAATCGTCGGCCGTCGCTTCGTGCCTCAATATCGGGGCCGAACGCGAGTTCATCGACCTGCGCGACGACGCGGGCGGGAAACGTGAAGTTATGGTCGTGCGCTACCGCGTCGACCTAATGTAAGCCCGCCCGCCCCCGTGCATTTCCCGGAGTTCGTGCCATGCCGTTCGCTAAACGCCCATCTCAAGGTTCCCCGCTGCAGGTCGAAATTTCTTCCGTGTTCGTCGATTTCCCCGGCGTGACGAAGATCGAGGGACCGGACGGAGAACAGCTGTATGAAGATACAACATCCCTGGAATCGACCTACGTCGAGGATGGGGAACTGGTCGGTCTGGCGACGCCGGGTTCCGTGAAGATCGAAGGGTTTTGGGATCCCCAGGACACGGTTGGCCAGCTGATTGTTAACCAGGTCTACGGAACGGCCGGATACAAGAACTTCAAGGTGAAAGATAAGGTCGGGACGAATCAGTTCGCCGTGACCGCGTTCACCGGTTCGTTCAAGTCGGCCCCGATCACGCGGGAAACCAAAAAGTTCACGGCGTTCAGTTCGGAAATCAAGCTCCGATCGCCCGCCACGTTGACGCCGTACGCATAAGGCGCGGCCGCTTTCCGTCCCCTTTCCCTGTGGTGTTCCCATGTTCGATATGATCAAGGTCGTCGCCCGCAAGCCGCTCGACATTCGACATCCCAAGTTCGACGACACGAAACCGGCGTCGAAAGAAAATCCAATGTCGCTTCACGTCCCGGACGGTCACGTGTTCGAAATTCCCGACGATGGCGGGATCGATACGCTGATCGCCGCCGGATACGTCGACCGCTGGAAGCCCGAAGCGGCGACCGTGGAACCGTAACTACCCTGTGAAGGGGGCCGCCTGACTGTGCCAACGGTCCGAGGCGGCCCCCGCTGTTTTTCCCTCTCACTTTGTCCGGAGCCCGCCCAATGCTCGCGAAACGTGAACTGTCGGTCGAATCGATCGACCTCGACGGCGTGACCTATACCGCGTCCGAAATGACGGTTCGGACGAAAACGAACTTTGAAGCGGCTGTCGTGCATCACGGCGCCGCCTGTATCCGGGAAGCGCTGCTGGTGTTCTGCGTGTCGGTCAACGGCCAGCCCGCGTTTCCGATCGCTTCGAAGCTGGCCGAAGTCGACGACAGTCTGGCCCCGAAACAGGTGAACGGCCGTCCGCTCGGTGACGACGCCCTGAACGCCTGGCGGGACGAACAGGCGCTGGGCCTGCTGCTCGAGGATCTGGCGACCTATCCGGCCGACCAGGTCGAACCGCTGGTCGGTCTGGCCCAGAAAGTGAATCCCACTCTGGGAAACGGATAAGCCCCGAACTGATCGAACGGTTCGCGGGGCGACTCGCTCGAGAATTCCGGGTTCTCGATCTCGAAATCATTCGGGATCTTCCGTTCTCGGTCTGGCTGGACTGGTGGCGAATCGACCAGGTCGAACCGTTCGAGGATCGGCGGGGCGATCTGCGAATGTTCCTGTTGGCCCGCGTGCTGCGCGGCGTGGTTTATGAAAGCCTGGAACCGACGCCGGAAATGTTCGACCTGTCGGAGCCCCTCGAGTCCGAACGGGATGAACCGGCGATCGACGACGAACCGCCGCCGCCCGATCGTCGGCCGAACCTGATCGGGTTCCGGGCCAACATGGCGCGGGCCGGGTTTCCTACCTATTTCGAAAGCGCCCCGGAAAGCGCCACGGATGCGGGTTTGTAGGTGCCCCCTTCCCCTCAACCCGAAACGTTATGGCGTCGGCCAGTTCACAGCGTGGCGGCGGTTCATCCGGCGGGGGCCAGTCTCTGAATCGTTCGGGGCTGGTCTACTCGGTCGGGCTGGAACGCTACGTCAACCGCGCCCGCCAAGCGGAAAGCGCGACGCGGCCGCTGGTCGCCGTGATGCAGAACCTGACGGCCGTGTCCGACCGTCTCAGCAACGCCAGCGGATCGATCCGACTTCCCGGGGCGGCCCTGCAAACGACCGCGACGGGGCTGGCGGCCGTGTCCCAGCAATCCCAGGGGGCCGCGTCAAGAATGGGCCAGCTGGCGGGCGGGGCGGCCCAGCTGGCGACCCGCCTGGTGACCGCGATCGCGGTCGTTTCGGCTCTGGCCCGCGTGAAATCGCTTCTCAGTGGTGAAGGGCAAAAAACCGCAAGCGCCCTGGGATTCGCTGCAACGGCCGCCGGGGTGATGGGTGGCAAAATCAGCCCGCTGGCGGGGCTGACGTCGGCATTCGTCGGCGTGATGAACCTGCTTCCGTTCCAGCTGGGCAAGTTCGGCAACACGGCCCTGTCCGCGGGCCTGGGGCTCGGCGTGCTATCCGGGGGAATTGGCCCAGTGACGGCGGGTTTTTCCCTGCTGTCGCTGGGGCTGCGTGGGATCCCGGGGCCGATCGGAAAAGTCGTGACCGCCGCGGGGGGGATGATCACGACGTTCGGTTTGACGTCGGCGGCGATCACGGCGCTAACGACCACGATCGCGACGCTGTCGGTCGGTTTGCTGGCTCTGGCCCCCGGTCTGGCGTTCGGTGTGAAACTGGCGTCGGAGGCGGAACAATCCCAGATCGCGTTTGAGGTGATGCTGGGATCGGCCGAAAAAGCGAAATCGCTGCTGGGCGACATTCGGAATTTCGCGAACTCGACGCCCTTCGGAAAATCGGAACTGATCGCCGCCGCGCGGGCTCTGATCGCGTTCGGGGAATCCGCCGACACGGTCGTTCCGCTGCTGGGTCGCCTGGGCGATGTGTCTTCGGGCCTGCAAATTCCGATCGGCGAACTGGCCGACATTTACGGGAAAGCGCGAGTCCAAGGGCGTCTATTCGCCCAGGACATGAACCAGCTGACCGGCCGCGGAATCGCGCTGTATGAATTACTCGCCGAACAGTTCGGAACAACGACGGAGTCCGTGAAACGCCTGGTCACCGAAGGCAAGGTCGGTTTCGCCAATCTCGAACAGGCGTTCGTGACGATGACCAGCGCGGGCGGGACGTTTTACGGCCTGACCGCCAAGCAATCCCAGTCGATCGCGGGTCTCTGGTCGACGTTTAAGGATCAGGTTCTGGATTCGCTGCAATCGGTAGGCGAAAAGCTGGTCGAAACGGGGTCTCTACAACGGTCGATGGCCGCGATCGGCAGTACGTTTGACGCGATCACGCCCGCGGCCGTTAGTCTGGCCGTCGTCGTCGGCGAACTGATGAACGGGTTCGCCTACTTCGCGGAAGTCGTGAACGGTGTCGCTCGCGTCGTGACCTGGGTCGCCGGTTCTGTCTCCGGCTGGTCGACCGCCCTGAAAATCGTCGTTCCCGCTCTCGGGGCCGTGACGGCGGCCGTCGTCACGATGACCATCGCCAAAAAAGCCCTGGCAATCGCTCAGGCGACCGTTCTGGCGCTGTCGGGGCCGAAAGGGTGGTTTCTGCTGGGCGTCGGTCTGGCGGCGGCCGGGGTGGCGACGTACCAATTGACCAAGGCGATGAATTCGGCTGGGGCGTCGGCGTCAAAGTCGGCCGAAGGGGTCGCCAAGCTGGACGCCGCGACGCGATCCCTGGCGGCCGGTCCGCCGATCGACACGTCACGCTATCAGAAAATCAAGGATTTGATCGAGAAATACGCGGGTTCATCGGCGAAGCTGGTCGCCGAACTGCGGGAAATCGATCGGTACGCGCCGAACCCGAAGTTTCAAAAACAATGGGAGGAAGCGGCGATCGATGCCGCGACCGGAATCGGGGGGCAGATTCGGTCACTCGCCGACGAAATCGAACGCCTGAACGGGCGGACGACAGAAGCGGCCCAGAAGTTCCGCGACCTGCAAAACCTCCCGCCCGCCGCCGCCCCGATGGTCGCCCAGCTGAAAGCGCTGCAGGATCAACGCGACGCGCTCCGGGAACGAAATTCCCTCTGGGAACGGGCGTCGAAGTCGCAAAAGTCGGACGCGTCCGCGGAACAATCGCGGCGGGATGGCCTGCAGTCAATGCGGGAGTCACTCGACCCGACGCTTCGGCTGATGTCGGAACTTAGAGAGGCGTCGAAGCTGGTTCGAAATGCCGAACAGCGAACGCTATTCGAACGGTTTTCGAAGTCCAAAATTGCCGACTTCTCCAGTTCGTCAACAGACTGGAAATCGAACACGGCGGCGACGCGCGGAACGTCTGAGGCGATGTCGGCGATCATCGCGGCGACGTCCGCCAAAGCCACGAACCAGAAGACGGAAGAACTGATCAAGGCGTCGAACGATCTGCTGGCGGCGATCGATCAGAAACTGGCGGACCTGAACGCGACGTCGATCGCGAATCAGTATGAAACCGGGAGCGCGTTTTAAATGGCCCTGATCAAGCTAAAACACACGGCGGGCGACGAACTGACGGCCGAACGCGGGTCGAAACGGGTCTACACGCGAAACTATATCGGGATTTCCGACAACCCGGCCGACGACAATCTGATCATCCGGAACGACCCGCTGTGTCCGAAGGAACTGGCCCCCGATCCGTTCGACCCGCTGGCCAGAATCGTCGCCGTGCGGTGTAAACGTCGCTCGACAAAGTCGTTCACGCTGTGGGATATCACTCTGACGTCGACGACCGAATTCGAGTCGGACGAAGCGAGCGACGGGAACGCCCCCAGCCCGGTCGACCGGGCCGCCAGCTGGGAATCCGAAACGGTGCTGTATGAACGCCCGATTCTTCGCGACATCAAAGGAAACCTGATCACGAACACGGCCGGGGATCTGTTCGAGGGGGCCAAGGAATACGCGGTCGGCTGGACGTTTCACGGAACCAAAAACATCGCCCCCGTTCCGCTCGACTGGATCGACGATTTCGTCAACGCCGTCAACGATGCCCCGGTGACGATCGACGGGAAGCGCTGCGACACGAAAACGGTGTGGTTCCGGTCGGCTCGAATTTCGTCGGTTCGTCAACAGGCGGGCGTTCGCTATCGGCCGGGCCAGTTCGTGTTCGAATACAACCCGCTCGGCTGGTGGTTCGAACCGCTGAATCGAGGATATCGCGAACTTGAGTACAGGCGGGAACCGTTGTCCGGGTTTCCCAACTTGCTGGTCGAGGTTCGCCGCCTGGTGGAAATCCTCGACGACAAAGGTCGCCAAGTCAGTTCGCCGCAATTTCTCGACGCCGCCGGGCGGGTTCATCGTGTCGAGGATCCGGGAACCCGGAAGCTGGTCCGCAAAATTCCGCTGGAACCGTCCGACATTCTCACCTTGAAATTCGAGGTGAAACAGCCTGTGTCGTTCCGCCGGATGAACGTTCTCTGAAAGGTGCTGAAATGGCTGTCAACGAATGGCGGGGCGATGCCCCCGCGGTCGCCCAGGAAACACTACTGGTTCCGCCGCTGGCGCCGAACCGCGTCGATTTCTGGATGGGGAACCCCACGAACGGTTATCGCGCGCTCGGATACGATGCGATTTGGGACGGAACCAGCCCGTCGACGGCCGCGATCGTCACGCGCTGGTCGGGCTCGAACCTGCCTGAATTTCAGGAAGTGATCGCGACGCCGACTCAGTACAACCGGGACAACGGCGACACGGTGACGGCGCTGCTGCTCAAGTCGAAAACGCCGGGCGTTCCATTCTCGGTGGTCGCCACTCTGGCCGGTTCCGAGTTTACGAACGAAGTTCAGCTGGTGAACCTGCTGTACAGCCCGACCGGCGGAACCTGGGCGTTGTCGTTCAACGGCCAGACGACGACCGGGCTGGCGATCACGGCGACGGCGGCCCAGGTGCAAACCGCCCTCGAGGCACTGTCGAACATCGCCCCGGGCGATGTCACGGTCACGGGCGGAAACGGGGCGTTCCGGGTGCAATTCGGGGGCGCCTACGCGTCGACCGACGTTCCCCGGCTGGCTCCGGTCTATATCAACACGTTGACCGGCGGGAACCTGTCGATCGCGGTGTCGACGCTGGTCGAGGGTGTGCCCGCCGTCGACGAAGTTCAGCGGGTGAACATCATCGGCAACCCGACCGGCGGAACGTTCACGCTCGGGTTACCCGGCCTGACGGCCGCGACTCTGGATTTCGACGCGACTGCGTCCGAAGTCGCCGCGGGCCTGAACGGTGTTCTGGGGTCGGGGGAAGTGACCGCGACCGGCGGACCGTTGCCGAACACTCCGGTCGTCGTGACGTTCAGCGGGACCGAGTACGGCGACCGGAATCTGGACCTGTTGACCGGCGACCCGGCCAATTTGACCGGCGGCGATGCGATTATCACAGTGGCGACGCCGACGCCCGGCGTCGCGGGAACGAACGCCAAAATCCGTTTCCGTCTCGCGGCCGACCCCGAAGTGGCCGACGTTTTTGGCCGAACCGGATTCGCCTATAAATTCATCCTGGCGACTGGCAGTTATTCCTGGCACTCGGTGCCCCTGACGTACACAAGCACAGCGGCCCAGATTCAAAACGCCCTGGAAAATATGCTGTTTCAAAATCTGGACCCGGGCGCCCCGGCGTTCTGTGGGGCCGGGAACGTGGTCGTGACGGGTTCGCTGGATGATTCGTGGTTGTCGACCTCGAACTATCTCGAAATTGAGTTCGTTGGGCTCTGGAAAAGCTGCCCGATCAATCTGTCGACCGCTAACGTTCCGAATGTGCTTCCGAACGGAACCGTGAACGGAACCATTGTCAACAATAGTCTGTCCCAATTGCTGCGAACGAACGTGTCGCTGGGCGTTTTCGGAACGAATGAGGTTCAAACCCTGACGCAAACCGGTTCTGGCGTTGGAAAATGGCGACTCAAGTTCGGAACCGAACTGTCGGAACTGCTGGACTATGGCGTGACGGCGGCGACGATCCAAGCGGCCTTGGTCAAACTGCCATCGCTGGGAACGATGGGCCCGCTGACGACGGTCCCCGGGGCCGTGACGGTCGCCCCGGTGCCGAATCCGCTCGGGTCTTCCAGTCGATCGAACGTCGTTTGTACCGGCGGGCCGCTGGGAACGGCTCCGGTCACGCTGACGTTCAGCGGGGCGGGGGTTCAGTCGACAAACGTCGCGACCATCGAGGCGATCGAGGGGGCCGCCGGCGGGGCGATCGCGGTCGAATCTGTCACGGAAGGGTTCGAGGGTGTTCCCGAAGTTCAGCGGGTGCGGATCCTGAAACCGTGGCCCGCTGTGCCAGATCCGCGTTCGGGAACCTGGTCGCTGACTTATTCGGGTCAAACGGCGTCCGCTCTGGCGGCGGCCGCGACCGCCGGCGACCTGCAAACCGCCCTCGAGGGGCTCAGCAACCTGTCGCCCGGCGACGTGTTCGTGTCCGGGGCCAGCCTGGTCGCCGGGTTCAATGTGACGTTCCGGGCCGGGCTGGGGAATGTCGATCTGATGTCGGGCGACGCGTCCGGGCTGAACAATGGCGTCGTCTCGGTCGAAACCGATGTCGACGGGGGCCAGCTGATCCTGCAGCTGACGCGGAAACGCTCGCGCGGTCCGTGGCATGGCGACGACCCGCTGAACTGGTCACTGGGCCACGTTCTCGAGTCGGGCGAACAGGCTCTGTTTCAGTTCGGTTCGACTGGTCCGCGGTACGGGATCGCCTGGCTGTCGACCTGGACCGTGTCGCCCGCCGACAATACCCGGCTCATGTGCCGGAACGACCTGGTCGACGGTCAAAAAGTGCGGGTCGATTCGTCGGGAACGCTGCCGACCGGTCTGGCGGCCGGAACCGATTACTACGTGATCCGGAACCGCGCCGATTCGATTCAGCTGGCGACGACCCGCGGCGGAACTCCGATCGAACTGTCGGGCGGGTCGGGAACCCATCGGGTTTACGTGCGGTGTGCGGGAATCAAGTCGCGGTCGACCTGGTCGGGCTGGGCGGGCTCGCTCCGCACGAACGAAAACCGTTATGTCGAATACCGGCCGCTGTATTGGTCTCTGGGATTCGTCGACGGTGCCCGCGTGACGCTGGGCGAGGGTTCCGGCGGTTCGGGCTCGCCGCTGTTCCGGCTGAACTCGCACGATTTCCCGGTGAGCCTCGAGGTTCTGGCGACGCAGGGTTCGAAGGAAACGACGCTCCCGGCCGTGCTGTGGCTGGGCGAGAACGCCGCGAACGCGGTCGAACTGATCGACGGCGAACTGGGAATCGGCGTTTTGCGGGATGAAACGGCCGAACTGGCGTCGCTGGTCGTTCGGTCGGGCGAGTGTCAGCTGGGCGGGGCCGTGACGGTCGATTCTGTCGACGTCACCGGCGGAAACCTGAAAACCCTGTCGGCGCCAGCCGTGAAACTCTGGATCCGGGGGGCGTGATATGGCGGGCGTTCTGGTTCCCCTCGAACAGCTGCAGCGGATCGGGAAAGCGACGCTGGCCGTCGAACGGATGGGCGTTCCGCCGGTGGGCGCGGCGTTCGGCACTGTCCCCGAACCGGCTCCGCTGCTTGATCGGTCGGCGGGACTGATCCGGGCGGTGCTGTGCGAACCGCTGTTCGGTCATTCGACCGCGATCGCGATGGTTTCGGTTCGGCGGCCGTTTCTGCCGATGGTCGACGTGCAGGTGATGGGAACCGTTCAGGATCCGCGGAACTGGTCGTTCCGGCTGCAAGCGACTTGGAACGGGGCGACGCTCGAAAGCGATCCGATTCCCGCCGATGCGACTGCCGCCCAGCTGCAAGCCGCGCTGGCCCCGTGGCAGTTTGGATCCGGGGCCGTGTTCGTGTCTCACGGGGCGGTCGAACCGGAACGGGTGCCGCGATCGCTGCGGGCTCTGGCCCCGACGCCCCTGGTCGTCGCCCGCTGGACATTGGCGTTCGTCGGCCCGGCGTTCGAGTCAAACGCCCCGATCCTGTCGCCGATCTCCCCGAACACGATTTCGCAAGCAAACCGCGGCGTCGCGATCTGTCACCGGTCGACCTGGGAACAGACGGGCGAGTTCGTGGAAGTGATCGAAGCGGGGCTGATTCCGGATGAACTGCGGGTCGTCGCCTATGGGTATTCGAACACGAACGCGACGCGGTTTTCGATCCCTGCCGGGGCGGCCGTCGTCGCCGGTTACTGTCCCGGGGCCGAAGGGTGGGTCGTCACGGCGGCCGAAACACGCAAGTATCAGGGGCTGACGTGAGTTTCTGGTATCTGAACGCCGCCGATCCGGTCGCCGACGCGATCTATCCGAACTGGCATGAATCGGCCGGGCCAGACTTCGCGACCGGCGTCGGGTTCTCTCAGCGGGCCGTTCCGACGTTTTTCGAACTGACGACCGGGCCGGTTCTCGACCTGGTCGAACCGCTTTACGACCCGTCCGCCCTGGGAACGTTCCTGCTCTCGAGGCTTTACACACATTCGGCCGGGCTCTGGAACGGCCCCACGATTCGCGGGGCTCAATATGACAAAAGCCCGACCGAGTTCACGGAATGGGCCAGCCTGGAAGTCGGCGACGATCTGCGGTCCCGCTGGCGTGTCGTCTGCCGGTCCCTGTGGATTCTTCCCGCCGAAGGTTCCGCCGTGCCCTATCGGGCGCATGGCTGGTGGGCGTTCTGGGGAACCTGGGATCGAACCGTGATTTCGTCGCCGCCGTTCGCCTATGGGTCGAATCTGGAACCGGACGCCGACGACTGGAACCCCATGTTCGGCGGGCGGCGGGAAGCGACTCAGCGCGACGCCGCGTATCCGATGCCCGCCTGGGTCGACGTGAAACCCTGGTTCCCCTGATCACTTTGGAGTCGCCTTCGTGTCAGAACTGCCCATTCTGCAAACGATCGTCAACCGCCTGGAAATCTGCCGAACCTGTGAACATCAAAACGCCGGGATCTGTGCCCGCGATCCCGCCCCGTGCCTGCAGCTGGCCCAGCGGGACGAATGCCCGGCCGGGAAGTTTCGCCAACGAATCCGAATCGCGGTGATCGTCACCAATCACAATTACGGCCGGTTCCTGATCGGCTGCCTGCGATCGATCCGACAACAAGCCCGCCAGCCCGACCAGGTGTTTCTTGTGAACGATCGCTGTTCCCTCGAGGAACAGGCGGACGCCCGAAAGATCGCGGGAATGGTCGGCGGGGTCGAATGCCGGTTCTGCGATTTCGGCGACGTTCAGCTGGCCCGCTCCCTGGGGCTGCGGGAATGCGGGGCCGACGCGGTTTTGTTCGTCGACGCCGACAACGAACTGGACCCGTTGTTTCTGAAGCGGGCCGAACGGGCGCTGGTGAACGCCGGGCCCCAGGTCGCCGGGGTTTATCCGAAGATCGAACGCCGTTCGGCCGACCTGCAGACAGTCGAACACGTGATTTCGCGGCCGTGGAACCGGGACGCGTTTTTCCGTGCGAACTATATCGACGCCTGTTCCCTGGTCTGGCGTCATGCTCTCGAAGCAAGTTGGACGAACCGCGGCGTCGGGCATGAATGCCTGGAAGATGTTCAAATGTGGGGCCAGCTGATTCGCGACGGATGGGAATTCGTTCACGAACCGGAATCGGTTCTAAAATATCGCGTGCATTCCGAATCGATGAGTCAAACGGAACATTCGAAACGGTGGTCGACTCAATTCCGGCCGACCATCACTTTGTTTCTCCCGCTCTCCGGCCGGTCGTCGGCTCGAATGGTCTATCGCCGTGCGAAAGCGGCCGTCGAACGGGCCGGGCTCGACACTCGCCTGGTGATCTGCAACACGTCGAACGATCCCAAGTTCGACGATATGATTCGCCGATCGGCTCCGCAGCTGCTGGGCGTGTTCTCCGACGTGCGAATCTATTCCCAGGATTTGCAACTGCGCCACGGGCTGGCCGATCTTCCCCGGCTCGAACATGAACGTGAAGTTCAATGGGCGATTTCCCGGATCTACAACCGGGCCGCCCAGGACGTGAAAACCGATCTGCTGTGGATTGTCGAAGATGATGTGATCGTTCCCGTCGACGCTCTCGAACGGATGCTGGCTCTGTGGGATCCCTCGACCGTCGCCGTGTCGGGCGCCTATGGGTCACGATTCGGCCGAAACGGTCAACCGGTCATCGGCCGCCCGGAGGTCGTCGTCGCCTGGAAAGGCGGATCCGGGAACCGTCTCAACCTGGTCACTCCCCAGGAACTCGATCAGTTTCCGGAGTCGATGCCGATCGCGGGGGCCGGGTTCGGGTGCCTGCTGATCGACCCGGCCGCCATGCGGGCCGCCGGACCGCTGGCCGTGACCGATTCGAGCCCGTGGCCCGATCCCCGCATGTTCGAACAGGTGTCGAAACTGGGGCAGGTGAAGCTGGCGACCGCGGTTCTGTGCCGACATCTCAACGGCGACCGCCCGCCGGTGGAACTGCAGCGGCGCGACCGCCCGGTTTTTGCGGGGTGATGTGTGTCGCTTTTCACTGATGTTCCGACTCTCGGGCCGACTGGAAGTTCCGTTCCCGGAACTCTCGCCGACCTGTTCGTTTCTCTCGGAAAGTCGACCTATTCGATTTTCGACCAGGGATCTGGAAAGTTTCAGACTTCGGCCGGAACCGGAACCGTGAACGCGGGCGATCCGGTCGGGTGCTGGGTCGCCGCCTATCAGGCGGGCGAGTCCTGGAAGTTTCAGCAACCGACGTCCGCCTCTCGCCCGACCTGGTCGAACGCCGTGTTTACTCATCCGGGAATCTATGGGAACGGAACTTCGCATTGTCTCGAATCGGATTCGACAACCGCTTTGAATCGGGCCGTGACGGTTCTCGTTCTGTACAACTGGACTAATACGCTGGGAATGGTCTGGAGTCACAACGGCCAACAGTTCGGGATTCGACATCAGGCGGCGAACACACCGGGTTCATTCTTCGAAATCGGGGCCGCAATCGAGGGGCAAGGGTTTTCCACGGGCGGCGGTGACTATGACTATGTGTCCGCCTCGTCACGCCGCTATCGGGTGGGGGCCAGCGCTGGCGTCGCTCGCATCGCGGCCGCGTTCAATTCTTCGGAGCCGGTGCGAACCAGTCGGTACGGAAACAAGCTGTTCCTTTTGTCGGGCGGCGCGTCGCTGTTCTTCGCCGGTTCGATATCGACGGTCGCTGTCGTCGACCGTCTCTCAGCTGTCGAACAGCTGAACGCCCTGGCGCTGATGGTGTGAAAATGGTTCAGGTTCTGATCGTTGTTCCCTGGAATCTGCAAACCGCAGCGGAAGCGGCTGTTGCCGGTCTCGACCCGACTTCTGTCGGGCCGACGTTCACGATCAATTTGAACGCCACGGGAACCGGGTCGCCGACATACGTCGCGTGTCAGCCAAACGTTCGCGAATCAACCTGGGAACAGATTCAACAACTGGCCGCCAGCCCGGCGTTCTCCGGGTCGTCGGTGTTCGCCGCGGCCGACGCCGCGGATCACTTGCCCATGATTGCCCGATCGCTGGCGTCGCTGGGCCTGGTTCAGATCGAGGGGGTATAACATGATTCGAGCGGGCGGACCGATCGCGGCGTCGTTTTCCACTTCTGCGGCCCCGACTGGGACGCCGACCGCCGTTCTGGTCCGAACGGGCGTCGAAACCGGCGTCGCTGTGACTGTCACCGGCTCCGGAACGGTCTGGTATCTGTCGGCGACCGTCCCGAACGATGCGACGTCAACCGACTGGTTCTGTTTCAAGGTGACGACGACCGTTTCCGGCGTGACCGATTCGAAACCGACCGCCCAGCAATACGTCGAGGGATCCCACGTTCTGACCAGCGCTTACGACGCGGCGAAAACGGCCGCGGCCCCGGGTGCCGCGATGACGTTGACGCCGACCGAACGAACGACGCTGGCCGGGTCGATCGAGGCGGGTTTCCTCGACGATCTGACTGGCGGGGCGTTTCTGGCCGGGATCCAGTCACAGATTCAGGCGCTGTTCGACCAGGGGGCCGACGTTCCTGTGGCGACTATTGTCGCGACCATCGTCGCCGCTGTCCGGGCCGATCTAACGGTCGAACTGGGGCGAATCGATGCGACGATTTCCAGCCGGGCGACGCCGGTCGCTGTGCCGACCGCTGCCGAAAACGCCACGGCCGCCGCCGCCTCGATCCTGGTCACTCCCGCCCAGAAGATCGTCACGAACGCCAGCGGGTTCGTCACATCCACGAACGGCGGGTCGGGCTCAGGGGATAATTATGTGTTCCCAATCGTGTCGACCACGGCGGCCCGTGTCACCGGGAACCGTGTCGAACTGTTCACCAGGGAACAGATCCCGACGACGATCGACATCGTCGACGCGGCTGGAACTCCGGTGAACTGTACCGGGAAAACGGCCTTGCTGACGCTCGGAAACGGGGTGACGCTGTCGGACCTGTCCCCGGCCGTTCTGGGGAACTCGGTTCCGTACCGCTACACGTTTACGGTTCCGACCGGTTCCGTCGCCGCCGACCAGGTGATTCCGTTTTCGCTGCGGGTCGCTGGCGCAACGAATGAGGTTCTGGCGTTCGGAACGATTCGGATCACGGCGGTTCCGTGATCGGTTCCGAAAGCCCTGGGAGTTCTCAGAATGCGAAACGTTCGAAACGTGTCGGCCGTGCTGTTCGGCCTGATCCTGTCGACTCTGCCGGATGTGACCGAGGCGGGCCGCCGTTTTCGTCTGGTGCCCTGTCTGCCAGTCGCCGCCGGTGTGCCGGAATCGGAACCGACGCCGGTCGAACCCGTGTCGGATCATGTGATTGTTCGCAGTCACTCCCGCGAAGTTCACACGCAGACGGTTCGAGAATGCGACGGGTCGACGTGTCGGGTTCGAACGGTGACGGTTCAGAAGTCGGAAGCCCAGCGGCGGGCCGAGGAACTCGCCCGGCGGGGCCAGCTGGGGCATTTCTGGCCGGTGTCAACCCTCGAGGGAATCGGCTCGGGATCGAGCCCGGAACAGGCGACGGCGAACTGTTGTTTCTGGGGCCAGAGAAGCCCGCGGGAAATCGGAGTCGCCCAGGGGGCCGGCGGCCTGTTCTATGCCGTGGTGTTTTACGACTGAATCGAGACTGTCGCGGGAACCGTCATCCATCCGGAAACCCCGCTCGACGATTCAGCCCGCCGCCCCGCCGATTCGAACCGGCGGGGCGGGTTTTTAGGATGCCCGCCCATGCCTCAAACACTCGAACCGACCGTTCCGGAAATCGTCCGCCGGGATGTGATCATTCGCCGCGTCGATCTCGGGCCGCTGTCCCGTGGCGAATCGCTGCCGATCGAGGGAACCGACCTGACGGTGACGCTCGACGAACCGGCCCGCCTGGTCGCCGCCCTGATCGAGTCCGCCGACCTGGTCGACCCGCGGGGCGTTCAGGATGCCCGGCTGGCGTGGCTGGAACGCTCGATTCGGGCGTTCCTGTTCGACGACTGCCCGGAGAATCTGGCCGACCTGCAAACGGCCTATGATGGCTGTTTCACGACGTGAAAGGCGTTTCGATGCTCGCCATGTTCATTCCCGCCGCCTGGAAGCCCGCCGCCGCCTCGATCGCCCCGGCCGTCGTCTGGGTGCCATTGTCGGCCGTCGAGGATGATCGAACCGCCACCCATTTCGGGGCCGTCATCGACGGGGCGTTCGACGACCTGGTTCGCTTCGTGAACGCTCGCCGCCCCATCGGCCGCGTCCGGCCCCTGGATCACGCCGCCGACCGCCGGGCCCAGTGGCTCGACCTGATCGCCGACGAAGGGTTTTCCGAATGCCACGGAGCGCAATAAATGACGCCGGAGCCCGCCGACTGGATCAAACTTCGCCGCCCGAAAGGGAAACTGATTCTGGACAGAACAACGATCGAAGTCGGCCTGGAAGACGCCGAGACAATTGGCGAACGCGTCGCGATCTGTATGTTCGAAGGCGGCCTGAGTGAATCGGAAGCCGATGAAATCGCGGCGAACGAATACCGCCGCCGCCAAATTGTAACGAATTGAGAAACCTACGGGCTGCCGAAACCCAGTTCTGAAAATCCTGGTGTCGCCGGTTCGATCCCGGCTCTGGCCACTTCGGAACGTTGCCCGGCTCGCCCAGAGTGCCGGAGAGAATCAGGATGGTTCATCCTGGCCTTTCCTGTTCACTGGTCGCCAGTTTGGGCCGCGTCTCCCCTTGAAATCCGCCCGCGTGTTGGCCCACAATTGAGGGATGGACGCCGTGACCCTTCAAAAACAGTTTGTCGAAAACGTGACGCGTTTGCTCGAGGAAGCGAGAATGACGCGTTCGGCTCTGTCGCGGGAAATGGAAGTGAGCCCCGGCTACGTGACGGAATATCTGAACGGGCGAGTTTCTCCGGGCCTGGATGTCATCGCCCGATTCGCGGCCGCCCTGAAAGTCGATCCCGTCGAACTGCTGATGAGCCCAGCGCAATTGAGTGCGATACACGCCGAAACGGTCTAATATGCCGCAATGCGTTTGCCATCATTGCAAACTCGAACACGAAGTTCCCGACGCTCTGATCGGAACCAGCGTCCGCTGCGGTCGATGTCGTGAGGTGTTCGTCGCGGAAGTGATCCCGGAATTGATCGACGTTCAAAGCCAGCAAGCCGCGGAAAACGCAAAAAAAGGCTGTGTTGGCTGTTTCGTGATCTTCGTCATCGTGGGCCTGATCGGGAAGCTGATCGAACTGTTCCAGTAGTTTCGGAAATCTTTCAAGAATCATTGTAACGGATATTGACGGTTACAATGTTCATTGTAACTATTCGCCCCGGTGGTGACGGGGTTTCTGGTCGGATTGGCCGCCCCGCCGCTGTAATTCGGAGGGAAGCCGGTGTTAACACTCACTCGAAAAGTCGGCGAGTCCGTCATTGTCGACGGCGGTCGAATCGTGGTCAAAGTCGTCGAGCAACAGGGAAACCGAATCAAACTGAGTTTTGATGCCCCCGCCGACGTGCAGATTCAGCGCGAGGAAGTCGCCGCCCGGACCGCGGGAACCGAACTGCCGCCAGGAAATGCGAAGCGGTTTACGTGCCTGGGATGCTTCCGGGAGTTCGAAACCTGTCGCGATCAACCGACCTGTCGGGCCTGCGGTTCGAAAAGCTGCCGAAAGGCGGTGGCGAAGTGAACGAACTACTCGCACTACAAAACGCCGTCTGGGATGTGATCGCTGTCGTCGGCGTGATCGGCGGCCTGATCGTGGCCCTGGTGCTGGCGTGCCTGTTCTGCCGCCGGGAACCCTCAACCCTCAACCCTCAACCCTCAACCCGTTTCGAGCCCGGCCAGTGGGTCAAGGCGTCGCGGGAAATGGTTTGGATGTATGGCTGTTCGGTCACGGTTCCCCGCGGGGCGATTCTTCAGCTGATCGACCGGTTTGAAACGTCGGACGGCCCGCGCTGGTCGGCGAAGTGGAAGCGGATTCATCTGCATTCGGTGCCAGAGGAATTCATCGAACCTTACACGGCCAGCGGTGCCGGCGGCCTGCCCTCCGGGGTGGTCGTACAAGCCGCGTTCGGAAACTGGGACTGGGTCGTTCGGGATCCCATCACGGAAAGAGTGATCGAAGCGGGAGTCGAACCGACCGAACTGCGGGCCGCGACCATGGCCTGGGCCGCCTACGACCGGTTCACGGAATCCGACACGGCGATCGTCGAGAACAAAGTCGCGACCGATGAACCGATCCGGCCCGCCTTGCTGGATGGGCTGTTCGTGTTAATTGGGACGATGGGGCCGGACGAAATCGCATTTATCTCTCCGCGGCGGCGACTGTCGCAAGCCGAAATGGCCGGGCTGTCGGAAAGCCTGCCCGACAATCTGCGGGGCCGTGTGGTGTTGCTGGAACACTGCGACGCGACGATCAGAAAGGCGGTGGCGTCGTGAAGGTACTTCAGAAGAAGTTCTGGCTGGATGATCCGCATCAGAAGCCGCTGCGGAATGGTCTGCTGTTCGTCGACGCGTTCGCGGGCGGCGGTGGGGCGTCGACGGGGATTCGGCAGGCGATCGGCCGGGATGTGGATATTGCCATCAACCACGATCGCACGGCAATCGCGATGCACATGCGGAACCATCCATCGACCCGCCACTACTGCGAAAACATATGGCAGGTCGACCCGGTCGAGGTCACGGAAGGGCGAACGATCGGGGCGATGTGGGCCAGCCCGGACTGTACCCACTTCAGCAAAGCCCGCGGGAAAAAGCCGGTGTCGAAAGATATCCGGGCGCTGGCCCAGTCGATCATTCCCTGGGCCTCGATGGATGTCGCCGTTCGGCCGCGGGTGATCTTCGTCGAGAACGTGACGGAGTTTCAGACCTGGGGGCCAGTCGACGCGGCCGGAAAGCCGATCAAGGCGCGGGCCGGTGAGACGTTTAAGCTCTGGGTGTGCAAGCTGCAGGAACTGGGGTACGCGGTCGAATGGCGGGAACTGGTCGCCAGCGATTTCGGAGCCCCGACGACTCGCAAACGCCTGTTTATCATCGCCCGCTGTGACGGTCGGCCGATCGTCTGGCCCGAACCGTCGCACGGCAGCCCGGCCCAGATCGCGAAGGAACTGAAGTCGAACCGCAGCTGTCGCCGCCGGAAGTGGCGAACTGCGGCCGATATCGTCGACTTCAACATTCCTTGCCCGTCGATCTTCCTGAGTCCGGAGGAAGCGAAAGCCCAGGGATGCAAACGGCCGCTGGCCGACAAGACCATGGCCCGCATCGCGGAAGGGATCCGCCGCTATGTGATCGAAACGGCGACGCCGTTCATCGTCACAGTGAACCACAGCGGAACCCACTTCCGGGGCCACTCGATCGACCGGCCGATGTCGACGATGACGAACCGGAACGGGTTCGGCCTGGTGACGCCGTTCCTGTCGACCTACTACGGGCCGAAGGGCGGCGACTCGCATCGGGGCCGAAGTCTGTTCGATCCGGTTCCGACTGTGACGACCGAAAACCGGTTCGGCGTCGTCTCGCCGTATATGGTTTCTCTGCAGAACGGCGGATCGGTCCGGAGCCCGCTGGAACCGCTGCGGACGATCACGGCCAGCGATGGCGATTGCAATTGCATCGTGACGCCGCTTCTGGCCTCGACGGCAAACCAGGGAACGACTGGGCGGGCTCCCTACTGCTGGGACGCTCAGGAACCGGTTCGGACGCTGACGACGACGGGCGATAAGGTGCTGGTGTCTCCGATCATGTCCCGGATGTTCGGGAAGTCGATCGGGAACCCGGTGACTGACGCGCTGGGGACCGTGACCAGCGAAAACAAATCGGCCCTGGTGTCCGCGTTCATCGTGAAACACTTCGGCGGAATGGTCGGGATTCCGATCGACCGGCCGTTCCCGACTGTGACGACGATCGGGACGCAAAACCAGATCGTCGCCGCGACGATGATCAGCCTGAAACACGGTCAAAAACAGTGGTTCGGGGCGGATGAACCGGTTCGAACGGTCTGCGCTGGTGGCAATCATCACGCGATTGTCGAGGCTCGCATGCACCAGGTGCGGGCGTTCCTGTTCCGCTACTTCGGATCCGGTGGCCAGTGGTCCAGCTGTCACGCTCCGACGCCGACGATCACGGCGAAAGATCGGCTGGCCCTGGGAATCGTCCTGATCGGCGGGAGCCCGTATCAGATTGTCGATATCGGGATGCGAATGTTTACGCCCCGGGAACTGTTCGCGGCCCAGGGGTTCCCGTCTGACTACCAAATCGAAGCGGGCGAGGATGGCAAGCCGCTGTCGAAGTCCGCGCAGGTGGCCCGCTGCGGAAATTCGGTTCCGCCAGCATTCGCGGCCGCCCTGGTTCGTGCGAACTGTCCCGATCTGTGCGGGGTGGCTTTATGAAAAACCGATCATTTTCCCGGCCAGCGATTTCTAGGTCTGATCACGGGGCGACGCCCTGATCGTTCGCCGCCGCCAGCTGTGGGCCACGGATGAAAGTTTCCGAACGGATTCACTCAATTCAGAAAGGGCTGACATGATGAACATCACAACGCCGCTGAAACTGTGGGTTCCGTCCGGATCCGTCGAACCACGAACCGACGAAACCACTCTCGACCGGGTGTTTCACGAACAGGTTCGGCCGCGACTGGAGTCGCGGAAGCGGGCGGCGGCGACGATCGAGGACTACGAACGGGCTCTGAAAGCCTGGAACCAGTTCTGGGGGACGGAGCCCCCGGCGCTGGCTGACATCGATATCGATCATCTGGACCGCTTCTCGGAACACTTGATCGCCCAGGGGAAGGGCGGCCGGACCGTGAACAAAATTTGCGGGAACCTGCAGCTGATCCTGGACCTGTGCGGCCCAAAGCGGAACAAACCGGGTCGGCTGGGGCGGCCGCTGGGCCTGCTGGATGATGTGCCCCACTTTGTGAGGCAGGAAGAAACCCGCGGGGCGGCGAAACGGGAACTGACGCTGGACCAGGTCGAGGCGATGCTGGCGAACTGCCACGTCGCCCAGAACCCGCAGCGGCAACCGGCCCGGAAGTGGTCGGCGGCGATTCGCCTGGTGTTCTGGTGCGGTCCCCGCCGCGACGACCTGTTCATGAACCTGCGACTGTCGAACTGGATCCGGCGGCCGGAATGCCCGATCCCGACCGTTTCCGAATCGTGGCCCTGGGGCTGGCTGTCCTGGGTGCCGGCGAAAACCGCTCGGATCAAGCCCGAACCGCTGGTCGTGCCGATTCCGAAGGAACTGGCCCACGATCTGGCGGCGATCGAACGGCCGCGGAATGAGTCCGACCCGCCGCTTTTGGGTTTCAGCCGGTGTAACGTCGTCTGGCGGCGGGAGTTCTCCCGTATCCAGCTGGCGGCCGGGATCGCCCAGCCGATCACGTTTCAGGAAGCCCGGCGGACGGCGAACATTCACTGGCAACGCCTGATCAGTGAAGGAACCGGAGCCCATTTCCTGGGCCACTCGCCCCGCGGCGTGAACGCTCAACACTATTCCGATTCCGTCGTTTTGATGGTCAAAGCGGCGAGGGATCGGGAGAAGCTGCAGGAAACCGAAGGAACGAACGATGGATGAACAGCCCGACAACAGCGAACGGCCCGGCGACGAAGCGAACCCGCCGCCCGCGCAGCTGCAGACACGCGAAGATCGATGGCGGAAATATGTCGCTGATCAAATGGTCGACACGATGGTCGAAGTCGACGAACTGAACAGCGAACTGTCGACGCTGCAGCTGAAAGAGGACGAAGCTAAGGAAGCGGTGAAGGAAAAGAAGTCCGAAATCGCGGGGTGCAACGCGAAGCTCAGACACTTCGCGTCGCAAATGCGGGACATTCGCGACGGGAATTTCGTTCCGCCGCTGTTCGACAGATTCACCGGGGAAACGCTGGCCCTGCCTGCGGACGTCGCAAGCGACCCGACCGCAGCGGGTTCAGCGGATCCCGGCGATGATCATCCGATCGGCATTCTGACGCAGTTCGGAATCACGGCGCGGATGGTCGAACTGTTGGAGGAAAGCCAGCTGGCCCAGGAATGCC
>Ga0315902_10002565_pt1 | contig 28120 bp, 42 predicted proteins | sample LakEriMetagenome_9_FD_203523 | JGI IMG/M metagenome (GOLD analysis project Ga0315902, IMG submission 203523) | Freshwater fungal communities from buoy surface, Lake Erie, Ohio, United States - Buoy 12 MA117 | ecosystem: Environmental > Aquatic > Freshwater > Lake > Lake biofilm | place: USA...
GAAGAAGATGGGTAACCTTCTGGGGACTCAGACTTATGTCATGCAAGAGATACAGAAAGGTTTGGATGAAGATGTTCACTTCTTTGTCATCCTCAAAGGTAGGCAACTGGGTATCACAACTATTTCCTTGGCACTTGACCTTTATTGGCAGTTCACACACCCTGGCTGGCAAGGAACACTCGTTGCGGATACTGAAGAAAACAGAGACATGTTCCGCTCTACTCTCGCTATGTATATTGAGGGTCTGCCCAAGGAATACAAAATTCCGCTGGTTGCCCACAACAGAAACCAGATGGTTCTTAAAAACAGAAGCAGACTGTTCTATCAAATTGCGGGGAATAAGTCTCGTCTGGGGCAGGGTAAAGCTATCACTTACCTACACGGTACAGAAACCGCTTCTTGGGGTAACGAAGAAGGTTTAGCCTCGTTGATAGCTTCTCTTGCTGAAAAGAATGCAGAGAGGCTGTACATGTTTGAGAGTACCGCCCAAGGCTTCAACATGTTCCACGACATGTACAAGACTGCCAAACGAGCAAAGACACAACGTGCCATCTTCTGCGGTTGGTGGAGGAATGAGTACTACACCGTCCCCGCTGACTCCAACATCTACAAGGTGTACTGGGATGGCAAGCTGACAGGCGAAGAGAAGGAATGGCACAAAGACATTAAGAAGCTCTACGGCTTTGAGATTAACAGCAGACAAATGGCTTGGTGGCGTTGGAAGATGGCCGAAGGCATCAAAGATGATGCTCTTATGTACCAAGAGTTTCCACCCACTGAGGACTATGCCTTTGTGATGACGGGTACATCCTTCTTCTCGCACACACGTTGCACAGAAGCCGCTAAGAAGAGCAAGACCACAGAGTGTGACTACTACAGGTATTCGTTTGGTCAACTCTTCCAAGACACTGAAGTTCTCAAGTCCACAGAAAGACTAGGTACTCTCAAGATATGGGAAGAACCTATAGACAGTGCTTACTACGTGATAGGTGCTGACCCCGCCTATGGCAGCAGTGACTGGGCAGACAGATTCTGTATTCAGGTCTACCGCTGTTATGCAGATGGTCTAGACCAAGTAGCAGAGTTTGCAACCTCTGAACTCAACACCTACCAGTTTGCGTGGGTGATAGCGCACCTTGCAGGTGCATACAAGAACTCTACCCTGAACTTGGAAGTCAATGGCCCAGGTCAAGCTGTCATCAATGAACTCAGGAACTTGAAACGCTTGGCAACCTCTATGGGCGGGGCTACAGGGCGTGACTTGATGGATGTGTTGGGTAGCATGACAAACTACATCTGGAGGCGTAATGACACCCTTGGTGGCCTCTCCAACAGTATTGGATACCTCACCACTGCCAACAGCAAAGAACGCATGTTGCAGTACATGAAAGACTATTTTGAGCGGGGCATGATGGGCATTCTTAGCATGGATACCCTAGAAGAGATGAAAGGTATCGTGCGAGAAGGAGGCTTCTTAGGCGCACCTGGTCGTGGTAAAGATGACCGTGTGATTGCCTCTGCCCTTGCCGCCGTTGCCTACGCAGAACAGATTCAACCTAGATTGATAGCCCACAAGTTGTCTCGCAATGTGAGCGCAGCACAAGAGTCTTACAGCCCTGAGCAAATCGCTGTAGGCAGAAATGTCAGCGACTACTTAAAAAGAATAGGAATGTACGGTGCATGACCAATTAACAATTGTCTCCGTCTACGGTCACAATAACGGAGCATCTGCCATACCCTCCATCTCCCGCTCTATGCGTGAGTTGCCAGGCAGTCAAGGCTTACTCATCTCTATAGAAGAACCCCCAAACTTGCCAAGCAATGTAGTCTGGAAGCGTTGCCACAACATAGACTACTTAGGGTATTCCCTGTTTATGATGCACAGCCTGTATTCCTACATAGAAACAGACTACTGCCTGATTGTGCAAGACGATGGGTGGGTGCTTAACGGCAAGAACTTCAAACCTGAATACTATGACTACGATTACATAGGCGCACCCTCACACTGCGCTTTTGGTAACGGTACTCTGTACCTAAACTTTAACTGGACACAGGCAGCAGAGCCTATAAGCGTTGTACAGAATGGCGGGTTTTCCCTAAGAAGCAAGCGTTTCCTAGAAGCCTGTAACAAGCACGGCATCGTGCACTTGAACAGCAATGAGATACACGGGTGGAACGAAGATGCACAGTTGTCTGTCATCCTAAAGCCTGTGCTAGAGAGCTACGGCTACAAGTATTGCCCTATCGACATTGCCAAACACTTCAGCATGGAGTATGTAGGGTACGGTTTTCACGAAGATGGGTTTGATTTCTCAAGTTTGCTAGGCCACCATGCCCAAACAAGGAAACTTGCAACAGATAACCACATCGTTGTTCCCGCTGACCCTACCAAATCGTATGGGGAAGTTAAGTTTATGTTGTGGTTACAGACCCAAGGTTACACAGTGGAGTACAGATATGCCCCCGTTAAGCAAGCGTGAACTCACAAAACACATGCAACGCTTCTATGCAGACAAGGATAGAGGCATCTCTATAGCCCTTTTTGCCGAACTTGCAGGGATAAGTCATGGTCATTTCCATGATGTATTCATCTACAACGAAGAGCCACTGACAGAAAACGTGCAAAAACGGGTCAGTAAAGCCTACCAACAGTGGAAAGCGGGTAACGTGAAGATTATGAAACGCATAGATAACACCCGCTATGTGGACTACAGAAAAGAATCTCAACCCGTTTTTAAGCCAAAAATGGGTCTGCAAGTGACCTCAGATGGCATAAAAATCAAAGTTGGGATGGCAAACAGGCACGATTACAGCGAAATTTCACTTGACGAAGCACTTAGGGGGTAAAAATGGGTATTTTGAGAGACTATTACTGCACAAACCACGGTATTTTTGAAGCATGGGAGCCTACATGCCCTATGAAACACTGCAAAGGTGAGCTATCTGTCGTTCACTTGAAGCCTGTAGGCACAAGGTCGGCAAAAACCTCTGCAACCGACAATAATTTGAAGCAACTTGCCATTGAGTACGACATGACGGACATTAAGTCCACAAAAGAGGGCGAACACCAGACTGGCTACATGAAACGCAAGAATAAGCTCACTGACAAGCAGTTTGCCGAGGCTACAGACGCAATTCAAGCAAATAATCAAAGACAAACCCGCCCTGGTGACTCCGTTATCTGGGGTGGAGGCGGCAATATCAACATGAAATCTGTCATGGGTGGACAATTTAAGTCTGTTGCTGGAGAATCCGTGGGAATTAACCCCAAAGCAGCGGGTGACTTGCAAGGCCCCCGTGCGAGTGTGGTAATGAATGACCACGAAAACTTACAGGTGAGAAAATGAGAATCCCTAAAGAACCCGTAGCCAGAGAACAGTTTTATTTAGACCTCATTGAAAAGTGCCTTGTCAGTCGTGAGCAACGCAAGGTTGACTACTCTTCTTTGCGTTCTTACTACCTGTTTGGCAATGCGCCTGATGACGTTCCCGCCATCTACAACAAAATCTACCCGCACATTGACCAACTGACCTCGTTCCTGTACTCAGCAGAAACCACCAAGTTCTCTATCCACACAGGTGCGTCTGTTGCAGATGAGGAACAAATCAAAGTTCCTACATTGAGCAAAGCACTCAACGATGAGTGGCTTAACAGCAATGCCGACCAAGTGTTTTCAACCGCAGTTACTTGGTCACTTTGCTATAACTCCACCTTTGTCAAACTGGTCATCAACAACGGCATCCACCCCTACATGGTAGAACCCGCCTGTATAGGCGTGTTGCGTGAAGACAGTGCCTACACTGACAGACAAGAAGCCTTAGTCCACTCCTACTACATCACCAAGTCGGAGTTATTTGACAGGCTCTACAGTCACCCCCAAAGAGACAGCATTGTCAAGCGAGTCATGTCTACTGAGCATGAGCGCACAGAGATTGCCAACGGCATCCAACGCATCATCCTCTCTCAAACCAACCCGTCCATGTACGGTAACGTCAACTTAGACCTGTCTGGCAACCCAACCTATAAAGCCCAAGTCTCTGAAGGCACAATTGAAATGATTGAGCTTTGGGTGTGGAATGATGAGACTAAAGACTATCAGGTGGTTACAAAGGCTGACCCCAACGTCATCATCTATGACCGTACAGGCGAGTCCATGTTCTTGAAAGGCGAGTTGCCTTTTATTCAAATCTGCCCCAACCCGCTGTATGACTACTATTGGGGAGGCTCAGAAGTTCAACGCTTGGTCTATCTCCAGCAGTTACGCAACAAGCGCATGACTGAGATTCTTGACTTGCTCTCTAAACAAGTCAGCCCACCTACCGCCCTGATTGGCTTTACAGGCATTTTGGATGAGAAGAACTTTGCTCTCAACCGTGCGGGTGGTTTGTTGGCAACCGATATGCCAAACGCCAAAGTAGAGAAGTTAGCACCCACTATCCCACCTGATTTATTCCGAGAAATTGGTGAAGTTGACCTGATGTTTGAAGAGGCATCTGGCATCGTTTCTGTCTTGCAAGGCCGTGGTGAAGCGGGTGTGCGCTCTTCAGGACATGCCTCACAACTTGCCCGTCTAGGTTCAAGCAGAGCCAAGAAACGTGCGCTTGTCATTGAGGACAGCTTAGAGAAGATGGCAACCTTGTATCTCAAGTGTATGCAGGTCTACGACAACACCCACTACACAGACGCACAAGGACGCAAGTTCATTGCCGAACAGTTCACAAAAGACTTTGTGGTGAAAGTAGACGCTCACTCTAATTCACCCATCTTCATGGAAGACAGCCGCAAGATGGCGTTTGAGTTGTTCCAAGCTGGCGTGATTGACAAAGAGTCCTTGCTTGACATGATTGAACCTCCAATGAAACAATTGTTGCTAGAAAGACTCAGAAAAGCAGAGGAAAAGCAAGCTGCTCAACAAGCTATGGAGCAACAAGCGCAGCAAATGCAACCTCCAAAGGCAGAAGGTAAACCAGACTTAAAAAAGGTGGGATGATGGCTCCAAACAATACTGGCATGACACAACCTACGGCAGACCAACCAAGGGTTGACACCGCTTCTTTGAAAAGAAACGAAGCGAGTCCTAACTTGACTTTGCGTCAAACTGGGTATAAAACCTCATACGGAAGGAGTCAAAGGGATTCCAACCGCAAACAATATGGGAGTTCAAGATGAATATGAAACCAAAAAGCGGTCGTAAGTGCCGTCGTTAATCAGGATTCCGTGAGGAATGGGTATGGCTGCCTCCCCTTTGTAGGTGGCCTTGTAAAAAGGAAATGTCATGATGTACGGAAAAGCAAAAATGGCTCCCAAAATGGCTCGTATGGGACGCAAAGCCCGTAAAGGTCGCAAGTAATGTCTACAGAGGGCTGACAAAAAATGCCCTCTACCTATTGACAAGATGTTTGTAAGTGGTTACAAACACGGCAAGGAGTGATTATGAGTGTTCCACCAGATAAGTTGATGGAGTTAATGCGAGGTAGCCAAGCGGCTGCGGGCACACCCACCCCTAATGAAAAAGAAGAACCAGAAGAAGCAGAAGGTATGGAGGAGCAAGAAGCCCCTCCGATGGCTTCTCCAATGTCTACTCCAGAACCCAAGATGGGAAACAAAGAAGCCGCACTTATTAACATAAGTATGGCTATTGACTTGCTTGAGCAATCTCTTCCCGCTTTTGGCTCAGTTTCTGAGGAGGGGAAGAAAACCCTCAACGCTATTCGTGCACTCAGTGGGTTGATTGGTCAGAAAAAAGGCAAAACTGACGAATTACAGCAATCTGAGATTCTTCAGTTAATGCAAACCTTGCCACAGGCGGGTGGTGCTACCCCTGAAGGCAGAGCAATGGCTCAAGCACCTATCCCTGGTATGCCTCCCGCTGGCGGTATGCCTCCCCCCCCACCCATGTAAGGAGAAAATTTTGGAACTATTCAAACCCCGTGCGGCAGCAGCACCTCGTAAACCAACAGACAACAACCAACAAAATGGCGTTGTCACCAACACTCCACGTTTCTCTCAGTTCGGTGGCTTGAGTGGCCCCAACAAAGTGAACAAGTCCAGCATGGCTGTCCAAAAGCCAGGTGACGGTAAGCGTGTCATTTAATCGTATAAAGAGGGTAACTTTATGTCACTAGAAAATCTTTCCTTAGAAGCCCGTGATGAGTTGGCTGCACTTGCTCAAACTCTTGCGGAAAACCCTGATACTCGCAAAGACTTCTTGCGTATGACCAAGAAGGTCAAACCAGACCTTCCTATTCCTGAACTTGACATTGAAGATTACACACACAGAGCGGTCAGCCGTTCCGAAGACCGTGTGCAAGCCTTGGAAGCCAAGTTGCGTGAGAAAGAAGCGATTGAAGAACTTAACAATCGCAGACAGAGCTTGATGAAAAAGGGTTTGATTTCTAACGAATCAGAAGTTGGTGACGTAGAAAAAATCATGTTGGAGCGTGGTATCACAAATCACGAAACAGCAGCCGAATACCATCAGTGGATGAAGCAAGCCGCAGTGCCGACTTCATCTGGATACAACCCAAGTGCTGTCAAGCAATTTGACTTGAACAAGTATTGGAAGAATCCAGCAGCCGCTGCTCGTAATGAGGCAATGAATGCGCTCAATGACTTGCGTAAACCGCATCGTCCTATTGGGTTGTAAGAGGGTAGTTTTTTTTCATAGGAGGCCTTATGGCTATTGGCGGCGGCATCCTACCAGCAACAGGGTCAGCACAGTTCAACGAACTGACTTACGTTACTCGTAGAGCCTTCATCCCCAAGCTGGTTGTCCAGCTTTATAACTCGACACCCCTCATGGCGGCTCTGATTGCCAACAGTCAGTCAGCCTCTGGTGGTGTGTCTTCCGTAACCGTTCCTGTCCAAGGCGCACAGTTTGTGAACGCTCAATGGTCTGACTACAGTGGCTCTTTTGCCCAACCGTCAGTCCAACAAGGTGCTTACAACGCTGAATTCGACCTGAAACTGATGATTTCTCCTGTACCGTTCCTCGGTATGGAAGGCGCAGTTCAGCAAGATGCTGCCATTATTCCGTTGATTGAAGCTCGTATGAACGATGCAACCAACGTGATGATGGATGCAATGGCAACCGCTTTGTACACCAACACTTCCAACACACAACAGTTCATTGGTTTACCCGCTGCTGTTGCTAACTCAGGCACTTACGGCAATATTGACCGTGGTACTTACACTTGGTGGAAGTCCTCGCAGTATGCCGCTGGCTCTGTGAACCCAACCCGTCAAAACATTCTGCAATACATTTCTGGCACAGTGAAAGCTGGTGCTGAAATGCCTAGCTTTGGTGTTTGCGGTTTTGGCACTTGGACACTGTTGGCTCAAGACTTTGTTGGTCAAGAGCAATACGTTATCACCCCAGGCGCAGGTTTTGATGGCGAAACCAATGGCCCTCAAGCTGCCTTCCGTGCCTTGATGGTTGCTGGCGTACCTATCTATCCAGACCCTTACTGCCCTGAAGGTACTGTGTACTTCCTGAACACCAACTACTTGTCTCTGTACATCCATGAGCAAGGTTCGTTTGTGTTTACAGGCTTTGAGTCCACACTCCCGAACTGGCAAATTGGTTATGTTGGCGCAGTTTTGATGATTGCCGAATTGGTGAACGTCAAACCTAAGTCAATGACCAAGGTGACGGGTTACAACTACCTTTCACTGTAAGGAGAAAAAGTCATGGCTTTAGCAATGAACAAAATCATTCTGGCGAATGCAACGACCAACACTGCTGGTGCGTACTTTGCCAATGTCACACTAACTGCCGCTAACGCAGGTACAGTGATTCCCGCAGGTACTTACATGGTGTTTCCCGCTGCCAACGTAATTGTGACTGCAAACAATGGCTCATCCATCACAACCTTGCTTGCCAATAACACTGGCGGCATGATTTTGTCTGATGGCGTGAACGTGTTTGCACAGTCAACTATTGCTGGCGCAGGTTCTGCAACCGCTTTGACCATCAATGGTGGCATCTCAGCCAACAGCACCTACACAAGTTAAGGAGACAGTATGAACGCAAACCATGTAGGCGCACTGTACCCAGACGGTTTTGGCAATTTTGCTGTTGGCTCTACCAATCCTCCCGTTGCGATGGGAACCACTGGTAATGCCATAGCAACAATTGCTACTGTCGGTACTGGCTACATTGTTCGCCGTATTACTGCTTTTAATGCCAACGGAAGTGTTGCGCTTGCCAACGTCACTATCTTTACAAGTAATGATGGTAATTTGGCAAACGCAGTTTCTAATGCAACTGTTCTTTCAAACATTTCTGGCACAGGTTTGTATCAAGACCTTGCGTTGACAGCAAATACGTCAACCAAAATCTATACAACACCTCTGTTTGTGTGTGTGAATACAGCGGCAGCAGCAAACAACACTGTTGATATTACTGTGTACGGTGACGTTGTAACACTATGACAGAACTCGTTTATGTAACCAACCATACCGACAAAGACCTGTACGCTGAGTACAACTATGTCGGTTATGACTTTCCTGTTGGCAAGACAGTTGAGTTGACTGTCCCCGCCGCTAGGCACATGCTTGGTTATGGAGATGAGGACAAGGAGAAGTATCTTGTCCAATTGGGCTTGATACGACTTCACAGCGAACTTGAAGAAGCAACGGAGAAATTCAGGAATATTCAAATTTCTGAAGAACCTCCAAAAAAGAACAGCTCGTTACCCTCGGCTGTTGGCGTAGTACCCTTACGGCTTGAGAAGGCCGTGGGGGGAAAGTCCAATCAGAGGGTTGCATAACATGAAGGTAACATGGCAACTCTCTCTTCCTACATCACGGAAGTACAGCGGTTATTGCATGATGCAAACTCTGTTTTCTGGACAACCTCGGAGCTAACGGACTACATCAACGATGCCCGTGAGCGAGTAGCGAGAGATACTGGGTGTTTACGCACCCTTCAAATTACCGCCACCCCAATTTCAAGTACAGGTGTTCCCGCAACCGTATGGACTGCGGGTGCTACTGTGACTGCTGGTCAGTTTATATTCAACAACATCTTCATTTACGAAGTAACTGTCAGTGGTGTACTTAGCACAACACCTCCACCTTACCCTGCTTCTGGCTACACTTTCCCGCCTTCTGCACCCTTTACAGATGGCACTGCTACTTTGCAGTATTCTGGCCCTGCGGAAATCATCCCCTATGCCACTATTGCCACAGGCACGACACTAGACATTCTGAACGTCAATGTTTACTGGGGTAACAGCCGCATTCCTTTGCGGTACTTACCCTGGTCAAACTTCAACGCACAGCTACGCTACTGGCAAAACTATGTAGGTAGACCCGTGTGTTTCTCTGTTTACGGACAAAACACCATTTATGTCGGCCCTGTACCTGACCAAGCCTATGTGGTGGAGATAGACAGCACTATCTTGCCTACGGCATTGAGCTTGAACACGCCCAATGTTGCTGACCAGATACAAGACCCCTACACCACTCCTGTAGCTTTCTATGCGGCTTACAAAGCCAAGTACAAGGAACAGAGCTACGGAGAGGCTGAGATATACAAACAAGAATATGCCAAGCAGGTTCAAGCAGTGCTGAACTCTGTGTATACCCGCAGAATCCCTGACCCCTATAGCACGTTCTAATCATGGCAGCAGCAGAACAAAAGAAATCTTATGCTGTCTATAAGAATTTCAAAGGCTTGAACACCAAGTCCAATAGAACAGCTATTGATGATGAAGAGTTTGCTTGGATAGAAAATGCCATGCCTATCGGGTTTGGCAACATCAAGATTGTTCCCGCTCAAGTAACTGTAAAAGATGGCGGTAATAACGCTATCTCGTTTGGAAACACGGTAACAACGCTTGTCAATACAAATTTAGAGTTGTCTGACTATTTGTTAGCTTTCCAACAAGACGGCAGAGCACAGTACGTCATCATAGACACAGGGACTGTAGGCAATGTTGGAGTGACAGGTACATTTTCTTCTGCAAATATATCTATCGCACAGTGGAAAAATGAAGAGGTATATATAGGTGACCCCAACAAAGGACTCTTTTCTTGGGATGGCACAAACCTACTTAATGTTGGTGGTGTAGGTCAGGTAGGGATTACAAACAGGGGTTCAGGTTACACATCTGCGCCAGCAGTTACCATCTCTGCTCCTAACCAAGCAAATGGCACACAGGCTACAGCAGAGGCAACAATCACTGCAAATGCCGTGTCATCCATCGCTATTACTGAAGGCGGTAGCGGGTATACCGCTGCACCTACCGTAACAATCACAGGTGGTGGCGGTAGCGGTGCTACTGCTATTGCTGAAATCCTTACCTTTACAAAAGGTGCGCTGTTTGTTCAAGTTACAAACGGTGGTTCTGGTTATGACCCTGCTTCTCCTCCCGCTGTAACTATCACAGGTGGTGGTGGTGGTAATGCCACAGCTACTTCTATCGTATTTGGCAATGCGGTAACACAAGTCATCATGTCAAATGTGGGTGACAACTTCACAAGTGTGCCTACAGTCACTATAGCTGCTCCCCCTACCCCTTCAGGTAACGCAAATGCCACTGTAATAGGTGTGCCTAACCTAGAAGAGATAGCAAGCGTTTCTACCTTTTCTGGTCGGGTGTGGGTGGCTACAGGTCGTACAGTTACCTTCTCCTCTGCAACCAGTCCTACTGACTTCACTTCTCTTTCTGCGGGGTCAGAGACAATTACAGACTCTACCTTGCGTGGCAACATACAAAACATGGTGTCTGCCAACAACTTTCTGTACATTTTTGGTGAAGACAGCATTAACGTGTTCTCAGATGTGCGGATTACAAACACGGGCGACACGCTGTTTACGAACACAAACGTGTCTGCGTCTGTAGGCAGTAAGCTCAAATACGCTGTTTACCCTTACTTTCGCTCTGTGTTGTTTATGAATAACTACGGGGTGTATGCCCTAGTTGGCTCAACAACAAGCAAGATTTCTGACCAACTGGATGGCATCTTTCCCTATATTGACTTCACCAAGCCTGTCACTGCTGGTCAGGTCTTGCTAAACAACATCCTGTGTGCCGCATTTAACTTCTACCTGAACTCCAGTTTTCCTACCACCACGGGAGACAGGTTTGTACAGTGCGTGTTTTTTGAGAAGAAATGGTTTGTTACCAGCCAAGGTGCGTTGCGGTATGTGTCATCTGCCCCTGTAGGTGGTTTGATTAACTTGTATGGGGTGACAGATACGGCTCTTTTCAAGCTGTACGGGGATGCAACTGCAAATATCTCTTCTGAGATACAGACATCTTTGTCCCCTATGAAAGACCCCATTCGCACCAAACAAGCATTAAAATTTGGTATAGAAGCAACGCTGACTACTGGTGGTTCATTTAACGTAACTGTTGACAGTGAGAGTGGTTCTAGTCCAGTCTATGTGTTGAATAACACAGTGACTTGGTTCAACAATCAAGGTGTCACGCTTACTTGGGTGAACAATTCTTCTACAACAATCGGGTGGTTGACAAGTTCAGGGTACGCCTTGTACAAATCAGACGCACAGCAGTACGGTAAGTATTTGGGGTTGACAATCACTAGCACAGACCCTGCGCTAACTGTCAACACAATTGAGTTTGAACATGAATTAAGAGTGAGGTTCTAACATGGCTGTTCCTAATATTTTCGGTTCTGCAACTTCTGCAATTCCGTTATCGCAACTAGACCAGAATTTTGCTACTGCGATTACGCTTGGCAACACTGCTGTCTATCTTGGTAACACCACTACCAGTCTGGGTAATGTGACGCTTACCAACGTCACTATCAGCAGTGGCAATGTGAGTGTATCTACTGCTACTGTTGGTGCGGGTAGCAATACTGCGCCTTCCATCACAACTACTGGCGACACCAACACAGGTATCTTCTTCCCTGCCGCTGACACCATTGCTTTTGCTGAAGGCGGTGCGGAGGCTATGCGTATCGACTCCAGCGGTAATGTGGGGATTGGTGTTACACCGTCTGTTGCCAGCGTAAAACTTACTACTGTTGGTGGCCCCGTTCAACTAAGCCCTGGGACTACATCTCAGGAAGGTATTCGTTTAACACGGGCATCTGGAATATGCCAGATTAACGGAATCAATAACGACAACAACGCATACAACGCTCTTACTTTTGCTACTGGCGCAAGCGAGGCTATGCGTATCGACACCAGCGGTAACTTGCTGGTGGGGACTACTGCAAATGCAATTACCGCATACTCCGCATCAAAATCTTTAGTTCAAAGTGCTGATTATTCTGGCTCAGTGGCGCAACTTATAAATTCGACAAGCACCACTGGAACTCAATACTTTCTTGCTTTTGGGCGAGGCGCTTCTGTTTGTGGACAGATTACTTCTGGGTCAACAAACTCCACAAGTTTTACAACATCTTCCGACTATCGCTTAAAGAAAGATGTACAGCCAATAACAGGTGCTTTGGCAAAAGTTCAAACCTTAAAGCCATGTACATATAAATGGGTTGAAGACAATACGATAAGCGAAGGATTTATTGCTCACGAATTGGCTGAAACTTTTCCGCAAGCTGTTGTCGGAGAAAAAGATGCTGTGAATGCTGAAGGCAACCCCGTCTATCAAGGTGTTGACACCAGCTTCTTGGTTGCCACATTGACAGCCGCTATTCAAGAGCTTAAGGCATTGACAGACACACAAGCCAGCACCATCACAGCCCTGACAGCACGAATCGAAGCACTGGAGAACAAATGAACATCACATACACAATCGCACAACTTGACCGCCAAACCTCTGATGGCTTAGTCACCACTGCTCACTGGCGTGTAGACGCTGTTGATGGTGAGCATTCTGCTGGCTCTTACGGCACAGTGGGCTTTGAGCGTGGAGCCACATTCACGGCATACGATTCTTTGACCGAGGCGCAAGTCATTGCTTGGGTTAAAGACAAGCTAGATGTTGCTGAGATTGAGGCAAGTCTGCAAGCGCAGATTAACGCACAGAAGAATCCAAAGACAGCAACAGGAGTGCCGTGGTAATGGGAATTCAAGCCTTTACAAGGACAGGTAACACTGTCACCTTCCTAGCGGCTACAACAGCACCTACTGCTGTACAAGCCGTATCTTCTACGCTAGGTGGTAACCAGTACCGCATCATCAATGCAGGTTCGGTTACTGTCTTTCTAGGTTACGGTACTGATGGTGCTAGTGCAAACAGTAATGCTGCAATCATTACCACTACAGGAACGTCTATACCTCTTTTGCCAGGTACAGATGAAATTCTCTCTTTCGTACCCAACGCTTACTTCACAGGCATTACCGCTAGTAGCAACGCTACTATCTACGTGACACCTGGCGATGGTTCATGAGGTAAACCATGTTAAAAACAGTCAGTTCAGTTATCAATGCTATAGGCGCACTTAACTACAAAGGTACTTGGAATGCAAGTACAAATAATCCTGCGCTTACATCAGGCGTTGGGACTAAGGGTGACTACTATGTTGTGTCTGTAGCTGGCTCTACAAACCTAGATGGAACTACCTTGTGGGGTGTTGGGGACTGGGCAGTATTTAATGGAAGTATTTGGGAAAAGGTTGACGGTGGTGATTCTGGTAACTTTGTCAACATTTCTGTATCTTCCCTTACAGGGTACATGTATGCTAACGGCACATCAAATGTCACAGCGTCTACAACCATACCTAACAGCGGTCTAGCTAACAGCACCATCACGCTTGGCAACACTACCTTAACATTAGGTGGAACTACCAGCAACGTAGGTAACCTGACTGTAGCTAATGTCACGATTCTTGGCGGTACTACCAATACTTCTGTGTTTAATTTCACAAGTAATACAACAGCTACAGCAACGTATGGCGATGCAAGTCTGCCTTTGCAACCTGCTGGATTCATGCAAGTTAATCTCAACGGGACAGTAGTAAAAGTCCCCTACTACGCTGTCTGACATGGACAACCAACAAATCTTCAACATCGTAGTCAGCATTGCTGGCTTTCTTGCTGTTTATGTTTTCAACAACACGACAAGACAGATACAGAAACTGGAGGACAAGATAAATGAATTACCTAAAGAATATGTGGCAAAAGATGATTACCGCTCTGACATCTCTGAAATCAAAGATATTCTCAAGCAAATCTTCAACAAGCTAGACGCTAAAGCAGACAAACCATGAACATGGAAACTCTCTCATACGTCAAGTTCGGTGACAAAGACGGACTGGGAGAGTTTTTGTTTGAGAACGGAATGCAGCACCAGTTGTTCTACGACATCCTTGGCGACAACGGTATTGCTGTTCAGAAGTATCCGTTGTCAGAAGCTGACTACGAAAACCTAGATGACTGGTTGTTTGTGCATAACCAAGAGCATCAGAGGTTGGCTAGTATTTTGGGATTGGACAATCCTTTTCAGTTGTTGGACAGTGATTGGAATGTGGAAGAGGATTTTTATGATTGGTTAGGTGTACACCTCACCATTCATCAACAGATAGCAACAGCTTTAGGAGTGTGACATGGCAGATGTGATGCAAACAATGAGGAAGCAGACTGTTGCTGAAGACATACCTATGCTTGATATTCTGAGGAATGAAGCAAAACAAAGAGGTGTTAACTTCAACAATTTGCATGGGATGCTCAAGAGTGACATCAAGAGTGGCAAGACAAGAATCATGCGTTCTGGCAACACTTTGTTGATATATGACATCTTGCAACCAAGCGTAGCTGAATTGCATATTGCCACTATGGATTCTCCAGAAAAACTTGTTGTTGCTGTCAAAGATTTGTATGAAGCCATGAAAAAGTCAGGGTATAAAACACTTGTTGCTGTAACTGACAATTCACAAATTGCACGGGTTTTGAATGTGGCAAAAATTCCTGTTTCTGTCCAACAAATACCAGGCAAAGAAGGTAAGGCCGAGTATCAACTAACCATACAGGTGCAATAATGGGTGAAAAAATTAACCAAGCAGCTAATTGGGTTGGCGGTGAAATCAGTCAAGCCGCAAATTTTGTTGGTGAAACAGTAGAGGCTATTGTTAATGACCCCCTACCATTTATTGCAACCGTTGCCCTGACATCAGTAGGTGTGCCTCCTTATCTTGCTTCTGCTGCCGTTACCGCAGCCAGAGGTGGAAGTATGGAAGACATTGCTATTGCAGCAGGGTCAGCCTATGTTGGAGGTAAAGTTGGCGCAGAAGCAGGTGCTGCTGCTTCAAGTGCGGGTGCATCTGCTTCATATGTAAACATTGCCACCGCTGCCGCTGGCGCATCTACTGCTACTGTAGCTGCCAACCTTGCTTATGGAAAGTCTTTTGAAGAGTCTATGCAAGCAGGTTTGACTGCTGGTGCTTTGTCTGGCGCAACCCAAGGCGTGATAGAGGTTGGACAATATGCGCTTGCACCCCCCGAAACAGGTCAAGGTATCAAAGCTGTACCAGGCAAATCATCTCAATTATCAAAAGACTCAGGTTTTGGAGAACCTGGAATAACAGAACCATCTTTGCTAGGTGACCAAACCAAAGTCAGTGGTACTGGATTGACAGACAAAGTGCCTACAGGTGGTGGTCAAGGTTTGGTGGTAGACCCCGCTACTGTTTTGTACACCTCTCAATTTACACCAAGCACTGGCAGTAGAGTCAGAGGAACAGAAGAAGGTGGTTTGCAACCAGCATATACATCTGCCGCTGACTCTTCTGGAATAGCTCCATCTACGCCATACCAAGAACCAAGAACAGTCACAGATATTATTGAAAAGCCAATTTCACCAACAACAGAAGCTATTGCCAAACCAATTATTTCTGGTGCGTTGTCAGAGTTGTTTGGGCTTGGCCCTAGAGTCCCAGGCGCACCGTCTGCTGGTGGAGCGTCTACAGTTGCTCAAACTGCCACGACAGGCACTACCGTAGGCTTGACAGGAGCGGGTGGAGCGGGTGAAATTGAAAGTAAAGAGTCTGGCAAGAAGCGTTCAACCGTGTGGAATGAGGAGTCTTTACGACTCAAAGATGCACTAGGAGTGTGATATGGCAACATTAAGAAAGATGACCCGTGTAGGTGCAGATGTGCGCCAGATTGCTCGTTTGCTACAAGCAAAAGCACCTGAAAACCATTTGCTTGCCTACATCACCCCTGAAGAAGCAGAGTTGCTCAAGTCCAGAGGTGGTAGCGGTATGCCTGACCCACAGACAGGTATTCCTACCTACTATGTTCCTGACCCTGAATATGTTGACCCAGATGCTTTTGAATACATGCAACAGCCTTTTGGTAGCAATATTACAGACGTGCCAGATATTGCAACATCGGGAGCGACTACTGCTTCTAGCCCAACGACTATTGATTTATTGCCTCAGGCTGACTTTTCTGAAGGTGGAAGTCAACAACAAACTTCATATTACACAGGTGGTTCACCTAGTGCGTATGGACAGCCTAGTGCTTTTTCTTCTTTTCAGCAAGAAACACAACCCTCATATTACATGGGTGGAACACCTGCGGCATACGCTCAATACCCAGCAGACTTAGGTGCAGTTCCTGTTGATATTAGAGATGAACTTGCCAAACCTATGGACACCACTCCAAGCAGAACTATTGGAGAAAGATATTCTGACCTAGCAAAGAGCTTAGGTGTTAAAGAAGACACCTTGTCTCGTATAGGTTTGGCTGGTTTGCAAGTTGGTTTAGGTGCTAGACAAGCTAGATTAGCAAGAGAAGAGGCTAGAAAAGCAAAAGAAGAACAACAAAGACTTGCCGCTCCTTACCAAGCAAAAGGTGCAGAATTACAGCGTCAAGCACAGGCTGGAGAGCTTACCCCTGCGGGAAGGCAACAATTGCAAACAGTGCAAGCACAAGCGGCACAAGCGGCTTCTTCCCGTGGCGGTGTAGGCGCACAGCAAACTGCGGCAAGGGTAGAAGCTATTCGCAACCAATTACTGCAACAACAGTATGACTACGGATTGAAGCTGTCAGGTATTGGTGACCAAATACTCTTGGGTTCTATCAGGACAGGTTTGGAAGCTGACAGGTATGTCAATCAGTTATCTAACACTTACTTCACAAACGTTGCAAGAACACTTGCAGGTTCACCCACAGTTATCCAATATGGAGTGCCAGCATAATGGTTGATTCTGCACTTAAAGACATAACAAAACTTTCGGTCATGCCAGCCTTGCCAAAAACAAGAGCGGTGATGCAACCTAAACCTACGCCAGAAGGAATGATTGGCCCGTCTGAACTTGGCCCTGCGTTAAGTGAATTAAGTGAGGCTGAAAGGCAAGCATCAATGAGAGTTGGTGAGGGTGACATTGCTATAGAAGAAGCAAAAAGACAGGAAAAAGGACGAGAAGCAGAATTAAGAAGCGAGCTTGTTGGTCGTATGGCAACAGAAGCAAGAGAGTTGCCAGAACGTAAAGCATTGACTCAAGCAAGGACTGAGTTTGGCAATATGGCTTTTGTGCCTACGAAAGAGACTACGCAAGATTTGGCGGGAATCTTCTCTCTTATGAGCATTGTTGGTATGGTTGTTGGCAAAGGTAATGCACAGCTTGCCATGTCTTCTATGAATGGCATGTTGGAAGGCTATCAAAAAGGCAGAGCAGACCTTTACAAAAAAGAACTGACACAGTTTGATAAGAACTTCAAAGCCATGCAAAGCAAGGTACTGACTCTTGAGAAAGAGCTTTCCGAAGCGATGGAGTTGAAGAAACTTGACAGGGAGAAAGGTGACCTTGCAATTACTATGGCTCTAGCAAAAGGAGAGTCTCAATTGCTTGGTGCTATGCGTAACAGGTTAGGTGATGTTGCTGTTTTGAATGCCGTTAAGGATACTAAAAACACGTTAAATACTCTTGTCAGCCTAAACAATGACTTACAAGATAAGGCTAATGCTAGAGCAGATGCCGCAGAACGTGAAAGACGAGCAGATATAAGAGCAAAACTTGCTAGAGACCAAGCATTAGCACTAGCAGCCGCAAAAGGTCAACAAGGTGGAAAAGCACCAGCAAAAGAAATTGTTAATCAAAATCAACTTAGAAACACATTAATTCCAAAATTGCAAGAAGTTATTCCTATCATGGATAGGTTACATAAAGAAGGTAAATGGAACACATTGACCGCATTGCTTGCGATAGACCCAAGAGCGGCAGAACTTGAATTTAAAAATGACGAAGAGGCATTAAAAGCTATTCGCACATTTGCTTATTTCCGCTCGAAAGAATTTGAAACCGCTGGCAAGGCACTTACAAGGAAAGAAGATGCCATTCTTGCACCCATCTATAGAAGTGATTTCAGAGTTTATCAAGGTGCACGTGGAGCAATACTTGATGGTTTAAAAACCATGCAACAAGAACAAGCTGGTTTAGAAGGTATGTATCCGTACATCAAACAATACAACCAAATTTTACGAGGTGAAACCCCACAAGAAATAGACATAAACAAAGAACGTGAACTTGCATATGAAGCAATACAACAAGGTGCAGATATAAATACTGTCAAAAAAATGTTTAAGCAAGAAACAGGTGAAAGTCTTGTTTACGGAGAAGATTAAAATATGGAAAACAAATATAAAACTTCGCCTCCATCAACTGGTAGTACAGCTTCATCTAATAAGTATCTTAGTGCGCCAACACAAACACCAGTGCCCTCACCTGTTGATTTGACAGAAAAACCTGTAAAACCACCAAAAGAAGAAAAGTCTTTTTTGGGTCAAGCTGCTGATGTAGCTAAATCAGGAGGTATTGGCACAACATTAGGTTATTTCAGTCCTGAAATAATGACTGGGTTAGGATTAATACCATCACCTGCATCACCATTTTTATTGGCGGGTGGGCAAATACTACGTGGAGGCAGAGCGGCTGCTGCTTTGACTGGGGGTTTGTCTGCTGTTGGTGGTAGTGTTGCAGGTAAAGTCGTTCCTGAACCAGAAAAAGTAGCAATAGACATTCCAGGAATACAAGTAACTAGAAAACAACTTGCAGAAGTTGGAGGAGAAATTGCTGGCCCAGGTGCATTAAAAGCTACAGAACTTGTAGCCCGTGGAACTCCAGTTGTCGGTAGTGCCATACGAGCATTAGAAAGATATGCGGGTGCTGGTAAAGATGGATATGCTGATGCTGCTGCAAGAGAATTGGCATTGATTGCCAAGCCAGGTTTACGAGATAGGTTTTTTGGCTCTGATGTACCTGTAACTGAGATACAACCTTATCGTCAAATTTATAATGCTTTGGCTGGGTTGGACAATGCAAAACGTAGAGAAGGTGAAGCGTTGTTAGAAGGTGCAAAAGGAAGAGCGCAAAGAATTACTGCACACTACAACGAACAAGCACGTAGAGTGCAAAGATTCAATATTGAAGAAGCTCAAAGGCTCAAGCAAGAAGGTCAAAAGATGGCAGAAGGTGCTATCCAAGATGCTATAAGTCAAGTAGAAAAGAAATTTGGCATAGTACGAAGAGCAGAAGCTGCGGGGCAAAAAGCGGCAGTAGCATCTGAACAATCCGTTTCTGCCATAGGAAATACCAAACGTTCACGTACAGATATAGGTTTGTCACTACAACAAAAAGTAAAAAATACAGATGACTTGCAAGTTAAAGCAATGCAAGACGCATTTGATAATGACAAATCAGCAAGAGATGCTTTAGTTGCAAGGCAAGAAGAAGCAGGTATTTTTCCAGAAAACACCACCAAGTTTAAAGAAACTCTTGCTTTCTTAAATGACAAACTTGTAAAAGGCAGACAACCTGCTGAAAGAGTAAAAGTAGATGTTACTGAGCAAGGTGTTAGAAACGCTTATGAACGTGTAAGAGAAGCCATGCTTAATAAGCGTGTGATGATGGAAGGCTCAGAAACAGAGGTAGCACAACAAGTAGCAGACATACAAAAGGCTGGTGGTCAAGTTCAAAAAGGAACAAACCCCGCAACTGGAGAACCAGCTTTTTACCGTGTTTACAAAACATCTTTCGAGGCCTTAGACCCTGTTAGAAGAAAGCTAGGTGAGGCATTTGATGGCAAGGCTGTAGAGGGCTTTGAAGGTCTTCTTAAAGAACAGGCAAAAGATTTGTATGGGCGCATACGTTCAATACAAGTTGAGTATGCTGGTGGCGTAGATGGCCCACAAGACTTACTGCTTAAAAATTACTCTGAGGGCAAAGACCTCTTGAATGCTTTACGCATTCCTGCGGGAAGAAAGATTATTGGCACAGACAGATTAAATCCAGAGTATTTGACGCAAGACCCAGCAGACATACCTTCAACATTTTTTAGAAGTAAAAAAACTGTACAAGATTTGTTGCAAATAACGAAAGACCCAGCATTGGTTGAAGGTGCTGCTTCAGATTATTTGGCCCGAACTTTGGTAGGAAAAGACAGCAAGGCCATAACCAACTATCTCAAAGACAATAAAGAATGGATAGACCTTTTCCCCAATTTGTCTAGAAGAGTAAACAGTGCCATGTCTGCAATTTCTAGAGCAGAAAGCGTAGTGCCAAAAACAACAAAACTTGCTACATCTTTGAGAACAGATATTAAGAATTTGCCTATACAGGCCGAACAAAAAGCAACTGAGATTAAAACATCTGCTGCAGCAGAAGCGGAAAGAAGATTGAAAGCAAGTATTGCAAAAGGTGAAAAGCTACGTGAGCAAGGTCAAAAATTAGCTGAGACTACAACAGGTCAAAATAAAGTAAAAGATATTCTTGGCTCTGGTGACCCAACTGTAGAGATTGAAAAGCTAATTACATCTGGAGAAACACAAAAGTTGCGAGAGGTTGCTCCTTTCATAAAATCTAATCCAGAACTTTCCAAGAGCTTTAACAGAGCACTAGACATAACCATTTCTCGAATGAACCCCAAAAATGTTGGCGATGATTTTGAGCGAATACTTAAACCAGCCTTGCTAAATACTGGGTTGATAACGCCTAAAAAAGCAACAGAATTGACTCAAAGAATCAGAACTGTACAAATGACGCTAGAGCCAAGTGCCGCTGCCGAAGCAATTCGCTACATCATCAGAACAGGAATTTCTGGTGAAGCTGGAACACAATTAACAGAATAGGAGTAGTCATGCCACTCAAACAAGGTAGTAGTCAGAAAACCATTTCTGCCAACATTCGCAGAGAAATGAAGGCGGGTAAACCGCAAAAGCAAGCAATTGCTATTGCACTCACAACGGCACGAAAAGTCAAAAGAAAGGCAAGAAAATGATGAACAAAGAATACGGCAAACAATCTATGGGTAAGGCCACACAAGCTGATATTGACCGCATGGCTCGTCAAGGTGGTGAGAATGAGGTTCGTGCTTCTGAGGACTACAACCGTCTGATGATGAAGCAACAAGCCAAGCCAATGACCCGCACTGCTCCACGCAAGATGAAGCGATGAGTAGGAAAAAGGCTGAGAAGGGTATCAACCCTGCGCTAGAGAAAGCTATCAACGAGTTGATGGCTGTAGTAATGATTGACCCTACTGCGTCCATAACCGACAAGATGAAGGTTATAGACCGTGCCCTGAAGTTAGAAGCCTTGAAGATGAAGGATGCTGATGAAGGATACGGAGCAGGGTTATTTGGTGACGATGACGAGGAGACATGATAATATGGTTATTCCATTATTAGAGAAGGAAAATCATGGAGCCAACCGCAATCATTCGCCTAGCGTTAAAGGTCATCTCAGACCGCTTAATTACCATTCTTGCTCTGCTCACCTCTTTTGGTCTGGGTTGTTGGGTAATGTGGGAGCCAAAGTGGGAGAGGGTGACAACTCTTGCAATTTATGTAATATTCAGCTATCTGCTGGTGAGGATAAAGGAGAAAAAACATGGACATGATTCCGAAGGTCAAGACAACTAAGTTACAGGCTCAAGTAGGCACTGGTATCACACAGAACAAGCTGTGTATGCCTGGTGAATTCACGCCTGGCAAACTCCCCGCAGGTGGCTTCCAAGCCGTGTGGAACTTCAAAAACAACCAACCTAACGATTACTTCACTCGCAAGGAATCGCCTACTTCTGGTGGTGGTGGAAAGGTCTACTGATGGCTAATAACATTGCTTTTCAGGCGATGGGCAACTGTGTAATTGCCACTGCCACTACTGCCAATGTGCAAGGTAATGTGGCATCAATTTCTTCTGTTAGCCCTTCCAATCAGTATTTGGTATTTAACATTGACAAAAATGACCCTGTGTTTGTGGCTTATGGTGAAACAGCAAACATAACCGCAACAATTCCCACAGAGGGAAACAGTGCGTCAGTCGTTGCAATTGCTCCCTACACGGAAAAAGTGTTTACTGGCCCACAGTGCAGTAGCACCAAAACTGTTTATGTGCGAATCATTGCTCCACATGCAAATGCCAAAATCTACATCATGCCTGGAGAGGGCTTGTAAATGGCTCTAGACCCTGTATCCCTACTGTTAGAGGTGGGTAACAAGGTCATAGATAGGGTATGGCCTGACCCCTCTCAAGCTGCCCAAGCCAAGTTGGAATTGATAAAACTTCAACAGTCTGGCGAGTTGGCAGTCATTACAGGACAGATGGAAATAAACAAAGCTGAAGCTGCCAACCCCTCAGTGTTTGTAGCTGGCTGGAGGCCGTTTATTGGTTGGGTCTGTGGAACGGCTTGTGCGTGGAATTGGATTGGTTTGCCAATGGCAAAAGCACTGGCGGTATACCATCAAGTATCTTTTGCGTTAAACCCCGCTGACTTGTCTGAGATGATGCCTGTGCTTATAGGCTTGCTTGGTCTGGGTGGTTTGCGTACTGTTGAGAAGATTCAAGGTGTTGCCAGAAAATGAATTTCACACCTCATTTCACCTTTGAGGAACTGACCCGCACTTCTCACAGGGAGTTTGACAATACCCCAAACACTGTTCAAATCAATAACTTACAAAGACTTGCAGAGTTTTTGGAAAAGGTCAGAGCGTTGCTTGGAAAGCCCATCATCATTGATAGTGGGTTTAGGTCACCAGAGGTTAACGCTGCGGTGGGAAGCACCTCTGTGAGTCAGCATTTGCGTGGGTGTGCCGCCGATTTTCGAGTTATGGGTATGAGTCCCGCAGATGCGGTAAAAGCCATCTACAAATCTGACATTGCTTATGACCAACTTATATTGGAATTAAGCTGGATACATATCAGCATACCCAACACAGAAGATGTTGAAGCTCGTAAAATGGCTCTTATCATTGACAAGAAGGGCACAAGATACTATGCCTAGAAAGAAGTTTCCTAACTTATCTGTTGGCAGAGGAGAGAAGCTCTCTGTGAAGAAGGGTGCGGGACTGACAGCCAAGGGTCGGGCAAAGGCAAACAGAGCCACAGGTAGTAACCTCAAGGCTCCAACCAAAGATACATCTAATCCTCGCCATAAATCTTTTTGTAGTAGGTCAAAAAGCTGGTCTGGGGAAAGAGGTCTAGCCGCTAGGAAACGTTGGGGTTGTCGTTGATTTTCTTCGGTTTCTCATATTGACAAGATGAGTTACCCAACGGCAGTTGTCTGGTTGATACCCTTCGTAATTGTCAATTCTGTCAAGCTCAAGCTCATCAGAATATCCATTTGATAATGCCCAAACAAAAAATGCTTCTCTGTTATGCCATTCTTTGCAAACCCGTATTCCTCTGTCTTCATAATACATAGCCCATTTGTGACGAGTTCCCATGTGACCACATCTTTCCATCATGGTCTTATGAATTCGATACAAACGAGTGTTGTGCATTCCATGTTTCCGTGATGCGTTGCCAGAAGCCTCTGGGTTCATCTTGTTATAATTTTTTAAAACATCACCACTTAACTTGCTTTGACAAGAACGGCATTTGTTTTGAAGCTGGTCAGACCTGACAAGTTCAACATTGCCGCATGAGTGACAAATTCTTTGAAAGCGTTTACGATTGTTCATGGGTTTATTTTCACTAACCAAGAATTGGTTGTCAAGGAGTTTGTATGGCATACACACCAAAAGCCAAGCGTGGCTTGTACTTCAACATTAACCAACGCAGAGCAGCAGGGTTGCCGCCCAAGCGTCCAGGCATGGCGGGTTACCCCACCAAGGCAGCATTTATCAAAAGCGCACGTACCGCTAAACGCTAACCTTCTCTAGCTCTGCTATCAAGTGAGGGCCGTGGTAGCGCATGTTGTTGATGTGAAACTTGCCCTTAAAACCATACATTTTTGCCCAAGTCTTCTCGTCATCAAAATACTCTGCAAAGGTCAGAGGGGTGATGATGTTGACATGGGTAGGGTCTTGGAATGCTGGCGCATGTGGAAACGATGGTGTTGAGGACAAGAACTTGCCACCCACCTTCATCACCCTGTAAACCTCTGACATCAGTTCCACAAACGGGTATCTGCGTTGTGGGACATACAAGAGGCGTGGGATGTGTTCTAGAAAGTCATAGGCAGTTACAAAGTCAAAATAGTCATCAGGATGAGGGATAGGCTCAATAGCCAGGTCAGCGTCCTGAATATCAAGTCCTATCACCTGATTGGCTTGGTAAGGGTTGCGGATGGTTTCTCCGCACCCAAGGTCAAGAGAAATGGTCATGGAGCGGGTAACAGACCACCTTCAAACAAGTAGCTACCAAAATGGCCTAGAACCACCCACGGTGCAGCGTAAATCTTGTAGCCATGTCTACGTGCTTCCTGACAGAAATAGTAGTCCTCTGACAGCAGTCTGCCCACACCCTCTTCAATAGCACAGGCAAAGAACTCCACAATCTTGTCTTGCTTGATTTCGCCAGACAGGAAAGTAACGTCATTGATATAACTAGGCATCTTAGTAGCAAGGTCTTCTAAACAACTACGCTTTATAAGCATGAAGCCTGTACCGCCATTCCATATTTCCACAGGCTCATGTGCTGGTACTGTGACTGTGCCCTGATAGTCTTTGAGGTTAACCACCAAGCTACCTGTACGGGTTTTCAGTTGGTCAACAGGCACACCCTCTTTAACTGCTTGCTCGACACCATGCCAGTTGATTTCCTTCTTAGGGTAAATACCACAGATGATGTCTTTGTCAGCCTCAATCATGGGCACAATATCAGCGGGATTCCACTTAATATCTGCGTCAATGAACATCAGGTGGGTAGCTTCCTTCTTGTTGAGAAACCCATGTGCAAGAGCGTTTCTGCCCCGCTGAATGAGGGACTCGTTAAACATGCAGCTAAAGCTCATGTCTATATCGTTTCCCCGCATAACTGTTGTCATGTTGACCAGTGACTGACAGTAGTAGCCTGTGGTCATGCCACCATACATAGGTGTGCATACAAAAATATGAGCTTTAGACATTTATGTAACCCCAAAGTTTATTGTTTCTTATTCCATAAATTGTTGAGCGAGAGATATTGAATTGCATTGGCTCCTTTGTGATTGGTAGTGGTTGTTGACTCATTGTTGGTGACCCCTGTCTGTCTTCATAATTTCCTGTGCGTCTTCAAAGCCAGCAGCGTAGGCAATGTTCCACAGTTGTTGCAAAGACATGTTGACCAAGTTGATGGTGTAGTTCATGCTGTTGTTGGCCTTGTTGAGCGAGTCTTGGCTCATCTGTAATTGTTGTGGTGATGGTTTAGCGTCACTCATGAAATGTCCTCAATTCTTAAAACATATTTGTTGGTCTTTGCTGACTTGCGCCAGCCCCATACTTGAATCTTCCAGCCAGCTTCTCTAACTTTGGGTAAGAGTTCACTAGCCATAATCTTCTTGATTCGTTCTGAGACACCAGAAGCCGTGGCTTGCACAGCCAATGTCTCATCCCTCTTGATTGCAAGGATGTCAATAAAACCAAATAGGTCTTGTCTAATCCTTGCGTGTGGATTCCACTTCTCAACAATAGCCACTGTGTAACCCTGCTCTCGCAAGACTTCCAGTGTTCTAGATGTTGGAGATTCTTTTGCCATCAGTTACTCATAGATTGGTTCATTAGATTTATGCCACGCCCTATGACAAGCATTGCATAACCAACGAACATCAAGAGGTTTTGTGTAGTCATCATGGTGCGCTTCAATCATTTTTTTAGCATTGCATACAGAACATTTGGTAGGTCTTTTGAGTTTTTTATCCCTAATAGCATTGCAAGTTATTACGTGCGCTGCATAAGTCATTGGATGTGTTTTTTTGTATTTCTCCAAACTCTTCTTTTTAGACTCTTTTCCTTGCTCTGTTTGCATGTACTCCTTTCTTGCTTGAACACGATGAGGAAGCATTGCCCTTTGACGGTCATACTCCCTTACTTTTTCAATGTTGTCTTCTCTATGTTTGTTTACTCTTTCTTTGACGCAAGATTTGCACTTGTTAAGGTGTCCATCTCCCATCGCTTCGTGTTTGTAAAACTCAGATAGAGTTTGTTCAACATTGCACTCTCGGCATACTTTCATAGGAATCTCCTAAAAGGGAATTCCTAAAGTATACCATTCTAAAATGGCACATCTTGGTCGTCATTACGAGCGGGTCTGCGGTTGTAGGATGGCACAACCTCTTTGTCTGCTCGTTCTTCCTCTCTCTTCTTCTTGCTCCAGTTATCTTCTTTCAAAGCAAGCAAGCTGTGCCCTCGGCTGGTTGGCTTTTGCCAAGCTGCTATTTTCAACTTCTCACCCGCTTTGTAGTCCATCTCTAGAACAATGAAGCCCTTAAAGTCTGGCCCTTTGGGAGACTTACGCATCTCCTCTTCTTCCCAGTACATCACGCCTGAACCAGGCATTTCTTTGTGTGCATTTCCTGTTGACATTTCTTTCCTTTCAGAGTGTGTACTTTGCGTACTTCTTGCCATTTTGGTTAACCATGTGCGTAAAGATTCTGTGTCCGTCTTTACGAAGACTTTCGATATGTGCTGCAAGCCTGAAACAACCGAATTCATTCAATGCCTCCATCGGTGTCAGGCTTCTCCCGCTTTGCAGACATATCAAGATGTTTGCTCGCTGAGTCCCGAATCGGGAGGTTGTTGGGACTTGTCGGGCTTTGGGGAGACTGTTCCTCCAGACTGGACGATTGAGCCTTTGAGTTTGACTTTATCCATTGTTGAGAAGTTTTCTGTAACAACCTTGTTGCACTCGGCAAGTGCGGTGAGCTTGTCTTCCTTTTGCGCCAGAGAGAACTTTTGACTTTGAATAATTCTGGAAACCATTTCGGCATAGCCATCTATCCATTCCTCAGTGGTTGCGTAGCGTTTGTAGGCTTGGTCGGAGTTGGGTACGAATAGCGCAAACGCACCGTCCTCAATAACTTCAACCTCATCAACTTGTGGTAAGTCCTCCACCCTCTCAACATTACCCATGTGTTTAACTGATGGTGATGAGGGAGGCGTGAAATCTTGTACCTCTTCAGGGGTGTAGACACCCACCACACAGCCTGGGAAGACAGAGCGTATTCCCTCGCTAATGACTCTCGCACGTAGCATCGCTCTTGGGTAGTTCTTCCAATTATCCTTGTTGGCAATACCAATCTCTTTCGCTTGGCGTAGAGTCCAGCTGAGTTCGAGAGTGCCGCCCTGCGGGTGCGAGAATATTCCCGTGACTTTTTCATCTGTGTAATCCTTCCATTGAACAGAACCGCCAGCCTGTTGGAATCTGGCAAGCATGGCATCTGCTTTGAGAGCAGGTCGGTTTTGAATGACATGATAATCACGCAAAGCAATAGCTGGATGTAGGTTTTCTGCTTGGCACAACAGCATGATTGCCATTGCTTCTTGTGGGTTTTTGAACCCAAACATCTTGCTACCAGCAGCTACTTCTGCCATCGCTTGCATGTCGTTAAACGGAACAATATTACTCATTGGGAACTTCCTTTCTTGCTTTCATCATTGCGTCTGCTATTTCGTAGGCTATGGCAGACCAAGTGTCAGCCAACTTGCCTTCAGGATAATTTGATGGTGCTTCTTGAAATGCATCAGGCAAAATGCCTTGCAAAGCCTGACCAGCAAACCAGTCTCGTAAATCCATCCCATCTGACATGGTGGTGTTACCAGTGGTAGGGTGTTTGTGGAGGAAGGGATAGGCTTTCATAAATTGTCAAACTCCAAAGACTTGTTGTATTCTTCTGAAAGCTTTACAAATTCTTCTTTCTTTTCTCTTTGGTAGATATGTAAACCCCATTCAATAGCTTTAGTAATGTCTTCCATACTACTTCCGCAATTCAAGGCCAACGCAACCATGTAAGCAATACGAGCCTTTACGACCCGCTCAAACTT
>Ga0315902_10002566_pt1 | contig 28120 bp, 2 predicted proteins | sample LakEriMetagenome_9_FD_203523 | JGI IMG/M metagenome (GOLD analysis project Ga0315902, IMG submission 203523) | Freshwater fungal communities from buoy surface, Lake Erie, Ohio, United States - Buoy 12 MA117 | ecosystem: Environmental > Aquatic > Freshwater > Lake > Lake biofilm | place: USA...
GCCGTCGGTATGTGATTAGCCAACCTGCCAATCCAGCGAACACATTTAACCCAAACATCAACCCAAATACCCAAAGCGGAACAACTTCCGGAATGTAATAAACTGGAATTTTTTCATACAGCCAACAAAGAAGGGCCACCCAAAAGGTGGCTTTTTCTTTTTTATTGTATGGGTTCTTAAAGGACGATAGGGCTTACTTTAGCCTTGCAACTCTGCGTAACTTTCAACACTTGGACATGAGCAAATGAGGTTCCGATCTCCAAACGCGTTGTCCACCCTTCGCACCGGAACCCAATATTTGGCATCTTTTAAGTACTCAACTGGGTAAGCCGCTTCTTGAATAGAATAGGGGTAGTCCCAATCGCTATTGATAATGCAGTTTGCCGTATGGGGGGCATTCTTAAGTAAGTTGTTGGATCTGTCCGTGGAACCTTCTTCTATTGCTCGGATTTCCTTTCGAATGGCAATCATTGCCTCAATAAAACGATCAAGTTCTTCTTTGTCCTCAGATTCGGTTGGTTCAATCATGAGGGTGCCAGCAACTGGGAAAGAGACGGTTGGAGCATGAAAACCATAATCAATGAGCCTTTTTGCAATATCTGCTACCTCAACGTCTGCGGTTTTCTTTAATTCACGGCAGTCAAGAATCAGTTCATGCGCAACTGTACCGTTTTGTCCCGTGTACAGAATAGGGTAGTGGTCTTTTAATTCTGCCGCAATGTAATTCGCATTGAGGATGGCGATTTCAGTAGATTCACGGAGGCCTTTGGCACCTAACATTTTGATGTAACCATAAGAAATCAATAGAATCAAAGCGCTGCCGTAAGGTGCGGAAGAAATAGCATGAATGGCTTGTTCACCTCCGGATTTCACTACTGGGTTTCCCGGAAGGAAAGGCGCCAAGTGCTTCGCCACACCAATCGGTCCCATTCCAGGTCCGCCACCTCCATGGGGAATGGCGAACGTCTTGTGAAGGTTCAGGTGACAGACATCGGCTCCAATATTACCGGGATTTGTAAGTCCTACCTGTGCATTCATATTCGCACCGTCCATGTAGACCTGACCACCATTGTCGTGAATGATGGAAGTGATTTCCCGAATTCCTTCTTCGTAAACGCCATGAGTGGAAGGGTAGGTAACCATCAAACCGCCTAATTCCTCTTTCATCGCTTCCGCGACCTTTCTAAGTTCATCGATGTTGATGTTTCCATTCTCATCGCAACTTGTCACCACAACTTCAAAACCTGCCATGACGGCGCTTGCGGGATTTGTACCATGTGCCGAAGAGGGTATGATCATTTTTTTGCGCTGGAAATCTCCCCTTGATTCGTGGTATGCTTTGATGACCATCAGTCCGGCATATTCGCCTTGTGCACCTGAATTTGGCTGCAGCGATACAGCGGCGAAACCAGTGCATTCGCACAGGTCTTTTTCAAGTTGTATGAACATGTCATGGTATCCTTTTGCTTGATCAACCGGTGCGAACGGATGCATGTTTGAAAAAGCAGGATTGGTAATGGGAATAAGTTCGGAAGCCGCGTTGAGTTTCATGGTGCACGAACCGAGCGGAATCATGCTATGGACCAATGAAAGGTCTTTATTTTCCAGTTTTTTCAAGTAGCGCATCATTTTCGATTCTGAATGGTACTTATTGAACACTGGATGGCTGAGAATATCGTCTTGACGCAGTAGGTTTTTTTCTAAGGTCGAAACAAGTTCTATTGATTCTGGTACTTTTTTACCAGACACATGTGCGAAAATTCCCAGGATGGTTTTCACATCGGACATTGCGTGCGGTTCTGCGAAAGAAATGGTTAATTCACTATCGTTTAAGTAATTGAAATTGACTTCTGCTTTCAATGCCAGGGTTTGTATCTCATGGGTATTTACATTGGTAATATGAATGGTATCGAAGAAAGCGCTGGAATCCACATGGATTCCCATTTTTCTTAATTCATTCCCGGTCGTTGAGGCCAATTGATGCACATGTTGCGCGATCTGTTTCAAACCACTTGGACCGTGGTATACTGCGTACATTCCTGCCATAACAGCGAGTAATGCTTGAGCTGTGCAAATATTCGAAGTGGCTTTGTCGCGTTTAATATGCTGTTCACGTGTTTGAAGGGCCATCCGCAAGGCTTGATGACCATCCGCATCCTTTGAAACACCTATAATGCGACCTGGAATATGACGCTTGTAGTCTTCTTTTACTGCAAAAAATGCCGCATGTGGACCGCCGTAACCCATTGGAACACCGAATCGTTGAGAGGAACCCAGTACACAATCTGCGCCCATAGATCCCGGAGATTTCAACAAAACCAGCGATAACAGGTCAGCAGCAACAGCCACCTGTATACCTTGAATTTTACATCGTTGAATGGTAGTTGTAAGGTCGGTGATATGGCCATTTTTATTGGGGTATTGAAGAATGGCCCCGAAAAATGTTCCTTCCATTTCGTATGAGGAAGAATCGCCAAATTCGACTTGAATACCCAAGTTGTTAGCGCGTCCCAAAATCACGTCTTTTGTCTGCGGCAAGCAATTTTCATCTACAAAAAAACGGTTTATCCCTTCTTTAGCCGCTTGCCGGGAACGGGAGTTCCAAAACATAATCATGGCTTCAGCTGCTGCAGTACTTTCGTCCAGTAGGGAGGCATTGGCAATTTCCATTCCTGTAAGGTCTATAACCATGGTCTGAAAATTCAGGAGTGCCTCCAAACGACCTTGAGAAATTTCCGCCTGATAAGGAGTATAGGCAGTGTACCATCCCGGGTTCTCGAGTACATTTCGCAGAATGACAGATGGTACGTTGGTAGGGTGATAGCCTAAACCGATGAATGAGTTAAAAACGTTATTTGAGTTGGCAATCGTTTGAATATGATCCAAGTACTCTTTTTCGCTCATCGCCTCATCGATGTTCAATTCCCGGTTGAGTCGAATGTGTGCGGGAATGGTTTTGTCCATGAGTTCTTGCAGGCTATTCAAGCCCGTTATTTTAAGCATCGCGGCTTTTTCAGAAGCATCAGGACCAATGTGTCGGGAAGAAAAAGGAGTCATATTATTGAGTTTGAAATGCGTTTACAAATATACAACACCTCAATGACCAAAGAGTTAATCTACCTACATAAAAAAGTGTGTATTTGAATTACAGCTGAACATGAGCTCAACAAAATTTAAGCAGTTGCCTCTCTTGGTTCTTGTTTTTTTCGCTGAAATCGTTGCAGTTGGCTTTGGCTTATTTCATAAACCAAGCTGAAGTCTTCTTTATTTTCTTTTACTTTCCCTTTAGGGTCTATTTCATAACTTATGAGGTCAACATCAAGGGTGGAAGAATGTTTGCATTTCTCACATTGGTGTATGTTAACCTTCAAATGCGTATCTCCGGAGTTTTCATATTTCTCAAGGTTAAGTAACTTATTGACATCGGATTCAATCATTGTTTTGACCTCCTCTGTTGATGTTACCTCTAACAGCAAATTGATTTCGGTGTCCTTAGCCCAGGTGTGGCATTTCTCGCAGAAGATTTTCTCATGCAGTGTAAACTTACCTCCTAAAATCCCTGCGATTAGAATGATGAAAGCTTCAAGGAACCAAATAGTCCAAAGTGCTCCTCCTGCCGTTGGTTCGTCGAGGATGGAGTAATAGCCTTTGACCGAAAGGGTATTTGCCCATTCAAGTACTTGGCCGGGATTTAACAACAAATCGAAAAGTTTAACAGGAATGTCGGAGTGGCGTAACATTGCATAAAGGAAAGTGCACCAACTCAAGTAAATGGTAAACAGGCCGAGAACCGTTCCGTTTATAATTGCACTCCGTACACTTCGGCATTTGGAAACATGCACCACCAGAAATAGGGTTGCCAGCATTCCAAGAAGTAAACCCACAAACACCAAGATACTTAGGTAAATGATAGGGTTGTAGACGCTCACGTATGCGTAAATAAAACAAATAACAAAAAGGAGTATCGGTCCCAGTAAGGGGCTAATAAGGATTATATTACCTGATTTACCTGATAATTTGTATTCTTTGTTCATGGTGTAGTAGTTTTTATTAATAACACTAAAATAGCAGTATTATCTAACAAATATATCATTTTATGAAACAAGTCAGGGGTATTTTTTACAACAAGTAGTATTCGATTTTTAAGTTACAATCGAACATCGGTTAATTTTAGAAAAAGATAAAACGGTTCAAAGGCTTTTACCTTCGTTTACCAAGTAAGGTAACATGGCCATTGATCTGGCGCACGTCTTGGTTTTGAAGTGCTTTGAACTGGATTTTCCAGGTGTAAACGCCATCTTGTGCCTTGTTATTTTCAGTTCCTTCCAAGTCAATGAATGTTCCAATATTCGGATAGAAACCATCCCAACCTTGCAGCGGATCGGTTGTCATAAAGACTTGTTCACCCCAGCGGTTGAAAATGCTGAACTCATAATCCGTCGTGAGGTCAATGCCGCTGGTGAGTACAGGTAAGAAGATATCGTTCGTTCCGTCGCCGTTTGGTGTAAAGGCATTCGGTACGTAGTAAATAATGTCTTCATAGACGGTAACTGTCATAAACGAACTATCATAACAACCTTCTACATTGTATGCATAGAGTGTCACAACGTAATCTTGTGGAATCTCGGCATACTCGTGCATAGGATTCGTTCCAAGGCTCGTTCCACCGTCTCCAAAATCCCATTCATAGGTGTAGGCATTGGAGCTCGTATTGATAAAGCTGAATATTGGGTCTGTCACCAATGCCGAATCCGGTACTGGGTAGAAGCTGGCATCTGGTTCAGGAATCAGGCATACCATGTCTTCTTGCGTTAAGGACATACTACAACCTGAGATATCCGTAACAGTAAGCGTCACATCGTAACATCCATCTACCGAATACTGATGGTCAATTGAACCGGATTGGTTACTGGTTTCACCGTCACCGAAGTTCCAGGTCAAGGTCGTATTAGGTGCGTTGATGGTATCGGTAAAGACCACGTCAAGGAAATTACATCCTACGGAGGCGCTCACTTCGAAACCAACTTGAGGTCCTTGAAGGACATTGACGATATTGCTGGCACTGTCCGTACAACCAGTAGCCAGATTTGTTGCCGTTAACCAAACCGTGTAACTTCCTAGTTGATTGTACACATGCGACGGGTTGATGTCAGAGGAAGTACCGCCGTCTCCGAAATCCCAGCTAAAGTCATTGATTCCTTGTGTATTGTTTTGGAACACGACCGCGGCGTTCATACATGCTGGATTGTTCAAGGTAGTAAATGCTACCGATGGCAACGGATTCACTGTTACTGACCAGATTTCAGGGCCGTTTGTGCACCCGTATTGAGTGGACGTCAAGTAAACTTCGTAATTCACCACTTGCGGTAAGTTCGTATTGTTTACAAGTTGGTCATTTATGACATTCGTGAACTGAATACCACCCAATGTTTCACCGGTAACATTTGGATTATCCACAGCCATCCAAGCAAAGGTTGACGGAATATCGGATGTTAAGCTGATTCCAACGGTTTCGTTCGAACAGATGGTTTGGTTGGCTGAAGTTACTTCCGGCGAAGGATTCACCACAATGTTGAAGTCAACCGGCGTACCAGCACACGTAACATTTGGGTTGATTGGATTGGTATACGTCGGTGTTACAATGACCACAGAGGATATCGGATTAATACCTGTGTTAGTCGCAGTGAATGCCAAGTTTCCTGTGCCATTAGCTGGTAATCCAATACCAGGGTTTGAATTAATCCAGTTGAACACCGTACCAACCACAGTGGTGGAGAAATTCATAGTGGCAGGGAAACCATCGCACAAGGTGAGATCCGCTGGATCTGCTACATCTGGATTTGGATTCACTACAATGGTGAATTGCTGTGCAACCCCGTTACAACCTAAACCGTTGTTTGAGAACGATGGGGTAACGGTTATGGTTGCACTGATTGGTGTGTTGGTAGCAATATTATTGGTTGCCACAAAGTTTGGAATCTGGCCTGTGCCATTGGCTGCTAACCCGATGTTCGGATTGCTGTTGGTCCAGGTGTAGTTGGTATTGTTCACGTTACTAAAGAAATCGTTCAAGTCAACGGTGCTTCCCTCACAGACTACGGTATCTTGTGGTGTAACAACTACAGGCACAGGGTTCACTGTAATGGTGAAGGTTTCTGTTGGCCCGGTACATGTTTTACCGCTGTTTGTAAACGATGGAACAATCGTTACGTTGGCTATTGTAACTGATGTGCCTGTATTCAACACAAATCCGGGCAGGGTGGAAAGCGGTGGAAGTATGGAATCATTTCCAGCCAAACCGATTGATGGTGCAGAGTTAAACCATTCAAAGGACGTATTGGCAACATTGGAAGTGAGGGCAATATCCGGAATAGTTTCACCGTCGCATGCAACGATATCGGATATTGGTGAAATGACTGGAACAGGGTTAACTGTGATCACGAATGTTTCTAGGTTACCGAAGCATGTATCTCCGGGGACATTCACAATGTATGGAGTAACCCCAATAGTGACTGAAACAGGTGCAATTCCGGGATTCAGCGCTTGGAATCCTGGGAAGGTTGCTCCGGTTCCTGATTGACTTGGTAATCCAATGGAAACAGTTTGGTTCAATACGGTCCACGTATACGACGTCGGAGTGGTTCCATTGACGGATGAGTTGAAATTAAATGGAAGTGCAATTTCCTGATGACAGTATGTCATTGTATCGGCAAGCCCTACAACGGTCGGCGTTGGGTTGACTGTGATGGTAAATGTTTCAACATTTCCTGCACATGAAAGGCCCGAAGGTAAGGTTATACTTGGTACCACAGTAACGGTGGCTGTACCTACACTTGATCCTGTTGTAACCAACTGAGAGAAGACTGGTCCACTTCCCGTTGCAGGGAGTCCAATGGCATTTGGTGTTGGAGCACTGCTCCAATTAAACACGGTACCAATCACCGTACTTCCAAATCCAATTACTAGGGTTTCGCCGCTGCATAGTGTCGTATCTTGAATTGGAGAAATGACAGGTTGAGGAACAACGGTTATAGTGAATGTTTCAGCATTCCCTTGACAGGTATCTGCGCCGTTAACAAAGAATGGAGTAACAATGATTGTTCCTGTTTGAATGCTTGTGGTGGTATTGGTGGCAATGAAATTAGGAGGTAAATTACCCGTTCCACTCGCTGGAAGACCTATATTGGCATTGTTTGACACCGATACGGACCATTCGTATTGTGTACCTGGGGCATTCGAGCTGAAAATGTAATCCAATGCTGTGCCTGAACATACGACAGTGTCATTTGGATCAACCATGTCAGGTACAGGGTTCACAGTGATGGTAAATGTTTCAGCAGTCCCAGTACAGGTTGGTCCGTTGGTATTCAGAATGGTGAAGCTTGGAACTACAGTTACTGTTGCTTGACCTGTAACGGTACTAGTGGTAACTTGTTGATTAAACGTGGAACCAGATCCACTTGACGGTAAGCCAATGGAGTTAGGGTTAGGCGCTGTTGCCCAATTAAAGGTTGTTCCTACGACTGATCCGGTAAAGTTTATGACCAGTGTTTCGCCGCTGCATAACGTATCGTCTGCTATGGAAACAATGTTTGGAATTGGAAGTACCGTAATGGTAAAGCTTTCAGGAATTCCAAAACAAGTATCACCTGCATTCACAAAGAATGGGGTTACTGTAATCGTTCCCGGTTGAACAATGGTGGTGGTATTTGTGGCCGTGTAAGGATTTGGCAGGTTGCCTGTGCCGCTTGCTGGAAGCCCAATATTGGCTGAATTTGATACCGTCCAAGAATACTGTGTTCCAGGAGCATCTGATGTAAATACGTAAACCAGTGGTGTACCCGAGCATACCGTGTCGTCAATAGGGTCTACCATGTCTGGAACAGGATTGACAGTAATAGTGAATGTATCAGGTATATCCGTCGTACATGTCAAACCATTGCTCGTAAAGCTTGGTGTAACTTCAAATTGAGCTACTGTTGGAATAGTTCCAGTGGTAACGTTTGCATTGATATTTCCAGATCCAGCGGAAGGAATATTTATCGATGGAGCAGAGTTCGTCCAATTAAATATTGTTCCGGTAGGCGTACCTGTTGCATCGCCGGTAAAGTTAATGGCCACATTGCTTCCCTCACAAACTACTAAGTTTGATTGATTGGCAACGGTAGGTGTAGGAACAACTGTAATTACAACGGTGTCATTGACAGCATTACATGTTAATCCGGAATTCGTGTAGCTGGCCGAGTAAACGATGGTGCCAGAAATAGTTGAAAGGGTTGGATTAGCTAGTGTAAATCCACTTATTGATGCTCCTGATCCATTTGCAGGGATGCCAATGTTGATATTGTTGTTCGTCCAAGAATAAACGATAGGTGGTACTGTAGGCGGTCCAGCTACGTTGATAGTTGTCATTATTGTTCCTTCACACCAGATTTGATCGGGTGCCGGAGTTAGAATTGGACGCGGATTTACGATTACAGTTACCGTGTTGGTATCGGAACAACCGTTTAAATTTGAAATAACGGTTATCAAGGAGCTTGCTTGGAACGTGCTAGTACTCGCTGTAAAGCTTGGGATATTGCCTGTTCCAGAGTTCGGATTCAGGCCAATAAGAGGATTGCTGCTGTTCCATTGGTAATTGATGCTACCACTTACTGGACTTGAGAAGTTGATTGCACCAACCTGATCTCCACTACAGAATACCAATGGTGAGGTGTTCGGGCTTACAGTAAATATAGGTGTAGGATTTACGGTTATTACGAAGGTTTGTGGAGCTCCTGTACAAGTCAATCCATTGCTTGTGAAACTAGGCGTTACTACAATCGTAGCGGTGACAGGTGCATTTGTCGGATTGACTGCCGTAAACACCGGAGGATTCCCCGTTCCAGCTGCTGCCAGCCCAATGCTTGGATTGCTATTGGTCCAAGTGTTGACCGTTCCAACCACGTTGTTGATGAAATCGGTTAAGTTGGTGCTTTGATTGTTACAAACTGAAAGATTTGGCTGCACAGTTACGGTCGGTGTAGGAACAATCGTGATGGTGAAGTTTTGAGGTGTTCCAGCACATTGCTTACCGTTTTGCGTGAAAACAGGCGTAATCACAATGTTATCCGTTTGTACATCTATTATTGGCGCAGGTGTGAATCCATTTAACACATTGCTTCCGTTCGCTGATGGAATTCCAATATTGGATGTGTTGGTAGTTGTCGGATTCACTTGCCAGTTGTAGCTTGTCCCAGGAATTGATCCAGTGAAATTAATGGAGGAAATAGGTGTTCCACTGCAGCTTAAAATATCCGTCGGATCGTTGACGGTTGGCGTTGGCAATACCGTAAGTGTAAAGGTTGTTGGGTTACCTGTACACGTATCTCCGTTCAGTATGACATTTGGCAATACCGTAATGACTGCAGTAATAGGCGCATTGGATGGACTTACGTTTGTTGCAGTAAACGGAGGTATGTTACCAGTTCCCGATGCAGGTAAACCAATTGCAGGGTTGCTATTTGTCCATGTGAAGGTAGTTCCTGATACGCTGCCAGTGAATGGGAAAGCACTGGTTGTTTCACCATTACAGTAGGTGAGCGGAATTCCAACAACCGGGTTAATGGTTGGTCCAGGATTCACGAAAATGGTGAAGTTATCGTTTGCTCCAGGACAGGTAACTGCTCCGACTGTAAAGGTCGGGATTACAGTGAAGTTCGATGAAATAATGCTGCCAGTTCCGTTAGTTGCTGTAAATGGAAGGATGAGGTTATTTCCGGAGGTGGTGGCTAATCCAATCGCTGTATTGGTATGCGACCAAGCATAGTTCGTTCCGGCAACTGGTCCGCTTAAGCTAATTGGTCCTGCCGTACTTCCTTGGCATACGGTTAAGTCTGCTTGTGGATCTATAGCTGGAGTTGGAATTACACTGATATCGAATAATTGTGTATTTCCTTGACAAGTAACGGCATTATTCGTGTAAGAAGCCGTTACAGCGAAGTTACCAGTATTTACGGCGTTTACTGCCAATCCAGTAAAGGTAGGGATGGAGGCACCGCTTCCATTTGCTCCAATTCCTATGGTATTGTTGCTATTCGTCCAGTTGAAGGACGTACCTGTTACGGTGCTCGTGAAGGCAATGGCCGTTGATAAGGTTCCTTCACAGAAACTTTGGTTAGCAACAGGCGACACAACCGGGATCGGATTTACGGTGATTTGGAAAGTAATTGGAACACCCGGACAAGAAGTTCCGCCGTTTGCAAAGGATGGCGTGACAGTTACGGTTCCTGTAATCGGTCCATTCGTGCTGTTCAATGCATTAAATGAAATGTTTCCTACTCCAGTTCCAAGTAAACCAATTGCCGGGTTCGTATTGGTCCAGTTGTAAACCATCCCTGGTGTATTGAGGTTAGACGAGAAGTTCACATTTACAGTTGAATTCGCACACACCGTTTGATTGGCGACAGCATTTACCGTAGGCGTTGGGTTCACAATAACCAGCACATCCATCGAATCGCCAAAGCACGATAAACCATTGTTGTTGAAGAAAGGTACAACACGTATTATAGCAGTATCTGGAACAAGGCCTGGATTGGTACCTAGGAAGTTGATGTCGTTAAAGCCTGCAGCAGGAATTCCTACGTTGGTGTTATTATTCACCCAATTGAACAGTGTACTTGGATTTGGTGATGTGAAGTCAACCACTTCCGTTTCACCATGACATAGCACAATCGGCGCGATTGGATTAACGGTTGGCTCTGGATTTACCTGAATGCTGAATTGGGTTAGGGTTCCAGTACACGTCAGTGTTCCCTGTTGTATGCTTGGCGTAATGGTTATAACTCCCGTATTAGGAGTGTTACCGGTACCAAGCCCGATAAATGATGGGATATTACCACTACCCGATGAACCAAGGCCTATGGTGTTGTTGCTGTTTGTCCAATTGAAGTTCGTTCCGACCACGTTTCCTGTGAGGGTAACAGCGTTCGTGTTTTGCTCATGGCAAACGATTTGATTGGCAACAGGATTAACATCTGGTGTCGGTAATATGGTGATTGTGTACAACTCATTAGGGCCTGTACAAGAGACACCGTTGTTTGTAAAGATTGGCGTGACCGAAATGGTTGTTTGTTGATTTACAAAACTGTTATTAACAGTTGTAAATGCTGGAACTGTGCTGCTTCCTGCGGCACCTAATCCAACAGACGGATCGCTATTGAACCAGTTGTACACCGTTCCGTTAACTGGCCCATCCAACGGAAGCGCAGGCGTAATGGTGGTATTACAGAAGGCCAGATCCGGCAATGGATAAACCGTTGGAATTGGATTCACGGTGATGTTAATCACATCTGTATTGCCGAGACATGTTACGTTGTTAAATGTAAATTCAGGTTGAACGGTAATGGTACTCGTCACAGGAGCGAAGGTGGTATTCTGCCCAACAATGCTTGGTATGCCCATTGAACCTGATGCTGGCATTCCTGTGGTCGTATTGTTATTCGTCCAGTTGTAAATGCTGCCAGGAACAAAGCCTGTTAGGTTGATAGGAGTCGTGTTTACACCATGGCAAACGGTTTGGTCAGGTGCGCTGTTTACTATTGGTGTTGGATTCACCGTAACCCAAATTGGGAAGACTGGGCTTGAACAGCCGTTGAATGTAGAAGTTCCGATGACGTGGTAAATGACTTCCTGAGGTGTATTGGTAATGTTCGTTAATACGTCCGTGATCGTTGGTGAACTTACTACAGAAATGCTTTCACCAGTTACATTAATGTTTAGATCAGCATACCAATTAAAAGTAACGTTAGTGTTTGCGATAAGGTCTAGGTCAACGGATTCTCCACTACAGATAGTTAAAGAATCGGTATTCAATAAAGCAAGTGGAGGGCGTACCGTAACGGCGATGGTTTGTGCAGCGCCAACGCAATTTCCTTGAATGGAGGTTGGTGTAACGCTGTAGATAACAATTTGGTTAGTAGTTGTGTTATTTACGAGGATGTCATCAATTACGCCGCCGGTATTTGTTGTAATGGATTCGCCAGTTACGTTCGGGTTGTCAATCGTGGTGAACCAACTGTAGTTGGATGGAACATTGGCTCCAAGAATCGCATTTACAGGAGCGCCGCTACAAATTTCAACGGTTGGAGGAATGTTGAGTATTACATCCGGGATTACGGTTACAATGAACGATGAATCAGGCCCAACACAACCAGTTAGGTCCGCAATTGGGGTGATGACATATTGAACATCCTGAGGAACGGTTGATGTATTTTCAAGTGTATTTGAGATGACGAACGATGTTTGATTCAAGAAGGTTTCACCATTTACGTTGTTGTTTGGAATCGCTACCCAGATAAACGAAGCAGGAATATCGCTGTCAAGGGAAACACTAAACGAATTCTCGTTACAAATCACCACATCATCAATTGGATCTACGTGCGGAAGCGGATTCACCGTTATACTAACATTCTGCGTGAGTCCATTACATCCGTTAGCTGTTGGCGTTACTTGGTAATTGACTATTTCAGGGTTAAACGTTGTATTGAATAGGACATCGCCAATCACACCGCTCGATTGAGGAATGGTTGTTTCACCTGAGACATCAGGGTTGTCGATGGCAAACCAACTGAAGGTGGTAGCAGCAACATTCGCTGTAAGTGGTAAATTGACGTTGTCACTGCTACAAATCGCATCAGAGTTGAGGCTCGTCATGAATGGAATCGGTTTTACCGTAACATTCACTGTTTGTGGCGTACCCAAACAACCGAAAGCAGATGGAGTAACCGTGTAGGTCACCAGTTCATTTACGTTACCAGGATTGGTTAAAATATCGGTTATGGTTGTTGTGTTTTCAGCGAATAAGCTTTCACCCGTTACATTTGGATTGTCGGTATTGGCCACCCAAACAAAGGTTGAACCTGCTACATCTGCTGTGAGACTCAATCCAACAGGTAAATTGCTACAGATTGAAACAATTCCTGAGCTCGTCATAACCGGTCGTGGTTTCAAGGTAACCGTAATTACTTGCGCAGGACCTTGACAACCACCAAATGTTGGAGTAACTGTGTACACAATGGTTTGATCGATTGACGACACGTTTGTAAGAATATCTCCAATGAAATCAGTGGGTTGAAGAGCGGTTGTTTCTCCGTTTACACTGCCATTGGCTGTAGCAAACCATGTAAAGGTCGTACCAGTGATATTGGATGTCAACGGTAGGTTTACATTATCACCACTACAAATATTGAGTGTTGTATTGTTCGTTACAACTGGATTTGGCCTTACCGTTATGGAGACCGTTTGTGTCGGTCCATCGCAACCAAAGGCATTCGGTGTAACGTTGTAAACGACAACCTGATCCTGAAGCGTGCTATTGGTAAGTAAATCAGTTATACTAGGTGTGGTTTGGTTACTTGTGCTCTCACCACTAACGTTTGGATTATCCGTTGCTACCCAAGTAAAGGATGCGCCGAGTACATCTGCTGTAAGATTGAGACCAACGCTTTCCAAACTACAAATGACATCCGAATTTGTGCTTGTCATAACCGGTCTTGGTTTTACGATGACCGCAAGGTTAAACGGATTTCCAGAACATCCATTCAAGGTAGGCACTATGGTGTAATTAACCGTTTGATTGACGGTTGAGGTATTCGTTAAAACGTCATTTATTGTGGCCGTTGTTTGAAGAATGATGCTCTCTCCATTCACACTGTTGTTAGCTGCGGCAACCCAGGTAAAGCTTGTACCTGCAATATCGGACGTTAGTGCCAAATTAATGTCCGTTCCACTACAGATAATAAGGGTATCTGTAATTGTCATGCTTGGATTAGGTCGAACGAGTACATTCACCGTTTGAGGTGTTCCTGCACAGCCATTGAATGTTGGAATTACGGTGTAAGTTACCGTTTGGTCTTGTAGTGTATTGTTTACAAGAACATCGGAAATATTGTTTGAATTTTGAACGTTGGTGCTTTCTCCCGTAACATTTGTGTTATTAACAGCCTGCCATGTGAAAGTGGTATTGGCAATGTTGGCAATTAAGTTGTGATTAACCGTTTCCCCACTGCAAATCGTGTCGGCAATTGCACTGACCATAGTCGGGTTTGGTCTAACAGTAACAGAAACTAATTGTGTTGTTCCGGCACAGTTGTTCGCTGTTGGTGTTACCGTGTAAGTGACAACCTGATTAATCAACAGGTTATTAACGAGTACATCGGTTATTGAATCATTTATTACCGCGACGATGCTTTCTCCGGTTACATCAGGTTGATCTGCAGCCACCCATGAGAATGTCGTGTTAAGTACGTCTGCGGTTAACGCCAAATTCACGGCATTATCGCTACACAAACTCAATGCGTTCGCACTAGTCATATCAGAGGTTGGATTCACCGTAGCAGTTACAATGAATGGCTGACCTGGACAGTTGTTAAATGTTGGTGTAACCGTGTAGATGACCTGTTGGATTGTATTCGAGGTATTGGTCAATACATCGCTAATCGTTGCAGAACTTACTTGCCCAATGCTCTCGTTGTTTACGTTCGGATTATCCGTAGCAACCCAACTGAAGGTAGTTCCAGCAATATTCGAACTTAATGGTAGATTGACATTTTGAACATTACAAATGGTGGTGGCAGATGCACTTGTAACCGTTGGGAGTGGCCGCACCGTAATATTCACCGTTTGACTCTGACCACCACAACCTGTAGCAAGTGGAGTAACGGTGTAGGTAACTACCTGATCAACTAAACTGGTGTTTACCAATGGGTCGTTGATGGTAGATGTTGTTTGATTGGTGAGGCTTTCTCCGTTTACGAATACATTATCGCTTGCAACCCAAGTAAATCCGGTTCCGGCAACGTTTGATGTCAAGGCAAAGTTAAGTGGACTGTCACTGCATATTACCGCATCAGATGCACTGGTCATGACTGGTCGAGGTTTAACCGTTACAATCATTGCAAGCGGTGTTCCTGAACAACCATTTAAGGATGGGGTAATAGTATAAATGACCGTTTGATTGGTAACCTCGCTATGTGAAAGAACGTCAGTGATAATTGCCGTGTTTTGAGTGGTAACACTTTCGCCATTTACATTCGAATTAGATGCTGCAATCCATGTAAACGTGGTTCCTGCAATGTTGGAGGTCAACGGCGTATTTACATTGTCGTTGCTACAAATTTCTACCGTGCTATTGTTGGTAATCAACGGTTTTGGTCTAACTAGAACGGCAACAGTCTGTGGTGTTCCATCGCATCCATTGAAGCTTGGTGTAACGGTGTATGTTACTGTTTGATCCACTAACGTATTGTTAACCAGTAAATCAGAAAGGTTATTTGAATTTATAGGAAGGGTACTTTCACCATCGACGTTAGCATTAGCCGCAGCAGACCAGGTGAAGGTCGTTCCGAGAATGTTAGACGTAAATGCAACGTTTACAGTTTCTCCGCTACAAATGGTATCTGCAGCGGCACTTGTCATTGCTGGATTCGGTTTAACGGTAACCGTAACCAATTGATTTGGTCCCGCACAAAGGTTGGCGGTTGGTGTTACAGTGTACACCACATCCTGATTAATCAATGACGTATTTACCAAAACATCAGGAATCGTATTAGTGTTCGTGGTAGCTGTTGTTTCCCCAGTTGTATTTGGGTTGTCAGCAGCTGACCAAGCGAAAGTAGTTCCTGTCACATCTGCGGTTAGATTGAGGTTAACGGCATTGTTGCTACAGAAAGTTAAGTTACCTGCACTGGTCATGTCTGGCGTCGGATTCACCGTAACAGTTACAGTGAATGTGTCTCCAGGACATCCGTTATTACTTGGAATTACCGAATACACAACGGTTTGAATGTCGTTGGTGGAATTGGTTAATACATCAGAAATAGTCGATGATGACACCGGTACCGTGCTTTCGGTTGATACATTGTTATTTGCAGTTGCGAACCAAGTGAAGGTGGTACCTGAAATATTGGCTGTCAAAGGTAAATTAACGTTTAATCCACTGCAAATAGTGGTCGTTGCTGGACTCGTGACACTTGGTAACGGATTGATCGTAATATTGACTGTTTGAGCCTGACCACCACATCCCGTAGCTGTTGGAGTCACGGTGTAAGTAACCGTTTGATTCACGAGCGTATTGTTTACCAATGGGTCATTGATATTGTTGGTGCTTTGGTTGGTTAAACTCTCCCCTGATACATTAGGATTATCGATCGCAACCCATGTAAATCCTGTTCCGCTTACATTTGAAGTTAAAGGAAGCGAAAGTGGGTTACCGCTACAGATACTTTGAGCTACAGGACTTGTAATGACTGGGACCGGCTGTATAGTTACTGTGTAAGAAAGTGGCGTGCCGCTACACCCGTTTAATTGAGGAGTGATGGTGTAAATGACGGTTTGATTCGTTGTTTGAATGTGTGAAAGTACATCATCAATAGTACCTGTGAACTGCGGGGCTGTTGTTTCCCCGTTCACGTTTCCATTGGCCGTAGCGAACCAAGTGAAGGTTGTACCAGTGATATTGGATGTAAGAGTGGTATTCACATTTTCATTGCTACATATGGCAAGCGTATTCGAATTGGTCATGGTCGGTCTTGGCCTGACAAGAATAGTAACTATTTGAGGCAACCCGTCACATCCATTGAAGCTAGGGGTAACGGTGTAGGTAACAAATTGATCAACCAAGGTGGTATTAATCAATGCATCATTGATGATTGCCGTGTTTTGTGTAATTAAGTTTTCGCCACTAACGGAGAGATTATCACTTGCCACCCATGTGAATGTAGTCCCGACAATTGTAGCATTTAGATTGAAGCCTACAAATTCACCAGAACAAATGGTATCGCCAATTGCGCTGGTCATTGATGGAACAGGATTGATGGTTACGTTGATGGTTTGAGCTGGTCCTTCGCAATTATTGGCAGTAGGAGTAACGGTGTATTGAACGGCTTGTACTAGAATGGAATTATTAAACAATACATCCAAGATACTATCATTCGGTTGTGGGCTCGTACTTTCACCGGTCACATCTGTATTGTCTGTTGAAAACCAAGAAAAAGTGGTTCCTACTACATCAGCTGTGAGCGCAAGGTTTACCGGGTTTGAACTGCACAGGCTTAAGGAAGGTGTGCTGGTCATGTCAGGAGTAGGGTTTACGGTTACCGTAACTGTAAATGCATCACCAGGACATCCGTTGAAACTTGGAACAACAGAGTAAACAACATTTTGAGCAATATTGGTTGTATTGATAAGGTTATCCGTAATTAAAGGAGTATTAACTGGTCCGGTACTTTCATTATCAACACTTGAATTGGATGTTGCTGACCACGTAAATGTGGTGCCCGGGATATTGGCAGTGAGAGGAAGATTTACCTCCGTTTCGCTACATATGGTTGCCGTGGATGCGTTAGTTACCGATGGCAATGGTTTAACGGTTACGCTAACAGTTTGTGCCTGACCGCCACATCCCGTAGCAAGAGGCGTAACTGTGTAAGTAACCGTTTGATCAACCAAACTGTTGTTTACCAATGGGTCATTGATGTTAGTTGTATTTTGAACAAGTAAGCTTTCTCCTGAAACATTCGGATTATCTTGGGCAATCCAAGTAAACCCTGTTCCTGCTACGTTTGAAACAAGTGGCACTGACAATGGGTTTTCACTACAAATAGTTTGTGTGAGTGGACTCGTTATAACAGGACGTGGTTTGACCGTCACTTCTAACGTTAAAGGAACGCCGCTACATCCGTTTAAAGAAGGGGTAATGGTATAAAGGACGGTTTGATTTGTTGTTTCTGTGTGGGATAGAACGTCATTGATAAGCGTCGTATTCGTTGCTGCCAATGAACTCTCACCATTGACATTTGGGTTGTCGGTAGCGATCCAGCTGAAGGTAGTTCCAGCAATATTGGCTGTTAATGTGAGGTTTACGTTGTCATCGCTGCAAATTTGAAGTGTGTTGCCGTTGGTGATAACAGGCACAGGTTTAACCGTCACGGTTAGGTTTTGTTGTGTACCACTACAGCCATTGAACGTGGGTACAATGGAATAAATGACGGTTTGATCAATCAGAGTTGTATCGATTAAGTTGTCGCCAATGTTATTGGTAATTTGAGGAGTTAAACTTTCACCCAGTACATTTGGATTGGATGCTGCTGACCAAGAGAAAGTTGTTCCAACTATATCTGCGGTAAGGTTAAAGTTCAACGGATTGTTGCTGCACAGCGAAGTGGTACTTGCACTTGTCATACTTGGGTTCGGTTTCACCGTCACCACAACGTTTTGAACAGGTCCATTGCAACCATTTGCCGCTGGCGTAACGGTGTAATTCACTTGCTGATTGACAAGCGAATTATTCGTTAACACTTCGCTGATAACATTGCTTGTTTGATTGGAAGTACTCTCACCTGTGACTTGTGGATTATCTGTTGCTACCCAAGTGAAGCTTGTACCTGAAACCGATCCAGTTAAATTAAGGCCTACCGGCTGCCCGCTACAAATAACAACCGTATTCGTACTCGTCATATTGGTAGTTGGTTTGACGGTTACATACAAGGTATCAACAGGTCCGTTACAACCATTAAAACTTGGTGTAATGATGTACCTCACCACTTGATTTATGTTCGTAGTATTTACAAGTGTATCTGTCACAGTTGATCCATTTTGAACAAGGGTAGATTCACCGTTAACACTTCCGTTGCTCAATGCTACCCACGTAAACGTACTTCCGGATATGTTGGCCGAAAGTCCAAAAGGTGAGGTCGATCCACTGCATATTTCAAGGGTGTTCGGACTCGAAACTTGTGGCCGTGGCCCAACAGTTACAGTTAAAATCGTATCTGGTCCTTCGCAGCCATTTGCGTTAGGAGTAATGGTATATGTAACGGTTTGGTTAAGTAAGGTTGCGTTCGTTAAAACGTCATTTACTGTATTTGAAGTTTGAATTGACAAGCTTTCTCCTGAAACATTAGGATTGTCTGCATTTGCAACCCATTGGAAAGTGCTTCCTATCACATCTGCCGTTAACGGTAAGTTCAATGGATCATTGCTACATGTAAAAAGGGTGTTAGCGCTGGTAATGTTTGTAATTGGATTAACGAGGATTGCCACCGTTTGTACTTGTCCTGAACATCCGTTGAAGGTTGGAGTTACCTGATAATTGACCGTCTCAAAAGTATTGGAAGTACTTATGAGAATATCGGAAATAGTTGGAGTATTCTGATTAGCGAGGCTTTCACCAGCGATTGATGTGTTATTTACTGGAGCCAACCAAGTAAACGTCGAACCAACAATATTGCTTGTGAGTCCGAGATTGACCCCTACACCACTACAAATTGTCGCATTGTTTGCGCTCGTCATAGACGGACGAGGTTTAACGGTTATTTCAAATTGAGTGGTATCACCAACACAAGAGTTAAGGATAGGTACAACTGAAACCAGAACCTCTTGATTCACAAGGGTGTTATTCGTAAGTAAAGGATTTGTAACAATAACGCCAGAATTTTGATTTAGCGTTAAATCCTCACCGATAATATTGGGGTTATCCGACATTACCCAGTTAAATTGAGTACCTGCGATATCTGATGTAAGATTAATAATCAAGTTTTCATTAGAGCAAATTTCTGCAACTGGAGCATTGGTAACGCTTGGTAGCGGATTTATTGTCACAGTAAGTGTTTGAACAGGACCCGGACAAGTACTTCCTTGAGGAGTGATGAGGTAACTAACCGTTTGTGGCGATAAGGTAAGGTTATTGAGCGTGTCCGAAATGATTCCACTGGTTTGCGTCACTAAACTTTCTCCCAAAACACTTGTATTGTTTTGAGCCACCCATGAGAATGTTGTTCCAGCAACATCGGCGGTAAGCTGAAGGTTAACAGGATTGTCACTACAAATAGTCATTGTATTGGGACTAATTACGTCTGGTGTAGGCTTCACAAGAACATACAAAGTGAATTGTGGTCCGGGGCAATTGTTGTATGAAGGAGTTATAAGATATTGAACGGTTTGAAGAACGTTCGTATTGTTAATAAGGGTGTCTATAATCACTGCTGAGTTTTGAGTAGCAAGTGTTTCCCCTGTTACACTCGGATTCTGAACGGCAAACCACGTAAATACCGAACCTGAAGTTACAGAGGCAAAAAGGGAATCAGATAAGTTGGCACCACTACAAATTTCAATGGTATCGCCGATGGTTACAACGGGAAGAGGTGTAACGGTAACCGCTAAATTCATTGTACTTCCCGAACAACCGAAAGCGATTGGGGTAATGGAATAAATGACTTGTTGATCCGTATTGGAGTTATTCACCAGTAAGTCGTTGATGGTATTACTCGTTTGCACAGTCGGAAAGCTTTCCCCTGTTACATTAGCATTATTGCTTGTAGCAACCCATGTGAATGTCGTTCCTGCCACATTAGCGCTAATCACCTGATTGACATTCGTACCACTACAAATGGTAAGAGCTGCTGGCACAGATGCATTGAGTACTGGGGTTGGTTTGACTGTAACTTCTAACGTAAACGTATTTCCTGTACATCCATTCAAACTCGGAGTTATCGTATAAACAACGGTTTGGTTGGTATTGGTGGTGTTCACTAGAACATCCGAAATGGATGAACTCGATTGAGCAGTGGTTGTCTCACCGGTAACCAAAGCATTATCTAACGCTTGCCATGTAAATGCAACGCCTGTCAATTGACTTGTAATCGTGTAAATTGAACTTGCTGAACTACAGATAGCAATGGAATCTACACTCGTAATTACCGGTTTCGGTTTAACCGTTATGGTCACCGTTTGTGCTGGTCCCGGACATCCGTTAAATGTAGGTATAACGGTGTAAACCACATTTTGAGGGGCGGTGCTCGTATCCGTTAATGTATTCGTTAAAGTGGAAGTTGTTTGAACGGTTGTGCTTTCTCCTAATACATTCGGGTTATCAATGGCCTGCCATGTGAAGGTTGTGCCAGTGGTGATGGAGGAAGTAAGTGGGATTGATACTTGATCTTCACTGCAAATGGTGTCAACAGCCGCACTTGTAACCGTTGGCAAAGGTGTAACAGTAACGGCCAAACTTTGTGCCGGACCAGCACAACCATTGGCACTTGCGGTAACTGTGTAGGTAATGTTCTCGATGGATAAAGTTGTGTTTACGAGTAAATCAGTAATGGTTGGAGTGGTTTGAGTTGTTGTAATTTCTCCAGTAACCGAAGCATTATTGCTTGCAATCCAATTGAATGTTGCGCCACTCACGTTACTTGTTAAACCTAATCCTACCGTATTATTGCTACAGACGTTCAAGCTACTGGAACTCGTAACCAATGGAGTAGGGAATAGTGTTACTGTTAAGTTCTGCGGCGTTCCCGAACAACCATTGAATTGAGGGGTAACGCTGTAAACTACAGTTTGGGTGATCGATGTGTTGTTTGATAAACTGTCAGTAATCACACTTCCTGTTTGGGCCGTAGTACTTTCGCCCGCAACACTTGCATTGTTTTGAGCTACCCATGTGAATGTTGATCCAACTATGTTGGAGGTAAGTGGGAAATTGAGTAAGTTGTTGCTGCACAGATTGGTTGTAGCTGCACTTGTCACGCTAGGATTGGGTTTCACGGTTACTGTAACCGTTTGGGATTGACCTGAACATCCGTTGCTGATTGTGGCTATCGAGTAACTAACATTTTGATCTACTAACGTTGTGTTGGTAAGTACGTCATTGATGGTGTCTCCACTTTGAGCGGTAGTACTTTCTCCTGTAACATTAGGATTGTCTGCAATAAGCGTCCAGGTGAAATTCGTATTGGCCACATTTGAAGTAAGTAGGTGGTTGACATTCTGTCCGCTACAAATGCTGACGTTATTCACACTCGTAATGAGTGGGGTTGGTTTGATTGTTACTATGACTTGCTGGGAGATTCCCAAACATCCGTTTAAAGAAGGCGTTACAGCGTACGTTACTTGCTGATTAATATTGGAGGTATTAATCAGCACATCGTTTAGCGTACTTCCGTTCGTGTTTCCAGTATTTTCGCCTGTCACACTTGTATTGTCAGCAGCTGACCATGTGAACGTGGATCCAGTTAAATTACTTGTTAGTGCCAGACCTACCGGTTGTCCACTACAAATCAGCGCGTTGTTAGGACTAGTCATCACAGGGTTCGGATTAACTGTCGCTGTGAGTGTTTGAGTAGCACCGACACAACCATCAGCTGTTGGGGTAATGGTGTAATTAACTGGTGGTTGAACAGAAGTTGCTGATAAAACATCGTTAATGGTGGCTGTCGCTTGCAGATTGGTTTGTTCTCCATTTACATTGTTGTTAGCTGTTGCTGACCAAGTAAATGTAGTTCCTGCCACGTTTGATGTTAATGCGAAGTTTAACGATTGACCTGAACATATCGAAGCAACGTTGCTGCTGGTCATAACCGGTGTTGGTTTCACCGTAACAGTTACTGTGAAAGGATTTCCATTACAGCCCGAGCCAATTGGAGTGACCGTGTAAAGTACGTCTTGGTTGACATTAGTCGCGTTGACCAATGCGTCATTGATGGTGGCTGAATTTTGAAGCGTAGTGTTTTCTCCGGTCACATTCGGATTATCAGCTGCCACCCACGTGAAATTCGTTCCGGCAACATTGGCGGTTAAACCAAGGTTTACGTTCGCTCCGCTGCAAATAGTCAAAGCGTTGGTGTTGGTAACCGTTGGGATTGGGTTAACAGTAACGGTTAATGTTTGAGTATTGCCGGTGCACCCATTGAAGGAAGGAGTGATGTTATACAAAACCGTTTGAACATTGGTGGTATTGTTCACCAAATCGTCTATGATGATGGACGTAATTTGTGACAGAAGCGTTTCCTCCGATACATTCGCATTATCAATTCCAATCCAACTGAAGGTTGACCCTGATATATCTGCCGTAAGGTTAAAACTCAAAGCCGCGTCACTGCAGGTAGCTAGCACCGAAGGACTAGTCATAACTGGTTTTGGTTTTACCGTTACAGTTACCACTTGGTTAGCCGAAGTACAGCCATTTGCTGTTCCGGTAACGTTGTAAGTCACAATCTGATCGATAATGGAGTTGTTCACCAACGAATCGTTTATGGTACTACCGTTTTGAGTGACTAAACTTTCTCCAGAAATACTTGCATTATTGGCATTTGCAATCCACCCAAAGGTGGTGCCACTTACGCTGGATGTCAATGGAAGTGCAACAGATTGACCGCTGCAAATCGTCACATTGTTGGTATTGCTTATTAATGGGTTTGGTTGAACTACTACGCTAAGTGTTTGAGGTGTGCCAGTACATCCATTTAAAGATGGTGTTACGGTGTATGTAACTGTTTGTGTGGTATTGGAGTTGTTTACCAAAACATTATTAACAAGGTTTCCAGTTTGTACATTGGTGCTGTCACCAGAAACGTTTACGTTGTTAGTAGCGACCCATGTAAAGCTTGTTCCAGCAATGTTCGAAGTAAGGGTAAGGTTTACCGAGTTATTGTTACAAATATTAACATTGTTGGTGCTGGTTACTAACGGAGCAGGTTTCACTGTAACCGTTACATTCTGAGTAGCACCTTGGCAACCATTCAAACTCGGAGTTACATTGTAACTTACAGTTTGATCATTATTTGTGGTTTGCGTGAGTACATCGGTGATGGTCGAGGCAACCACTGGTGCCGTGCTTTCACCACCGACATTCGTATTCGATATAGCTGTCCATGTAAAAGTTGTATTGATGCTATTAGACGTTAGGGAAAGTCCAACCGGAGAACCTGTACAAATGGTAGCCAAGTTGGTACTTGTCATGGAAGGAATCGGGTTAACTGTTACCGTAATAGTTTGAGTACCACCTGTACATCCATTTGCAGTTGGTGTTACGCTATAGATAACCGTTTGTGGTGTAAGGACGTTGTTGGTTAGGGTATTATTAATGGTTGATCCAGTTTGAGGGGCTAAGCTTTCTCCTGTTACATTTGGATTATCTGTCGCCAGCCATGTGAAAGTTGTACCAGCTACGTTGGATGTTAAACCGAAATTCAAAGGAAGTCCTGCACAAACACTCGTTGCATTCGGATTGGTCATGAGCGGAGCAGGTTTAATGGTTACCGCTACCGTTTGCAAAGGACCAGCACAACCATTAAAGAGTGGCGTCACCTGATAGGTAAGCACTTGATTGATGACACTTGTATTAACTAACGTATCGTTTAAGGTGGGAGCGGTATTCGGTGAGGTACTTTCACCGGTAACGTTTGGATTGTTTGTGGCAAACCATGAATAGCTTGTTCCGTTTATGGTCGAAATAAATTCCAATGATGGAGATTGCCCACTGCATATTGTAACGGCGTTGGTTGTGATGATAGTTGGTGTTGGTTTTACAAAAACATGCAAAAGTTGGTTGGTTCCAACGCAGTTAAGTGCACTTGGTGTAATGGTGTATACGACTTCCTGTATTCCTAACGTTGAATTAACAAGTGGGTCATTAATGACATTGGCAGTTGATGCTGTGGTGGTTTCGCCAGTAATGGTTGGATTGTCACTGGCTACCCAACTGAAATTAGTACCTACCACACTTGCAGTTAATTGAAGGTTAACGGTCTGACCGCTACAAATGGTGATGGTATCTTCGCTGGTTACAATAGGCCTAGGGTTAACCAGTAAACTCAAGGCTTGGGAAGGTCCTGTACAACCATTGTAGGTTGGTGTAACCTGATAAGTAACGGTTTGAGGAACCAAAGAAGTGTTTAATAATACATTGTTGACGAGGCCGCTGTTTTCGGTGGTAAGGCTTTCACCAGTAATATTAGGATTGTCATTCGCAATCCAAACAAAGGTTGTTTGAGGTATATCTATGCTGGAATTCAACGGGAAATTTGTGTTATCACCGCTACAGATGGCATGGGTGTTGGCACTCGTTACGAGTGGAGTTGGTTTTACGGTAACAGCAATTACTGAATCAGCCCCTTCGCAACCGTTGAATGTTGGGGTAACCGTGTAAAGTACAGTTTGATCATTGGTGGTTGATTGAACAAGTAAATCATTAATAGCAGAGGTAAATTGCGGCAGAGTGGTTTCGACGGATACACTGTCGTTGTTAGTTGCTGACCATTCGAAAGTAGACCCCAAGATAGAAGAGGTAAGGCTTAACCCCACATTGCTTCCACTACATAAAATAAGTTGGTTGGCATTGGTAATGAAAGGTGTTGGTTTGACTGTTATTGCTATGGATTGGTTATTTCCGATACACCCTGCAGCGCTAGGCGTAATGGTGTAATTAACTGTTTGATTAATTATGGTGTTATTAATCAGTACATCTGAAATGGTTGCAGTTGTTTGTAATGTCAAACTTTCGCCGTTTACGTTAGCATTATTCAATGCTGACCAAGTGAAGGTACTGCCATTTACATTGGACGTTAAGGCAACATTTAGAATTTCACCACTACAAACCGTTACATTGGAATTGGTAATTACAGGAGTTGGCAATACGGTAACACTCAATAATTCACTGGTCCCCCCAGCACATCCGTTAAATGTCGGTGTAACCGTGTACGTTACAATTTGATTGTTTGTGGTGGTATTGGTTAATGCTTCCGAAATCGAACCCGTGTTCTGAACAGCCGTACTTTCACCTGTTACGTTGCTATTATCGGTAGCATTCCAAAGGAAAGTACTGCCATTGATATTGCTAATAAAATTAAAAGTTAAGGTTTCTCCACTACAAATACTATCAGTGGATGAGCTAACCATGTCTGGCCTTGGTTTTACCGTGACCTGCACAGTTTGGGCTGTGCCACTACAATTGTTTAAAGAAGGTGTCACCGTGTAAGTCACCACTTGATCTGTAGTAGAATTATTAGTGAGATTGTCTGAAATGATTGCAGATGATTGTGGTGGGTTGGTAAAACTCTCTCCACTTACATTAGGATTATCTACCGAAGCAATCCAACTAAAGGTGGTACCCGAAACATTGGAGGTTAATCCAAGGTTAACTGGTAAATTACTGCAAATGGAAGCAGTTGGGGCACTCGTTATGACAGGTATCGGCTTGACAATAACAGTTAGGGTCTGCTGAGGACCTGAACAACCATTAAACGAAGGTGTTACCATGTAAATTACCGACTGATTACTGGTAGAAGTATTGTTCAATACATTATTTACCAAGTTCGTATTATGCAATACCGTGCTTTCACCCGTTACATTGTTGTTCTCTGTGGCAATCCATGTAAAGTTGGTTCCCGGATTTATATTGGAAGTAAGTAGGTGATTTACATTTGTGCCACTGCATATTTCAATTGTATCTTGACTCGTAACAAAAGGAGCTGGATTAACAGTTATTGATAAATTTTGTGCTGTTCCTGTACATGTAAGACCTTGGTTGGTAAAAGAAGGGGTTACAACAATATTGCCGGTTATGGAATTGAGTGTTGTGTTTACCCCATTAAAGCTAGCAATATTATTGCCAGATCCGGAAGGTGAAAGTCCGATGGAAGGTTGACTGTTTGTCCAGCTCACAACCGTTCCGCTTAATGGTGAAGGTGTGAAATTAATGGCTGCAGTTGATTGACCATTACATAGTGTTTGATTTCCTGGAACTACCACCGACGGAACTGGGTTAACGGTCACCGTAACAAGATCGGTATTCGTACAACCTGTTGTATTATCTGTTCCTAACACGGAGTAGGTGGTTGTAGCCGTAGGGATAAAACTAACACCATTGACAACAGCATTATCCCATAAATAAGAACTCGCACCCGTTGCTGTCAAAGTAACAGATTCTCCTGCACATACAACTAGATCATTTCCTGCAAATACATTAGGCAATAATGCATCTACTGTAACCAAGACATTGTCTGTGGCATTACATCCCGACGAAGGATCAGTCACCGTAAGAGTATAGGTTGTTGTCTGTGTTGGATTGGCAGTAGGATTGGAATCAGTGGAAGAACTTAGTCCTGTGCCAGGAGACCATGAATAGTTTAATCCTGCTTGAGAAGCCATACCGATCACTTGACCACCAATGTTTTGGGTACATGTTATTGTAAATGGATTACCAGCTTCAGCAACTGGAATAGTGCTATTCACTGTAACTGTAACTTCGTCAGTAGCATTACAACCACTGGAAATATCGGTAGCTGTGAGGACATAAGTTGTGGTCACGGAAGGATTAGCAAGTGGGTTGGCAATGTTGCTAACACTAAGACCAGTAGAAGGTGACCAAGAATAATTTACACCTGTAACAGGTGTCATTCCAATAAACAAACCGTTTTGATTGTTTGTACACGTTTTTGTGAAATCATTTCCTGCATTCACTGTAGGTACTACCTGATCTACCGTAACAATTACTTCATCCAAGGAAGTACAGCCATTAACAGGATCTAATGCTGTTAATACGTAGGTGGTGGTGGCATTTGGGTTAGCAGTCGGATTCGAACTATTTGGATTGGATAATCCAGCTGGTGGCAACCATGAATATTCGATCCCTGATACTGGATCCATTCCAATCAACGCACCCGATGAATTCTGTGCACACGTAATTGAAAAATCATTTCCTGCTTGAGCAACAGGAGCCGTGGTGTTAACAAAAACCGTAACCTGATCGGTTGCTATACAGCCACTTGATATTTGTGTTGCGGTTAGTGTATACGTTGTTGTAACGTTAGGATCTGCACCCGGGCTTGAAATGTTTGAATTACTAAGTCCCGTAGCAGGGGACCAACTATAATTAACTCCTAGAACAGACGAAGAGCCTATGGTTGATCCGGTAACATTAGAAACGCAGGTTTTGGTGAAATCATTGCCAGCATTCGCAACAGGCAGCGCAAAGTCTACGCTGACAACAACTTGATCAGTAGAAATACAACCGTTAATGTTGTTTGTTGTTGTCACCGTGTATGTAGTGGTCGAATTGGGATTCGCTGTTGGGCTGGCAACGTTTATCGCGCTCAATCCGGTAGCTGGTGACCAAGAATAAGTTGTGTTAGGAGAAGTTGTTGTTCCAATCGCTCCTCCTGTTTGATTGGTTGCACACGAAATCAATAAATCCCCACCTGCATTTGCCGTTGGAGGAGCAATATCAACCGAAACAACGATTTGATCGGTTGCCGTACATCCGTTAGCGGTGTTGGTAGCGGTAAGTGTATAAGTGGTTGTTACA
>Ga0315902_10002570_pt1 | contig 28093 bp, 28 predicted proteins | sample LakEriMetagenome_9_FD_203523 | JGI IMG/M metagenome (GOLD analysis project Ga0315902, IMG submission 203523) | Freshwater fungal communities from buoy surface, Lake Erie, Ohio, United States - Buoy 12 MA117 | ecosystem: Environmental > Aquatic > Freshwater > Lake > Lake biofilm | place: USA...
ACATTGACAAGATGTTCATCAACATGGTTTCCGACAACCTGAAAAGGTTTAAATGGAAGAAAGACAATCTTGCTAATTGTCGCTGTCCATTCTGCGGAGATTCCAAGAAGCGTAAGAACATTGCCCGGGGGTATTTCTACCAAAAGGGCAATGATTTCTTTTTCCGTTGCCACAACTGTGGATATGGCACTAATCTTTACAATTTCTTGGACAACATGAACCCAAATCTTGCCAAAGAATACGCTTTGCGTAGATTTACCTGTGGAGAAAATGGAAGATCTAATTACAAGAAACCAAAGAATGAAGAACTTTTTACCCCAAGCAAGAAAGTTGCTATATTCGAAAAGCCGATCAATAGCGTCAATGTTTGTGACCTTAGTCCTGATGATAAAGTCGTTCAGTATCTTGAAAGTCGTAAGATTCCCGATGAATCGCTGTGCTATTTTTATTACACCGAGGACTTTTCACAACTTGCCAAATACTTTGATCCCGAGCACAATCTCAAACCAGAGCCGAGACTCGTCATTCCATTCTATAATGACTCAAAGGAACTCATTGGAGTCCAAGGTCGTGCGTTGGAAGCAGATTCCAAAATCCGCTATATTACTCTCAAGAAGGATTCGGTGGAGAAACTATGGTATGGACTTTGGAGAGTGAATCCAGAGGAACCAATCTATATCACAGAAGGACCGATTGACAGCATCTTCCTACCTAACGCTCTTGCAATGGTTGGTGCTGCTGGAGACATGAAGCTTCCAGAGAAGATTGCAAAGAGTGAGGTAATCTATGTCTTCGACAACGAGAAGCGCAACAAACAGATATGTGCGTTTATGGAAACTGTCATTGAGAAGGGCCATAAGATTCTTATTTGGCCAGATGTTAAGGTCAAGGATATTAACGACTATGTTCTTGCGTTTGGTGATCCGATGGCTATGATACGCTCCAATACGCATTCAGGTCTTGAAGCAAAATTGAGGTTTATGAAATGGAAAAAGTAAATGTACTTGATAAGGGTTTCGTTCGACTCATTGAAGTGATGGGTTCTGATTTGACTGTTGTAAATGCAGCCAGAGTTTCTTTCCACAAGGAATCTTCTTGGGACGGAGAACAGCACTGGACAGGATCAATCACTGGTAAGACACTCCCTGATAAGGATAAGAAGCTTATTTCGTATCTGGCCAAGCACAAGCATTGGACCCCCTTTGCCCATCCCCAGATCATGCTTCACATCAAGGCTCCTATTTCGATTCGTACCCAACTTTTTAAATCGAAAGTAGGATTCGTTGAAAACGAAATTTCTCGTCGGTATGTAACCGAAGAACCCGAAATTTACATTCCAAAATGGCGTACAAAGCCCACAAATGGGGCCAAACAGGGGTCAGAAGACTTCTTGGAAGAGGGTGTTGATTATAATATGATTACCACAGACTATAAAGAATCAGTTACCTTGGCCCTCAACCGCTACAATAGCCTCCTGAAGGCCGGGATTGCCCCAGAACAGGCCCGGTTCGTTCTACCCCAAGGGACATATACGGAGTGGTACTGGACGGGTTCTCTGGCCGCTTACGCCCGTGTTTACAAGCAGCGTATCGATCCTCATGCTCAATGGGAGGTACAGGAATACGCAAACGCTATTGGTAGCCTGATTCAGCCCTCTTTCCCGGTTTCATGGGCTGAACTTACCAAGTAAATATTGACTAAATATCCAACACGGCTAGAATGCCACAACAATAAAGGAAAATTAATGCAATTACCGACCCCATACCAGAGTTTTATCCATTCTTCGCGTTATGCTCGTTGGATAGAGTCAGAATCACGCAGAGAATCATGGGCAGAGACAGTTTCTCGTTATTTCAATTTTTTTGAAGAACATTTGAAGAATAATTGCAATTACAAGCTTACCAAGGAACTCCGAAAGGAACTTGAAACAGCTGTTCTCAACCTAGAAGTCATGCCATCCATGCGCTGTCTTATGACCGCAGGGGAGGCATTAGAGCGTGATCATGTGGCCGGATATAATTGCTCATATGTTTCCACAAATAAAGTGCGTTCTTTTGATGAAATTTTATATATCCTTATGTGCGGAACCGGTGTCGGGTTTTCCGTAGAAAGGGAATTCGTTGAAAAACTTCCTACTATTGCTGAAGAATTTGCCAACAGTGATACGCTCATTGTTGTGGAGGACTCTAAGATTGGCTGGGCCAAGGCTTATAAGGAACTCTTCTCGCTACTCATTGGTGGTCAGATTCCGCAATGGGACATTTCAAAAGTTCGTCCTGCTGGAGCGAGACTTAAAACATTCGGTGGACGAGCATCAGGACCTGAACCGTTGGAAGACCTTTTCCGCTTTACCATTGAAACCTTCCGCAAGGCAGCTGGTAGAAAGCTCACTACCGTCGAATGCCACGATATCGTATGCAAAATTGCTGAAATCGTAGTTGTCGGTGGCGTTCGTCGTTCTGCTCTCATCTCTCTATCGTCACTTGACGATGACCGCATGCGTAATGCAAAGAGCGGTGCATGGTGGGAGAACAATGGTCAACGCGCACTTGCAAACAACTCTGCATCATACAAGAGCAAGCCCGACATGGAAACCTTCATGGACGAATGGGTTGCTCTAGTCAAGAGCAAGAGCGGTGAGCGTGGTATCTTCAATCGTCAGGCTGCAAAGAATCAGATCAAGCGTCTTGGTGATCGTCGTAATCCAAACTATGACTTCGGAACTAACCCATGCTCAGAAATTATTTTGCGTGATCGTGAGTTCTGCAACCTATCTGAAGTCGTGATTCGTGCTGACGATACTCCAGATACTCTTGCTCGTAAGGTTCGTCTTGCTACCATTCTTGGTACATTCCAGTCAACTCTTACAAAGTTCCGCTACCTTTCAAGCGATTGGCAGAAGAACTGTGAAGAAGAGCGTCTGCTTGGTGTGTCTCTGACTGGTATCATGGATAATGAGATCACTAATGGCCGTGCTGGTGATCTACCCGATCTACTTGAGCATCTACGCCATGTTGCCGTGGATACCAACAAGGAGTATGCTCATAAGCTAAAGATCAACGAATCTGCTGCAATCACTTGCGTAAAGCCAAGTGGTACTGTTAGCCAGCTTGTAGATGCTGCTTCAGGTATTCATGCTCGTCACGCTAACTATTACATTCGTCGTGTTCGCGCTGACCGCAAGGATCCAATCTGCCAGTTTATGATTGACAAGGGATTCCCTGCCGAGCCATGCGTCATGAAACCAAACCACACCATGGTCTTCTCATTCCCCATGAAGTCTCCTGAGCATTGCATTACTCGCAATGATATGACCGCTCTTGAGCAATTGCAACTCTGGCTAACATATCAGCAGTACTGGTGCGAACACAAGCCTAGTGTTACCATCACTGTTCGTGATGAAGAGTGGATGGAAGTAGGTGCGTGGGTCTATAAGCACTTTGACGAGATCAGCGGTATTTCGTTCCTTCCGCACTCAGATCATACTTATCGTCAGGCTCCCTATGAAGACTGCACCAAGGAACAATATGAAGCCCTTTTGGCAAAGATTCCGTCAACAGTGGATTGGTCAGAACTGTCTAAGTATGAAAAGGAAGACAACACCACTGGCACACAAACATTCAGTTGCACTGCTGGCTCATGTGAGCTAGTAGATTTGACTAAATAAATTACAATTTAATATTACGCAGACTGGCGACCCTATCGGTAAAACGATAGGGTCGCTTTTTTGCCTAAATAGTATATGATTGTAGCCGGAATTGATTATTCTTTAACGTGTCCGTGCATTTGCATCTATAATGACTTCAATAAAAAGAAGGTATTTAAATTTGAAGATTGCATGTTTTTCTTTTTGACAGATATCAAAAAATACGCTGATGTATTTTACAACAACATTCGCGGAGAATTATTTCCCAAATACGACAGCAGTTGCCAGAGATACGATAGCATTTCAGATTGGGCTGTAGATTTATTGATTGGGTGCGATATGGTTAGTATCGAAGATTACGCCTACAACGCTAAGGGTAGAGTCTTTCATATCGCAGAAAATACTGGTATATTAAAATATAAACTATACCAAAAAGCCATTCCAATCGAAGTTGTACAGCCTACCGTTGTTAAGAAGTTCGCAACAGGTAAAGGTAACTCAGATAAGAATAACATGTACAAGTTCTTTTTAATGGAAACGGCTGCTGATATCAAAGGAATCATTACTCCCGGAAAAGACGAATCGACCAATCCGGTTAGTGATGTGGTCGATTCGTATTATATCTGCAAGCACTTATATAAGAGTATGCTTGATTAATTATCTTTGAGGTCTATTGGGGCCTATTTGAGTCTGAGCTTTTAATTGTTCTTGTGCAGCTTTTCTTCTTTTTCTTATTTTATTTGCTTCAATTTCACCAATTACAAGACCTAAGTCTCGTCTGCGTTCTTCTGATCCTAGATCTGTATCTAAAAGACCTCTTTGTTCTAATGCATCGTACCAATCTTTTTGCTCTGGAGTTAATTGGCCTGATGGTCTTGTTTGACGTACAATTGTGGGCAATTGTAACATTCTGTCTACTTGTTTTTTTACTTCAGCTTGTTGTTCTTTTGAAAGATCTCCAACTGTTCCATAAAATTCTTTTAAACTTCTAGCAGTTTTGGGGCCTTCAAACATTGATCCTACTAAATGCACTGCTGCTTCAGCCGCTGTTGGGAGTGCTAATGCTCCTGCCGCTATTTTAGGATATAATCCCGGCATTTTAGCCATTTGCTGCGATAGTCTGATTGCTGCTGGAGTTGTAGCCATACCTACGCCTGCACCAATTAGATTTGTTGCAGTAGAAGCATCAGTCCCTAACCTCTTAGAAAGATCGTCAATTGCTAATCCTTGTAGTGCGCTAGGCAGACCTCCGCGTAAAATGTTACCCTTAAATGTACCTCCGCGTTCCATCATACTAGACAAGGTTCCAGACACACCATAAGAAATTGCTCTTTGGGCTACATCTCTTCGTTTTTGCCATTCACCTTCAGGATTAAATCCAACTCCAAAGAAATTTCCCAATCCTTCCAAAGCAATGTCAGTACCCATTCCTGCTCCCACTACTTTAGCAAGATTAAATGCACCTTTACCCAAGTTTAATAAATTTTTATCTTTTTTATAAGCAGGAGTTAGTTCTGGTGCTTCTCCATACAATTCTCTTGCTCTAGCTAATAACTCAGCATGTTCTGGAGTTGCTGCTGGAGTATCTATTTTAAGATCTTTGCCCAATGGAGAAAGGGGTCTTGCGGAATCGGCAAAAGAGTATCTACCAGAACCTCCGTCAAATCTTAAAACCCCAGACTCAAACATTTCTTCAACAGATAATGGTCTTGTAAAGCTTTGTGGAGCATTTATGTCAGGAGTTGTAACTGTAGCTGGTCTTACTCTCCATTTATTTTGAGCGACATCAAATTCATAACCAGATCCAATTTGAGAAAGTTGTCTAACTTGCTGGAGTGGAGTGAGTTCATTGGATCCTCTTACTTTTTTAACTTTGTATTCATCTTTAGCAGGATCAAATTCAAATTCTGCATTAAAATATTCTTTTTCATCAAGAATTCCTAATGCCTGTTTCTGTCTTTCTCTAATAACAGCTGGATCAGTTGATTTATAATCAGCATCCAAATCAGCAAAGGTTTTTAGAAGTGGTGATGATGCACCAGTTTCATTGTATTTTAACGCATCAACCATTTTTCTTCTTACAACATCGGCAGCTGCTTCTGCTGGATCGCCCATAAGAGCAGGCCTACCTTGGCTAGCAACAGTTGGATCCAATAATTTTGGATTTCCAAATTGTCGTGCAATTTGCGTGACATCACCATAAGCAGCATCAAAAATTGGCTCAAGTACTTGTCTTATCTTTGCCTTTTTATGTGCCTTATAAATTTCTTGCATTTCTCTAAATTGGCTATCCGCTAAAGCTCTAACTCTAGGATCGATTTGTCCCGGTTTAATTTGGTCTAAACCAACTGCATCTACATCTTGTACTGAGAATCCGGCTTTTTCAATTTGATCTTTTAATTGTCTATATCGCTCAAATTGCGATCCTGATGCTGGTGCTTTAGCTCTTTTACCCCCGGGAATTGGATCCATTCCGGCTTCAATTCTAAAATCTGCTTTCATAGCATCGGAATTAATGTACCGTTCTATTGAAATATGTGTCGGCTGATCAATATTTCCCCGACTAGATTTATATCGATCATACAGTCTACCTTCCTCGCGTGGTTCTATAATACCACTTATTAATTCATCTAGTTGATAATCTCTATTTGCTGATCTGCGAGCTTTTAATTGATCTTTGTATCTTGCGACTTCAGTTTTTAATTGTTTATCTTTATCGGGTAATGATGCCATTACATCATCTAAAAAGTTATCATCTAGCAAGTCAGGATTTATTGCTGCTGCTTGGCGCATGAAATTGTCTGGATCTGTAAATTTTAAATTCTCTCCTACAATTTGTTCAATGCCCTCACCAGCTTTTAATTGAGCTTTAGCAGCAGTTGCTTTGGGTGAAGTTTTTGCTCTTGATCTTTTATCAAATTCAAGTTTTGAAGCTAAAATTAAAGGCGTTAATTGGGCCATTTCGCGCGAAATATACGAATCTTTTCTACCAGTATCTTCTGCCGCAGCTACTTGAGTTCTTAAATTATTAATTAATAATTCTTCTCCGCGAGTAAGTTCGCCGGGAAGTGGGGGAGCACCTTCATAAGGAGTTCCAAGTCCTATGGCATATGCACGCTTTGCTCTTCCTTCATCAGCATACATGTTAAGCAAATCTTCTTCAACTTGAGCTTGTTCTTTTGCGGCGAGAATATCTTTTCTTGCCTTTTCGAGTTGCATACTTCGTTCTTGTGTTTGTTGTGCTGCTCTGGGATCAAGTAATGGATTTGGTTTAGCTCCAGCCCCCGCAAGCATAGCATCTTGCTCGTTAAGCAAAGATCTTCTTTTTGTAAATATAGCAGCGTTAATTAAAGAACGATGTGATTTATAATCCATACTACTATTTATACTTTTCTACGCTTTTTTCTACGAAGCATAGTAAGCTTGTTTCTAGCAGGAACGGCTATTTCATCTGTTTCAGGGGGGTATCCCAGCCCCTGAATGCCACCACCACTTACTGAATTGGCTGGTGCTGCACCTTCACCTTCTTCTTTGAGCAAAGCTCTGATGGATATATTTTTCTTCATAAATGTATCCTCAAGAAGATACATCGCGTCATCGTTAGTTAGATTGTAATTTTTTGATTCTGCGAGGAAAAGATTAAGAAGAGATAAAAAATTACCATATTGAGCTTGGAATCTAGGATCAGGAACCATATCGAAATAATATTTAATTTTAGCGATAAGAACTTCTAAAGGATCAGCGTTTTTTTCATCAATTGCGACTTCGGGAGGAATCAAAAACTCTCCATTGTTGTCTATGATACCTTTGCGGTAAAGATCCAATGATGTGTAATCTGAATTGATCATCTGCACGAATTTGTACATCGTGAACGGACGAACATACGCACTTGCTGACATATAATTACTCATTTGTTTTAAGCAACCTGTCTATTCTTGGGTCTGTTGGAATGGCTTGAATATTTACTTCTGAAATAAATTTTGGGAGTAAATCAAGATCTACTAAAAAGCTCTTAAGAAAAGAATGATACTTCTTATCCAATTTAAAAAAGAGCATCTTGGCAGATGGCTCTTTTCCAAATACATTTGATAAAATGATAAGGTGATTTCTTATGAGGGTAATCTTGAGTTCTTTTTCAAACTCAAATTTACCAAATAGTCTCTTAATATACTTAATTCTTCGCAAATCATCAAAGAACTCGTCTTTGCTGACGCATGATGGGTTATTGTACTTTTCTTTTGCGTATTGCTCAAAATTTATTTGATTGAGCACTTCACCATCATGCATTGGGTGCGAGGAAGATATCAAGGACATAAAGTTTTCTCTTATTCTTCGAAACATTAATATGAAGATCCATACCCACGCCACCATTGAATTCCTTGATGCCATCGGTCATCAGGAAGCCATCCTTGAGCAGATCATGCTCAGGTGAGGTTCCAAAGGTTCCACCATATCTGTTGATGGGGAATACGTTTTCACCTACATTGAGTGGAGTCTGCATTGTGAAGTTGAAATCGATACCCACTAGGTTTAGTTTAGCTCTAAGAAGAGCGATTGCACCCTTGGGATCGATATAGTCTCTAGAACCAAATGCGTTAAGGAAAGCATTGACTCTTTCAAACTGCTCTCCATTTTCAATTCTAAAGGCTCCAAAATCTGAAACGGCAGATCTTGTGGTTCTTGTTGGTTCGCCGGGTTGACCAAGGCCACCAGCAAAATATTCTTCACTTTCGAAAAGTTTTTGTGTTAGATCTTTAAATTTCATTTCTTGAATTCCTCAAATATTCCCTTTAGATAATTGATCCTCAAATTTTGAGGTTCCATATCCTTTACCTTCTTAGTATTTATCATTTGATCAATCATACCTTCGGGGGTTTCTTCGATTTTTTTTCCTTTATTGATCTTAAATTGATATTCGTTCATTGCTACGGTATCATCTGGATTTGAATCACAGCCACATCCTTCGGATGATTCTGATATCTTTCTCCAGCCTCCACCCTTCTTTTTGTAGCATTTTGCAGCCCAAGCATTAGCGTAGGCACTGGGATATACGTCAAATTTTTGCTTTGCTTGAGCTATGCAAGCACTCCACTTTTTCTTATCTTTTGGGGAGTTTTTTTCCAAAAGAACTGCATACGACAAAGCCTCTTCAGATAATAGTGAAGATACGCTTCTCTTACTCCAGAATCTACAGGCCCAATATCTAGCTTTCCAAATTGGTCCGGGATTATCGCAATTGTGGCGAGCGCGGAAGTTCTTTCTTCTGGCTGGATTATCTCTCTTGATCTCCATGTTTGGATCGCCAAATTCAACCTTGACAACATTGCCCTTTTCGTTTTTGACATAAACTTTGTACTTCTTAACATCACCACGCATTGGCTTATTTAGTTTGACTTTCTTTCCCTTGTGCTCTGCTGCTTCTTCAAGAAAGCCCCAATCGTTTTCTTGGAAATATTTGTTTTCTGATTCAAAGAAGACAGCAACTATTTCATCCCCAGAGCATTCCTCAAGTGTTTCGAATCCACGATCTAGACCCATGGATTCGACAATCAACTTAAGACTTCCATCACGTTCATATGCTACTTCTTGAACTTCTACTGGAGTAGTCGCATTCTTATAGTAAACATCACCCACATTTAATTGTCGAGCAAGCTTGCCGACAGAGTGAATTACAACTCCGACTGGTGTTTTCATTTCGACAATTTTCTTGTCCATTTCACAGGGAGGTGTCTTATATTTTTTATTTCGTTTTGATATATCCATAGATTGGCCGGGGGTATTTACTTTCGTCTTTTTATTTATGTCCATCAAATGGTCTGGAATCACGGTTTGTTCATTCATTTTATTTTTCTTTGCTGCCCCGGTTTCGACATACACTGGTTTTCTACCTTTGCCACCCTCTCCCTTTTCATCATAGCCAGCCTTTTTTTGGGCTTTACGCTTTCTTTTGACAAAGGATGAAATACCTTCTTTACCTAATTTGCTGGCCTTTTGTCTGGATAAACAAGCAGAATATGCTTCACCTTTTTTAGCATCTCCGCATTTACCGACTCTCTTTCCAGATGAGTTGTATCTGTCCCAGCCGGGTTCTGAATTGGCTGATTCATCATGAAACCATTTACCTAATCCAGAATCCTTATAGACCTCATCAAGTTTATCTTTCATCGGTAGCTTTCTGTTGTAATAGACTGACTTCTATTGAATCCTTAGCTCTTTCAATTGCCTTTTTGCAGGATTCTATATCTATGGTTTCGAATGTCACCCTATTACACCACTGAACCATAATATAGCCTGTAATTTTACCTTTATTCTTAATAGTGACAGCCATATAAGCTTCAACATTATCAGACTCAAGTATTTGCTTGAAGATGCTTGATTTGATTTGTCCAATTTTTCTTATAACTACAATTTCAGAAATTAAGGATTGAACATGTTCGATGAACATGGAAATAAGAACTTCTCTTAATTTATTGTATTGTGCGCTGACTCCGCTATGAAGGGATTCATGGGTCATTGATAATTTTTTCATTGAAATACCATCAATGAAATATTCACCATTATGAAATTGAACTAACTGAGTTCTTGCCGCGTCACATTGAAGTCTTAGCTCAGTTAAAGCTTCGTGAATATCGCTGTGAGTTTTCCAGTATTCGATATTATAGGCTTCTTTTCTTTTCTTCTTCCAACGAAAAAAATATACTATTGTTCCTACAATAGTGGCACCCAGTGCTGTTCCGAGTTCCAGATAATTATTTGGCATCAGGGTGTTTATATCCAATTGCATCTAGTATCCTTTTAAGATCTTGTCCCGGAGTATTTATTAGATAATTAATGAGCAATTCTTTAGTGCCTTCATCTCCAGCACCGTGCTCTTCATAAGTCATACCTTTGTATTTTTTGTTATTGCTTCTATTGGTTGACTTGCTTTGGACTCTGAGATTCTTTTCTGAGTTATTCATTGGATTGCCGTCTTTATGATCGACATCCTTGCCATCTCCCTTTTTTACTCTTCCCTGACGAGCAAGTTTTCTTCTGGCAGTAACTCTTTTAGCTCTTCTTTTTATTTGCTCTGGCTTTCCGTGATATTCACGGTACTCTTTTTTGTAATCACGATCACGTTTTTCTTCGGTGATTGATTCTGGAGCATTGTTGTAGGTGTAAGCCAATGCAAGAGCCACTAATGTTTCTGGATCTAGATTCTTCTTTGATTTCTTAAGTTTGACAAACTGCTTTCTATTGATAAGCTTTTGCTCAAGTAGTTTGGCAAAGGGTCTATCTGAATTGATAAGAATTTGTTCAGCTACATCCATGTAATGGCCGAGCGAATCAAATTCTATTTGTTCCTCGCTACTGCGAACGACAGGAACTACAATCTCTTTTCCATTTACTCTGATGATATTGTTCTTAGAAACAAATTTCTTAAGATCCTTTACCTTGAGCATAGGATTCAAGCAAAGCATTGATTCAAAATCATATGTTTCAAGCATTAATGAAAGAAGGAATCTAATTGGATCTTTCATTATGTCTGCTGTTTTGTAAACAAGAGTTTTCATCAATGACTTTTCATTGACTTCTGGCATTTCTTCTTCAAATAGTTTTCTCTTAAACTTCTTGAATTTAATCTTTGAAAGGCCAGCTAATTCAGTTAGAAGAGCATCGTCAATAGCAAAGATACCATTATCACGAACTATGTGAGTGGCGTTTGCTATTGGATTCTGATCTTGTCCAGAAAGATAAGTCCCAATCAATGCTTTCTTTGCTTCGACATTAACGGGATTTTTCTTTTTATTGATATCTTGAATGAACAATGGAACTAATTGTTCCATTTGCTGCTTGAATACTTCAAGAGATGCTTGTGGAATTACCATTCCATTTTCATCAAGAACTTTTTTCTTCGCAACAAGTTCGGTTAGACTCTTCTTTACTCTGTTATTGATGTTTGGATCATTCATCAGTGCTTCGTACTGAGTCGAATTGAATAATGTCTTTCCAAACTGAGATGCAATAGTTTGAAAGCCTTGAGCTAATGTTGGAGTAATCTGCATCTGGCTCAAATCCATTGAGCTAAAGAGATTGAACACCATCATCTTCTGGAGGTCATAATTTTCATCCTTTGGAGTGATGAAAAGTTTATTTTGATTTACTATTGCGTTTATTCTCTTATCGCTGCTAAATAGTTTTGCTGTTGGTTGGCTACCATCCATATTGAAGACAGCAGTTTCATAGAAGTGATTAAGATTTGTTCCATCTAAAGAATTCATTTTCTCAAGAAGTTTCTTGGCAATTAGGAATGCTTCTTTAGTAAATCTAGAGAACTTACCACCCATGAATGTAAGAGTGTAATTTAATTCCTGTCCAGAAGCACCAGAAGCAATTCTAGACAACACAATCATCGCACGGACAACTTGCTCACTGAGCGAGATCTTACGACCAGTTTCATCTTCGTCAGTAATGAGAATGCCAAAGTTCTTTAGATTGTCCAAAGATAGTTTGGATAGAGTATCTTTATAGTTTAGTTTGGAACGTAATGGCAAGAAAATACTCATCGCCATCATATGTTGCTGGGCAATGAACATTGGATCATTTGGATTTACTTGCTGTTGTTGCTCACCACCTTCTTCTTGTGGCTGCTCATCTTGCATTTCTTCTTCTCCTTCAGCCTCAAGAAGATCCCGTTCAGCACGCTTTCTATTCTTATCAAAATCCTTTTTATCCTTGTGCAAGGTCATGGACATACGCAATTCTTTTCTGAAGTCATCAAATCCACGGAACATATCTCTTCTCTTTCTGGTTTTACCAGATTTATTTGAAATTTCATTCAATAGATTAAGAATTTGGTCATCGATACTTTCATCCATATAGATCCTCTGGTTTGATGCTATGTCTAATGCTTTAGCCTGACCCCTCTCCCGTGCTTGACGAGCTTGGAGTTCTTTTCTATCGTTAGTTAAATCGATTTGATCACGACGCTCTCTAGCGGCAAGATTTTTTCTTTCTGCGCGCGAGGCTTTCTTATTTTTAAGAATTCGTCTTCTTCTTTTGTATTCTAGGGCTTCGCGTTTTCTTCTGGCAGAAATAATTCTTCTTTCTACTCTTGATTGAAGAATTTCATTGCGAAGATATGTACCCTCATCAAGGCTCATGCCTTGGCTACGGGCAAATTTAATAAAAGTAGGTAAATCGAACCAACTGTCGTTCATCAAAGTATTTATAACGACAGTCTATTCCTCTTTTCGGACGAACTTAAATCCCTTGTAGGACTTTCTCTTACCAATGACTAGATCATACATTGCTGATCTATTCAGATCATGTTCTTGGCAATATTGATATAAGTTTTCGATTTCTACTTCTTTACCTTCTTTGATGTAAATGAAACATCGTTTCTTGTCAATTTTAATGACTGGCTCGGGCATTTTGAAGTTTTTGAATTCATCTGAAAGCTCATAAGGAACTGTATTTGATTCTTTTATCCATTTCCAGTGCTTATCCACCTTTACAAAGCATCCTCCATGCTTTCTGGTAAATGACTTTCTATGGGAGTCGGATCTGGCATCTTCATTCATTCTGACCCATAAACGACTATTTCTAATATTCACTTGATCAGTTTCACTTATGTTCATTGAACTTTTCCTTGTATTTTTGTATCACATCAAATAGTTTTCCAACATATTTGATTGGCTTATCGATAAATTCTTGAACAGAACCATCCTCACAAGTGATGAGAATGACAATGTTTTCAATTTTTTCATTGAATCGTTCTTGCCATAGAAGAGCGTATGCGGTTGCTTGAAGTTTATAGTTTTCAATGTCTTCTTCGCGCTTTCTATTTGTGCTTCCCTTGAAGTCAATAATGCTCTTCATTCCCTTATATTCAGCCACGCAGTCCACTCGACCAGCAAGGCCAATCTTTTCTCCCCATAGGGGATATTCAAGGGCATGCACATTATCTATAGCGTCTAATTTATCTTGCACTTGCTTGAAAAGCTCATATTGATCTGGCATCAATGAATTCTTATCAATTTGCTCATTAAGCAAATAATTTTCAATCAGTTTATGGAGGTTAGTACCACGCGCACAAACTCTTTGAGATTCTTTTGGATTATCTCTTCGCCACTTTTTGAAGAATTCGTTTTTTTCCCAGCCTACAACTGTAGTTACACTAGGAAACTTTCCACCGGGGCAGACATAGACTCGTCTGCCGTTTTCAGTGATTTGTTCTACTTGATCTTCTTGGAGTTTGGGAAGATGAATAAATGATTTGGTGTTAATATATTCAGATAGCATTACATAATTTCAGATACAGTTGTCACATCACGAATTGGACCAATGCCTTGGGTCTTCATAAGAAATGATCCAGAGTCTGTTTTGGATCGTATTATACCATTAATAAGATTTGATGCAGACACTAAATCTTCTTCATATGCTCTAAATTCTTGAGCAGGAGGTTCAGTTCCTGTCTCGGTCGTTTGACCTGTTTTAGACACTTGGGATTTATCTTGCGACATTAAATATCCCCCAACTCCAAGTGCAGCAGCAGTTCCTAGTGCATATTGTTTTATATTTGATTGTGGTTCAATGTAATCAGAAACTGAGCTAGTTTCACTTGAAGCTGCTCTTTTAGTTGTCTGGGGTTCAATGTAAATGTAGTCTTGTTGTTTAGCGGTAGGAATGGCCATTGTTTCTGGAGCCATTCTAGTCATGCTAGGATCATAGATGTTAACATTTGCGTCATCGACGCTGATTTTTTTTAGATATGGGGATACATCTAAATCGGAAAATCCTCTTTGTATTGCTTTTGCGAGTGTACCCATTCCTTCATTAAGAATCTTACTTCTTTCAAGTCTAAGAGTAAATTCTCTTATACTAAAATCTTCTTTGAGTCCACTTTTTGGCTTTTTATCGTAATTTTTGACTTGTTTATTTCTGGTTTCAATAAACTTTTTGATTTGAGTAGTTACGTCTTTGTTTGATCTTTCGTCAATGACTCTAAAGTTTTTAGCCCCGTGAATAACATCAAGAAGACCTTTTTGTGAAGAAGCGGTTCTTATCTTCGTCCCCGTGGATGTTCTGATTTCGACACGGTATTTTCCTCTTTTGATGACTTCTTCTTTTCTTTTGTCTTTGGCTTTTTCGTAATTGTCTTCTTCAAATAATTCAATAAAGCGAAACTTCTCTTCAAGAGACATCTTACCAGAAGCCTGCTCGACCTCTGAAAGAATCTCTTGAAGTTCCTGTTCATTATTTTTGATTGCGTCTTCGAAAAGTTTAGTTAGCTTCTTCATATTTGTATTTATAAATGGATTACTTCCATCTAGTACCGCGCATATCACTAGCCCGGTCTAATTTTCTCTTTGCATATTCAGGCATATTTTGCTTCATGCGACTCATGAGTTCACTCCATCTACCACCGGATGCCTTGTCTGGGGTCAGAGTAGTATCAGCACTCAGGCCGGGGGTGACATCCCTCCAACTCTTTATAACACAATTTGATTTGCCACATGATGGGCATTTTTCTTTAGTTGGCTTATCTCTTTCGGCCATTGTATGAACTTCTTCAAAATAATGTTCACATTCAGTACATTCATATCCGTAATTTGGCATGTCAGTTCCTTAAAAATTTCTTCCATTCTTGATTGTGATATATGTATTCGCGCAATCCGAGAATACTTACGAATGGGGGCTTGGGTTTCTTTTCTAGATTAAGACCCGATTCTTTGAGTGGCTTGTTTGCTTTTTTCAAATTGCAGCAGTGACATGATGTCACCAGATTTTCCCATGTAGATCCACCACCCTTTGACTTGGGAACAACATGATCCAATGTAGCATTTTTATCATCAAGATCTTTCTTGCAATATTGGCAAGTATATTGATCCCGAAGGAATATGTTTTTCCGTGTGGGAGGAATCCTTCTAAACGGAACACGCACGAATGTTTTTAAGATGATTGTCTTAGGCAATTTAACGACTTGCTCTGAGGTCTTAATCTCATAAAAATCATTGCTGTAATTCAAGGCTTTTCCATTGTTTAGGAGTTTAACAGCCTTGATCCAATCAACAATGTTGAGTATTTCCTCTGATGCATTTAGCAGAAGAACTTTACGAATCATTCGTGAATATTTAGGTTTATTCATTTTTCCATTATAAAGATAATCACATTTAAATCAAGATTACTTGCCCAAACCTATTGATTTCAATTGAAGTTCCGTTAGATCACGGTCAGACATCTTGACAGCATCAATTCCCGCAATTCCTGTTTGCATTTGGAACTGTCCTGCAAAAGAAGCATCAGCAGCTAATCTTCTTCTCAACATGTCTGCCTGATATCTCTTGTTTGAAGGTTCGTTCCAGTAATTAAACATTTGCTCTTCCTGTGAAGGTTCTCTCGTTCTACCCTCAGCATATTTCTTTTCAGCAGCTCGTAGTCCTTTGGCTAGCCGACCACCTAGTTCAATGTCTGTTGGAGGCCCAACTTCTGGGGGTGTAGATCCGGCTTCAGTGTATTCATATTTTTTTGCAATAGTATCTGCACCAACATAAGGATCATATTCTGTTCCCTTAAATGTTGACTTGAATTGTTTCTTTCTTGATGCAACTTCTTCTCTTGCGAGTTTGTTGGCAAATCCTCTAGCCAATCTTTCAGGATCTTTTTCAAATGCTTTCTTTTGTCCTTCGGTAAATCTGTCTGAATATTTTCCAGCCAATACATCTTGGAAATATTGTTCTTTATTTACACCAGTTTCAGAATATTCTCTGGCAGCTCTTGCAAAAATATTGCCATATGCAGTGACTCTTTGATCTTCTGGAACATCCGCAAGGCTAGTAACGCCATATCTTTGTGCTGCTCTTTGCAATGCTTTTTGTTCAGCACTTTCTCCACCAAATGATTTGATGTTTTCATATCTTAATGCTTTTAGTCTTCTTTGTGCATTTAAAAGATCTTCAAGAGATTTAGCTGATGCAGTATCAGCTGTTGTCTTTTGCTTTAACCAATCAGTTGTGGTAACATCATCATTAATCCCGAATACTCTTTCTCTTGGTGTTAGTTTTCTTGGGAATCTTTTTTGCATCTCTGCATCGATTTCTGCTTCAGTTGGCTCATAATCCATAGCCTGCTTTACTTTTGCAGATCTTGCTTGCCCAAGGAATCCACCAAATATATCTGGATTTTTTCTAGCCAATTCCAATTGTTCTTCTTTTGATAACATTTTATCTCCTTGAGTTGCATCATAATCTTGTGCAGAGGTTTTTTTGATGTTTCTAGAAGCCGCAGCACCTTTTAGTGCTTTAGTTAAATCTTTACCAAGACCAGAAAATACATCTGAAACATTTGCAATATCTTGTTTCACATCTCTTTGAGTAGCATCTCGGTCAGACGCTTCAGTTGGTTTCATATAACCTTCTGGGGGATATGCATCTGGAGAAACTACTGGAGTATCATAAGATCTATTTGGATTAAGAATTCTTCTATCTGAATTAGCTTGCAGATATGCCTGAATATCGTTTAATCCTTCATAATCTTGCACAGGAATGTCTGAGTCTTCTGGATCCTCATCTTCTTGAGGAGGTCTTGCTATTAGTTCAGGAATAGCAGGAGGTGCTTTTTGTGTGTCAGCCTTTGCTTGCCGAGGAGCGTCGAATTCCGGTCTGTCAAATGTTCCTGCTGGAGCCTTGTCAATGACATCATTTGCGCCCCGCACAAATCTTTCAACCGCTTTTTGAATCAAAGCTTGATACTTGTCATCAGACATCAATTGGGGCATGCCAATGTATTCTCCTGCATCAACAAATCCAGATTTGCCAAAATCCTGATATATGGTGTCCTCTGGCTCTATAAATCTTGAGCCAGTTGGTTCCGAGTCAAGGTTTTTTCTTGCTTTAGCAATAAGTTCTTGGAATTTTTTATTGCGTTCAAGGGCTTGGTTTACTAAACCTCGCTCAAGTTCAATTTCAGACTGAATACTGTCTTTAAATTTTTGCTTAGAACTTTTTTGGCCTAAGCTAGATAATGGTTGACTGTCTTCGTAAGGATTTCTTAATTCTTGATCAGTTGGAATTTGTCTTGGCATACTTTATGTATATACCAAATTAAGTTTATATATAGTATGATATGATAAACCACACCTACTTAAGAAACAAAATCGCTGATCTCCAAGAACAAATCAACCGTCAAAGAATGATCAATCACAGATTGATGAGTTTGATGGAAACCGCAGCCCAATACGTTGATACAAATGGAAATCCGATTATGGTCGATGAAACTAAATTGGAATCCGATAAAAATGGAAATCTAACATTTAATGGTGTAGAAGTTAAAAAGGTTGATAATAAATCAACAACTAATCAACCAAAACCATTTAATCTTGATACTAATACATTTGGTCCTGATAAAGATCCATCTTCTACACCCTCAGCCCCATCAACTCCGAAGCCATCAGATGCCAAGGAGCCAGAGAAGCCATCAACTCCAGAAGTACCACAGCCAAACGTAGATCCAAGTGGTTTAGCAAATCAGGCTGGCCCCGGTGCTGCTGCTATGGCAAATCAACTGGCTCAAGCAGGAGTAGGTGCTGCTGGTCAACCCAGCCAATCAGGTGGTGTAAATCTAAACTTTGCAAACATGTTTGCAGGACAATTCGCAAAGGGTCCAGTAAATGTTGGTGGCAATCAGCAAGTTTCATCTGGCTCAGGTGCTCAGACTATGAATTTTGGCACAATGGCTAGTGGTGGAGCAGTTGTCGCTGGTGGGGGGATTAGTGGAAAAGTAGCTACTGGCCGTGGAAGTATTGATTCGGGAAATACTTCAACCACAAATACATCAAATGTAAATTCTGGTAATACTACCACCAATACAAATAGCGGTAATCGTACAACCACTAATACTAATACAAATAGTGGTAATCGTACAACCACCAACACTAATACGAACATTAATACTAATAGTGGAAATACCAATACTACCACAAATACCAATAGTGGAAATCGTACAACTAATGCTAACAAAAATAAAAATGTAAATGTATCCGGTAGAGGTAATAAAGTCACCGCTAATGAAAATTTCGAACTCAAAGTAAATGAAACTTTGAATGAAATGAATCGTCTGTTCGGACGCAAAGACGGTGGCCTCAGAAAATCTTGAAATAGCTATTGACTTGGGGGAGGTTTGTGCTAAAGTATTTGTATGCACAACCTCCCCTTTAGCATTCGCGTCCGTGGTACGATTGAAAGCCTTAAGAACGAGATGGAGATGACCAAGGGAACTGAAGAGTTTCTTGATTGGAGTCCACTCATCAAGTGTTTGCAAGAAGCACTAACCGAAAACACTGAACCTGAGCAGATTGATGATTTCGATCAGCCTGTTCAATTGGAAGAAGACTTTGAAGATTGTGAGGCATGGTAATGATGGATCACATCGATTATTTGTATTGGTTGGAACTTAGTTGGGATATGAATCAGGATACTGGATCTAACGAACCGCAAGAGGAGAACAATGTTCAAGAAAAGTGATTTTAGGGGTTCCCGTGGGGAACAGCGTAACAAGAAGCGTAAGAAGTGGGACCACAAGCCTTTCAAGCGTCCCAAGGATGACAAGGGCAGCAATCAACGCTTCGACTGGAACAACCAAAACAATCAAAACGACGGAATCAACTAAACGCTCTGTTTAGTTCATCCATGACTAGTTTGGGAACTACGAGGTGACTCTTCACCTTGAAGTTCCCTGCTAGCATTTTCAATAGTTTATTTGATTTGTAAACATCAAATTTCATTTTCAGGCAATATGATTCCATCCACATATGATGGAGATACACATAAAGGTTCGCCTTTTTGATGTACATATCTTTATTAAATGAAATGCCCCATTTTTCAAGAAGCTTTACTGTGCGTCGTTCACAGTCTCTTTCATTTTCAGCGACCATTCGGAAAGCATTTCTGATTTGTTTTCCGGTCCAGTTTTTATTGACAAATCCTACAGAGACATTGTTTACAATGTCCTGAGCCTCATCAAGCTTTTTTGTAAACTGCTCTGGTTGGTCAAGCCATTGTAGAAAATGGCAGTATTCGTGTGCCAGTACATAGATCCATGTATGGCCTCTTTTTGCTACACGAATTTTTCTTTCTTTTTTAGTTCTGCCGTAGATGAAATACCCATCACATCTGGCATTTCCGACATTGACTTTTTTGCCTCTTCCAAGGGTTAAGGAGAATCCATATTCTCCAAGATGCTTGCGAATGTGTTTGACAAACTCGGCTTCTTTTGTCATAGGCACCTCATTATATTTAGTATATCAGATATCCCAAAAAAACCCAGTAATATAAATAAAGTAGGAGTATATCATGCCTACTGAACTTATTTCATTAATTGGCGGGTCGTTGACTGGATTTCTTTTTAAGTTCATGGCTCAGAAAAGCCAAGATCAAAAAGAAATTTTTGAGCGTCTAATTGCTGCAAATAAACAAACTACAGAGAATCAAGACAAGGCAGCACAGAGAGTTCCTATAGACATAGGTAAGGGTGTGCGTCAATTAATTGTATTGACCATGCTGTTCGGTACAATCGCAGCACCATTCATACTCCCATTCTTCGGTGTTCCGACATTCGTAGAAGTTGATACCACCAATCCAGAGGGTTTGTTTGGATTGATTCCAGAAACAAGCAAGAAATATTTTGTTGAAGTAAATGGCTTCCTCTATACTTCAGAGAATAGACAAATTTTAGTTTCAATTGTTGGATTCTATTTCGGCACAGCCGCAGCAGGGAGAAAGTCATGAGATACACCAAACTAATTGCGATTGCTTTACTTCTTTCCCTTTTAGTCGCCGCTGGATGCAAATGCGTTGGTCCAGAAATTGTACCCGACAACACTGGTGACAGCGTAGTAATGATGTCACTTAAATCACAGATTGAAAAGAATCAAAAGCTAGAGCAGAATTGGTCATGGATTGTTTGGTATATTCCTGTTCTATTCTTAGTGGTTGCATGGGGCTACAAAGAGTTCTTCACTAAAAAGAAGAACTGACTATTGACATCGTCTATTGGTTGGCTATAATACCCGAGTAAGCCTCCGTAGCTCAGTTGGTAGCAGCATTTGACTTTTAATCAATCGGTCGTAGGTTCGAATCCTACCGGAGGCATTAATGTGTAAGTGTAAATTTTGCAACAAATCTTTCAATACACATAAAGAGTCCAACGCAAGTATTTGTGGATCATGTAGTGTGTCCAAGCGTAGATGGATCTCTAAAATTGCTTTAGTAAAGCAATTGGGTGGAAAATGTAGCAAATGTGGTTTTGCTGGTCATCCCAGTGCATTACATTTTCATCATATAGATCCAAAAGAAAAAAACTACTCAATAAACAGCAATAAATTGATCGCCAAAGATAGATTGAATGAAGTAAAGAAATGCATTCTTCTTTGCGCTAACTGTCATTCAATTCAACATGCAAACAATGATTTGCTTAAGTCGTTTGGTCTTCTTAATGAAGATTGGCTTTGACTTTTAAGAGAGTCGTGGTATATTATCACCATGAGCGAAGAACTCACACAAATGGAGCAAGAACTTCTGGACATGCTTGACAAGCAAGCACACACAGAACTCATGCTTGGTGAAAAGATCAATAGCACTCTGCTCAACAAGGCAATTGAAATGATTCGTACCATTGCCAAGGAGAGAGCATATTGGCAATTCAAGGCCGAGTGCTACAAAAAAGATGTAGATAAACTTGATAAACAAATCGATGAACTTTACAGCGACAAGTGGACTGACAAAGGAAACTACGAATGAGTGATGATCCGGCATCAGCAGAAGCATTTCGTTGGGAACTTGAACAAGCAATTGAAAGATTGAAGAAGACAAGGGATGCTTTGACGGAAGAGCGTGACGAACTTGTAAGGATTTCTAACAAGTTGACCCGTGAGCGCGACGAAGCAAGGTGGGAAGTCTGTGGCTTTCACCACCTGACGGGATTCCTTGCGGGTGACTATGCCAACTCCCGTGGTTGGAATTATTTCAATGATGAGAGAAAGTGGCCAAAGTTTCCACAATCGGTAACTGACTTTGACAAATTCCTTAAGGGACAAGATAAGATTTTTCTTGAAATGAATGATCGACTTCGTAAAGAGAATGAGGAATTGCGTAAGGAGCGCGACGAGGCTTGGTTAGAAAAGGGTCGCATCATGAACGAGATCGACTGTCGTATTGAACATGGTGCAGACAGCAACGGCCACCTAGAGGCTATTCGTAATCTGTTTTCAAAGCAAGCACTTGATAAGATGACTAGACTGGATGAAGAGATGGGATTGCTCTGATGATTAATTATAATTCAATGTACAATGATGATATTTTTGTAACAGGAATTATTAATCAGAGTCCCCGTGTACCGCACACCGTGGTTTATCATGGTGGACCTTGGCACGGCAAGAGAGAACCATACGATCCGCAGGAGAAAGAGATGTTTGTGGCAGAACCTTTTTCAAAGCAATCATTGTTCTATTCTAATCCAAATGATACCATTTGCTCCGCGCCAAAGATCATTCGCTACACCCCAAAGCATGTGGTGAGAATGTGGGATTTCAAACATAGTCGAAGAGTAATTTCTGGACAAGGTGCGGTTGGATGTGATCGGTTCGGCAAAATGTTACACGACCCAACCTATGAAACAGCTGTTGAACGCATCACCGTTGCCGATAGAGGGATTGCAATGGTTGCTGAAGATTGGAAGGGAGAACCCGTAGTAGAAGAGAAGGACTGCTATGGACGAGAGATTATCCATGTTGATCGGATTTACCAAGGACCAGAATTTTAAAGAAAATATGTGACTAATTTAAGGAGAATATATGAAAAAGAACGCATTTACTATTGTTGAGTTGTTGGTTGTTGTTGCTATTATCTCACTACTGATTGCAATTTTGCTGCCTGCGTTGGGACGAGCAAGAGATGCTGCTCTAGTGACTCAAAGCCTTGGCAATTTACGGAATCTTGCCGCTGCTAATGCTACTTACGGGGCTGATTATGCTGACCGTCAGTTTACACAGGCAGCAGATGATTTTGGTCTTGCTAACGGAGGTTGCCAAACGTATCTGAATACTATTGGTTGTCCCGGTCAACAAATTTTGGGATGGGATAGTCAGGGAAACTTGTACGGGTACTGGTTGGGCGGTGGCTTGTGTCCGCCTACACAACCGGGAGGGTGTAACAATTGGATTGTGTACCATCCAAACGAGTGGACTTTCACCAACGGCGGATTCGGTTATTACCGATTGCCGAATGTTAAGGCATTCAATACCTACATCAATGGTCGTTTCTATGATCGCACATTTGTTGCTCCAAAGGACAAGTTAACGATGGAAAGAGCTGAGGAAGGGCTAGGCAGTCCCGGAGAATTCACTTTGCTTCCCAATCAGCCGGGTCAAGTAGTGTTTTCAACATATGTGTGGAGTCCTGCGGCATTGTGGAATCCAGATGTTCTTTCGGACAAGGGATTTCGAAACCCCAACACTCTTCCATCAGGATACAAGTGTCCCACACAGGGGCAAGCAAAGTATTCTGAACTAAAGACTCGCATGATTGAGTTCTATTGGCTACAGAATCAAGACGGTGGCCCACTCAATCCGGGATTTGCTGGAGGATATACTCCTTGGTTCTTTAATCAAGGAAATAGTAGTACACCAAATGCCCTGTTCTTTGACGGTCACGTTGCGGGCATTGCTGTATCTGAGGTCATGGACGCTGACCGTCGTGCCCGTGCAGGGTGGAATGGATCGTCAACCCCACCACCACAGCAGAGAGGCTTATGGCACGAAGGAACGCCTTGGGGGGCAAATGGATTTTACGAGCAACTTTCATTTGACATTCTAGCAGATACATCATTCCATATGCTAACAACTAATGGCATTCTTGGAAGAGATGTCTTGGGAGCAAAGTAATGACCGAATATTTACTATTTGTTTCTGTGTTTGAACTTCTAGTTATTGTTTGGTTGTCAATTGACAATTACAAAATGTTTTGCGAATTGAGGAAGAATGGACAGAAAGATGCTTGACAAACTTGAGGAGTTGTTCTATAATTTCGGTGAAACATCTAAACACATTGGTCGTGTGGAGACTGATGGAAAGACTGAGAACGCTAAAAAGTATGATAAACTCTGTAAAGAGCGTGAATTTGTTCTCAGTGAGTTTAGAGCACTTGTCAAGCAGCTAAAAACTGCTTGACAATTTGGGACCGTGGCGGAATTGGCATACGCAGCAGACTTTGGTAAAACTGAGCACTAGTATAGGAATATGTTAGTGAATCCAATCAAATTCGGTGAACCCTTAACTGGCAACGCCGAGCCAAGCCCTAACGGGAAGGTGTAGAGACTAGACGGTTGGCATCCAGACCGGATGAAGGCATAGTCCAGACCACGAACCGCAAGGGCGGCGAAAGCCGAAGTGGTAAGAAAATCTGCCGTCTTAAACGACTTGTGGGTTCGACTCCCACCCGTCCCATTCAGATGGTTTTAAGGTAAAGGAAAGAAATATGGAATCAAATCACATTCGCTCGTCAATGATTGAACGCAATGCACTGGAAGAGTTTGTCGTGACCTTATATGATGAAGACGGCAATAATGTTGCCGTCTACACCTTCGCATCATACAAGGACGCTGAATCTTGTGTCAAGAGATGGTACGAGCACGACTGAGTCTTAATACAGACTCACCAAGATACTTGAGATAGTCTGGTCTGTCAGCAAGAGGAATTGATTGTCTTCTATATGCTGCTCTGTGAGTGAGATCTCTTTGGAGATCTCCTCTTGTTACTCTCGTACCCATACGCTCAACATCACGAATAGATCCTGCGGAGAGTCTTTCTATTTCAGATGGAGTTAATCCTTCGATATTAGAAAGTCTGGAACCAAGAGTTGATCTTGCTTCTTCTTCTTTACCCATTGCTCTCTGCATGATCGATCTATTCTTTGCTTGCTGAACAGCACTGGCTTCTTCGGCAGCAGCTTTTTCTGCCTTCGTTAGTGCTTTCTTTCTCTTCTTCTTGTAGAGATTTCTGAGTGTAGCAGCATCAACACCGGTTTCAACTTCTCTGGGTTCGTATGGGCGATCCGAATCACCTTGATCATAGTATGGGCTTTCGGCATCTGCTTTTTTGCGAAGTTCGATAGCATCAAGTTCTTTTTGAATTTCTTGCATTCTTCTTGATTCAAAATTAGATGATTGCTGTATTCTTCTGGCTTCTTCTGCCTTACTTTCTGGTCCAAAATATACTCCTCGCAGGAAAGCAGTTGAGTATCCTCTTTCCATATCCGTTGGGAGAGCGCGGATAGGAGATTCTCTTCCAATTGGTAGTTCGCCCCTTCTACGCATAAAATCATCAGGTGGAAGAGATTGCATATCAAATTTGTCTTCTAAATCTCTTACGGATTCCGCATCTGCTCCTGTAGGATCGAAAGAAGTGTCAAACTCTTGGCTGGCTTTTAGATTGTCATAGTTTTCAACTGCATTTTGGAAACTATCGACCTTATTCATTTTAAATTTAAGATCTCTTTTTGCCTTTGCTCTTTCGTATGCTGGGCCAAATCTTCTCTTATATCCAGATGCTGATGCAATAACTTGAACATCTTGACTTCTTGTTGTACGAACTAAATCTTTTAGTTCTTCTGAAGATGCATTTTCAACTTCATCTATTTCTTCGTCCGTAAATCCATGCTTGCTGATGTGTTGATTTAATTCATCAATTGCTGAATCATGTCTTACCATTAGATCTTCAATTGGTGGCAATGTAACTCTTCGGCTTTTCTCGGTGTAAGCAGCCTCAAAATCCCCTCTTTGTCTGCGCTTATGTGTATCACTTAAAACAAATCTTGCAACATCTATTGGATCTTCGGTAAATGGAAGATTTCCTTTATTGTATCTTGGACTTTTATTGATCTTTCCACCCTGTTCTGGATCAGTTCCTGTGGTGAGTGGTTCGATGTCTGATTGGGTGATTCTTGCTGATCGCGCTGGTAGTTGGCGATACAAATCAGAAAAAGTTTGAAACTTTGGACTATCTTGCATTCCGGGAATTAGTGTTCTATAAGTGGCATTTGCTGTATTTAATATCTCAATATTACCTCGACCGCTGCGGGTGTCGAGGCCTCCCGCTCTCAACTGTCTCTCAATTACACCACTTGCCATCATTTTTTCCAGTTCTTCTGGTTTATCTTTTGAACCACTCGTCAATTCAACACCACGCATTACGTCAGCCACATCTAACTCGACCGGAACATCAATGTCTGTTTGAAGAATTCCAGTCCTTCTTCCGGGGACTCCACCACCAGAACCCTCATAATCGAACCTTGCGTCCATTGGAATTGGAATGGTTAATTTGCGATCAGATACTCTGTAAGACCTCGCTCTTTCTGCGCGCATTTGAGCATAGTCTTCTGGGCTAATTGAGCCTGCTGGAACTATTCCCTTTAACATATTATCAATAACTTGCTCTACTTCAGATTTATCATCAAATTCAGTTGCTGTCATATAAGGATGATGTAAATACTCGCCAGATGCCGGGTGAATCAAAGTGTTATGGGGTTCTACTGCTTTGAAGTGTCTAATCAATCTTGATTCTTCTTCTGGAGAATCAATTTGTGTTGGGTGGGGAGTAAAGGTATAATTCTTTTCTCCCTTGTGGTTTTCAACCATCTTCCATTCACCACCCATACGAACTCTACCTTCGCTATCTGCTACGCCATGATATCTGCTCTCTGTGCTAAATGTTGGGTGATTTGGTTTTTTGTAGGTGTCTGGAAAGTGAATCTTATATGAAAGTGGTGAAATTTGAGATGGGCCAGATCTAATGATATCCAATCCAGCTAATCGCTTTGCTTCATCCTCACTTGTCTTTTCAAAACTTGATTTTGGCTTTTCAGACAAAGCACCTTCTCTAATCTTGAAATTATACTTCTCATCACCTTCTTCTTCCGATCCAGTATCCATGAGTTCAGAAGTCACATGATCAGCGTAGAAGCCTCTCATATCATAATCACGGGTGTTTTGTTCTACAGATCTACCAATCTGACCCATGAACATTCTGAATTTTCTTTCTTCATGAGGAGGTAGAATGGTATCAAATGTTTTTGGATTCACCGGAAAGGCAGATTGCACTTGTTCTTGCTCATTCAAAACCAATCTGTTATATTGGTTACGGAGTGATTTTAATTGTTCGGTGAGTGATTCAATTTGGCGATTGTAGAATTGGTCAAGCATACCATATTTATATTCACCATGGTCTTAAAAAAATGTGTAATGTCTATTGACTTGACTTTGAAATTTGCTATAATGGGGACATGTTCAAGCAAGTTAGTCGCACAGGACGGTTGATTTTGCTTTCCACATTTCCTGTTTGAAAGGTGAATCGTATGACAACTATGACCAAGAAGGATCGTGTTCTGCGCTACATGCGTCAGGGTCGCGGACTGACCGTGAATGAAGCCCGTAGCCGCTTCGGAATCGGTAACTTCCGTGCGCTGATGAGTGATGTTCGTCAGGAAAACGTCGGTCGCGTTGTGACGGTTGAGACTCGTAGCGGTTGCAATCGCTACTTCCTCCGTCCGACTCGGACTCGCTAAATGCCTTGTTGCCTTGATATTGTAATTATATTAGAAAAACCGTATACGGCAGCTGATCTTCGGATCAAACGGTAAACGGTGATTTCATCCCTCTCATGCCTAATCCGTATGAGGGGGGTTTTTATAGGAGGTAAGTATGAAGCCAAGTAAGAGATTTCTGTCTGCTTTGATCGCAAAGTGTCATTCACTTGATCCGAATGCTACAAACGTAGCAAAGATCATTCAATGTAAATTGCAAATCGAAAACTATGCAGCCAAAATGGGGCTGTATATTTTTGAGGATGAAATCCTCAAGATCGATTCCATGATTCGCATTGCAAAGATTTCACATTTCTATAATAACAAGCCCAACAACTCGGATTTTTATTATAGCGATAACTACGACGATAACGGGTGGGATTACTACAATTCGGACGGCTTTTGGCCCAATAACTAAAGCCAAAGGCAATGAAAAAAACCCCCGAAAGGGGGTTTTTTATTTGAACCAAAAACGAGATCATTCCTTGAATTTTTCGTAATGAGAAATCAGGTTATCGTACAACTTCTTTTTCGCCTTGTCAGCGTGGTGTATCGACTTGTACTCATGGTCAGGAGTTCCAAAACCAGCCTCCTTCATCTTGTTTATGGCGGTGTACCATTTCTTTCCAGTATAACCGCCTAGAACCTTGAAGTTCTTTTCAAGCAACTGGCTGGTTTCCTTCTTGAAACAGTATCCGGCAAACACACAGCCAACACCTGACGGCATCATCTCAAACTCCTTGATGATCATGCCATTAGGCAGTCCTTCAACGCCAATGGGCGTGGCTTCGGGCTGTGGGTCAGGGAGCGCATTCAATGCCCTCTTGACCCTCTC
>Ga0315902_10002573_pt1 | contig 28082 bp, 29 predicted proteins | sample LakEriMetagenome_9_FD_203523 | JGI IMG/M metagenome (GOLD analysis project Ga0315902, IMG submission 203523) | Freshwater fungal communities from buoy surface, Lake Erie, Ohio, United States - Buoy 12 MA117 | ecosystem: Environmental > Aquatic > Freshwater > Lake > Lake biofilm | place: USA...
CCGACAACAGACACGACTTGTGACTTGCGGAGTTTGGAGCCATTCTTCTTCTTGTAGGCGCGTACCTTTAGGCATACTTGCCCTCCGTTACGCTGGTCGCCCTTCTTATCTGGGGCGGTATTGCCTTCGATACAGGTGACTGTGCCATCGCCGTTATCTTTAACGACAATGCCAACGTGAGAGATTCGGTCTACTCCGTCGTTTGGGAAATCAAAGAACACAACATCTCCTGGAAGAGGAATTGCTTCCTCAGCCTTTTCCCATTGGTTCTTCTTCATAAACGCGGTAGCACCTGCAACTGTTGATACGCAATTAGGGATCTTGAGACCCACTTCATTGGCACACCAGTTGACAAATGACCCACACCAAGGCAGGAAGTTAGCCTTAGTGAAAGCACCGTACTTTGTTTCGTTGTCCTTAGGACCTTCAATTACACCGATTTCTGCTCGGGCTACTGCAATAAAGTCTAGACGTTGACCCATTATTCACTCGCTTTCTTATCAACCTTAGCAAAGGCTGCATTGATTTCTTCTGAGGTGAGGCTTCCATCTGCTAGGTAGAAACGGGCAAGGGCTTCAAGCACACGTGCTGCTCCCAGAGCGCCAGCAAGCGTTGCGGCCTGCCATACTTCAATCCCAACTAATGATCCAGCACCGATAACTCCAAGAGACTCTGCTGCGATAACAGCAAAGATTCTCATCATTACGTTCTTGAATGTATCCATTATTCGTCCTTCATGTTTCGGATGTTGAGCGTTACTGCCCAGACAATAAGTGTTGCTATGATTGCATAACCAACGATAGTCTTTGCAGACCCTTCTAGTACCACCCAGGCGGTGAACATGCCTAGGATTGTCCAGAGTTGATTAAAGAAATCTGAGAACCATTTTTTCATTAGGGTTTCCTTCTATACGCGGCTGCAGCAGCAGCACCTGCTGCGGCTTGGGTGGCTATGTTTCCAGCGATAATGGCTGATAGAACAACCTTCTCTGACTCTTCTCTTACCTCTGATGACATATCTGCACCAATGTTTGATAGGGCGGTAAGGACTTGTCCTGGATCTGTAAAGAGTTCTGCAAGGAGTTCTGCAGGGTTTTCTAGTAGGGTTAAGGCTATTACCACCTCAGCCGTAAGAACGACGCCGTTAGGCAGTTCTACGGGCGTATCAGGGGGCAACACGCTGAGGTCTGTCGACTCACTAAGCACCACAACTTCTGGTACAGTAGGTTCAGGTGTTTCTATAGGAGGCTCAGGTTGTACTGGTTCAGGCGTTGGCTCAGGTTCAGTAGGTTCAACCTCAGGCTCAAGTGGCTCTGGTTCGTCAACGATCTCAGGCTCCGTGATCTCAGGTTCCTCAATAGGTTCCTCGACAGGCTCTTCTGGTTCCGCAGGAACCTCAGGCTCTACGACCTCTGGTTCATCCACTGGTTCGTCAATTTCAGGCTCTGGTTCTTCAGGAACTTCAGGAGTGGGTTCTGGCTCAGGCTCAGGTTCTGGCTCTGGAGTAGGTTCAGGTAATGGTTCTGGTTGAGGCTCTGGCCTTGGTGGCGATACCACTATTGGTTCTGGTTGCACTACTGGTACTGGCTCAGGAAGAGGAGTAACTACAGGTGTTGGAATTGATTCTACTGTTTGGGTATCTACCGTTGATGTTTCTACTGGTAGTACAGGAGTTGAAGTATCGGAAGTTGGAGTCTGTGTTTCAACAGTTACAGTTTCAGTTGCGGATACTGTCTCAGGAGGTACAACAACTACAGTTGGAGAATCAACTATCACAGTCGGAGATTCGACAGTTGCAGTTTGAGAATCAACTGTTGAAGGACTCGGAGAGGGACTTGGTTCGGATGAAGGAGCAGTGGCAGTTTCAGATACGACAGTTGAACTCTCAGAAGTTACAGTTTGAGTCTCGCTGGGACTTTCGGGACTAGGGGCTACGCCATTATAGTAACGAAGAGCGTTATCAGAAAGACTGTCACTAATAAAAACAGTGAATCGTCCATTGAATCCTCCCTCACAGTACAGTCTGGGAATACTACCCTTACCATTAAAAAAACTATTACTATTATCCCAGCCAGTCGTAGCAGTTCTAGTCTCGCTGCCATCGGCAGTGGTACAAGTAATCTGTACGTCTAAGACCATTACGGCCTGTGATGATGCTGGGAATAAATAAGATGTGCCTATTACTAGGAGAATAATTCCTAGTCTACTTGCCGTCCTTCTCGCAGAGGAGGAGATATATTTGGTCAACGCGTGTTTCCAATCGGTTCACTTGATCTTTGACAGAACTACCCCCATTTGGTTTTAATTCTGATAGATAGTGTTTAACTAACCATCGAACAAAACCTGTAAACCCTACAATCAGGGTCATCAGCGCTACGAAAAAACCAGCCCATTCAGTAATCGTCATAAGACGGTCCTGACTGTTACAGTAAGCAAACCGCCAAACCCAGAGAAGTTTCCACTTGGTGGGGTCTTACGAGAGAATTGAATCTGCTCGATGATGGCTTGCACACGTTCTCCTGTCGTAAAGTCTTGTACGTTGACAATATCGCCTTCGGCTTCAATTGCCTCAAGTATTTGAATACGCTCCCACGCACGGCCTTCATATCCAGTCGTTACGTTATAACGGTCTTTCTCAACGTCAAAGCACCACACGGGGAACTGAATCAACCGTTGGCGCTTAGTTGCAGGAAGCGCTTTTGCTTGGAAGCCCTTAAATACGGGTCCTTTACTGGTATCGCTTGCGCTACGTGAGAGCGTAAATCTGTAGGATAGGAACTCTTGTGGAGCCTCTGGGTTGGTCGTTGCTGCATCTGGAGTACCAACTGCAGCATTGTAAGAGATGACGTTGTTGATATTGCCATTCTCTTCTACTGTCTGGATGTCCATAGCACCAAAGGAATAGTCACCTCTGGCACGTACAAACTTAAAGTTCTTTGGCTCAAGTGTTCCATAGCGGATAGCACCTGTCTGTAGGTAGCCAGATGTTACAAAAGTGCTAGCAGACTCAATATATGCTTTTCCGTCGGCTGTTCCATTGTTGGCACTACAGAATGCTAAACGGTTGGTTGTTCCTACAAATCCCACTGCTGTGGTTGGATTAAGAGTTGTTTGTACTCCAACCAAGTCAGTTGAGTAGGCAAAGCGTAGTGGCTCTCCCTCGATAAGTTGGCTAAGATCAACACGAGTAAGACCAGCGTTAGAACCTACACCTGTGGTAGCCCATGCAAAACGATCACGACATGCGATGTCATAGACAGGTTGAGTTGACTCAAATACAAGTGGACCATACTCAAGAGAACCATCTTGGTCGTTAACGTTAGCAACGCGTAGACCCTTGCTGGTTCCAATAATCATATAGCCAAGGTAATACAAAATCTTATGAATGATCTCTCCAGGTGGCAGTTCTGCAGCAACAACAGCCTGTGACAGAGTTGGCATAGCGCCGTTAGTTCCTAGAGTGTACTTCTGGATAGTCGAATAGATACCTGAGTGACCAGCAGTATAAATAGCAGGACCTGATGCCGTGATGCTAGTGTATACGTAGTTAGTATTAGGATTGGTGTAGATAGCAGAAGGCAATGTTGTTGCATTTGTAGCAATTTCATAGACTGCGTTATTAACGCACATCACAATACGATCTTTTACAAATTCCATCTCTGCAGAAGTGATAGTCAATCCAGGAGTTGTAAACCTAGCGGTAGGCGCTACTGCAGCACCATCTGATAACAGTTTACGGTTAAACTCTAGTTTGCCAGATACTGTGTCATTTGTAACAAAGTAACCATATAGGCCATCGTCACAGATACCAAACACAGGATCATCTGTTCCAGAGTTATAGTCCAACCAGTGAATCAATGTTCCATCAGCATCAATACGGTCTACATCGTAGCCGTCATGAAGCAAGATTGCATTTGTATTGCTGTAACGAATAGAGCGAATATGCTGTTCAGCCTTTTTTGTTGGATCTTCTTCGTTAACTTCTGTTGTTATAGTATGAACGTTGCTTGTATCCTTGAGCAGGGTTACTTGACCCTTAACCCAAGGATTAACACCCTGTGAATCAAAGTAGCGGTAGCCGATTGACTCACCTGCTGATGGATCGAAGAACTTGATACCTGCTCCACCATGGAATGATGACTGAGAACGAAGCCACCAGCCTGTAAGAGACTGCTCGCCTGGTTCACGTGAGTTGTCAAACTGATCCTTGCGGTATGGTGCTGTCTCGCGCTGATATGGGTTCTGATCTGTTGGTGCGATGAAGAATGGGATACCACCGAAGGCTACGTCATAGTCCTCTGCGTTATTGGTCCAGAATCCACTTGTTCCAGGATTACCTACATTGAGGGGTAAACCCTCGGTAATATCTTGGCCAGCCAAAGCGTACCTCCACTACTAGAAAGAAATTAAATTATTCGGTTGGAATTACTTGCCAGTTAAGGTCTTCTTCTACCCAACGGTAGAATTGTCCATCTGTAGGCATAGGTGTAGGTGCTTCCCAGAATGAACCATTGCGTGTCCAAGATGGGTAAGGCTGAGGTGCTACAAAGATATCTTCTTCTGCGTTGTAGTAATACCCAATTCCTGCGTATGTACCACGAATGTTGTTGTTGTAACTTGTGCGCTTGCAGACCTGTCCACGAAATTCTCCGTAGTGTGCTTCCCAATCAGAGATGCCGTCTACTACTTCGTCTTCGTTACGTCCTACAATTACTTCTGTTACGATATTGTTTTCATCTAGAAATGCGTAATGTGCCATTAGAATGTCACGCTCCCTGTTCCTGCGGTAAATTTGTAATATTTAAACCCGCCTGTTGTGTATTGAGTATAAGTTAAACCACCACCGATAGATGATAAGTTTGGTTTAGTATCTGGATAACGAATCACTATAATACCTGAACCACCTGCGCCTCCTCCAGCAGAGCCACCTCCACCTGCTCCACCACCGCCACCGCCTCCAGTGTTTACTGTTCCAGCGATACCTGCAGCCCCATTTGGTGAAGCAGTTCCGTTTCCTCCACCACCGTTGCCGCCAAGACCTCTAACGCCTCCGCCTGTACCGTAAGCACCACCTCCACCACCACCTGCGTAGTAGTAGTTTCCAGAAACCAATTGTCCTGTAGAAGTAACGCTTCCCATTGTATTAACAAAAGCAACTATTAATCCACTTATGCCAACACCGCCAGAACCAGAAGTATTACCAGACGTGTTGCCACCAACCGCTCCTGCACCACCGCCACCGCCAGTTGGGTATCCTCCTGGCTGTGATGAAGAAGTTCCACCTGAGTTACCATAACCACCAGTTTGGGTTGACGTTCCAGCAGCAGTTAAATTAAATCCTCCACCACCACCTGAACCGCCATTAAACCCTGCAGGTCCATTTGTTGATGTTGCTCCACCGCCTTTTGCGGTTAACGAAATACCTGTTCCAGAAATACTTGAATCTACTCCATTTGTTCCATTAGAAGTAGATGGAGAAGTACCACCACCACCAATTGTAAATGTATAAGACCCAGGCAAAAATGTATTAGCAGCGCTTGCAATAACTCCACCAGCACCCGCGCCAGCAGCAGTATCCCAACCTGCACCACCGCCACCCGCAACAATTAATACATCCGTATAAATATAAGGGTCATAATAAGCGTTACCAGCAAGCACACTTCTGCTTTTAGATTTAAGTTTAAGACTAATAACTGCCATTAGATTGCATACCTCACTATGACTATTCCTGAACCGCCTGTGCCGCCTGTATTATTTGGAGAGGTAGTAGCACCGCCACCACCGCCACCAGTATTAGTGCTACCTGCTGTTCCAGGAGCGCCACCGTTACCGCCGCCGCCTGAGCCACCTGTTCCATAAGTTCCCGAATCAATGCGACCACCACCACCGCCGCCAGCGTAAAATCCGCTAGCGCCTGTTGATGTTGCAGTTGCCCAAGATGAATAAGTATTTACACCAGCACCGCCGTTACCGCCAGCGCTGATTGCAGCAGCAGCACCAGCAGCGCCAGCGCCACCACCACCACCTGCTGCTTGACCACCACTACTACTACCAGCACCTGCTCCACCTGCGTTGCCTTGTCCAGATGGACTAGCAGCACCGCCTGCTGGATTAACTCCTGCTAATTTTCCGCGACCTGAACCACCGCCACCTGAACCGCCATCACCACCAACATCTGCGCGTCCGCCGAAACCGCCGCCTTTTGAGGTAGTTAATGAACCAAATGTTGAATCAACTCCAATGGTTCCAGCAACTCCAACTCCACCAGCGCCACCAGCACCAATTGTAACTGCATAATTAGTTTGAGTTAATGATTGTGCGCTGTGAAGAAGTAAACCACCTGCTCCACCGCCTCCGCCAGCATCTCCACCACCACCTCCACCACCTGCAATAACAAGAATATCTGCAGTTAAGTTTCTAAATGGCTTAAATCCAACAGTATCTGTTGCTAAAAATGTGTGGTAAACATAATTTGAATCTTGAGTAATTGTTCCGCCAGTTGCTTTAATGTAGCGTTTCAAAGAAGAAATTTGTGAAGTTATTGCTTTATTTCTCATAGATGAAATAGCCATTACTTTGTCACCGTTCCTGTTCCACCTGTGAATTGATATACACGATAACCTGAACGGGTTGGTTGTGTATATGTTAATCCTGCACCAATATTCGTTAGAGCAGGGTATGTATCTGGATAAGCAATAACAATTACCCCAGAACCACCGCTTGCACCTGTGTCAGCGTAACCGCCTCCACCACCGCCTCCGCGATTAGCAGTTCCTGCGGTTGCTGCAACTGTACCGCCAGCAATTTTCTTTCCATTACCCCCGCCACCAGTACCAACGCCAACATTGTTGTAAGCGCCGCCACCGCCACCTCCAGCGTAAACTATTGTTGACCCTGTGATTGAGTTAGATGTGCCATTACCACCGCTACCACCTGTGGCTGTTGTGTCATATGTACCTGTAAAACCTCCACCATTAGATGATGAACCACCACCACCTCCGCCGCCTTCACCAAATCCTGTGTTGGAGCCGCTTCCACCTGAGTTTCCTTGAGATGGAGATGTGCTTGGAGTATTACCAGCACCACCTGTACCTGCTCCATAAGAAGGGGAACCTGAACCAGTCTTAGTACCGCCACCACCGCCAGAACCACCAGCAGTACCGTTCATTGTGGTATTTGAGTAATCACCACCAGCACCACCACCCGCAGCAGTAACTGTGTCGAAGACAGAATTAACACCACTTGTGCTACCAGGTTGTCCTGCTCCTACGGTTACAGTAAAAGAATCAGATAAGAAGAATGATGAACCAGTTCTATATCCTCCTGCTCCACCTCCACCAAAGGAACCACCACCTGCACCACCTGCAACTACAAGGTAGTCAACAGGAATAGGATTATAAAAAGCATTGCCTACTAAGAGGCTAATACTGTTTTCGCCAGTCTTAACACTCTTGATTGACATTAGACAGAAGCCTCATCACCGTACGCGTGGAATACAAGGTTAGCAGTTGAAGCGTAAACTGTTACTACATCTGTAGTTGCAAGTGTAAGACCAACAGTAATAACTGTGGTATCTGATGCACCTACTGTGATGTCATAAGCAAAGTAATGCACGTTTGCTAGTGTTGCTCCCGCAGGGCGGATAGCAATACGAAACGTAGCAGCAGTTGCTGTTAGGTTAGCAATAGAGATGCTTGATACTACTGCTTCTTTAGCAGAAGGTACCGTGTAAAGTGTCGTTGCTGTTGTTGCTGATGGGTTTGATTGCCCAAGTACTTTTTTTGCCATTTGTATTTCTCCTTAGTTTCTTAGGCACCCATAAGCATAAAGATGCTTGGGGTTGGGTCGGTTACAATTGTTGACCACGTAGCGGATGTGCCGTTTGTGGTTAAGTATTTTCCTGCATTACCTGTTTGGCTTGGTAGAGCATCAACGGCTCCCCAAGAGGATACAGTTCCATTGGTAGTTAAAAACTTGCCTGAGTTACCAGTCTGACTAGGCACTACATAGTCTGTAGAGTCTGTAGCCACAAGAGTTTTGCTAGATGGAATAGTTGTACCGTTGATAGATGTAGCAGTTGCTACACCAAGAACAGGGGTAACAAGGGTAGGACTGGTATTCATTACGAAGGTAGAGCCTGTACCAGTCTGGGCTGCAACGCTAGTTGCTGCACCTACAGATGTGATAGGACCAGTCAAGTTGCTAGGTGCAACAGTTACTGTATCTACATAGCCCTTAGTGGCTGCATCAGTAGATGTAGTTGGTGTACCAAGTCCAGTTACCTTGTTGGTTCCCATTGCTAGGTTGCCAGTCATTGTGCTACCAGACTTGAGTACTACTGTGTCTGAGAAGTTTGCTGTATCAGCCAAGGCTGCTGCAATCTCATTAAGGGTATCAAGAGTAGATGGAGCACCATCAATAAGGTTGTTGATTGCTGTTCCAACATATGCTGTAGTTGCTACCTGAGTAGTGTTAGTACCAGCAGTAGCAGTTGGAGCAGTAGGAACGCCAGTAAGAGCAGGGCTAGCCAATGGAGCGTATGTGCTTGAGGCTGTTGCAGTCGCTAACTTAGAGTCAATCTGAGTCTGGATAGCAGAAGTAACTCCGTCAAGGTATCCAAGTTCTGTTGTAGATACTGTAGATGAAGGAGCAATCTTGCTCCAGTCAATAGCAGCAGATGCGTTGATGTCTGCATTGACAATACCGTTGGTCAAAGCCAACTTGCCGTAGGCAATCTGAGCAGATGTATTAACGTCTGCATTGACGATTGCTCCAGTGCCAATGACTGTTGTAAGGCTTACGTTGCCAGTTCCATCAAAGGTAACTCCGCTTGCTTCGACATCTCCAGTGAGTTGGAATGTGCGACCAGTGGCTAGGGCTGTGGCTGTAGCAGCATTACCTGTGGTTGAACCAGAGGTTCCTGATACGTTACCAGTGACGTTGCCTGTGAGGTTACCTGTGAATGTACCTGCGATAGCGCCAGTACCAGTAATGGTTGGGCTAGTCAGTGTCTTATTAGTAAGAGTCTGAGTTGTATCAGTTCCTACAAGAGTTGTTGTAGCATCTGGAATTGTGACCGTACGGTCTGCAGTAGGATCTGTGACTGTAAGAGTTGTTTCAAATGCATTAGCAGTAGCACCTTCAAATACAATGCTTGCATCTGTAAGGGTTAATCCTGATACCTCAGGTGAGGTAAGAGTCTTGTTGGTAAGTGTCTGGGTGTTGGTTGTACCAACTACAGCACCAGTCGCACCGTGTCCTGTGGTTGCTTCGATGTGGTTATTAGCCTCACGGAAGTCAACACCGATAGCCATGTGACGAACCTTGGCTCCTGCTGAGTGGGCTACACCAGTAGAGCCTTCTGTACCAGTTCCATCAACACCACGAATAATTGTTATTGTTGTGCTGCTAGGCTGGCTAGGAGATACGGCATAGACAATTTCTTCAAGCGCTGTATCTGGATCAATAACGAGAGTAAAGCGCTCACCAGAAGCAAGCGTATAGCCACCGAGCACCGCTGCTGAGTTAACCACCATAGTGGTTGCAGTTGAGTTAAGTGCTGATGTAAGTGATGTCTCTTGCGAGATGGAGGAGTATCTGCGGACTGTCATTGATTAGTACCTCGTATAGTGGATTCGGGTTGGGTAAACATCACGAAGTTTGCCTGCTTCTTCGTTCAAGCGTTGCTGATAGAGTCCAAGCATGAATCGTGCTGTTGAAGCACCAGAGCCATACTGGATCTTTGTATCTGCGTTATCTGCTTCTGCAGATGAATAGTTAAGTCGACCTGGGTCAATGAATGACGCTAGGCGATATGATGCTCCGTAAAGGATGACATCTTTACAAGATGATGGAAGCCCTGTGACAGTCTCAAATACTGCAGAACCTGGAGATGCTGAAAGCGTGGCTGGCTTCTTGGTGTAGTGAACCTGGATCTTGCGACCTGATTGAATATTGTCGTAGACTGAAATACTGTTGCCTGATGCAAATGATGTTGTATTTGCAAGAGGATCTTGACGCCAGTTACGAAGTGGCATCCATTCTTCTGTAGATCCTGTTGGCTGCCATGAGACGTAGAGGATTGTCTCTGCCTCTGCTGGTAGGCTGTAGGTTGTCTTAGCAGAGTTAAAGTTAAAGACATGAACCCCTGTTGCAAACAGTTGAGGAAATACTGCGTCAATTGTATCGTTGATGGCTTTCTTTACTACTGCCTTAGGGAAGGTAGGAGCAACGGTTACTCGGCTGTTAACCGTGTGTACCGCTGCCGTAGTACCGTTATAGCCACGGCCATAAGGTGCTACAGTAGCGGTATTGGACACACGATCATAACTATCAATCCAAAGTAGTTCGTCATCAATCTCGACAACACCTTTACCAATATTTGACACATCAGCCAAGTTAAGAGTCAAGGCAGATGCGTTGATCTCCTGTGTAAGGTGGGTACTACGATCCTGCCTCATTGTATAACCAGATAGATTGAGGAGTGCCTCATCTATCATATTGGTATAGGTGGTTGTCATTTAACGTCCTTTAAGTTTGAGTTACTTCTTCTTCTTTGCTTCGCGCTTTGCTTTTAGTCTTGCCTGTAGTGCTGCAATTTCTCTTTCACGTGCAGGAGTTCTTTCAATTTTGTTTGTTAAACCAGCAAGAGCGCCACCTAGCATTGAGAATCCGCCATACTTAGGCTTTGTCTTAGAAGCGGCTGCTTTCTTAACTGGAGCCTTTCCTGCGGTTGGCTTGTTAGGAACGAACATAGATCCTACGTACTTACCGCCACCATCTGACTTAGCCTGGCTAGGATTACGATATCCTGATGGCTGTCCACCTGCAGGAGCCTTAGATGCTGGCTTATCAGGTACAAACATAGAACCGACATAACGACCAGAAGATGATGGTTTTGTTGATGCTGTTGCCTTTGCTACGCGAGCATCGCCATACATACGGCGGAGTGCTTCACGATACTCAGGAGAATTATTTGATGATGCTGCCTTGAGGGAGGCAGACATTCCCTGCTGCTTAATCTTATCAATGGTTGCTTGCGAAACCTTGATGTTTTTGTTTGGCTTAGTTGCCATGTTACCACTTAACCTTATCTGCCCAATACGCGGCACTCAATTTTCCTTTAGAAATGTTACTTGCGTGACGAGCCTTAAATGACTTACGTCGCGCTGCATATGATGCCGACTCTCCCTTTTTCTTTGGAGAGCCACTGACACCCTGTTGACCAAAGCGGATAGTCTTGACCGTCCCACCCACTTTTGCCACAACTACGTGTGACTTCTTTGGATGAGTCGGTGTACGCTTTGGCTTGTTATAGCCAGATACTCCTACCCGCTTTAGTCTAGGGTCTGTCATTACTTAACCTTTGATCCGCGCATTCCTGAGCCGCCAGTAGCCTTCTTCTTACCTGGAACAAATGTTGATCCTTGGTATGAACCTGGAGCCTGTGTCTTCGCCTTTGTAACACGTGCTGCGCCGTACATGCGCTTTACGCCTTCGACGTATGAAGCGCTTGCCTTGCCCATTACGGCTTTCTTGAGAGCGGCTGTCATGCCGTCTGCCTTGATGCGATCAATTGTTGCCTGTGAGACCTTCATTGCTGGAGCCTTTGGCTTTGACGCTGGTGCTGCATAGTTGCGGTATCCCGAAGGTTGTCCGCTTCCTGTCATTCTTGCCATTTTTGTTACCTTCCCTTTATCTGTATTTTGAGGTTTTCTTTGCTATCGCTTTGGGTTGTCTTACAAACTGCTTGCCTTGACTTGTACCCTTACGCTTGGCTGCAGTTGTTTTTGCGTATTCCTTGGCTGATAGAGCCTGACGTGCCTTCTTGGGAAGGTAGCGTTCTCCTGTTGCCTTGGATCCTTGAGTGCTAGGTTTACCAGATTTGGTTCCCCACTCTTCCTTTGTCCATTTAGACAAGGACTTCTGTTTGGTAGTCTTGCTACCAGAGTAGCCACCACCAGCCTTCTTATAAGCCTGAGCAACTAACTGTGCTTTACGAGCAGACCACTGACCAGGTTTACCACCTTGAGAGCCCGCCATAATGCGGTTCTTGATTCGCTCTCTTAATTCAGGCTTTGTATAGGTCATATTGTTCTCTTAGTTGGTGTAACCGTTTGGCCAAGTACCAGTACGATTAGCCTCAGCCTGACGCTTCTTGCGAAGTTCGGCTTCTGCTTTCTTCTGTTGCTGCTGCCAAGTTGGGTTTGAAGTAACCTTTGGCTTAGGTGTAGCGGTAGCCTTTGGTGTTGGCTTTACCTTACCAAGATCTCTAAGACCAACAGTACTTCCATTTGGAAGGACAAGTATTGGACCAGTGTTCTTTGGTTTAGGTGAAGGCGTAGCCTTTTTCTTCATTCCTGGCATAATTACATACCACGCTTGTTGTTGAAAATTCCGCGCTTTACGACTTTTTTCTTAGCAGACTTTTTGGCAATCTTCTTGCCAGTCTTCTTGGCTTCCATTTTGGCCATAGCCATTCCCTTTGCTGTGTATGGGAACTCTTTCTTTCCTACTTTTGGCATTAGATTGCTCCTACTTCGCTTAGTTTGGATACTGTCTTGTTTTGTATTAAGTTTGTGCTGGGCATGGTATTGGCGTCGTATGCTTTACCCATAGCATCAGATGCTCTGCGAGCCTCTTGAATCTTCTTCATGGATGTACCTGACGGCTGGATACCCTGAGCCCTTGCATCGCGGTAGGCTTGTAATTCGCCTTCCCACTTCTTATTGCTTGTTTGCTTCTGTGAAGAAGCGTCCCCTGCATTCATCTGTAGTCCTAGTGCCTTGCAACCAAAGCAACCATCTATCGGATCTGGATGATGTTCCCAATGTTTCATGCTGTCTCCACTGTGTATCCTGCTGCCTCTAGGCCAGCCTTCTCGCCTGGGCTAACATCGTATGTTATCCCACCTAAATAGAAGGCTTCCGCTTCTTCTATCTCTTCACTAGAAGGGTTTCTGACCTCATAATATTCCCCGTCGATCTTGATAACGCTAATCCCACGGGTAAGGCGATAGCGACTAAAAAGTGGCCCCTCGCCAGCAGGACCTTCGCTGATTGTTGGTGTTGTGAATCTGTATGTCATGTGACCTCCTAAGTCGTTTTACTGATGAGTAGGGGTTGCCCCCTACCCACCCGTCTAATTACTTAGATTATGCACGAACTGATGAAGCAGTCTCAATGCGGTATAGCGCTTCCTGACGGAATACAGACCAGTTGATCATACCGTGCCAGCCGACTGGGCGGAAACGGTTCAACTTGTCTACAACGTTACCAAACTCAATGCCTGGTTCCTTCCATACTGCCTCAGCAAGTGCTTGCTGTCCGAGTACGTAGGTGTTGTAAACGCGAGCCTTAGGTGTAACTGTAAGTGTGTTTGTTCCAACAGTTCCTGAGTTAGCGACAGACACAGTGAATGTTGTGTTTGTTGCACCAACTGAGATTGCTGTGATCAAAGCACCAGTTCCTACGTTTGTACCTGAGATAGCATCTCCAACCTCAGCAAGACCACCGAATGCAGCGTTTGCTGCAACGATTGTGAACTCGCCTGAAACACCTGATACTGCAGAAGCAGTAGCAAGTGCTGTTAGAGCCTTACCTGAGATGGTGTTTGTCATGCGTGGTGTCTCGATGAAACGGACACCTTCCCATGCGCCGAGTTCTCCTGCAAGGAGTGGCCCAACGTTCTGGTACTCATGTGGTGTACGCCAGATGTTGTTTCCTGTCTCTGTACGGAGATCATGTGAAACTTCTGGGTGGATGTATGAAACATACATTCCGCCACGTGTGAGAACATTTGCAGCACGCAACTTTGTTACAGCGTAACGTACGTCGCGTCCCTTGAATGTGTCTGTTGTGTCAATTGTTGACTTAGCAGCAGTTGTTGAAAGTGCTCCGCCTGATTCACGGATGACGTTTGTACCTGCATCTAGAACAGCGGCAATACCGTTGTCTAGTGTTGTTGCCATGTTGAACGCAACTGCGTTAGCAATCCATGGATCAACATCAGCAAGAGACATAAGTGCCAACTTGCGTGTTGGAAGTACGACGCGACCTAGTTCTTGCTGTGTGACATCAAGAGTTGTGGTCGCTGGTAGTGCTACTGCATCTGGATCTACAGTTTCAGCGAGTGTTGCACCTGCGATTGAGGTGTCAGCAATATCGTTGTGGAACTGGAAACGGATTGAAGAACCGTCGTGAGTTGGGTTTCCGATCTTCTTGTCTGCGATTGCGCGGAACTGTGGTGTTGAACGAAGGTTGATTTCGATCAACTTGTCGTACGCCAAAGTTACAAGATTGGAACCTAACCCAGAGGTTGTAGTGGTAAAGATATCTGCCATTTGGAGATATCTCCTTTCTGGTTAGTTTGCGGTTTATTGACCGCTGAGAATGGTTAGAATTTCATCTTCGGAAGTTGCATTCGCTAGGCGATTTGCAATATCATCCGAAGCCCCTGGTGCTTCTGCATTAGTCAGAACATTGTTCATCTTCTGCATTGAAGCGATATCTTCTTGAGATACCTTTGGAGCGTCCTGTTGAATACCAAACACGTCGGCATACTGGTCGATCCATGCGGAAATTGCTTCCTCGCTTGCTTCGATGTCATTTGGAACGAATGCTGCGATCTTTGCGTTGACTCCACGGGATGTAAAAACATCTTTTAGAATCCGCTCTTTTTGAGATTTACTCAGTTCTCCCAGGTTACTCTCTAGTTCTTTTGCTCTGCGTTGCTCGGCCTTTAGCGCTTTGCGGAGTTTCTTTACTAGATCGGTATCGTTGTCGTATGTCGGGGTGTAATCCTCGTCATCTTCGTCTTCGATGTCCCAGTTGATGTTGTCGCGGTTGTTGCTCATAGCAACCTCTCCCTTGTTAGTAGTTGGCGTACGCCTCAAGATTGGAAGGGGCTCCAAGTTGGCTCGTACTATCGGTCTTATACACCATTGGGGCCGATAGGTCCAATGGAATTCTTTTTATACTGCTCCGAGTGTGGAGCGTGTACCTAGTGAGCCACCGAATCCTCGGCTTGCTCCCATGGTTCCGCTCTTACGCTTAAATGCTAGTTCTTCTTGTTCTTTGCGCTTCTTGCGTAATTCTGATGCCATTCCTAGGAACTCTTCTGTTTGAAGATCTTTTTGGATAGCCTCTTTGTCAGCCTTGACTCCATAAATATTCTCTAGTTTAGTCAGTGGCTCAAGAGTCTTTCCGATCTCTTCAAAGCCTGTAGATGCAAGTTGAGCGATCTGAGCCTCTGTATAGCCCTTCTCAGTAAGAGAAGCAGCAAGAGCCTTCATGCCTTCGATCTGACCAGGGGCAGTAGAAATACCTGTCTTAGAACGACGGATTGCTTCTGCTACAAATGCTCCTGTATTTCTATTGATCTCTAACTGCTCTTTGCCAATCTTTGAATCAAGGTAGAAGTCTTGTAGACCTTCCTTGGTTGCAATATAACCTAATGCTATAAGTGCATCTGTCTTTGCTGGGTCTGCCTGAATAGCAGCCAAACGTGCAGTATTAGCGCGTTCATCAAGGTCAAGGACTGTGACGTTGTTCTTTACGTAGTTCTTGAGTGACTCTGTGCTAAGGAACTTGTCGCTCAGGCCATACTTCTGCTTAATACCCTTATAGCCTTCAACAGCGTTAAACAGTTCGCCTGCTTCTTTAGGGGTAGCAAGACCCTCATTGAGGTATCCATACTCTGAGTAGAATGGTGAGGTTAACTTAGTTCCATTCTTGAGTGTGTATTCTTTGGTATTGAGAAATATAGCAACAGCATTATCGTAATCAAGATCATCCTTAAGGAGTGAATTAAGATAGGATGTTGAGGAGTCAAGCATATTTGACGAAAATCCTTGGGACTTGAGTAGCGCCTTGAGAACATCTACGCTTGTAGATGGAGTTCCTGTTGCAGATGTTGTCCCACCACCAGCATTGGCTTTAGCGCCACCGCCAGCGCCTCCTCCTGGAGTTACGCTACCTGTATTCTGGTATAGTTTCCACTGTCCAGTATCAGTGCCACCGATCCATGTATAACGGAATCCTGCTGGTGCTACTGGTTGTACTGCCTTATTAAATATAGGGTTTCCTGCGGCTTCTTCAACCGTCATTCCTGCGTCTATAGCACGTTGTTCCTGCATTTTCTGAGTACGCGTAACAACAGGTACTGGCTTTGGTGTTCCGTCAGGATTAAGACCTTGCGATACATACAGATCAGCAAGATTCTTCTTCATGCTATCTAAAAGAGTTGTGAGTTTACCAAGCATTTTTTCATCTGCGGTTTGCGGTTTAGCAACTGCATTCCGCTTCGCAGCAATTCTGGCTTTTTCTGCCTTGTCCTCAGCAGCCGCCACTGCAGCCGCCTGTGCTGGAGTTGCCTTGGCTCTACTACTTGAATCTGTTGCCATGATTACCCCAGTGCATTCTTTAGTGATTGAGCCATATTGACTGCTGTATTAATTGCTGTTGATGTACTATCGTAACGCTTATCGTTCTTAATAATCTTCTGCATCTCAAACTCGTTTGGCAATCTGTACTCACCACTCTCGTCTTTGAAGTTAAGAACCTGTACTGCAAGAGGATCCTTAATACCGATGTTGGTCTCAAGGCCGGCCGATAGTGTCTGCAGCACTGGAGCAACATACTTGTTGGCTGTTTCGCCTGGCTTAAGAGAGTTCTTGATAGCCATAAAACGGTTACCAGACTTGGCTTGAATTTCTGATACGTACTGCTCGTACATTTCGTTCTGGACCTTCTCGTCAGGGTTAGATAGAAGATTCTTAATAAGCGGAGAAACTGTTGCAAAGTCAGGAGCAACATCATAGTTGCCCGTGTGGTATGCCTTGATTGTATCGTAGATGGTCTTTGCAGAACCACCGATATCATCCACATTCCACTGTTCTTCTGGGAAGTTTGCTACAAGGAAGTCAGCAAGAAACTCTGTTTGCTCTTCTGCTGTGAATCCTTCACCCTGTGATGTAGATGTTCCAGTTGTTACAGTTTTATACTGCTTAACACCATCAACGGTTTTAATGCTAGAAAATTCTTTGTTTCCAAATTTGTCGACCTTCTGCTTCTTGGTCTTAGGGTCAATAACTGGCTTGCTCTTAGTATCATAGATTGGAGCAAACTCTGTTTTACCAGAAGTAGTTGTAGGTTGATTCTGCTGCTTGACCTGTGCATTCCATGAATCCTGAAACTTCTTATCTAGTTCTGGGGCTGGCCACTGACCAAATGCTGTGAAATAAGCATTGTTGTAGTACTGGCGAGCATCGCCAAGATCCTTGAATTGAAGTGCTGTCTGAATTTGCTTGGTATATCTTGTAGTTGTATCTGGCTGCTTGGGGCCATCTTTTGGCTTAACAGTACTGTTGTAGGCTTTTAAGAAATCAAGTGGAAGCAACTGGCTTGATATAGATGCAAGGATAATCTTTTCAATCGCAGAAGATTCATCTACTCCAACTACTCCAACTCCTAGAGGTGTTGTCGACTTACTTAATCCAGACTTACGAAGCAAGTTTTGCATCTCAACAAAGTCTGTACCCATTGCTTTTTGGACATCCATAAGATATCCTGCTTTTCTTACTGGATCTGTTTCCTGAGCAAATAAAACAAAAGGGTCTTTTGAGTCGCTATATATACCAAGGATTCCTGACATTTGCTGTTGGGTAGCAGGTGTATCAGGCACGAACATAGATCCTACATATTTTCCTGCCATTATTCAGCCTCTCTTAATATACCAGCGAATACACCGTAGTACATACGGGAGAATTCAGGATTGTTAGACATTAATGTTTCCGCTAAGGCAACAAGTTCATTACGCATAAGTGTTTGAACTCCGCCTTTAGATGATAGTTCTGCATAGTTTGAAACCTTGAAGTCATTAAGAAGTTTTCTAAACTCATCGAACTGTTTGTAGAATGTGACTGTCTCTTCGTAAACAGAAGATGACTGGAAGATTGGATCTTCAATAGCCCGACCAATTGTTGCTATCTTCTCGTCCTGAACACCAGTCACAATTGCATCTACTGGCTTAGCGCCACCAAACTGCTTGTTCAGGATAGCAATTTGCTCGTTGTACCAGAAATCAGTGTAACGACCAGCAATCTGCTGTTCAGCAAGTTGGCTCTTAAGCATGGCGTAAACCATACCCTCTGCCTCTTGTGCTATCTCTGCAGTGGACATCTGACGACGAGCACCCATCTTTTTCTGCCAGTTAGTATACTTCATCGCATACTCTCCGCCAGGGAAGAAGTAAGGAATAATGTCACCAGACGGAGTAGCATACTTGCTTACTGCATCTGGGTTGTTATTCAAGAATGTCCAAGCATCCGCTGTACCAGAGGTTCCTGGTGTGGTGTTGCTAATAGCAACTAGGATGTTTTTGTGACCAAACTTGTCAGCAAATTTAGACGCTGCTGTTCCTTGATCTCCAGGATAACGCTTTTTTAGTTTATCCCAGTGTTCGTAAAGCATTGTCATGGTCATAAAGTTTTGCTTATTGTTAGGGTTCTTGATGCTTAGTAGAACTTCTTGTATAGGTGTTGCTGGCGAAATGCTTTGGAATATAGCACCAAAGACATTTGCCCACTTAGCCATACCCTCTGCATCGCTGAATAATTGATTTCTTGCTTCATCACTAGCAAATGGGTTATCCCCATAGTCGCCCGTAGAGGCTAGGTACGAAGCCCAGTCTTTAACTCCACGCTGTGTGTCTGCATTATCTGCGAAGAAAGCGTTAGTAATTTTCTTTGCCCATGCTGGAAATATAATATCTGTTGCAGTTTTAGGCTCACCAAATGGTGTAACAATATCTCTAAGTAAGTCATCTATTGGACCGAATGCTTTGTCTCTTCCACTTAGTGTGTAAGCAGCGACCATAGCAGGTCCCATACCAGGAGATATAGGGTTAACAGAACCAAATGCAAGGTTCAAAGATTGTACTGGTGAAGTTATCTGTAGAGCATCTTTTGCATTGATGTTTCTACCAGCAAGAGCGCCAATAAAACTACCAACAAGAGGCATCTTAAATTTTAGATCATCAGAATTTTCGTCTTTATAAAAGAATCCTTGATTATCATCATAAGTCATGCCAGAAATATCGTAAATTACGTTTGAGCCTTCTTTTTTAAGAGAGTCAAACGCTTTGAAAAACTTAATTGTAGGTGCTGGATTAGAGAACATAAGTTCTCCCCACTTGCCAATAGTGTTGTAGTGAGCCTGAGCAAACGGTGCTACTAAACGTGCTGCGTTAGCCCACTGCTTCTGCTTAGCAGCGTTATAGAACAATCCCTCTACATACTTAGATGCTTGCTGTGCTGCAAGAGAATCAACTGTTCTTAGTGTTGCTCCGCCTCTGTGGACGTAAGAAGGATTTTTTAAGCGCTGCTTGAGTGTGCTGTTGATAACACGTAGTGGTGCTGGAACTCTACCAATGATTTTCTTTCCACCTTTAGATGTGGGTGCAAAGGCTTTGTTGGCATTGTTACGCAACGTAATCAAATCATCAGTGCTGAGCATATCTGCATATGAGGCTACAAAGTCCCAATAACTAGCATCAAACTCAGGTCCGAAGTTAACTTTGCTTTCGACTCTTGCCGCTAGGCCAAAGAAAGCGTCTGTGAATTTCTTCGCTACTTTAGTAGTACCATCAAAGACTACCTTTTCGTTGTATACACGTACGCGTGAACCTACCATTTGGGCTGGCTCAAAGATTGCAGCAATTTGCTTTTCAAAGTTCTTTTCTGCGGCAAGAACTTGATCTGTTGTTAAACCCTTTTGAGTATATGGCGTTCTGATAGTAACTAACTTACCACCAAATGGAACTTTTACTTCTCCGTCACGCAGGAGGGAAAGAACTAGATCTCTTTGTGATCCTTGACCAGCAAGAAGATCAATCTGCCCAATAACTGTGTTAGGTTGCTTTGCGTCAAATAGATACGTAAGAAGATTGTCCTTGTTGATGTTTGACTTCACAACACCAGGACCAGTTTCCTTAAAAGGATTAATAAGAAGCAGTTCGTTCATTCCATCATTATCATTGTAGATTGCTGATAGGAACTCTCGCAACTTATTTCCTGGCTCATCAAATGTATCAATGAGATCATCAACATATTGAACTTGCGCTTCTGGTGTTCCTGCTTGCATTACGCGAATAACATCTGGAATAAACTTATCTGATGAGAAGTTATTTACTGTCCAAGCAAGACCCTGTAGATATTCTTCACTTGTAGAATCTACAACGTTGTATGTTCTAAAGATACTTGTTGCTTTTCTTCCAGGAGCACCGTAGTCTGCAGTAGAGTCTTTGCCACGACGGGTTAAAGCCTGACGAGCAATGATAGATTCAGAGAACTGGACCTCTGCATCTGTAGACTTAAAGAACTGCCCAAGGGCATTTACCCCAAGTTTGCTTCTGCTTGATAACGCTCTTTGAGCCCAGTTACCTTCTGGGTTAGCAATCATCATAGAGATAAAGCCAATAGGGTTATTAAATAAACTGTTATGGCCAGATAAGAACTGGCGCATTTGCATTTCTCCTACGTTACGCATAATGTAGGCAAAACGACCCACCAACTGCGCTGTACGCCAAAGATCTCCTGCTTCTTCAAGAAGAACTTTAGTTGATCGTGCTGTTCCGTATAGTGGAATGTTAGTCTTAAAATCTATAATAGATTTAGTTACTGCACGTGAATCTGGAAGATTAAGTACAGTTTTAACCAACTGGCTCTCAAGCATTCCTTTTGGTAGGCGAACTGTCTTTCCGCCTGCTTCAATAACACCGCCACCACCATTAGCAAGTGCTAACTCAAGAGAATAATTTGATAGAACTACATCATCTCTACCAGATACTTTAATACTTTCTTTAAGTTTAGCAAGTCCTTCTGTGACGTCTCCACCAAGCGAACCTGCAATTTCATCTAGCAACTTGCCAATACCATTGTGGACGGCAGCAGCACGTTCAGCGTTAGTTTCAGCAGCAAAGATTGCTCTTTGTGTATCAGCAATAACTCTGTCTCGTGTTGCCTTGGTAATAATTGCACCAAATCGAGATGCAATATTGATAGAACTCATCCAGTCTTCAATACCAGTATTTAATGATGTAAGGTCATCTAAATTAAGTGCTGTGGATCGAACATAGAAACGACCAAATGCTCTGTTGATATTTTCCGACATACGGATAGCGTTTAGGTTTACACCTGGAATTAAACGAGCAACTGGGTTGGCTGCAATTTTAAGCCCAGTTCCAACAGCCTTTTTGACTGCAAGTAAATCCGCACCACTGCTTACTTGGTTAAGTAAGATTCTGTATACGTCGTCTACTGTTGTAGCCAAAGAAAGTTCTTTGATAACTCTATCGTCTAATTTACGTCTAAATAGGTTACGAAGTTTAACTACGTCTTTTTCGCCAGCAACAATCTCAGCAACTACCTTAAACTGACGGCCAAGCATGAACTTAATTCCTTCGGTCATGTTTGGTGTATCAAGAACATTACCCATAAAGCCATCTGTAAGTCCAGCACTTGCTAGAATAGATTCTTTGTAAACTGACTTCTCTGCAAGTTCTGCTTCTAGTTTAAGTAAGTTTTTAAGACCCTTTGCTTTAGGATCTGATATCAACTCTCTGAGGATATCTGGATCTCCGTTTGCTTTTTCGCGTAGGAGACTAAACCATTTTTCTTTATCTTCAAGGTCTAGTTGTTTATTAACTAGGTCATCAAATTCATTCTGACGGACAGCCAGTTCATCCTGAGGCTTCTTAATAGACTGTAGTAGTCTAAGAACATTAGGTCCTAGATTTGTAGGATCTGCAAACTCTGATGCTGCGATGCCAATCTCAGCGCGTGTGGCTGCAATTCGTCCCATATTGGTAATTGCAACTCCACCAGTTCCGCCATAGATGGAACGGATATTGGTAAAGCCATCAACCTTCCAGATGTCTTCTACAAGTTCTGAGACTTTAGACATTACTGCTGGGTTTTTTAGCGCTGCAATCTCACCAAGAAGAGCACCAAGACTCTTTCCTGCTGCTAATTCATCGCCAACAACGAACAAAGATCCTGTAAATCCATCAAGTGCTGCTGCTTCGTCACGAAGTCTAGTTGCTAGTTCGTTATATACTCTAAATTCTGGATCTGCTACGCTCTTGCCTAGTTTATCTAAACGATCTGCTAATTGAGCACGACGAAGACCTTCTGCTGTGCGTGTTGCTTCATCAGCCTTTGTAAAGTCGTCAGCCAAATCAAGTAATCTTAATTCATCTGCATCGTTTGCAGTAACTGCATATTCATCTAGATAATGCGCTCCAGCGCTAACCTTACCATACTGTGGAACTTCATCAAGAAGGATATAGCCATCAAAGAATCCACCAGTACTTTTCATATCGGCAGACAATAGAGCCATTGCCTCGGATAGTTCACCAGTTTGAGTCTTAGGGTTGGTTACAAACCATTCAGAAATGCTTTTATCGGAAAGTGCTTGCTTAGAAACATCGTCTGCTGGATATGATGCCCATCGAGCAGCATTAAGTGTTTCAAAGTTTAATAGTTTACGAGCAGTTCTGATTTGCTTGTCGACAATCTGTTTTTCAACAGCAATAATTTCGTCTTCTTTTTTCTTAACGTCTTTTGCAACACGCTTGTAAGGTGAAGAAATCTTTTTTGTAATCTTGTCTTGTATAATCTTGCCTTCTTTTTCAAGAAGTTCTACTGCTTCTTTTTCAAGTTGAGTCATTCCAACTTTGTTGTATTGCATAACATCATTTGCTAATGTGGTTGCTTTCTTGCCCTGTGTAAGAATCTTGCCTACAGCGCCAGGTCCAAAATACATAGATGGATCTAATCCTATGTTTAGCGTAGCATCTACAATTCCAGATAAAACTTTGTATGCGTTTTCTTCTGGATTCATTCCAATACCATTAAAAATGTGTCGTCCAATGGTGTATGATTCTCCATTAATCTGACCATACTTGCCCATGGCTTTAATCTGTGCTTTTCCAGCACCACTCTTAGGGCCAACAAAGAAGCCAGAACCTTGATCTGAAAAGTTTCTTATCAAAGACCCAAAAGCAGTTGCTTCGGACCAACCGCCTTCAAGCATTTCTTTTGATGAAATGTCCTCACCACGATAAACTGCTAACGCATTTCGTGTTGCAAGTGTTAAAGTATCGTAAGGCAAACGAAGAGTAGCAAAAAGACCACGAGTTAGACCCTTAAATGGATCGTAAAGGCCCTCTTTTAATCCAGCCTGGATAGTACCAAGGAATCCGCGATCAGGTTCTACGCTCTTTTTAATTTTATCTACGTTAAATGCGTCTGTTTTAAGTGCAGCAATACCATCAATGGTTGTGATCTTATTGATACCAGGAGTATCTGCAGTCAATCCCTGACGAACCATAGATACAACTAGGTCATTACTCAACCCAGGATATTTTTGGGTGATCGAATTAAAATTAGATAGTGCATCTGGAGACAATGAATTCATTGAGTACCGCATCATTGTCTTATAAGAATTTTTCCTAGCCTCTAGGATGGCGTTTAGATTATCAGCCATTAAGATTCCAGTTCGTTATATGCTTCTACCATCATCATTAGTTGACGAGAATCTGGGTTAGCGGCATACAATGCACGAACAAACATAGAGTCAGGGCTGATAGTGTCAACAGGTATCTGCTGTGCTGAATCATCAACACCAGGACCACCTTTTGCACCGCTTGAAAGAGGGGCTCCTTGTGTTCCTGGAGCAAAAGCATTTACTGTAGCAACAGGAGTTCCTGCTGTTACAACATCTCCTGCTGAGACTGCACTTGCTGTAGTTCCTGTAGATTCAGCAGATGCAAGAGACTTCATATCTTTGCGTTCTCCGTATGCTCCCCCAGAAGCATTTTCAATCTTAGCGTTACGCTGAATCTTCTGGACCATGCCGCGGTCAACACGCTTTGAGTCTTTTCCGACTCCTGATACAGGTGCAATATTCGACATTTTTAGTCCTCATCTTCATCATCAATATACTCGAGTGGATCCATTTTGTTTGGCATGCCAACATCTGGCAACATCCAATCAGGCCATGAACTGCGATCCATCATGACTGTCATGCATACGTCTGCAGGAAATCCTGCGACGCGTAATGCTTTGTAGTACTCATTCATTGCAATGCAATAGAGTTCTAGTCTTGAATAAGACTCATCGCGTACAGTCTTTACTGCTGCTTTCTTGACTGGTTTCTTACGCGCTGCCATCTTATCCTCCTAGTCCTGCTAACATAGTTGCTAAATCTGCTGGTGGTCCTGCTTGTTGAGGGACTCCACCAGAAGGTTGTCCAGGAGCGGCTGGGGATTGGGGAGCCTGCTCAACTGGGCCTTGTGTGCCTGGTGGAGCCATCTCTGGCTGTGCTGGTTGTTCAGGCTGTTGAGGCGGCGTGAACACTGCCAACGCAGCATCCTGTATGTTTTCTCCCCTAGTGATGCGATCAATCACATCGGCAATATTCTTAATAAGCGGTGAAGGATCTGCTCCTTGCGCTGCCATTGCAGGAATTGCTTGTGCAGTTGCTGTAATAGCCTGAGTGAGATTCTCCTGCATTTTCTCTACAGTAATGCGTGTTTCTTCCATGGTTGTATTAACATTCCATGGTAGTTCTCGACGGATAAAGTCTTTGGATACAAGGTCTGCACCTAGTGCTTGTAGTGAGAAGATCAATGCACGTGAAGGGTCTAATCCAGCCATCAAGCCATAGCGAACTTCAATAGAAGTGTCGCCATTGATATCCTTGCTTGGCATGTACTTTAACTCGTACGGCGTACCCTGTGCTGTTCCTCTAACGCTCTTTTCCTTGTCGAAAAGAACTTCGTCCATCTCAAACGCTAACTTAATGACATCCTCGAACACCTCAGCAAGGATGGTTTGACCAGCCTTGATCTGAGAGTCGAAAGCACCAAGTAACGCCTGGACACCTTGACCAGTAATAATACTTGCGTCAATGTTTCCAGTTCTACCCTCAGGATATCGAGCACCAAGTCGTAATTCTGATTGGAGTGCTGATTGCTCCTGAAAAGCAGCAGCAGGAATGTCCAAACGGACACGCCCGACACCTTGTGGTTGAGTTGTACGGATAACTGCATCAGGACCCATAGGAAGGTCCAATACATCGTTAGGTACAACAAGTGGCGCTTGGATTGACTTTTCAGCCGCTTCCATTGCCAGGTTAGCAAAACGAGCACGTGCCATCTGTACATAGATGACATCATCGAACTGTCCGCGTGGTTCATCATCAATGCCAGGACGACGTGCAATACGCACCATCATCTTGCCAAGAGGATTCTTCACCTTGCTAAGAACTAAATTATTGTTATGTGGCATGTAAAGAACCGTCTGGTCTTTATCCATGTACTTGATAAGTTCAATATCGTTGCCTGTGTTTTCACCAAAGCGACCAAGGATAGTGGTTGCAAACTCTGGGAACTCATGTGCAAGTTCATTAGATGTCTTCTTGTAACGCTTAGCGTATGCTACGCAGCGTCCAAAACGGTCAAACTCTGGGTAAGATCCCATTGGATCTTCGACACGGATGAAAGGAATATCTCCTTCAAAGTCTGGCTCAATGTGAATTGGCAAGAATCCGTATGAGAAGTACCAGTCTGCTCCCCAGTACATCTGTGACTGGAGGCGTGAATGTGCAACATAGTTGTTGGCAATCATTGCTCGCTTATCAGCAAACTTACGTGCCTTGGCATCTGTAACCTTGACTGCGCCGCAGTTAAATGATGGTAGTGGGGCTAGAACTTCTGCAAGGTCACGGGCTGCAACGTCGATAAAGTTAGCAACCATTGAGTGAGGTAGTCCCTCAGGGAACATATCTGGGAAGATGCTAGCAATCTGGCCTTTGCGAACAGCCTGAATTTGTGACATGCGAAAATCGCGCTCAGAATGCAAGCGCTTGAGATTATCAACGCGCTTAGCGATTCTATCAATATCTAATGCCATCGTTATTCCTGTTCCTCACCAAACTCATAGTCGTTGACATTGAGTACGTAGCGTTCTTGTTGTTGTTTACGAGTTGCCCACTTGTTGGGTATATGGCTCTGATTGGTTCTTCCGATTGAGATCACTTCTTTGGCGCGTAGTTCACAGAACCAAAGCGCCATCACACAGTCGGTCTTGCCTTTAGTATTAGGCTCCCAAGTTATTAATTGCTGGATCAGAGCCTTGATGCCTTCCGAACCTTCCACTGCTGGAAGTTCCAAGAGGTTGTCGTTATTAAATGTTGTGCCACGCATAGTCCCAAAGAGACCCGACATGGCTGCTACGCCGAATTGTGTATCCCATTTGTTCTTGCCAGTGAACTGACTCGAGAAGCGAACTCCTGCTGAGGCTAGGTACTGACGCAGATCATCATCTAAAGCGTATGCTTTCTGATGAGCGTTGGTTTCAATTCTTAATTCTTGGGGATGATACTTCTCAACCCAGTCTTGAATTAACTTCTGAATCTTCTGTGGTGTAGGATCGAACATATTTTCGACATCAAGGACGTACCTTTTGCGACTATAGCGATCTACTGTGATAACCACTGCTGCTGTATTACCAGTCATGGCAGGGTCTAGACCCATGATGGTGTACCAAGAGCCCTTCTCAGAAGGATGTCCAGCGCTACCAGCCTTTAGAGGGCCACGCTTTCGCATCCTGTTGATCGAACCTTGTACACAGACAGGGGCAAATATTGAGTCTTCCTGTACGTCCTGTTGCTGGTATACCAACGCCCACGCACTTGGCGAGACTTCACTACGTCTACGGAATAATGCGCCCCCGTCCCATTTAGGATAGAGGCCATCTTCATCTGGTAAAATATCTTCATCTGAGCCTTCCCATGGGATATGTGCCTTAGGCCAGAGAGTAACCCAGTCTTTTGGGTTATCTGCGAACTCAAGTACTGCTGGCATTGAAAGATACGTGAACGGTGACTTGCCACCTGTCCAGTGCTCAGGGTTTCTAATCTCTCGGTAGAGGTCATTGGCAGCAATACGTGTGCCTACGATGAGCAACTTACCGTTATCACCCAGACGGGTGACTACATCTCGCTGGAGCCAGAGGAGTTGCTTCTCCCACTCATGCGCGTTTGAAGTCGTAACAACGTCGTCCAGGATGATGAGGTTGGAACGGGCGCCAGTAATCTGGCCACCAATTCCGAGCGCCTGCACCGTCGGGTCCTTTTCGGTAGAATCACGAGAAAGGTAAATGCGATCAGCCTTCCAAGTATCCGCATCCTCTTTCCAACCCCCTGCAGACCCATAGACTGCCTGTAACTTAGACCAGCGTTCGTGGCTTAGCCGTTGCTTGATGGAGTAAAGATACTCCTTAGCGCGTTCCTGAGTCTTGGAAACGATGGTGATCTTAATGTTGGGGTCCATGGCGATTCGGTACACACAGTAGTTGACCGTGATGACCGTAGACTTGGCATGCTCTGGGGGGACGTTGATAAGCAGACGCTTCTTAGAGGCAGGGTCATAGACCATCGACGGGTGAATGTAGGAAGGTTCTCTTCCCTCAAGCACGTCAATCCATGATCTGTGATGCTGGAAGATCGGCGAGTCAAGAAACTCACGGCTGAACTCCTCAAAGCCAATTTTGAACTTGGCATCCCCTGAAACTATACTTAAAGTCTTTTCGCCCTCTGCTCGGGCCTTCTCAAGTTCCCTCATAAAGGCGGCGTCTTTGCGCCAGTCCTTCATAACATCTGGCTTACGTTCAGCCCTTGCTAATGCATCTGGAATATCTAAGCCTTGGCGTACAAAGTCTAAAACCTTTGCCTTTGCCTCTCTGAGAGCGACTACATTGTGGTGCTCTTTACCGCCCTTAGCAGCCATTATAACCCCTCCATTAAACCCTTTGTATAAAATCCCCTTTATCGCTCGGCTCGCCTGTGCGAGCCTCGCTAACCCCTGGGTTCGTGGCTGGCATCAAGCCAGCCTACACTATCGTTTCGGCTGTCTCAGCCACCCACTCACATCTAAGATAGACTCACTCTGTAGGAGTCGTTCGTCTATATATATAAACCCGTTCAAAACGGAAATCCGAACGCTGCATATTAGCAAATG
>Ga0315902_10002574_pt1 | contig 28080 bp, 29 predicted proteins | sample LakEriMetagenome_9_FD_203523 | JGI IMG/M metagenome (GOLD analysis project Ga0315902, IMG submission 203523) | Freshwater fungal communities from buoy surface, Lake Erie, Ohio, United States - Buoy 12 MA117 | ecosystem: Environmental > Aquatic > Freshwater > Lake > Lake biofilm | place: USA...
GCGAGGCGGCCACCAAGGACCTGTACCACCTGCCGCCGGAAGAAGACGCGAAGATCCCGACCGTGTGCCACAGCCTGGACCAGGCCCTGGACTACCTGGACAAGGGCCGCGCCTTCCTGACCAAGGGCGGCGTGTTCACCGACAGCTACATCGACGCCTACATCGACCTGAAGATGCAGGAAGTCACCAAGTTCCGGATGACCACGCACCCGCTGGAATTCGACATGTACTACAGCCTGTGACACAGGACTTGAGTCAGGAGGGGGACGGGGCACCGTCCCCCTTGTCGTTTGTCGGCGACGCTGGAGCAGAATTCCGCGGTCCGGGGCGGCAACCGCCCGAGCCCCGACGGGAGACCTGATGAACTCTGAGATCCTGCGCGGCCTGCTGGCCGCATCCGTCCTGACCAGCCTTGCCGCCCATGCCCAGGACGGCACCAAGGCGGTCTACCGCTGCCCGGGGCCTCCGGTGCTGTACACGGATGCGCTCACGCCGCAGGAGGCCCGCGACCGCGGCTGCCGCACCATTGACGGGGCCCCCCTGACGGTGGTCCAGAGCCGACGCCCGGCCTCGGCACCCGCCGCGCCGCCCGCGCCCGCAGCCCAGGCGCCCAGGCCGCCCGAGGCCAAGGTCGACAACGCGGCCCAACGCGCACGCGACACCGACGCACGTCGCATCCTCGAGCAGGAACTTCGGCGCGAGGAAGACAAGCTCGCCGAGCTGCGCAAGGAGTTCAACAACGGCGAGCCCGAGCGCCGCGGCGACGAGCGCAACTTCGCCAAATACCAGGAGCGGGTAGCCGAGATGCGCGCCGCGATCCAGCGCAAGGAGGCCGACCTGGCGGCCATCCGGCGCGAGTTGGCCAAGCTGCCCCCGTGACCCTTCCGCCCGCCCTCGTCGACCCGGAAGACTTCGACGCCTTCGATCTCCTGGCAACGATGGTGGCCGTGGTGCGGCCCACCGGCGAGTGCGTGCGGGCGAACGCCAAGCTCGAGGACACCATGGGGGTGTCGCGCCGCGTGCTGCAGCGCGGCTCGGTGCTGGACTGGGTGGTCGACCCTCAACCCCTGCTGGGCACCCTGAAGGCAGCGGCGTCCAACCAGGTGGCCACCGGCCGCTTCGACGGCCATCTCAAGCGCATGGCGCTGGGCGGGTCGGATTCGCTGCCGGTCCACGTCATCGTCAGCCAGACCGAGCGGCTGGACCGGCTGGTGGTGGAGATGGTGGAGATCGAGCAGCAGACCCGGGTGGACCGCGAGGAGCGCTCCATGGGCCTGGCGCAGGCCAACAAGGAACTGCTGCGCAACCTGGCCCACGAGATCAAGAACCCGCTGGGCGGCATACGCGGCGCGGCGCAGCTGCTGGCTATGGAGATCGGCTCGCCCGAACTCGGCGAGTACACCAACGTCATCATCCACGAGGCCGACCGCCTGCAGTCGCTGGTGGACCGGCTGCTCGCCCCGCACCGCAGTCCCAAGATGGTGGGCGACGTCAACATCCACGAGGTGTGCGAGCGCGTCCGCGCGGTGGTCTGCGCCGAGTACCCGCGCGGCCTCGAGGTGGCACGCGATTACGACGCCTCGCTGCCGGAGTTCCGCGGCGATCGCGAGCAGCTGATCCAGGCCCTGCTCAACATCGTGCAGAACGCGGCCCAGGCCCTGGGTGAGCGCATCGGGGCCGGCAATGCACGCATCGAGCTGCGCACCCGCATCGCGCGGCAGGTCACCATCGGCAAGCAGCGCTACCGGCTGGCACTGGAATTGCATGTCGAGGACAACGGTCCGGGCATCCCCGCTGAGATCCGGGACCGCATCTTCCATCCCCTGGTATCAGGGCGGGAGGGCGGTTCAGGCTTGGGGTTGACGTTGGCGCAGACCTTCGTGCAGCAGCACAGCGGCACGGTGGGTTGCCACAGCGAGCCTGGCCGGACGGTGTTCACGATCACGATCCCCCTGCCCTGAGGCCCCTGCCCATGAAACCGATCTGGATCGTCGATGATGACCACTCGATCCGATTCGTGCTCGAGCGCGCGCTGGCCCGCGAGCAGATGGCGGTGCGCAGCTTCTCCTCCGGCCGCGATGTGCTGGCGGCGCTGGAAGACGAGGACGAGCCGCAGGTCCTGGTGAGCGATATCCGCATGCCCGGCGGCTCGGGCATCGAACTGCTGTCCAAGGTCAAGGCGCGCATGCCGGGGCTGCCCGTCATCGTCATGACCGCCTACTCCGACATCGACAGCGCCGTGTCGGCCTTCCAGGGCGGCGCCTTCGAGTACCTGGCCAAGCCCTTCGACGTCCCCAAGGCGGTGGAGCTCATCCGCAGGGCGGTCGACGAGAGCCTGCGCGAGGAGGTGGTCGACTCCGGCACCGTGGCCATGCCCGAGATGCTGGGCCAGGCCAGCGCGATGCAGGATGTCTTTCGTGCCATCGGCCGCCTGAGCCAGAGCCACGTCACGGTGCTCATCACCGGCGAGAGCGGCTCGGGCAAGGAGCTCGTGGCCCGCGCGCTGCACAAGCACAGTCCGCGTTCGGGTGGCCCCTTCGTGGCCATCAACACCGCGGCCATTCCCAAGGACCTGCTCGAGTCCGAACTCTTCGGCCACGAGCGCGGCGCCTTCACGGGGGCGCAGACCACGCGCCGCGGCCGCTTCGAGCAGGCCGACGGCGGCACGCTGTTCCTCGACGAGATCGGCGACATGCCGCTGGATCTGCAGACGCGGCTGCTGCGCGTGCTCTCCGACGGGCAGTTCTACCGCGTGGGCGGCCACCAGCCGCTCAAGGCCAATGTGCGCGTCATCGCTGCCACCCACCAGAACCTGGAGGAGCGCGTCCGGCAGGGGGCCTTCCGCGAAGACCTCTTCCACCGCCTGAACGTCATCCGGTTGCGGCTGCCGCCGCTGCGCGAGCGCAAGGAGGACATCCCGGCCATGGCCCGCGCCTTCCTGGCACGCAGCGCCCGCGAGCTGGGCGTGGAGGCCAAGCGCCTGACCGATGCCGCCCAGCAGCGGCTGATGGCCTTTGCCTACCCCGGCAACGTGCGCCAGCTCGAGAACATCTGCCACTGGATCACGGTCATGGCCCCGGCCCAGGTGGTGGAGGCCAAGGACCTGCCGCCTGAGCTGCTGGACTCGCCGGCGATGGCACTGCCGGAGACCCCGGCATTTGCGGCGACCACGGCGGCTGCCCCGGCCGCCTTTGCGATGGGCGCCGACCGGCCGGCTGCGACCTCCGCAGTGCCCGAGGCGGGCAGGGGGCCTCAGCCCTCGATGGCGCCCTCAGAAGCGGCAGCGGGTGACTGGGTCGCCGGCGTGGACCGCGAAGTGCGCACCCTGCTGGCGGCGGGCGAACCTTCGGTGTGGGACGCGCTGTCGCGCCGCTTCGAGGCCCGCATGATCCAGGCCGCGCTGGAGGTCACCCGCGGGCGTCGCATCGAGGCCGCCCAGCGCCTGGGCATCGGCCGCAACACCATCACCCGCAAGATTCAGGAACTCGGGCTCGACGACTGAGCCACCGGCTCGTCCAGCGTCAGCACCACGGGTGCGTGGTCGCTGGGCCGCTCCAGCCGGCGCGGTGCCTTGTCGACGCTGCAGGCGGTCACCCGGGGCTTGAGCGTGTCGCTGACGAGCACATGGTCGATGCGCAGCCCCTGGTTCTTGCGGAAGGCCAGGTTGCGGTAGTCCCACCAGCTCCAGCTGCGCGGCGGCTGCTCGAAAAGCCGGAAGGCATCGTGCAGGCCGAGGCCGAGCAGGGCACGGAAGTGCGCACGCTCCTCGTCGGTGCAGTGGATCTGCCCCGCCCAGGCCACGGGGTCATGCACATCGCGGTCTTCCGGTGCGATGTTGAAGTCGCCCAGCAGCACGAGGTCAGGATGGGTGGCCATCTCGCGCGCCACCCAGGCCTTCAAGGCCTCAAGCCACCCCATCTTGTAGGCGAACTTGTCCGAGCCCGGCGCCTGGCCGTTGGGGAAGTAGCCGCCGATCACCCGCACGCCATCCACGGTGCCCGCGATCACGCGCGCCTGCTCATCGGTGAAACCCGGGATGTTGCGCGTCACGTCGGTGGCGGCTTCGCGTGACAGCAGGGCCACGCCGTTGTAGGTCTTCTGCCCGAACCACTGCGCACGGTACCCCGCGGCCTCGATCTCGGCCAGCGGGAACTTGTCGTCGGTGAGCTTGGTCTCCTGCAGCACGATGGCGTCCACCGGATGGGCGGCCAGCCAGTCCAGCAGGTGCGGCAGGCGCACAGAGAGGGAGTTGACGTTCCAGGTGGCGAGCTTCATGGGCTGAACGAGACGTGCGGTGCGCCATTGTGGGCTCCGGAACTGAGCCACCGCAATCGCTCGCCAATGCTTGCCCCGGATGATGCAGATCAACGCAGGTCGCACGGACCAGCGAAACGGGTGAAACCGGGAAAAACGGGGAAGCGGCATGGGCGATGCAGCGGGCGTTCAATCCAGGCAAGACCTCGAGCCCGTGCGTCGGCTCTTCTCCGGCGATCACGCCCGTTGGTGGCGTGAGCTCTACGCCGGTCCGCCGCGATCGGCCCAGGAGCACTTCTTCCGCCAGCGGCGTGATGTGGCCTGCGCGCAGCTGGCGATGCGCGTGGCGCACGAGACGCCCGTTCTGGATCTGGGCTGTGGTGCGGCACCGGTGCTGGCCCGGCTGCGCCGCTGGGGCTGGCGCTGCACGGGCCTGGACGGATCGCCCGAGATGCTGGCCCAGGCCCGAGAGCGCCTGGTGGCCGCGGGTCTTGACGACAGCGACTTGCGCCTGGGCGATGCGCGCGCGCTACCCTTTGCCGACGCCTCCTTCGGTGCGGTGGTGTGCCTGGGGGTGATCAGCTATGTCGAGGACCATGAGGCCGTGCTGGGCGAGATCCGGCGCGTGCTCGTGCCCGGCGGCATTGCCCTGGTGAGTTGCCGCAGTGCCACTGCCCCCGTGATCTGGGACCCCTGGCAGTGGGTGCGCCGCGCTGCGCGCCGAGTACTGCGGGGCGCGGCAAGATCTGAAGCCTTCACCCCGGGCCGTTTCATGCCGCCGCATGAGGTCCGTGGGGACTTGCAGGCCGTGGGGCTGGAGGTGCTGGAGGAGATCGGCATCGGCTACGGCCCGCCACGGCTGGCCGGCCGCGAATGGCTGCCCCACGCGCTGGTGATGCGGCTCGACGCAGCACTGTCCCGCCTGGCCAAGGGGAACCGCGCCGGCCGCTGGTTGCGTCCGGCGGCCGACATCCAGTTGTGGGTGGTGCGCAGCCCTGCCGTGCAGGGGCCTGCCGCATGAGGGCGATCGCCTGCAGCCTGCTGCGCGGCGGCACGAGCAAAGGGGTCTTCTTCGACGCGCGGGAACTGCCCGAGGACCCGGCGCACCGCGACCGCATCCTCCTGTCGGTCATGGGCGGCTCCGACCCCCGCCAGGTGGACGGGCTGGGCGGCGGCGACCCACTGACCAGCAAGGTCGCCCTCGTCGCGCCCTCTCTGACACCGGGTGCCGATCTGGACTACGAGTCCGTCGAGGTGGGCCTGGGCACGGCGGCCCTCAACCGCGGGATCATGTGCGGCAACCTCGCCTCGGCCGTACCGCTGTTCGCGCTCGCATCAGGAATGCTGCGCGTGGCCGGCCCGGTCGGGCGCCTGCGCATCCACTGCCGCAGCAACGGCAAGTTCATCGTCGCGCAGCGCCGGGACGGACAGCCGTGGTCGGCAGTGCCGGACGGTGACGGCACCCCAGCCGAGGTGGGCCTGCGCTTCGAGGACCCTGCCGGCGCGGTGACGGGCCAGTTGCTGCCCCTGGGCGAGCCCCTGACGCGGCTGGCCACCGCGCACGGCGAAGTGCCGGTGTCGGTGGTCGATGCGGGCACGCTGTACGCCTTCGTGCGCGCATCGGACCTGGGCTGCGCGGGCGATGAGGCGCCCGCTGCACTGGACCACGACGTTGCGCTGCGGGCCCGCGTCGAGGCCTTGCGACGCGCGGCGATGGACCGCGTGAACCGCCATTTCGGCACCGACCACCGCGCGCTGCGGATGAAGGTGGCGATGGTCTGTGCGTTGCCTTCGGGTGACGCCACCGCCGACGTGGAGGTCCGCATCCTCAACCCGGCCCGGGTGCACAAGGCCTGCGCGGTGTCGGGGGCCATCTGTCTGGGCGCCGCGGCTTCGGTGCCGGGCACCGTGGTGGCTGGCTCCAGCGGCGGTGCCGCAAGCCGTGGCGCACTTCGCATCCGGCACCCGGGCGGCGTGCTGTCGGTGGACATGCACCGCGAGGGCGATCGCCTGGCGGCCTGTGAAGTCAGCCGCACGGCGCGGGTGCTCATGCGCGGCACTGCATTGCTTTCCGATGGCTGGCAGCCGGTGGCTTCGGTGCCGACATGAGAGCCGAGATCATCGAGGGATTGCGGGACATCTCGGCCCTGGCCGAACCCTGGCGCCGTCTGGAGCAGCGCTCGCTCGAGCCCAACGCCTTTGTCTCGCCGCGCTTCGTGCTGCCGGTCCTGAACTGCCTGGCCCCGCCGGCGCCGCCCTGGGCCGTGGCGGTCTGGTCCGATGGCGGCCGCGATGCGCTCGTCGGGCTTGGCGTGTTCCATCGCTGCGGCCCGCATGGCAGGTTTCCACTGCCGCACGCCCAGGCCTGCGGCGGCGTGCACGCCTACCTCGGCGGGCTGCTGCTGGACCTTGACCAGGCCGCGCCGGCCCTGGGTGCCCTCCTGGACACGGCCGCCTCACGCAGTGCCGGCCTGCACTTGCGCGACCTGGCCTGGGACGGTGCCACAGCGGAGCTGCTGCGCTCGACAGCGCGCGCGCGCGGCTTGTCGTGGCATGAACAGGGCCGCTACGACAGGGCCTGCCTCGACCTGGGCTCGGAGGGGGGCACATCACGCTGGCGCGCGCATCTGCCCACCACCCGGCTGCGCGAGGCGGCGCGCTTGCGCAGACGTCTCGTGGCCCGCGGCCGCCTGGGATGGCGCTGGCTCAAGGGCCAGGAGGTGGGTGACGCCACCCTCGAGCGCTTCCTGGAGCTCGAGCACGCCGGATGGAAGGGTCGCGAGGGCACCTCGCTGCGCGCCGACCCGGCGCACGAGGCCTTCTTCCTGCAGATGGCACAGGGCTTCCGGCGCGATGGCGAGCTGTTCTTCACCGAGCTGCTGCTGGACGGGCAGCCCATTGCCTCGAGCTGCAACCTGCGCAGCGGTGACCGCGGATTTGCCTTCAAGGTGGCTTTCGACCCGGAGCACGCGCGCAGCGGCCCCGGCATCCTCAACGAACTGGGCCTGCTGGAGGCCCTGGAGAGCGACATGGACGGACTTCGACACCTCGACAGCGGCACCCAGGCGGGATCCTTCATCGAGGGCCTGTGGCCCGACCGCGTCACGCTGGCCACCGGCACGCTGGCCCTGCGCCCGGTGGCCGAAGCCGCAGCCCGCGCCGCCACCGCCTGGTCGCGGCTTCGTGGCCGCCTTCAATCGGCAACGGCCCTCACGGCGATGACCGCATGAGGCCGGCGGCTTCCACCGGGCTGCAGGGGCCCGATGCCGTGGTGCTGTCCTGCCTGGGGGGCTCCCAGGGTGACCTGGGCGTGGTGCGGACCCTGGGCCGCGAGGGCGTGCGGGTGGTGCTGGTGGCCGAGGGCGTGAGCGGTGGCGAGGACGGGCTGGCAGCGCTGTCGCGCTACACGGCCGAGCATCACCGGGTGCCCGGCTTCGGCCACGACAAGGCCGTGCTCGAGGTGCTCGATCGCATTGCGCAGGCCCAGGGCGACCGGGGGCGCCCGGTGCTCATCCCCACGGCCGACCCTGACCTGGATTTCGTCACCCGCAACCGGGCCCGGCTGGAGCGCCACTTCGCGATGGTCAGCCCTCCAGCGGAACTGGTGGGGGCCTGCCTGGACAAGGCCCGTTTCGCGGGGTGGGCCGGGGTGCACGGCCTGCCGGTGCCGGCCACGTGGCGCCCGGACGGCCTGGAGGAGGTGCGCGCCATCGCCCAGGTGTCGCGTTTCCCGCTCATCATCAAGCCGGTGTACCCGCCGAACTGGGCCCGCGAGCCGCTGGTCACCCTGGTGGGCGGCCTGAAGGCCCTGACGGTGCACGATGCCCCGTCGCTCGAGCAGACCTACCGCCGCATCGCCGCGGTGGACCCTCATCTCGTGCTGCAGGACTTCGTGCCCGGGCGCGAGGACCGGCTGTACTCGCTGCACGCCTACCTGGACGCCCACTCCCGGCCTCTGGCGTGGTTCTGCGGTCGCAAGCTCAGGACCTACCCCGTGGATGCGGGCATCGGCTGCCTGGTCGAGAGCGTCTACATCCCCGAGCTGGTGGATGAGGGCCTGCGGGCGCTGCAGCGGGTGGGCTGGACGGGCTTCGCGCTGATGCAGTTCAAGCACGACCCGCGCGATGGCCGCTTCAAGCTGCTGGAGATCAACCCGCGCACGAGCAGCTGGAACCTGCTCGCTGCCGCCTGCGGCATCAACCTGCCCTTTGTCGCCTATCGCGATGTCACCGGTCTGCCCCCGCGCCTTCCCGTCGTGCAGCGCGAGGGGGTGCGCTATCTGTACCTGGCTAATGACTGGCGGGCTTTCCTGGACCACTGGCGCCGGGGCGAGCTGTCGCCCTGGCAGTGGCTGGCCTCGTTGCGCGGCGTACGCGTGTGCCAGGTGCTGGCAGCCGATGACCCGATGCCCTTCGTGCACTTGGTGAGGGCCCGGATGGCCCGCGCTGGCCGGGCTCTGGCGCGCACCTGGGGACGGCCCGGGCAGGCGCGGACGCGCAGCTGAGGCCCGGGTGGCGCCGCCTCAGTCGGAGCCGAGCTTCAGCGACAGCGGCTGACGCCGCTCGATGGCCCACTTCAGCAGCGCGGCGCAGCGGTAGACCCCGTGCGCGAACTTGCCGTAGGGCAGGGTGGCGAACAGCGCCATCACGAAGCCCAGGTGCACGCACAGCAGCAGGGCCAGTGCGCCTGTGCCGCGCATGAGCGTGAGCACGAGACCCGTGAGTGCAGTGCCGAACAGCAGGGCGATGAAGCCGCGGTCCATGGGGCGCTGCGCAGGGTCGCCGTGCAGCGGGTGGCGGCGCAGGTTCAGCCGCCACAGCGCGGCCGTGCCGATGGCCAGCGCGATGCCGCCGCCCATGCCCAGCAGCTTGGGCAGCGAGTCGAAGCGGTAGGGCGCCACCCAGCCGAAGGCGTAGTGGTAGAGCGTGGCCACCGAGGTGGCCGCAAAGCACAGCATGAAACCCCAGAAGGTGAGGTGGTGGGCACGGCGACGGCGCTCGGTGAAGGTGTCGTCCTCGTCGTGGCAGCCCTCCCCGTGCCCCCCGCCCAGGTACTGAAGGCTCAGCGCCATCCCGGCCGCCTCAGTGCGGGCGGCGCGCTGCGAGGGCGCGTCCAGCGCGCCCGGGTCCTGCGCCCGCCAGAAGCGCACCACACCGATGCCCAGGGCCGTGACGGCGAAGAGAAAGACCGGGGCGAACAGCGCCACCATCAGGTTGTGGGGAAAGATCCGGTAGAAGTCGCCGGCCATCGGCGCATGCCACAGCAGCTGGGCCCATGAGCCCTGGGCTGCCACGCCCAGCATCAGGATGAGTGCCAGAGACGCGGCCAGGGCCAGCGACAGGGTCAGCCCCTGCCGCTGGTACAGGGTGCCGAGCGCGGCCGGCCAGGCGTGCGCGGTGTAGGTCTCGCGCCGCACCTGCGCCATGGCCCGGGGCACGTTGATGGCGAACTCGTGAGGCGGTGCGTACTGGCAGGCGTGCAGGCAGGCGCCGCAGTTGTGGCACAGGTTGGCCAGGTAGTGCAGGTCGGCCTTCGGGAACTCCAGGCGCCGTGTCATGGCCTGGAAGGTGCCGCAGAAGCCCTCGCAGTAGCGGCAGCCGTTGCAGATCTGCAGCACGCGCGCCACCTCGGCCTCGGCGCCGCTGAGCCCCCCATTGGCGGTAGCTACGGCATCCTTCACCAGCGCCTCAAGCGGCTGCATCGGCTTCCTCCAGCGCCAGCGCGGCGGCGGCGGCCTGGGTGCCGGCGATCCGGCCGAAGGCCGTGCCGATGCTCATGCCCACGCCCGCGGTGTAGCCCTTGCCCAGCACGTTGCCCGCCATCATCTCGCCAGCGACAAACAGGTTGGGGCTGGGCTGGCCGCCAAAGCGCACCGCGGCGGTCTCGTCGGTCTTCAAGCCCAGGTAGGTGAAGGTGACGCCGGGCCGCACGGCGTAGGCGAAGTAGGGTGGTGTGTCGATGGGCAGCGCCCAGTGCGTCTTGGCGGGCGTGAGCCCCTCGGTGCGGCAGTCGTCCAGCGCGGTGTGGTCGAAGGTGCCGGGCCGGCAGGCGGCGTTGTAGTCGTTCAGGGTCTGCATGAAGACCGCTTCGTCCAGGCCCAGTTGGCGGGCGAGGTCGGGCAGGTTCTGCGCGCGGGTGCCGGGAAAGACGGGTGGCATGAAGCGGCCAATGGCCTTGGAGTCGATCACCGACCACGCGATCTGACCCTTCTGCTGCGCCACCAGGCGGCCCCAGATCGCATAGCGCTTGGGCCAGAAGTCTTCGCCCTCGTCGTAGAAGCGCCGGGCATCGCGGTTGACCACCACACCCAGCGACACGCAGTCGATGCGCGTGCAGATGCCGCCGTCGTACAGCGGTGCGCGGGCGTCGATGGCCACCATATGGGCCTGGGTGGCGTCGCCGATAGGGTCGGCACCCGCCTCGAGCATGAACTTCAGCAGCGCGCCGTCGTTGAAGCGGGTGCCGCGGATGAGGAAGTTGTCGGCCGGCCACTCGCCGTGCGCGTTCTGGCCCCAGGCCTCGCGCAGCCACTCGCGGTTGGACTCGAAGCCGCCGGCGGCCAGCACGCAGGTGCGGGCCTCGATGCGCCGCGCGCCTTTGGGGCTGCTGGTGTGCGCAGCGACGAAGCGGCCATCCTGCAGTTCGATCCGCGTGACGGGCGACTCGTAATGGATCTGCACGCCCAGCTTCTCGGCGCTGCGGTAGTAGGCGTTGACCAGCGCCTTGCCGCCGCCCATGAAGAAGGCGTTGGTGCGCGCGGTGTGCAGCGCGCCCGACAGCGAGGGCTGGAAGTGCACGCCGTGCTGGCGCATCCAGGGCCTGCAGGTGGCGGAGTCGCGGATGACGCGTCTGGCCAGCCTCTCGTCGGTCAGGCCGCCGGTGACTTTCAGCAGGTCCTGCCAGAACTCGTCCTCGGAGTAGACGTCCACCAGCACGTCCTGCGGGGCGTCGTGCATGCAGCGCAGGTTGCGCGTGTGCATGGAGTTGCCACCGCGCCACTCGCGCGGTGCGGCCTCCAGCAACATCACCGAGGCGCCGGCCTCGCGCGCCATCAGGGCGGCGCACAGCGCGGCGTTGCCGCCGCCGATCACGAGGACATCCAGCATGGGCTTGGGCTAGGGATTCTGTTGACGCGTAGCTGCAGGGGCTCAACGGCGCCGCTCGTAGGCGACGAAGTCGATGTCGAAGTCGTTGGGCGGCCCGGCACGAACGCGTCGGCGGGTGACCTCCGAGAAGTCGGCCCGGCTCCAGGCGGGGAAGCGCGCGTCACCCTCGAAGTCGTGCTGGATCTCGGTGAGCTCCAGGCGATCGGCCTGTGGCATGACGGCTTCCCAGACCTGCGCGCCACCAATGATGAAGACGGCCGACGGCGCCTCGCCCCCGGCTCGGGGGGCGCTGGCCAGCGCCAGGGCAGCCTCCAGCGTCGGCACCACTTCGGCCCCGGGGGCCTCGAAAGCAGCCTGTCGCGACATGACGATGTTGCGCCGGCCGGGCAGCGGCCGAAACCGCGGCGGGATCGACTGCCAGGTGCTGCGCCCCATGACCACGGTACCGCCTGCGGTGACGGCCTTGAAGTGCGCCATGTCTTCAGGGATGTTCCAGGGCAGGCCGCCATCACGTCCGATGATTCCGTTGCGCGCCACGGCGGCCACGAGCACGAGGGCCGGGCGCCGGCCTGGGAAAGCCGCCTGGCTCACACGGCCACCGGTGCCTTGATGGCGGCGTGGTGCTGGTAGTCCAGCACCTCGAAGTCCTCGAAGGCGTAGTCGAAGATGGAATCGGGGCGGCGCTTGAGGTGCAGGGTCGGGTAGGGGTAGGGCGTGCGCGACAGCTGCAGGTCCACCTGCTCGCGATGGTTGTCGTAGATGTGACAGTCGCCGCCCGTCCAGATGAATTCACCCACGTCCAGGTCGCACTGCTGGGCCAGCATGTGGGTGAGCAGGGCGTAGCTGGCGATGTTGAACGGCACGCCCAGGAAGATGTCGGCGCTGCGCTGGTAGAGCTGGCAGCTCAGCTTGCCCTTGCCGCCAGGTTCAGCAGCTGGGGCCACGTAGAACTGGAAGATGGCGTGGCAGGGCATGAGCGCCATCTTGGGCAGGTCAGCCACGTTCCAGGCGCTGACGATGAGGCGGCGCGAGTCGGGGTTGGTCTTGAGCTGCTGCACCACCTGCGCGATCTGGTCGATATGCCCGCCGTCGGGCGTGGGCCAGCTTCGCCACTGCACGCCGTAGACCGGGCCGAGCTCGCCGTCCTCGCGCGCCCACTCGTCCCAGATGGTGCAGCCGCGCTCCTGCAGCCACTTCACGTTGGAGTCGCCGCGCAGGAACCACAGCAGCTCGACGATCATGGCCTTCAGGAAGACCTTCTTGGTGGTCACCAGCGGGAAGCCTTCGCTCAGGTCGAAGCGCATCTGGTGACCGAAGACGCTTCGGGTGCCCGTGCCCGTGCGGTCGCCCTTGGCTACGCCGTGGTCGCGCACATGGCGCATGAAGTCCTCGTACTGCGAGCGGACGGGGCGGGGGGCGTCTGTCGGCATGGCGGCGAAACGGGTGAAACGGGCGAAACGAAAGGAGGGAGGCGCGATTATGGTGACGGCGTCGCCAGCGCGCTGTGCACCTCGCTGACTGCCTTGCTGACCGCCTCGTTCACGGCTTCGGGCGTGCCCAGGCCAAACTGCATGGCCGCCAGCCGGGCGTACAGCCCGCCGCGGGCCACCAGCTCGTCGTGGCGGCCGATGTCCACGATGCGGCCCTGGTCCATCACCACGATGCGGTCTGCGCGCAGCACGGTGGCCAGGCGGTGGGCGATGACGAGGGTGGTGCGCCCGCTCATGGCTGACTCGAGTGCCGCCTGCACCATGCGCTCGCTCTCGGCGTCCAGCGCGCTGGTGGCCTCGTCCAGCAGCAGCAGCGGGGGGTTCTTCAGCATGGCGCGGGCGATGCTGATGCGCTGTCGCTGCCCGCCCGACAGGCGCACGCCGCGCTCGCCCAGGAAGGTGTCGTAGCCTTCGGGCAGGGCGGCGATGAAGTCGTGCGCGAAGGCCGCGCGGGCGGCGGCTTCCACCTCGGCGTCGGTGGCGTCGGGGCGGCCGTAGCGGATGTTCTCGCGCGCGGAGGTGGAGAACACCGTGCTGTCCTGCGGCACGATGCCCACGCGCGCGCGCAGCGCGGCCAGCGACGCCTGCCGCACCGGAACGCCGTCCAATCGCACGTCCCCCGAGGTGGTGTCATAAAAGCGCAGCAGCAACTGCAGCACCGTGCTCTTGCCCGCGCCGCTGGGCCCGACGAGCGCCACCGTCTCGCCGGGAGCGACTTGCAGGTTGAAGTCCTGCAGTGCCGCCTGCGCGGGGCGCGAGGGATAGTGAAAGGCCACCGCTTCGAACGCCACCGCCGATCCGCCCTCCACCGCCGGCAGGGCGTGCGGGGCCGGCGGGTCGGCCACGGGTGAGCGGGTTGCCAGCAGTTCCATCAGCCGCTCGGTGGCGCCCGCAGCGCGCAGCAGGTCGCCATACACCTCGGACAGCACCGCCACCGAGCCGACCAGGATCATCACGAACACCACCGTCTGCCCCAGGTGCCCGGCGCTGATGTCGCCCCTCAGCACCGCCTGCGTGCCCTGGTACAGGCCCCACAGCAGGGCGCCGAAGGTGGCGGTGATGATGAAAGCCACCAGCATCGAGCGCACGCGGGTGCGCTTGCGGGCGGTTTCGAATGCGCTTTCGGTGCTCTCGTGGAAGCGCTGTGCCTCGCGCGCCTCCTGCACATAGCTCTGCACCACCGGGATCTCGCTCAACACCTCGGCCGCGATGGCGCTGGAGTCGGCCACCCGGTCCTGGCTGGCGCGGCTCAACTTGCGCACGCGCCGCCCGAAGGCCAGGCTCGGCAGCACCACCAGCACCAGGATGCCCAGCACCTGCGTCATCACCACGGGGTTGGTCACCACCAGCATCAGCAGCGCCCCAGCACCCATCACCGTGTTGCGCAGGCCCATGCTCAGCGACGAGCCCACCACGGTCTGCACCAGGGTGGTGTCGGTGGTCAGGCGGCTGAGCACCTCGCCGGTCTGCGTGGTCTCGAAGAACTCGGGGCTTTGCCGCACCACATGGGCGTAGACGGCGTCGCGCAGGTCGGCGGTGATGCGCTCGCCCAGCCAGGTGACCATGTAGAAGCGCAGGGCGGAGAACACGCCCAGTGCCGCGCCCACGGCGAACAGGGCGCCGAAGTGCTGGCGCAGCGCCATCACGCGCTCGCCCGGGTCGGCCGCCACAAGACCCTGGTCGATCAGAGACTTCAAGGCCACCGGCAGCAGCAGGGTGCTGGCAGCGGCCAGCACCAGGAAGACCACCGCCAGGGCGATGCGGCCGCGGTAGGGGCGCAGGAAGGGTATGAGGCCGCTGAGCGATCGGGGCGACTTGGCTGCGGCGCGTGAGGTGTCCTTGGACATGACGGCGGAGTCTATCGGGCCCTCCCTCCGGCGGTTCGGTCCGACATCACTTCGGTTTGCCTGGGACCGCCCCGTCTGGAAGGTCAGCTGCCTCAGCCCGCGCCGAATCGACGGGGTTTGGCTGCCGGCCCCTCCGCGCCAGCGCCTCGCGCAGCAGGTACTCCACCTGCGCGTTGGCGCTGCGCAGTTCCTGCGCGGCCAGGCGCTCGATCTCGGCCCACACGGCGGGGTCGATCCTCAGGGGAAAGGACTTCTTACCGGGGCTCGCCATGACCGGGCCCTCGAGGCAAGTGGCTGGGGCGTGGCGGACGTCTGATGGAGCGGCGGCCTTCAGAAGCAGCCCGGTCGTGCGTTTGCTGGGCGCGGAAGGCTTCCAGCGTGGCTTTGGGCACGCGCCAGGCCAACGTCGAGTGGAGCGCGTCCACCAGTACCGCGATCACGAGGGCGAACATCACGCTCTCGAAGGCCGTCTCCGGGAGCGCGGGCAGGCCGCCCTGCCCACCCGGACGCTCGGCCGCCGCATGGTAGTGAATGAGGGCCAACAAGCACCAGATCATCCAACCCAGGCGCAGCAGGAGCGAATCCAGGCGCGCCCAGGCCGCGTCGGCCCGCTCAGGCGCCAGCCAGTAGCCCTTGTGGGGCAGATTCAAGAGGCCGGGGTGGCGCCGCAGCCACTTCAGCAGGCCACCGCCCATCACCCAAGGCAACGGGAGTGCAGTCACCAGCATGATGACGATGTAGGAGCCTTTTGCCATCTGCTTGCCGACTTCACCCACCATCCCCGGCAACCACGCCCAGCTGGCCGGCAGCGCGATCAGGTAAGCCATCCAACACAGCAGCTGCGCCTTGCGGGAAAACTCGGTCATGGCTGTTATGCGGTTCGGTCCGCAGGCTCAGTTGTAGAGCGTGCCGGCGTTCACGATCGGTTGGGTGTCCTTGTCGGAACACAGCACCACCAGCAGGTTGCTCACCATGGCGGCCTTGCGCTCGTCGTCCAGGTGCACGATCTCGCGCTGCGACAGGCTCTTGAGGGCGTCTTCCACCATCGACACCGCGCCGTGCACGATGCGGCTGCGCGCGCTGATGATGGCCTCGGCCTGCTGGCGGCGCAGCATCACCTGGGCGATCTCAGGCGCGTAGGCGAGGTGGCTGAGCTTGGCGTCCTCCACCGTCACGCCGGCGTCGTCGAACCGGTTCTGCAACTCCTGCCTCAGGGCGCGCACGGCCGGGTCGCCCGAGCGCAACGTTGGCTCGCCCTGCGCGGTGTCGTCGCCTTCGTCATAGGCGAACTGGCTGGCCATGTTGCGGATGGCCGCCTCGGCCTGCACTTTCACATAGTTCTCGTAGTCGTCCACTTCGAACACGGCTCTTGCAGTGTCCTGCACCCGCCACACCACGACCGCGCTGATCTCGATGGGGTTGCCTCGCTTGTCGTTGACCTTCAGAGTGGGTGCATTGAGGTTGCGGGCGCGAAGGGAAATCTTGCGCTTGACGAAGAATGGGCTCGCCCAGCGGAGCCCTTCCGAGCGGTCGGTGCCCATGTACTGGCCGAAGAGCATCAGGATCGCCGCCTCCCGGGGCTGCATCATGTACAGGCCTGCCAGCAGGAAGACGCCCAGGACGATCAGCCCGACGCGCGGGGCGATGGACGCAGCAGTGCCGACGGGCGCGATGGCGAAGCTGACGACTGCGCCGGCGATCAGCGCCACGCCCAGACCGGCCGCCAGGTAGCCGTTCAGCGATGTGCGCTCCTTCTCGAAGGTTGTGGGCTTCGGTGTGGTGCTCATGGTGATCCTGTATTCGAGTAGAAATCAAAGTGATATCACTTTATGGTCCGGGGATCAGTCTGTCAACAGGGGCGGCGGTGTCCACGGGGAGGAGTCGTCCCGGGCGTCGAGGCAGTCCTGCCCGGGCGGCGCGCTGCTACATTGCGCCAAATGAACCGGTTGGTACAAAGTCGTCGGGGCCGGCCGCCCGCCAAGCAGGCGGCGCGTACCCACGACCCCGAGCGGACGACGGCCGACATCCTGGAGGTGGCCACCCGGGAGTTCGCCGACAAGGGCCTGGCCGGCGCCCGCATCGACGTGATTGCCGAGGCCATGCGCACCAGCAAGCGCATGATCTATTACTACTTCAACAGCAAGGAAGGCCTGTACGTGGCCGTGCTGGAGGAGGCCTACCGGCGCATGCGCGCGATCGAGGCCGACCTGCACCTGGAGGACCTGGCGCCTGAGGAGGCGCTGCGGCGTCTGGTGGCCTTCACGGTGGACTACCAGCGGGCGCACCCGGAGTTCATTCGCCTGGTGATGACCGAGAACATCCACCGCGGCGAGTACCTGCAGCGCAGCTCGGCCATCCAGACGCTCAACGTGCCGGCCATCGCGGGCCTGCGTTCGGTCTACGAGCGCGGTGTGGGGGCGGGGGTATTCCGGCCCGGGCTGGACCCGGTGGACCTGCACATGTCGATCAGCGCCCTGAGCGTGTTCAACATCGCCAACCGGCACACCTTCTCGCTCATCTTCCAGACCGACTTCGACGATCCGGCCGCGGTGAGCGCGCGGCGCGACAGCATCGTCGAGATGATCGTGCGCTTTGTGCGCGCCTGAAGGGGCCCCTCGCATGACCGACCGCTACGCCGTCATCGGCAACCCCATCGACCATTCGAAGTCGCCCGTCATCCATTCCCTGTTCGCGCAGGCCACCGGGCAGGACATCGAGTACACCCGCGTGCTCGGCCCGCTGGACGGCTTTGCCGACGCGGTGCGGGCCTTTCGCGATGCGGGCGGACGCGGCATGAACGTGACGGCGCCGTTCAAGCTGGAGGCCTTCGCCCTGGCCACCGAGGCCAGCGAGGAGGCCCTCTGGGCGGGCGCGGCCAACGCGCTGCGCTTCGAGGGCGAGCGCGTGCTGGCGGAGAACTTCGACGGCATCGGCCTGGCCCGCGACGTGGTGCAAAACCTCGGGCTGCCGCTGCGCGGACGGCGCGTGCTGGTGCTGGGCGCCGGCGGGGCCACGCGAGGCCTGCTGCTGCCGCTGATTGGGGAGGCGCCGGCGCTTCTGGCCATCGCCAACCGCACGCCTGCCACCGCGCAGGCCCTGGCGGCCAAGGCGCGTGAACGCGCCCGAGCCGGCACCGAGGTGTGGGGGGGAGGGCTGGACGAGGTGCCCGGCCCCGGCTTCGACCTCGTCCTCAACGCGACCTCCGCCAGCGTGAGTGCGCAGCGCCCCGAGGTGCCCGACGCCGTGTTCGGTCGCGGCTCAGTCGCCTACGAGCTGGCTTACGGCAAGGGCCTGACGCCCTTCCTGCGTCAGGCGCTGCAGGCGGGCGCCGGCCGCGCGGTGGACGGCGTGGGCATGCTGGTGGAGCAGGCGGCCGAGGCCTTCGCCTGGTGGCGCGGCGTAAGGCCGGCCACCCGCGCGGTGATTGACCACCTGAGCGTGCCGCTGGCCTGATTGCAAGAGCGCAGCCTGCGCGTCTTTGGCCAGCGGGTCCCGGACAGCACTCGCCCCGGGCGAGTGAGGCTTCGGGTTATCCCCGATTTTCCAAAACTAACCAGTTCGTACATTTGTATTCGTCTGAGCGAATCGGAAGTCTCCAAGTGGTCGCCAAGCTCATCGACGGGTACTGCCGCTTGCTGTCAGGGGCCATCGTGGCCCTGATGGCGGCCATGGTGGTGCTGGTCTTCGGCAACGTGGTGCTGCGCTACGCGCTCAACAGCGGCATCACCATGTCCGAGGAGCTCTCCCGCTGGTTCTTCGTCTGGATGACCTTCCTCGGTGCGGTGGTCGGCCTGCGCGAACACGCGCACCTGGGAACCGACCTGCTCATCGGCCGGCTGGGGCGCCGCGGGAAGCGGGGCTGCCTGGTGATCGCGCAGCTGCTCATGCTCTGGGTCACCTGGCTGATCTTCCGCGGCAGCCTGGAGCAGACCCGCATCAACTGGGACGTGGAGGCGCCGGTGTCGGGCCTGTCGATGGCGTGGTTGTCCGGGGTGGGGCTGCTGTTCGCGGTGCTCACCGCCCCCATGCTGCTGCGTGAACTCTGGCGCACCCTCTCCGGCATTGCGGACGACACGGAACTCGTCATGGTGCAGGAAAGCGAAGACCCGCAGCGGGGTAGGAAGTGACGATTGCCGTCTTCCTGGGCTCGCTGCTGCTGGCCATGGCGCTGGGCGTGCCCATCGCCTACGCGCTGCTGGTCTCAGGGGTGGCGCTCATGCTGCACATGGACACCTTCGACGCCCAGATCCTGGCGCAGAACGTGATCGAGGGCGCCAACAGCTTTCCGCTGCTGGCCGTGCCCTTCTTCATGCTGGCAGGCGAGATCATGAACGTGGGCGGCCTGTCGCGGCGCATCGTGGTGTTGGCCAGCGCCCTGGTGGGGCATGTGCGCGGCGGGCTGGGCTACGTGGCCATCGTGGCCGCGGTGATGATGGCTGCGCTGTCCGGCTCGGCCGTCGCTGACACGGCGGCGCTGGCTGCGCTGCTGCTGCCGATGATGGTGGCTGCGGGCCATGACCGCGCGCGCTCCGGCGGCCTCATCGCCTCGGCGGGCATCATCGCGCCCATCATCCCGCCGTCCATCGGCTTCGTCATCTTCGGCGTGGCTGGCGGCGTGTCGGTGAGCAAGCTCTTCATGGCCGGCATCGTGCCCGGCTTGCTGATGGGCGTGGCGATTGCCTTCACCTGGTGGCTGGTCACGCGCAAGGAAGGCGTGAAGCCGCCGCCCAAGGCCAGCGCTGCCGAACGGGTGGCCGCCTTCCGCCAGGCGCTGTGGGCGCTGGTGCTTCCGGTCATCGTGCTGGTGGGCCTGAAGTTCGGCGTGTTCACGCCCACCGAGGCGGCCGTGGTCGCGGCGGTGTATGCGCTGCTCGTGTCCACCCTCGTCTATCGCGAACTGAAGCTGCACCAGCTCTACGAGGTCTTCCTCAGCGCCGGCAAGACCACCGCGGTGGTGATGTTCCTGGTGGCGGCGGCCATGGTGAGCTCCTGGCTCATCAACATTGCGCAGATTCCGGCCCAGCTGGTCACGCTGCTGCAGCCGTTGCTGGATGACCCGCGGCTGCTGATGTTCGCCATCATGCTGCTCGTCATGGCCGTGGGCACGGCCATGGACATGACCCCCACCATCCTCATCATGACCCCCGTGCTCATGCCGGTGGTCAAGGCGGCCGGCATAGACCCGGTCTACTTCGGCGTGCTGTTCGTCATGAACAACGCCATCGGCCTGGTGACGCCGCCGGTGGGCACAGTACTCAACGTCGTGGCGGGCATCGGCAAGATGAAGATGGACGAGGTCACGCGCGGCGTGGTGCCGTTCATGATCGCCCAATTCACGCTGATGTTCCTGTTCGTCCTGTTCCCCGGCCTGGTGACCGTGCCGGCCCGCTGGTTCTATTGAGTTCACCCCCCAACCTGTGATCACACCCTCAAGAGGAGACACCCCATGAAGCGCCTTTTCATCAAGACCCTGCTGGCCAGCGTGGCCATCGCCGCCTTCGGCACCGCCAGTGCCCAGGACATCAAGGAGCGCACGATCAAGTTCGGCACCGTCGGTGCCGAGACCCACCCGTCCGTGCCGGGCATGAAGAAGTTCAAGGAGCTGGTCGAGGCCAAGTCCGGCGGCAAGATCAAGGTGAACCTGTTCTACAACGGCACGCTCGGCAGCGACCAGGCCTCGGTCACCGCCCTGCAAGGCGGCACGATCGAAATGTCGGTCATGAACACTGGCATCCTGGCCAGCGTGGCCAAGGAACTGGCCGTCTTCGACTTCCCCTTCCTGTTCGCCAACGAGAAGGAGAGCGACACGCTGGTGGACGGTCCCGTAGGTCGCAAGCTGCACGCCAAGCTGGAAGAGAAGGGGCTGGTCGGCCTGTCGTACTGGGAGCTGGGCTACCGCCACATCACCAACAGCAAGCGCCCCGTCAACAAGGTGGAAGACCTCGAAGGCCTGAAGCTGCGCGTGATTCCCAACCCCATCAACGTGGCCTGGGTGAAGGCGCTGGGCGCCAACCCCACGCCGATGCCCTTCCCCGAGGTGTATGGCGGCCTGGAGCAGAAGGCCATCGACGGCCAGGAGAACCCGGTGGCGGTGATCGCCTCCTCCAAGTTCTTCGAGGTGCAGAAGCACATCGTGCTGAGCAACCACCAGTACAACCCGCAATCGGTGCTGATGAGCAAGAAGTTCTGGGACTCGCTGTCGCCTGCCGAGAAGAAGCTCATCGACGACGCTGCCGATGAGTCCGCCAAGTCGCAGCGCGAGGCCGGTCGTGCCGCGCTGGCCGCCAACCTGGACATCCTGAAGAAGAACGGCATGCAGGTGACCCAGTTCCCGCCGGCCGAGGTGGCCAAGCTGCGCGAGAAGATGAAGCCGGTGATCGCCCAGTTCTCCGCCAGCGTGGGCGAGGCCACGGTCAATGAAGTGATGGCCGAGTTGGCCAAGCTGCGCAAGTAAGGAGCGGTCCATGAAGGTTCTCGTCCTCCACGGCATCAACCTGAACATGTTCGGCAAGCGTGACCCGGCTCAGTACGGCACGGCCACGCTGGCCGACATCGATTCTGCGGTGCGCTCGCTGGGCTCCGGGCTGGGCGTGGAGGTCGAGACCTTCCAGACCAACCATGAGGGCGAGATGGCCGAGCGCATCCATCTGGCGCATGCCCAGGCGGTGGACGCGGTGGTCATCAATGCGGGCGCGTGGACGCACTACAACTATGGCCTGCGCGATGCGCTGGCCATCCTGAAGTGCCCCATCGTCGAGGTGCACATGAGCCATGTGCATGCGCGGGAGAGCTTCCGCCACCACTCGGTGCTGGCCGACATCGTCAAGGGCCAGATCTGCGGCTTCGGCGTGGACAGCTACCTGCTGGGCCTGCGCGCGGCCGTGAGTGCCGCGCAGGCGGCCCGTGCCGGCAGCTGAGGGACGCTCAGTGATCCGCGGCACCACGGGCGTCATCGCCCACATCGGCTGGCCCACGCACTCGTTCAAGGCGCCGATGATCTACAACCCCTACTTCGAGGAGCAGGGGATCGACGTCGTGGTGGTGCCGATGGGCTGCCAGCCGGCGCACTTCGGCAGCTTCCTGCGCGCGGTGTTCACGCTGGAGAACATCCGCGGCGCCCTCATCACCATGCCGCACAAGGTGTCCACCGTCGACCTGCTCGACGAGGTGTCGCCGTCGGTGCGTGCGGCCGGTGCCTGCAATGCCGTGCGCCGCGAGGCCGACGGCCGCCTGGTCGGGGACATGTTCGACGGCGAGGGCTTCGTGCGCGGCGTCCGCCGCCGCGGTGTGGACCTGCAGGGCGCCCGGGTGCTGGTCGTCGGGGCTGGGGGCGTGGGATCGGCGATCGCCGCCTCTTTAGCCGCGGCCGGTGTGGGGTCGATCAGCCTGTTCGATGTGCGCGCCGACACCGCAGAAGCCTTGGCCGGACGGCTGCGCCGCCAATACCCTGGCCTGGAGGTGCGCACCGGTTCGAATGACCCAAGCGGTCACAGCATCGTGGTCAACGCCACGCCGCTGGGCATGGAGCCCGGTGATCCGCTGCCGTTGGACGTGTCGCGCCTGTCCAGCGACACCTTCGTTGGCGAGGTCGTCATGCGCGAGGCGATGACGGCCTTCCTGCAGGCCGCCGCCGACCGCGGCTGCCGCTACCAGATCGGCACCGACATGCTCTTCGAGCAGATCCCCGCCTATCTGGAGTTCTTCGGCCTGCCCACCACCACGGCCGAGGTGCTGCGCCGGGTGGCCCGCATCGCCTACTGAGGCTTGCCATGGCGCCCACGCCCCGAGAGTCGCTGGTCGACACCTCCAACCCCGCCGGCATCGAGGGGGTGGAGTACATCGAGTACCGCGCTGAGTGGCCTCAGGCCGAGGACGCGCTGTAGCGCTCGGTACCCCTTCCGACGGATCTGCGCTGGCGCGGCGCTGCTCCAAAATGACACGTGCGCCGGGCACCTGAGCTGTGCAGCCCGGGCCGGCCCATCGAGGAGGAACTGTCTTGATCATCGACTGCCACGGCCACTACACCACCGCGCCCAAGGCCCTGGAGGCCTGGCGCAACCGGCAGATCTGCGGCATCCAGGATGCGGCCCTCATGCCTCGCGTGGCCGATCTGAAGATCAGCGACGATGAACTGCGCGAGTCCATCGAAGCCAATCAGCTCAAGCTGATGCGCGAGCGTGGCTCGGACCTCACCATCTTCAGCCCGCGCGCCAGCTTCATGGCGCACCACATCGGTGACTTCGAGGTCAGCAGCACCTGGGCGGCCATCTGCAACGAACTGTGCTTTCGGGTCGGCCAGTTGTTCCCCGACCACTTCATCCCCGCGGCCATGCTGCCGCAAAGCCCGGGCGTGGACCCGGCCACCTGCATTCCTGAGCTGGTCAAGTGCGTGGAGCAGTACGGCAACGTGGCGATCAACCTCAACCCGGACCCGTCAGGCGGGCACTGGACTAGCCCGCCGCTGACCGACCGCCACTGGTACCCCATCTACGAGAAGATGGTGGAGTACGACATCCCGGCCATGGTGCACGTGAGCACCAGCTGCAACGCCTGCTTCCACACCACGGGCGCGCACTACATCAATGCCGACACGACGGCCTTCATGCAGCTCATCCAGGGTGACCTGTTCAAGGACTTCCCGACGCTGAAGTTCGTCATCCCCCACGGCGGCGGCGCGGCACCCTACCACTGGGGCCGCTACCGGGGCCTGGCGCAGGAGATGAAGAAGCCGTTGCTCAAGGACCACCTGCTGAACAACGTGTTCTTTGACACCTGCGTCTACCACCAGCCCGGCATCGACCTGCTGACCAAGGTGATCCCGGTGGACAACATCCTGTTTGCCAGCGAGATGATCGGCGCCGTGCGCGGCATCGACCCCGAGACCGGCAACTATTACGACGACACCAAGCGCTACATCGAGGCCTCCGCCATGAACCCCGAGCAGCGCTACAAGATCTACGAGGGCAACGCCCGGCGCGTGTACCCGCGGCTGGACGCCGCACTCAAGGCCCGGGGCCGCTGAAAAGGAGCACTGCAGATGTACGAACTGGGCGTGGTCTACCGCAACATCGAGCGCACCCCTGCGCACCTGGCCGATCAACTGGCGCATTTCGGCAGCGCGACGGTGCATGAGGCCATGGGCCGCGTGGGCCTGATGAAGCCTTGCATGCGTCCCATCTATGCCGGGGCGCAGGTCTCGGGCACGGCGGCAACCGTGCTGCTGCACCCGGGCGACAACTGGATGATGCACGTGGTGGCCGAGCAGATCCAGCCGGGCGACATCGTCGTGGCGGCGGTCACTGCCGAGTGCACCGACGGCTACTTCGGCGACTTGCTGGCCACCTCCTTCATGGCGCGTGGCGCCAAGGCGCTGGTCATCGACGCGGGCGTGCGCGACGTCAAGACGCTGACCGAGATGGGCTTTCCGGTCTGGAGCCGCGCCATCAGCAGCAAGGGCACGATCAAGGCCACGCTGGGCTCGGTGAACATCCCCGTGATTTGCGCGGGGGCCTGGGTGACGCCCGGCGACGTGATCGTGGCCGACGACGACGGCGTGGTGTGCGTGCCGCGCGCCATGGCAGCCAAGACGCTGGAGGCGGCCACGGCGCGCGAGGCCAACGAAGGCGAGAAGCGCGCCAAGCTGGCCGCCGGCGTGCTGGGCCTGGACATGTACAAGATGCGTGAGCCGCTGGAGAAGGCGGGCTTGCGCTACATCGACTGAATATGAAAACCGCCCTGATCGGCTATGGCGAGGTGGGCCGCATCCTTGCCGAGGACCTGCGTGCGCAAGGCCTTGAGGTCACGGCTTTCGACCTGAAGCTGCACGGCCCGGCTGCAGATGCCCTGCAGTCCCATGCTGCCGCCCATCGTGTGGTGCTGGCGGCTTCGCACGCTCAAGCCGTGGAGGGTGCTGAGCTTGTCGTGAGCGCCGTCACCGCCAGCCAAACGTTGGCGGTGGCGCAGGCGGCGGCAGCCGGTCTTGCGCCCGGCGCGTTCTTTCTCGACTTCAACAGCGCCAGCCCCGGCGCCAAGGCCCAGGCCGCGCGGGTGGTGAACGCCGCGGGCGGGCGCTATGTGGAGGGCGCGGTGATGACCTCTGTGCCGCCTTACCGCATCCGCGTGCCGCTGCTGCTGGGCGGGCCCGAGGCGGCGGCACTGGAGCCGCTGCTGAACGCCCTGGGCTTTGCCGCCAAGGTAGCGAGCCATCAACTGGGCGTGGCCAGCGCCACCAAGATGTGCCGCAGCATCATGATCAAGGGCCTGGAGGCCATGGTCATCGAGAGCTTCACCACCGCCCGCCACTACGGCGTGGAAGACGCGGTCATCGCCTCGCTGCAGGAAACCTTCCCGGGCATCGACTGGGAAATGCAGGGCGCCTACTTCTTCCAGCGCGTCATCGAGCACGGCCGTCGCCGCAGCGAAGAGGTGCGCGAGGTGGCGCAGACCGTGCGCGAGGTCGGCCTGGAACCCTGGAGCGCTGCCGGCACGGCCGAGCGGCAAGCCCACATTGCAGACCTGGCCGACGCAGGCGTGTTCGGTGCGCGAGGCGCACCAGGGTTTGCGCGCAGCGCCGACTGGCGCGTGGAAGCCGGCCGTCTCCTGGCTGACATCCAACGGAACCCCACATGAAGACCCAGGTCGTCATCATCGGTAGCGGCCCCGCGGGCTTGCTGCTGTCGGAAATCCTCCACCGTCACGGCATCGAGAGCGTGGTGCTGGAGCGCTCCTCGCGCGAGCATGTGCTGTCGCGCATCCGCGCGGGCGTGCTCGAGAGCACTACGGTGGACGTCCTGCGCGAGAACGGCCTGGCTGCCCGCATGGACGTGGAGGGGCACCCGCACGACGGCATGCGCATCGCCTGGGCCGGGCGCGACAGCTTCTTCGTCGACACCGCCAGCACTCTGGGCCGCCGCTTCATGGTCTACGGGCAGACCTCGATCCAGGAGGACCTTTACGCCGCGGCCGACCGCCGCGGACAGCCCGTGCTCACCGAAGTCACTGACGTCGTGCTGCATGAGTTCGACGCTGCGCCGGGCGCCCGGCCCCATGTCACCTGCGTGCAGCAGGGCCAGGCGCTGCGCATCGATTGCGAGTTCATCGCCGGCTGCGATGGCTTCCACGGCGTCAGCCGTCGCAGCATCCCCGAGACCGTGCGGCGCGAGTACGAGAAGGTCTACCCCTTCGGCTGGTTGGGCGTGATGGCCCGCGTGAAGCCCTTGCCCGACATCACCTACGTCAACAACCCGCGCGGCTTTGCGCTGGCCAGCTACCGCAACGAGAAGCTGTCGCGCTTCTACATCCAGGTGGCCTTGGACGACCAACTCGACGCTTGGCCAGATGAGCGCTTCTGGCCGGAGTTGAAGTCGCGTTTCCCGGCTGAGATGGCGCAGGCCATCGAAGAAGGGCCTACCATCGAGAAGAGCATTGCGCCGCTGCGCAGCTTCGTCTCCGAGCCCATGCGCTACGGCGCGCTGTACTTGTGCGGCGATGCGGCGCACATCGTGCCGCCCACGGGCGCGAAGGGCCTGAACCTGGCGGTGTCGGATGTGTTTTACCTGTCTCGCGCCCTGGGCCGCTGGTATGGCCAGGGCGACGCCAGTCTGCTGGACGGCTACAGCGAGACGGCCTTGCGCCGCGTATGGAGCAGCGTACGCACGAGTTGGTACCTCACCAACCTGCTGCACCGCTTCCCGCACTTCAGCGCCTTCGATCAGAAGGCGCAGGAACACGAGCTCAACTACTTGAAGAGTTCGCACTTCGCGCAGGCGGCACTGGCCGAGCAGTACGCCGGGTTGCCGTTTGTATGAGCCCCCAAGCTTTTCAATGAGCCCCCAAGCTCGCTTTCGCTCGCTACCCCCCGAGGGGGCCGCCCGCCAGCGGCCCGGCACAGCCGGTTCCGCGGCGGGGGCTTGATTGGAATGCACGTGCCGTATGAACACGTTTGAGAAGACCCCTGGGTGGCTGGACTGGTACGCCGGTCCGAGCAAGCCTCGTTTCGTGCTGCCGGCGGGGGCGGTGGACGCCCACTGCCACGTGTTTGGCCCGGGCGCGGAGTTTCCCTTTGCGCCGGAGCGCAAGTACACGCCCTGCGACGCCAGCAAGCATCAGCTCTTCGCCCTGCGCGACCACCTGGGCTTTGAGCGCAACGTCATCGTGCAGGCCACCTGCCACGGCGCTGACAACCGCGCCTTGGTAGATGCCTGCATCGCCTCTGGCGGCAAGGCGCGGGGTGTGGCAACGGTGCGCCGCACCATCACGGACGATGAGCTGCGGGCCCTGCACACCGCCGGTGTGCGAGGTGTGCGCTTCAACTTCGTCAAGCGCCTGGTGGACTTCACGCCCAAGGACGAGCTGATGGAGATCGCCGGCCGCGTGGCGCAGCTGGGCTGGCACGTGGTCATCTACTTCGAGGCGGTGGACCTGCCCGAGCTGTGGGACTTCTTCGCCGCCGTTCATGACGATCTCGCCACCACCGTGGTGGTGGATCACATGGGCCGTCCGGACGTGAGCAAACCTGTGGACGGCCCGGAGTTCGCGCTGTTCCTGAAGTTCATGCAGCAACACCCCAACGTCTGGAGCAAGGTGAGCTGCCCGGAACGTCTGTCCGTTACCGGTCCGCGTGCCTTGAACGGCGAGCAAGCCGCCTACCGCGACGTGGTGCCCTTCGCCCGGCGCGTGGTGGAGTCCTTCCCTGATCGCGTGCTGTGGGGCACCGACTGGCCCCACCCCAACCTCAAGGACCACATGCCCGACGATGGGCTGCTGGTGGACTTCATCCCGCATATCGCGGTGACGGCCGAGCTGCAGAAGAAGCTGCTGGTGGACAACCCGTTGAGGCTGTATTGGCCGGAGGAGTCTTCGCTGGCGTGACATGTGCAAGCCAGCCCTTCACGAGGCACGGGCGTGGGCGGCACCCTGCTCCGCTCATGTCCCCCGCCACCAGCCTGCGCCGGGGGACATGAGCGGAGGGGGTTGCCCCAGCCCAGCGGTACGCGACAAGCAGGCAAGAATCCATTCGCGGACACATTGACATGGCCCTTAACAAACCCTACCTCGACATCCCCGGCACCACCATCTTCGATGCCGAACAGTCCCTCAAGGGCTACCACCTCAACCAGTTCTGCATGAGCCTGATGAAGGCTGCTAACCGCGAGCGCTTCCTGGCGGACCCGCGCGCCTACCTGGACGAGTGGCCCATGACCGAGGCGCAGAAGCAGGCCGTGCTCGCGCGCGACCTCAACCGCTGCATCGCCGAGGGCGGCAACATCTACTTCCTGGCCAAGATCGGCGCCACCTACGGCAAGAGCTTCCAGCAGATGGCCGGCAGCATGACCGGCATGACCGAAGAGGAGTACCGCGACATGATGATCTCGGGCGGCCGCT